>Ga0302320_10017648_pt1 | contig 14464 bp, 11 predicted proteins | sample Bog_T0_3_FD_202130 | JGI IMG/M metagenome (GOLD analysis project Ga0302320, IMG submission 202130) | Peat permafrost microbial communities from Stordalen Mire near Abisko, Sweden - Bog_T0_3 | ecosystem: Environmental > Terrestrial > Soil > Wetlands > Peat | place: Sweden: Abisko, Stordalen Mire...
GCTGGCGAACCCAGCGATGATTGCGATGATTCTGGTGGCGATTTTGCTGCTGACGACTCGCACCGCGTATGCCGTTTATTTCCGCGCGACCTGGGTGCTGACTTTTCTGCTCGCGCCCGCGACGGTCGCCCTTGGCATTCCGCTGGCGAAAAACTTTGCGCACGTCCGTCAAAGCATGAGCGGCGTGATCATTGGCCTGCTCGCCGGCTCGCTGACTTCCCTCGTGAGCGGCGTCCTGCTGGTGCGGTGGTTGGGCGGGAACAAAGAACTGGCACTGTCCATGTTGCCGAAGGCGGTAACCACGCCCATCGCGATGTCGGTCGCCGATCAAATCGGCGGCGTGCCGGCGCTGACTGCGGTGTTTGCAGTCCTCGGCGGGGTTATCGCCGCGCTTACTTTCCGGACGGTGTTCGGCATTTTGCGGATCAACCACGGTCACGCCATCGGACTGGCGGCCGGCACTGCGGGCAGCGGCCTCGCGGCGTCACAGGCGGCCGAGTTGGGTGACGGCCCGGCGGCATTCGCCGCCATCGGGATCGGACTGAACGGACTGCTCACCGCGCTGGTTGCGCCTTTGGTGGCCGCAATTTTCAAATGAAGATCATTGCAACCACAACACGTTATGAGACATCTTTGCAATCCAACTTATTTCCGATTTGAGGGGCTACATTTTGCAGCCAATACAAGTTGCCTCACAGAAGGCCATTTGCTGGACCGAGTTCGTGAGAAGGCTTATCGGCAGACTGCGGCCTCACTGCCAACCATCCGCCGCCTACCGTCTGATGACGGAATAATGCGCTCCGCTTCAAACAAAACGCTACCACGGAAATTCGAACAAGTGCCGACTAATAAGCGCAAGCGCCCTGCTCATAAACTTGCGCGGGAATTTTGGCGAACATCGAGGGCATCCGTCGCATTACTGGAGGAATGGGTACAGCCTCGTTCAGCTAAACAACGACAGAAAATGCGCAATCATAAAAATTTGACCTTAATTAATGAAAGGCCACTATGAAATTTCTCTTGCCCTACGATAGAAAACAGATCCCGGTCGAAATTGACGACCGGAATTTTGCGGGAACGCTGGTTTCAAAAGTGGAGGACTTCAAGCCGGGCATGTCCCAGGAGCAACTGGTGGAGGCCTCGCTGGACAATCCTATCGGCTCTCCCAAGCTGGAGGATCTGGCCAAGGGAAAAAAGAACATCGTCATCATCAGCTCGGACCACACCCGTCCCGTGCCGTCGAAAATCATTACTCCCATCCTGCTCCGGCGGATTCGCGCCGCGCAACCGGATGCGAACATCAAGATTCTGGTGGCGACCGGTTTTCACCGCCCTTCCACGCACCAGGAGTTGGTTGACAAATACGGGCAGGAGATTGTGGACAAGGAGGAGATTGTCATGCACGTCTCCACCGACGACTCGGCCATGAAGAAGATCGGCATGCTTCCGTCCGGCGGCGAGTGCATCATCAACCGGGTCGCGGCCGAGGCCGACCTGCTGCTGGCCCAGGGCTTTATCGAATCCCATTTCTTTGCCGGTTTCTCCGGCGGACGGAAATCCGTGCTGCCCGGCATTGCCTCTTACAAAACCATCATGGCGAACCATTGCAGCGAATTCATCGCCTCGCCCAAGGCCCGCGCCGGCATCTTGCCGGAAAATCCCATCCACAAGGACATGCTCTATGCCGCGAAAACCGCCGGCTTGAAATTCATCGTCAACGTGGTGTTGAATGGCGACAAGAAGATCATCGGTTCCTTTACCGGGGATTTGGAAGCGGCGCATTTCAAAGGCACGCAGTTCCTCTCTTCACTGGCCCGGGTAAACAAGATTGATTGCGATATTGCCGTGGTCACCAATGGTGGGTATCCGCTGGATCAAAACATTTATCAGGCGGTCAAGGGCATGAGTTCTGCGGAAGCCACCAACAAAGAGGGCGGTGTCATCATCATGGTGGCCGGTCTGGCGGACGGTCATGGTGGCGAGGGTTTTTACCACACTTTAGCCCAAAGCAAGACCCCGAAAGAATGCTTAAACCGTATCGCCCAAAATGACCGCAGGCACACGGTTCCAGATCAGTGGGAATCCCAGATCCTCGCGCGCATTCTTGATCGCCACCATGTGATCGTCGTGTCCGATCTGGTCAAACCGGAGATCGTAACCAACATGCACATGGAACTCACCAAGACCTTCGACGAAGCGTTGCGGCGCGCCTATGCAATTCAAGGCGACAATGCCAAAGTGACGGTTATTCCCGATGGACTGGCCGTCATCGTCACTTAAGGAGATGCCATGAAACCAAGTATTTACTCAATCAAACAGCAATCATCCATGTCCAACGATTCCCAGCCAACCATCTGGCAACAGACCGGGACGAAACGGTCTTCACGCCGCCACTTCCTCGCGACCTGCTCCTGGCTGACGGCCATGTTCGGCCTTTCCGTCAAAGCCATTTCGCAGGTGCCAGCCGCGAATCGTGTCCCAGTATTGGGGAAAAGCGATGGCTTGAACAAAGAGAAGTCTAATGTCGCCAGCGATGGGGCTGTGTTCAAGCCGGGTGACACAGTGCCAGTCTCCGGAATTTATGATGTCATGCATGACCGGATTGACGGGCAAGAGCACGCGGAGCAGCACCAAATCATGGCCACCGCCGGGAAAAAGTTCGCTTCGTGCAAGGTATGCCAGGCTTGGGTGAGATACCGGCTTCATTCAACCGCAGAACCTATCGTGGCGCATGATTACTTCGTGTGACAGGCGCGCCATGGCGGTCGTCGCTCTTGTCAGTTGGGGAGTTTCCGCCTCTGCTGCGGACCAAGCTGGAGCCACCGCAGTCGCCGCCCCGGCCAACGGGCTCGGGATCGAATTGACGAAGGACCAGTCTTCCTTTAGCAAGCCGTCCTGGCTGACTGATATTTCCTTGGGGGTAAAGGAGAGTTACGACGACAACATCTATCTGTCGGGGGTGGATGCGAAATACCTGTCACCCTCATACACCGTGCCACCGGGCAGCGTCGCGGCACTCAAAGATAAATCATCCTTCGTTACCACCGTGACACCGAAGATCGGGGTCAACTTCGCTCCGTTGATCGCAGGCCCGCAATATTTGCAGACGCTTTCACTTGGCTATGCGCCGGAAATCGGAAGGAACCAGAATGCCCCCACAGAGAATTACGTAGCCCATAGCTTTCCCGCCGCGGTCAAGGGCAACTGGGATGCTTTTTCCGTTCGCGCAGACAATACTTTTGATTACGTTTCCGGGAGCAGTTACGGCCCCACCTATCCGGGCGGCTTTTTGAATGCCTATGCCACCTGCGTACCTCGTGAACACCGGGAACAATTCAACGATCGGGGGACGATCGCCTTCCAATACGACTGCGACAAGTGGTTTGTCCGTCCCACGGCTTCCCTGCTTTATTACGACATGATGACCAAAAAGATTGATGTCACCGGCTACCAGAATTACGCCAGCCGGTATGACATCAACGGCGGGCCTGACATCGGATACCGCGTCGAGCCGCAACTGGCCGTCACGGTGGGCTACCATTATGGGCATCAATACCAGGAGCAGTTTGGCTTTACTCCGTATAGCTCGCCCAGCGATTATCAACGCGTGTTGGTTGGCATTGAGGGCAAGCCCTGGAAATGGCTGGAGATAAAACTTCAAGGCGGGCCTGATTTCCGTAATTATGAGGAGGACAGTGCGACTCATATTACTCCGGTCAACGACACCCATCTAGTGACGTATTATGGAGAAGCCAGCTTGACCGCAACGATCACAACCCGTGATACGCTTACGTTTGGGTATAAACAGTTTCAATGGGTTTCGCAACTCGGAAAGATTCCGTATTTTGACAGCACATACAAATTGAACTACCGCCGCAAGATAACCGATCAACTGACTCTGGATCTCGGCGGTTCTGTTCTGTCATCCGACTACACGAGCGGGAATCAGTCCGCCTCCCAGCGGGATGATTGGGAGTATGTCGCCTCCGCCCGTTTAACCTACTCGTTCAACGCGCACATCAGCTTCAATCTAAGTTATGAGTTTAATGCTGGCCGTAACGGGCTGAATGGAGTTGCCAGTCCCGCCACACGCGCATTCGATAGAAATCTGATTTCCTTCGGAGTGCTGGCCAAATTCTGACCGGGCTGCGGCGGATTACGCAGTACCATACCACCCTCGCAAAAGCACTGGCGGCCAAGTGAACGTGGCCAAGCCGAGTAAAGCGTTAACTTCGTCGCCTGTCACAACGGATTCACCATGAATGACCTGGTGTTCCATAATCGAAGCACAATGGGACGGTAAAAGCCCTGGTCGCTCCCGGGAATTAAAGTAAGTTGCAATCACTTTGGCGAACTTTAAGAGCTTACGGCGCATTACAGGAGGAATGGAGACATTTTTTCAACCTTCGGAACCAAACGGGTTGCGGCGCGGAGGCCAACCAGCATCACGGCAGGTGGCCATGATCGAAGAACTCAACCGGCTGGAAAGCGAACTGTGCGAAATGCGCGTGCAGGAGTTCGCCGGAATGCTACCACAGCTCGAAGGCCAGCCGGAACTCCAGAAGGCCTGCTTGCAGGAGGCCGTGAGGTTTCCACCGCGGCAGCCAAACCTCTCCGGGTGCAAACTTTCATCCCAAAAGCGGGGCAAAATTTTGGCATGCCAAAATTTTGCCCCTGGCTCGAAAAGGCTCGAAAACGTCGCAGGACATTGTCCTGCAATGGGTTGCAATAGCAAATCCTCCTTGGCACGGCAGTTGTTATACCAGCAGCAGAACAACGAAAATATGAATACAAAGCAAGCCCAAGAGATCAATGAGCCTGAGTTTGATACGGAAGTTCTGCGCTGCCCGCGACCAGTCGTGGTCGGCTTTCTGGCAGGCTGGAGCAAACCTTCGCGCCTGGTCGAGCCGGTTTTGGACGAAGTCGCCGGAGCCTGCGACGGCAACGCAAAAGTCCTCAAAGTGAACGTGGATGACAATCCTGACCTGGGAACTATATACGCGGTACAATCCGTTCCTACACTGATTTATTTCTTCAAAGGTGCCGTCCGCGCAAAAATCGTGGGCATGGTCAGCCCCAAGGCGATTCTGGCCAAATTGAATTCGCTCACGCCGGGAAAACCTCCCACGCAAGAATTCGGACGGCCGCAGTAAAACCACCACACACTGAAACGAAAATGAACATAGACCTGCATCCCATAATTGACAACCGAAAGCGGTTGATTGTTCCAGTAAGCGAATTCAGCTTCGCCGCTTACCCGGTTCAAATCAAACAAGGTTTTCGATGCCTTGCGCACGCGCCGCGCTCGCAGAACACGCCAAACAAGCCGCAATGGCGCGGGTGGATTCAGCAAGTTTTAAACTGGCTCCGCGGCGCGTGCGGTACGGTGGTGGTGGTGCCAGTTTCCATTTAGTAATCGAAGCGACACCGCATCATTTAACCAAATACGACCAAATATGAATACAAACTGCAACCGGCTGGATCTGCATCAGGGAATCACGACGAAGAATTCGTGCGCCCACTCTTGTGCTCACGAGTGTCTTGTGGCGGTTGAACGTCAACCAGCGCCGCGCGAGGCTGCTTCAACAGCGGGAAAGTCTGCGGAGAACGGCGCCGACAAGCGGGAGAAAAACCTTGAACGCGCCATTGTCGCGGGCGCGGTGCTGATCCTGGTGCTGGTCGCGGTCGTGTATTACCTGCGGTTTGTCGCGCCGGGCCGGACCAATGATGGTGACTCAAATTTAGGCATCAAAATGATAACGGACTATTGAACCAAACTAAGATGAACACAAAAATGAACACAAATCGAAACCATTCGCACGAAGCCATTGCCACAGCAACACTTGACACCGGGGACGGCCGCCCGGCGGTCGAGACACCAACCCCTTTGCAGCGCCCTCATTCCAACGGCGACGAAAAATTCACGGGTTCGCCGCCCGGCCAGGGCGCCGCGCAAAAACGCCGGCGGCAAATACTCGCCGCCGCCGCGGCGCTAGCCGTGGCGCTGGCCGCCGGCGTTTATTATTTCTGGTTTGTCCTGCCATACGAATCCACCGATAACGCTTTTATCGAAGGCAACGTCATCCCGATGGCGTCACAAGTGCCGGGACGAGTCGCGGAATTGCTGGTGAAAGACAACCAGGCGGTCAAACAGGGCGAGGTGATCCTGAAGCTGGATCCGCGTGATTACGAGGCCAGTCTGGCGCAAGCGCGCGCCGATCTGGCGGCGGCCCGCAGTCGGGTGGAACAAGCGAAGGCGCTGGTGAACGCCAGCGAAGCCAAAGTCGCGCAGGCGCAAGCGACCGTGGCTGCCGCCGACGCGGAAAATCAACGCGCGGGGGATGACCTCAAACGTTATGAATCCGTGGAAAGCCGCGCCATTTCCAAGAGCGTCTTTGACGCGGCGCACTCCCAAGCGCGCACGGCGAGCGCCAATTTGGAAGCCGCGCGCAGCCAGGCCAAAGCCGCGGATGCGGACGTGGCTTTGAGTACGGCGGGCGTTGAGACCGCGGGTGCCGCAGTGCAACAGGCCGAAGCCAAGCTCCGGCAGGCCGAGTTGAATCTTTCCTACACCCAAGTCATCGCGCCCGAAGACGGTCGCGTCACACGCCGCGTTGTGGAACAAGGCGCGTACATTCAGCCCGGCCAGTCGCTGATGGCGATCGTGCCGCGCCACTATTGGGTCATCGCCAACTTCAAGGAGATACAACTGACTCACGTGCGCCCCGGCCAGCCGGTCGAGGTCGTGGTGGACGCCTATCCGGGTCGCACCTTCAAGGGCCATGTGGAGAGCATTCAAAACGGAGCCGGCGCCCGCTTCAGTCTGTTCCCGCCGGAGAACGCCACCGGCAACTACATCAAGGTGGTTCAGCGCGTGCCGGTGAAAATCATTCTGGATGATCTGCCCGGAAACGACCTCGCGCTGGGCCCCGGCATGTCCGTGGTTCCCACAGTGCGCGTGCAGTGAACACCCTGCGCGAGCAACCATCTCATACCCTCAGCTTATGAACGGCGAATCAAACCAGCCTAAAATCAATCCGTGGCTCATCGCGATTGCGGTGATTCTGCCAACCTTCATCGAAATGCTCGATACCACGGTCGTCAGCGTGGCGCTGGAAAACATCGCGGGCAACCTCTCGGCCACGATATCCCAGGCGACGTGGATACAGACGGGCTATTTGATTTCAAATGCCGTCGTCCTGCCCGCCACCGCGTGGTTTTCCGCCTTGTGTGGACGCAAGCGCTTTCTCATGATCTGCATCGGCATTTTCACGGTGGCGTCGTTGGCTTGCGGCTGGGCGCCAAATCTTCCCTTCCTGATTTTCGCTTCCATTGTGCAAGGCGCGGGCGGCGGCGCGTTGCAGCCCATCTCGCAGGCCATTTTGATGGAGAGTTTTCCGCCCGCCAAGCGAGGCTTGGCCATGGCGGCCTACGTGGTGGGCGTCGTGCTGGCACCCGTGGTCGGCCCGGTAATTGGCGGCTGGCTCACCGACAATTATTCCTGGCGCTGGATCTTTTACATCAACATCCCTTGCGGGGTGGTCGCCTTGTGGATGATCCAACAACTCATCTTTGATCCAGTCTATATCCGCAACGCCAAACGCGGCCGCATTGACGCCTTTGGCTTCCTCGTCCTGGCGATCTGGCTGGGCACGATGCAAACCGTCCTCAACAAGGGACAGGACGAAGACTGGTTCAACTCCAACTTCATTTGCTGGCTGTCGGTGATTTCCGTCGTCGCGTTTGTCGCGTTTGTCGTGCGGGAATTTTGGACCCGCGAACCGCTCGCGGATTTACGGGTATTCGCCGACCGGAACTTTGTGTTCAGCACCATTCTCATCTCCATCGTCTTTCTCCTCTTGTACGGCATCATGAACCTGCAGCCGCTCATGGCGGGCAATCTCATGGGCTACACGGCCTATCTCAGCGGACTGGCGCAGGCGCCACGCGGGCTGGGCATGATGGTCCTGACGCCGCTGGTGGGGATGCTGACCGGGAAAGTGGACAACCGTCTCCTGATTGGCCCGGGAATGATCCTGGTGGCGACGGCTTCCCTGATGATGGGGGATTTCAACCTGGACATTTGCAGCCACGACTTTTTCTGGCCCAACTTCGTGCAAGGCATGGGCATGGCGCTGACCACGATTCCGCTGATGACCGTGGCTCTGGCCACCATCCGCAATGAACAAATGGGTAACGCCACCGGGCTGTTCGCACTGGCGCGCAACTTGGCGGGCAGCATCGGCATTGCGGTGGCGATCGCCATGGTCTCGCGCGGCGCGCTCCGGCATCAAGCCTATTTGACCGCTCATCTGACTCCCTATGATCTGCCCTATCAAAATGCAGTGCAAATGGGGCCAGCGGTCATGGCCCCCGCGATGGGAGCCGCGCAAGCTGAACCCGGAACTTTGGGCGTGATCTACAAAGCACTTCTGCTGCACTCCAACATGTTTGCCTTCGCGGATGAATTCCGCTGGCTGGCGCTGGTTTGCTTTTTGTCCGTCCCAGTGGTGCTGCTTCTCAAAAAGGGAGACGGCAAACGGGAAGTGATGATGCACTGAACTGATTATGAAAAAAACAACGTCAACACACCATTTATGAATACCACCAACTTTGACCTGACCCTGGACATTTGCACCGAAGACGGAGCGCGCACGCGCTTCCATCAAAACGACCAAAAGATCGCCTGGACGACCCTGCGGCACTTGGTCACGCCCCGGCTCTTCCAACCCCCTTTGCTCACGCTGGCTTCCGAACAGAGCATCAGCGCCATTCCCACGCGGACCATTGACATGATTCTGGCGCACACGGCATCGCCACCGCCGCTGCCGCTGCCGAGCGGGTGGGTGGATGTGGTTGAAGTCAACGACGACGCGTTAATCCAGCTCGCTGAGTTGGAAGCCTTGGCTGCGGCAGAGAACAAACACGTCATGTTGGCGGAAATCCATACGCTCGGTGACTGGATGATCCGCCTGAAGCTGGAAACCATCATTCCGGAGACCGTTCAGGAACAGCGCCAGCTCTGGAACCACTTGCTGGACCTGCCAGCCATTCCCTTTCGTTTGCAGGCGGGCGGAATTGGCGCCATCAACCCCGCGAATATCGTTCGCGCGACCGTGTGCCCGCCGATTGATGGGGTTGCCGAAACAGCACTGTCGGCAGATTTAATGCAGAGCATCCGTCCCTAAGAAACTCAAAACCCATCGAGATGAGAATTATGAAACCAAATCAATTAGCAACCGTGGCCCTGCTGGCGTTCTTTGCCGGTGGTTGCGCCAACCTTCCCAGCGTCGGCCCGGATTATCACGCGCCGGAAACCAAAACGCCGGCCCGCTGGGCTGGACCCCTGGCTGGCGGTGGAACCAATTCCACCGCGGGGACAGCGGCCTGGTGGAAAAACTTTCACGATTCGGAGCTGGACTCGTTGATCGCACGCGCCGCCTGCTCGAACCTCGATTTGCGCATTGCTCAGGCGCGCGTGCGCGAGGCGCGCGCGCATTACCGCATGACCGCCGCCGATTTCTGGCCGACGATTGACGGGTCCGGCTCCTACGCTCGCCAGCGGGAGAGCAAGAATCAACCGCTGGTTGGCCCCGGCGATCATCTGCCGCCGGGGGTGCCGTTTGAAAACAGCTTCTATCAATCCGGTTTTGACGCGTCATGGGAAATAGACGTGTTCGGCGGCACACGCCGCGCCACGGAGGCGGCCAGGGCGCAAGTCGCCGCCACCCAATTCGGCGAGCGCGAACTGCTCGTCACGCTGCTCGGCGAGGTCGCGCGCAACTATGTCGAGGCGCGCGGTTATCAGCGGCGATTGGAAATTGCCCGCGACAACATCCGCGCCCAGGAACAATCGCTGGCCATTGTTCAAAACCGTTTCACCAACGGCCTGACCAGCGACCTCGACGTGCAACAAGCCAGCACCGTTCTCGCCACCACGCGCGCAGTCGTGCCGGCCTTGGAAACGGCGCTCGCCGCCTCCATTCACCGGCTCGGCGTTCTGCTCGGACGATCTCCCGAATCGCTAGAAACAGAATTATCCGCTGTCGCGCCCATACCCGCCGCGCCGCCACAAGTTCCCGTTGGCTTGCCGTCGGAATTGTTGCTGCGCCGGCCGGACTTGGCACTGGCGGAACGCCAGTTGGCCGCCGCTACTGCGAACATCGGCGTGGCCAAAGCGGATTTGTTCCCGAAATTTTATCTTACTGGTCTGGCCGGCTTTGAAGGTACCAGCGCGGATGACTGGTTCACCTCCGGCAGCCGGTTCTGGTCGCTTGGTCCCGCCGTGCAATGGCGGATTTTTGATGCCGGTCGCATTCGCGCAAACGTCAAAGTTCAAGACGCGCGGCAGGAACAGGCGTTGGCGAGTTACGAGAACACCGCATTGAGCGCCTTTGAAGACGTGGAGAATGCGATGACGGCCTACGCCAAAGAACAAGTCCGCCGTCAGTCACTCGCAGAGGCCGTCAAGTCGAGCAAGGAATCCTTGCGCCTGGCAAATCAACTCTACGCCAACGGCCTGGCGAATTTCATCAACGTCCTCGACGCCGAGCGGTCGTTGTATCAGGCGCAGGACGCGCTGGTACAAAGCGACAAGGCGGTGACGACGGATGTCATCGCGCTCTACAAATCGCTGGGCGGCGGTTGGGAAACCATCGGGCAGCCCGCCGCGCTCGCACTGAAATAATCAATCTTGAAAAAGGAAATCAACTATGTCTCTCGTCGCTATAATCCTTTCAATCATGTTTTTCGCTTTGGCCTGGCATGACGAACCTGCCCGCCCCGCGGTTATTGAACGACGCACAACCCAAGAACGATTGCCTTATGAGTGACACTACACAGTTCCTGACGGGTTTCGGCGGCCTCGCGGTGTTCGCCGCCGTCTTTGCCGACCAAGTCGGCTTGCCGATACCCGCTCCGCCGTTGCTGTTGGCGGCGGGTGCATTGGTCGCCGCTGGCAAGCTGGATCCGGCGTTGGCGGTGGGGATGACGGTGTTGGCGGCGATGCTGGCGGATTCGCTTTGGTTCTGTTTGGGCCGCAAGAGCGGCGAACGGGCGCTACCTGTATTGAGTCGCTGGGCGCGTTCCCGCAATGTCTCCCTGGCGCACGCAAAGACCGCCGTTGCGCGTCATGGTCTGTGGACCCTGACGGTTGCCAAATTTCTTCCCGGCACCGTAATGCCTTCGCTCGCGGGCGCACTGGGAATGAGCGCCCGGCGGTTCTTGCTCTTCGATGGATTGGCTGCGCTTTTTTATGCCGGTTGTTATATCACTGCCGGCTTTCTATTTCACAATCAAATTCAGCAAGTCATGGTTTGGTTTGACCGCGTGTGCCACGGCGTGATTGGGTTGGGCGTGGTTCTGGTGGTTGGATATGTCGGCTACAAATACGCCCTGCGGCGCAGAAACAAGAGGCCAGACAAGAAGGCAGATTTGGCGGATAAAGGCGCCGACGCCTACGCGGGCATTCCTTGCCTGGAGGCTGCAAAACTCGCGGTGGAGGAGTGAAGCCATCAACCAACATAAAGATGAACACACTCCTGGTTATCACGTTGGCAGTCGCCATTCCGGTTTATGCCTTGCACTGGCACAACCAGCCCGCTCGTCCGCAGAGAGAGAAAACAAGCGCTATCGAGGCTGCCTTCACTTTTCTCCTCAACCCACACTGGGCGACGCGGATCGCGGCTCGGGTTGCGCATTGGGTTGCTTCAAAGATTTTGAGACCACTGATAAAGTCTGGGGCGCAGTTTTCCGAACCTGCCGTCTCGCCCACTTCCAAGTCGGCAGAGCGGGGAAATTGCGGCAATCCGGCGGAGTCGGAACTCCGCGAAACAGCAGACTTGGAAGTCTGTGCCACAATAAAAACGTTGTTCAGAGGTTTCCTTCCAACAAAATGGCAAACCGGCAAGATTCACGCTCACAGCCGGACAAAAATTTAATCACATTCTATGATAGCCGTTTCCCCAACAAATGAACGCACGAGTTGCCAATTGGTTGAGAACTCATCCGTTGGTTGCCGACAAACCTTCTATGGTGTTCTTCGCAGCTCCAAGACCCGCTTCGACCCGGAGGAGTTGGAAACTCCAATCGAAGATGAGCTTGCGGTAGAGCACGCCCAAGATGACGAGGCCACAAACCGCTGGGACGCAGATTCCGAGACTGATGCGCACGTCGCCAGCCGGAAGCAATCTTCGAAAGAGGGAGGCGAGACAATCATTACGCTCTACATGCGAGAAATTGGCCGGGTCAAGTTGCTCACGCCATTGGAAGAGCTCGAACTGGCGGCGCGCATCAAGAACGGAGACGTGGAAGCCCGGGAACAGATGATCAAGGCCAACTTGCGGTTGGTCGTCAAAATCGCGCGGGGCTACGAAGGATTGGGCGTACCACTCTTGGATCTAATCAGTGAAGGAAATATTGGCCTGATGAAGGCCGTCGAACGGTTTGACCCCGCCAAAGGAGGGAAATTGTCCACCTATAGTGCCTGGTGGATCAAGCACGCCATCACCCGGGCCTTGGCCTGCCAGTCGAAGGCTACGCGATTGCCCACGCATGTCATGGAAAAGCTCTGCCGAATCCATCGGATCTCAGTGCGCCTGGAAGAGGAATTGGGCCGGGAAGCCACTCATGAAGAACTGGCGGAGGAATTGGGCACCACCGCCTTCAGCCTGACACGGATGCGGATGGCGGCCATGGGTCCGGTCTCGCTGGAGGCGCAAGTTGCCGGCGCGGAATCGCGGAGTTATGCCGAGACCATCGCCGATGAGCAGGCCGAAACCCCTTACCAAAAGTTGGAAAGTGAGGCCGTCCGCAGCATGGTGGGGGAAATGATCGAGACGCTTACGCAGCAGGAGCAGGCCGTTTTGTGTTCGCGCTATGGGTTGGACGGGCACGAGTCTAGGAGCTTGGGAGAAATCGCCAAGGAACTCCACATTACCTACGAACGCGGCCGCCAAATCCAACGCGCTGCACTCGTCAAACTCCGCCGCCGGATCAAGCAATGGGAGCAAACCGACCCTTTGAGAAAAGCATGACTATGAAACGAGCGGAACCATCTCCCCCTTTCCTGCGGCGGCATGCACAGCCGCAATTTCGGTCTGAACGCGGTCGCGGGCATGCTTGGTTTAAGTTGGTGCAACCCATGATATCTCACTTGCGCCACCTGATTTCGAAACCTTTTTCATCGGGAATTCGAGCCGTCGCCTTGGCGCTCTTTTGCTCGATAGCTTCCGGTCTCGCCGCTCAAAACACCGCGCCCGACTTGATAACCAATGGCTTGCAGCCTGGTCAGATGCCATATTTCGATGCGGTGCCTGATCCCATTGAAGGTTTCAATCGCTGTTCCTGGGAGGTGAATGACTGGCTGTTCCGTGACCTCTTCTATCCGGTGAGTTTTGGCTATAACTTTGCCGTGCCGAAGCCGGTCCGCACCATGATCAGCAACGGCGGGCACAACCTGACTTATCCGGTGAGGCTCTTCAACAATTGCTGTGAGGGCAAGTGGCAGGGCGCGTGGGTGGAGACGAAACGTTTCGGCGCCAACTCCACCGTCGGGTTGGGCGGCCTTTTCGATCCGGCGACGCATTGGAAGATCAGGCGTTCCGACCGGGATTTCGGCGAAACTCTGGGCCAGTGGGGATCGGGGCCGGGGTTTTATGTGATGCTGCCGCTCCTCGGTCCGAGCAATGGCCGGGATGCGATTGGCAAACTGGTGGACCTGCCTTTGGATATTTGTTTTTGGATCGGGGTCGCCTATCCTCACGAGATCTTGGCGAACGCCATGCAGCCGGGCATCGGGTTCAATAACCTCAGCGGCGATGCGCGGGACTACAAGCGTCAACGGGATTCGTTCGCGGATCCCTATGAGGCGCTCCGCACGCTTTATTCGTTGAACCGTCAGCGGCTCATCCTCGACTACATTCCAAGTTACGCCACCAACGACCATCCCAATCCCACGATCCGCGCGGTGCTCTTCAAGCCCGTGATCACAAATTTCGCGAACCAGGCCGTTACGCGGAAAGTCCTGGTGCCGGCCACGGGAAAGAAATTGGCCTACTCCTGCTGGATGCAACCCAAGCCGGCGCCGCTGGCGTTTTACATTCCCGGACTAGGCGCTTATCGGTTCGACCGTTCCACACTGGCGTATGCGGACATGATGTATCGGCACGGTTATTCCGTGGTGGCCTTTTCGAGTCCGTTCCAGAAGGAGTTCATGGAATCGGCTTCCACCATGCCGCTCCCGGGTTACGCCCCGGCGGATTGCGACGACGTGATCAACGCGCTGAAGTTAATTTCGGCCGACCTGCGGAAATGGCAGGGCGACAAAATCACCGGCACCAGCCTGACCGGCGTTTCCCACGGCGGCTATTTCACTTTGATGATTGCCGCCCGCGAAGCTGCCGGCGAACTTGGCGATCTATCCTTCGACCGTTATGTTGCGGTCAATCCGCCAAGACAACTGGCC
>Ga0302320_10017650_pt1 | contig 14463 bp, 14 predicted proteins | sample Bog_T0_3_FD_202130 | JGI IMG/M metagenome (GOLD analysis project Ga0302320, IMG submission 202130) | Peat permafrost microbial communities from Stordalen Mire near Abisko, Sweden - Bog_T0_3 | ecosystem: Environmental > Terrestrial > Soil > Wetlands > Peat | place: Sweden: Abisko, Stordalen Mire...
TTCTACGGCTGGCCGTGGTATTACATGGGCGGCCATCACGATCCGCGCCTTCCTGAGCCCTGCGCCAACGGAACCGGGCCCAACCTGCAGGCAGCCGCGCTCACCGCCGGCCAGGCAAGCAGTTGCACCAGGGTTAACATAGCTTCAAAGGTTATTACCCCCGACGTGCTGGTCCAGCCCCACATGGCTTCGCTGCAGATGACCTTTTATCCATCCGCCGGCCAGTTCCCCAGGCAGTACGACGGCGACGCCTTTGCTGCGGAGCACGGTTCCTGGAACCGCGCCAACCGCGCCGGATACGAGGTCATCCGCATCCCGATGCACAATGGAGTAGCCGACGGCAGCTATGAGGACTTCCTGACCGGGTTCGTAACCAAAGACGGCCTGGTCTGGGGCCGCCCGGTTGGCGTGACTGTCGGCAAGGACGGCAGCTTGTTCGTCACAGACGATGGCTCGCGCAGCGTCTGGCATGTGACTTACACCGGCAAGTAATTCGGAGCATTGCTCCCCAACCCAACCAAAGAAGCTCCGTGCCCGATCCATGCGCGCTTTTCAGCGCATGGGTGGGATTAACTATAACCACGGATCCTCATAAGCCTTGAGGCCCGCCTAATTCCCCAAACCCAGCGCCGCGGCTGTGCCCGCGTCCGGCTGCGCAGCCTGCCCGTCCGCCTTCACCACCACACCAAAATTCCCCCGGTAATCCCACATCGCCCAGCCAATTCCGTCAGCCTCCAGCGCCGTCCGCACATCGTGGATCCACGCATTCCGCGATGCCGGTTCCGAATGGTCCCGGAATACTCCAAACTCATTGCAGATCAGGGGCACTCCATTCATCTTTCCCCACGCTGCCCCTTCGTCGATCAGCAACCGAATCCGGTGCCCATCCCAGTGATCGAGCCAGTAGTTCTCCAGCTCATACCGGTTCGGCAGGTCTGGAATCTCCTTGACCAACTCGGCCATCGAGCTCTCGGTCGCTGGATACGGAATTCCATGCTCATACACCCACCAGGCCGCGCCCCAACCCGCGCCCTGATGGGTAAACTGGTGCGGATCGTAGAAGTGGAAGTTATAAATCACATTCCCATCCTCCAGCGGACGCAACTTCAGCAGGTCAACGATATCGGACCAGTTTGCCCCGGTGGCAATGATCGTCTGCCGCGGCGCAACCTCGCGGATCGCCGCCGCGACCCGCGCCTGAATTCCCGCCCAGCGATAGGGATCGTTCACCTCCGGCTCATTCATGATCTCGAAGAACACCCGCTCCGGATCGCGCCCCGCGTAATGCGCCGCCAGCCGCCGCCAGAGCATGACGAACCGGTCCACCCCGTCGTCTGTCGTCTTCACTCGCAGCTTGTAGGCGCTCTCGGGATGCACATCAATTGTCACCGCCAGCCCATCTGCCAGCATGGTGTCTACCGCCTTGTCCAGGCGCGCAAGAAACTCCGAGTTCAGCCCGTCAGCCCCGCGAGGCCACCCCTCCAGCGGCGTCGCATCTACGCTCAATCGCACGTTGTCGAATCCCATCTTCGCTATCAGCGCAATGTCCTGGGAGTCGGTATACTTGTCCGTCCATGCCGCCGAGTAATCCCCGGCGTGTTGAGCGAACCACCCCGACGCGTTGATACCCCGCTTCAAATGCTGGACGCGGGCAAAAGCAGTCCGTAACCCTTCGGCTCGATCCGGCGCGGCGGCTTGGGCGGCTTGATTCTGTGCGGATGCGGATACGCCAAAGGCAACAAGGGCAGCGAGCAAGATGAATCTGAAATGCACGGTGAATTCTCCCGCGATTCGAAGTTGAAAACCCACCCCAAGATACACCCACGAGCCGTTAGCCCGCTTTGCCGAGTTCCACGTCAAACAGTCACAGTACTGTGGCCGCATCGAAAGCAGGCTCCGCGTTGCAGAAATCCCCGCTGTTCTTTTCGTTCTCTCTCTTGACCACTCTCATGGCGGTCACCGCTCTGCCAGGTGCTCATGCGCAGGGCACCGCTGCAACGCCGCACCAGCCGGCCGCGCCAACCCAGCCGCCGACAAAAGTAGCGAACCCCGATGCGCTGCTGGCAAATGCAGCCAGGCTCTACTACTCCTACTCCCGCATTGGGAACGGACTCGATGGCTTCGACTGCGCTGTTCATCCCGATTGGAAGAAGATCGTCATTGTCGCAAGCAAGGGCGCCTCCGATGCCCCAACAGAACAGCACATTCAGCTGCTCAATGGAGTCAAGCTCCAGTTGCACGCCCAGCTAATGGGCCGATCCACCCTCGATTGGGACGAATCTTCGAATGTCGGCAAGACGTTCGACGAGGACTCCCTGACCCTGCTCACGAGCATGCACCAGGCCACCGAGCAGGCGCTTCAGGGGTTTTTGCAGTTCTGGGCGCCTTTCATGAATGGCTCGGTGGTGCCAAGCTCATCCCAGGGGCTCGATATCACCCAGTCGGCCAGGGGATACAAGCTGGTGGCAGTGCAGGGAGATACATCGGTGACCGAACGTTTCGACCCCAAACTGGTACTTCAGGAGTTCGATGTGGCCATGAGCGGCGCGGCCATGAGTTTTTCTCCGTCCTACAAGGCAACGAAGGAAGGCCTGCTGGTCACCAGTTTCACGGCCCATATCCGGCCACCCGAGTCAGCGTCTGCCAAGAGCCAGGAAATGCACGTCTCTATCGAATACGAAACCGTAGATGGCTTTTCCATCCCGGCGCGGCTCTCGATGGATGTGGTGAATACCGGCACATTCGACTTTGTGTTTGATGGCTGCAAAGTCAACCAGGGGCCAAAGTAGCCCCTGCGCGGCACTTGTGTCCGCACGCCGCATATCCGCCACCATGGAAACTCGCCCAAACGAAAAGCGGCTCCCGGTTTGCCGGGAGCCGCTTTTCATTCCCAAAAATTCCGACTAATTTCCCGCCCCGGCCTGCGGACTGCCATCCGAGCTTGCCAACTGCTCAAAGGTGTTGCGCAGATACTTGTGCGGATTCACCGGAACATTGTGGACGCGCACCTCATAGTGCAGGTGTGGGCCGGTGGCGTGCCCCGATTGGCCCACGTATCCAACAACTTCGCCGCGCGTGACATGCTGGCCCGGCAGCACGGCAATCGACGAAAGATGACCGTATACCGTCAGCACGTCGTGGCCGTGGCTCAGAACCACTTGCTTTCCGTACCCAGCGCCCATAGACTCCCCGGTCGCTTCTCCATCGGCGGCCGCGCGCACCGGCGTTCCGTACGGCGCTTCGATGTCAATGCCGGAATGGAATTTGCCTTCGCCGTTGAACGGGTCTTCCCGCTCACCAAAGCTGGAGCCCACTCTACCCTCGACCGGCCAAATGGAAGGCGCATCGGCCAGTAGCGTCCAATCGCCCACGAAACTCGGCGTAAGTCCGCCCTCGAGCGCGCGCGATACCTGTCCAGAAAGCGCCTGCGTACGCAAATTGTAAAACTGATCGATGGAGAGCTTTACCTGTTGCGGATTTACCTCGTCGGTCATAGCCAGCGTGGTTGGTGTGGGCGCCGCGGCAGCGCTGGCGGCAGCAGCCGGATGGGCTGCGGCCAACTTGTTCTGACGCAAGCCATAGAGTGCGCTCACTTCGCTTGCCAGCGCACCCAGCGAGGCCACCTGCACATCGCGGTCGTGCGCAATCTGAGCCATCTGCTTGTAGTTCTTGCGCAGCGTCTCTCGCTCCTGCCGAACCTGGTTAAAACTCTCAGTCTTCAGCAACATGCGGGTATACGAGCCGGCCAGCCCCACAATGGTGAACGCTCCCACCAATGCAGCGGCCACAAATCCATAAGCGTACTGGAGCGGAAGCGCAATCTTGCGAATCCGCCCGTCTTCATCTCGGGCTACAAAAAGTATGTAATAGCGTCTGCGCAGCATTTTCGCCTTTCATACCCGCAATGCAGGGTCGCAACTCGCCGTGTACCGCTCGAAAGCGCAAGGCATAAGGGGCTGTTCAGCCCGTAAGAAATACACACGCCGGTGATTCAGCTATCCCGGGAACGTTCGTCAAGGGTACCAAAGCGTAGCCGGTGTGGTCAACGAAATCCACAGGAAAAATCATTTTTTGTTGCTTGGATGCCAACCGTGGCGCGAACCCCAGGAGCCAAATTACAGCAATTCCGCCTGCATCAAATCGGCGGCGCACAGCCCGCCGCCAGGACAGCCCGTGACTCTGCTCCCCCAGGAAGCGATTACCAAAGTTTCTTATCGGCTGTATACTCAGTGAGATGAGTCCCAGTGCAACCTAGTACCCCCGAGTCCCTATTCCCTATTCCCTAATCCCTGTTCCCTCGTGCCTAATTGCCCTATCCTAAGAAGATGCGATCGAGCCGGCTCGATTCCGGAACCACGCGCGTGCCAGGGGAGCTGGCCCTGCTCCGCCAGATACGCAGCCGCGCCGCCCGCGCGCCAGGCCTCAGCCTGCGCCTTGGCATTGGTGACGACTGCGCCCTGCTCCGTCCCCGCGCTGGGGAGGAACTAGCGGTCACCACGGATCTTTCCATCGCGGGCCGTCACTTCCGGCTCGACTGGCACCCGGCAGAATCCGTCGGCCACAGGGCCCTTGCTCGCGGTCTCAGCGACCTTGCCGCCATGGGAGCGCGCCCGGTGGCCGCCTTCCTGTCCCTGGGCTTGCCGCGCGAACTCACTAATTCGACTACTAGACGCAAGACCTGGGTCCAGCGCTTCCTCGACGGCCTGCTGGCCCTGGCCGCCACTCACAAAACTCCACTTGCCGGCGGCGACCTGTCGGAATCGCCAATCCCATTTGCCGATATCGTCCTGATCGGCTCGGTTCCAAGGGGATGTGCCCTGCTCCGCTTCACCGCCCGCCCAGGGCACCTTCTTTACGTCACCGGCTTCCTTGGCGGATCCGCCGCAGCCCTGGCCCGCCTCGCACAATTGGCAACAGCTCAACCCGCCCGCTCAAATCTTCTGCGAATCCCCAAAAAGCTGGAAACAGTGCTCGCACCGCAACTCTACCCCCAGCCGCGCATCGCCCAGGGTTTAATGCTGCAGCGCCGCCGCATGGCATCGGCCGCCATCGACCTCAGCGACGGCCTATCCACTGACCTCACACACATTTGCGAGGAATCCGGCGTATCCGCCGAGGTCGACGCCGCACTTCTTCCCATCCACCCCGCCGCCAACCTGGCCCAGGCCCTCAACGGCGGCGAAGACTACGAACTGCTCTTCACCGCCCCGCCAACCGTCCGCCTTCCGCGGACCATCGCCGGCGTCAGAGTCACAAGAATCGGCCGCATCGTTCCTGCTCGCCGCAACCACCCCGCCGTCACGCTCATCACCCCGCAGGGCCGCCAGGCACTTCAGCCTCAAGGCTGGGAGCATTTCTCATAGAGCCGAGCGCGCCGAGTCAGAATCCACTACCTGGCACGCTAACCGCCGGCCCAGAGTAGTGGACATGCACCAGCCGCCAGCCCATGTCCGGGAACTTGATATACACCTGGCTCTCCCGCCCCGTCGTATGCACCGACGCTCCATTGCTGCGAAGAGTAGCCACAAAATCCCAATCGAACTCCACCACCGCCGCATCTCCATACACGTGAATGCTCACATCGCTCACATTTTTCATTGAGCGTCTGGAGAATGTCTGGCCCATCAGCTTCCCGTAAACCACATCGGCAATCTGATCCCATCCCCGTTCGTGCCCGTCGGCTCAATGAACGTCACATCCGGTGTCGGCGACCAAACCGTGGCTCCAAGCTTGGTGTCGGCTTCGTCGATTGACATCATGTAACGGTCCACCTGGGCTCGTATTTCCTTCTTCGCATCAGACTGGCCGCCCATCGCGTTATCCTGCGCAACCGCCGCGCGCCCTACTGCCGCCAAGCTCAAAACGACCATCAATACCGCATACATCGACCTGCGTATCATCCTGCGCTCCTAATCTGAATCGTAAAGTGCGACTGAGGAAGTGAGGAAGGGCCCCCGGCATTCATAGCAGCCGCAGTTCCGGAAAATCCTGCCGATAGCGAGTTGCATCCAGTGTCAACAATCGCTCCGCCTGCATGAGCGCGTGCGCGCCGATCAGAAAATCGGCCAACACCCGCCGTGGGCCTTCTCCCGTGGCCGTCCTGCGTCGAGCAACGTAACGGGCAAAGCGAAGCCCTGCTTCGGTCCAGATTGTTTCTTCCAGCTTGTAATCGATCACAATGCCGGACGCATCAAGGAACGAGCGGACATCGCCTGCTGTAACGTTTGGATGAGCGTGCAATTCGGAGAATGCAAATGGAGAAATAAGTAGAGCTCCCTCTTGTTTTGCCTTTCCCAACTGTTCGACAACCTGCTCCGCAGTCGGCTCCAGCGACCAAATTGACGAGATGATATTCGCGTCGATCGCCGTCCTCACTTTTTGCCTTCTTCGACGTTCTTTAGTACCCACGGATCATCGTCGCGAAGTTCGCGATAGTAGGCAACGATCTCTTCACGAGACGAAAAAGCGGGAAAGGCCCCAAGGTACGCGGTAAACGGATTCTCTTCCGTCCGAGCCGGCCGAAGAACCGTGCGCCCATCTTCATAGACAAACTCCACCCGATCCCCTTGCTTGAGGCCCAGCCGGTGCCGAACCTCAACCGGAACGGTGATTTGCCCTTTACTGCTGATCGTGCTAGTAGCAGACATCTTTACACTTACTTCTTTACGTAAAGATAGCATTCTTTACCTTTTCTCCAACAACGATTCGTTGATTTCTTTTCCCCATTACCATCTAAAATCATTACTGTCATGACCAAGCCCGCCCCCCGCGTCCGCTTTGCCCCCTCGCCCACCGGGCTGCTGCACGTGGGCAACGCGCGAACCGCCCTCTACAACTGGCTCTTCGCCCGCCGCACCAAAGGCGACTTCATCCTCCGCATCGAAGACACCGATCTTGAACGATCGGAAGCCCGGTACGAAACCCAGCTTATCGAAGACCTTCGCTGGCTCGGCCTTGACTGGGACGAGGGTCCAGGCACCCTCGGCGCTCCAGACAAAGGCACACACGGACCCTATCGCCAATCCGAGCGTCTCGCCATCTACGCCCAGCACACGGAACGCCTCCTCGCTGAAGGCAAAGCCTATCGCTGCTTCTGCACCGCCGAGGAACTGGAAGCCGAGCGTGCCCAGGCCGCAGCCGCCAACCGGACGCAAATCTACTCCGGCCGCTGCCGTTCACTCTCGCCTGGCGCAGTCGCACAAAACCTGGCCGAGGGCAAGCCCTATGCTGTTCGCCTCAGAATCGAAGACAATCCTCTCCGCTTCCACGATCTGGTGCGCGGCCCGGTCGAGTTTGCCGCCGACACCGTCAGCGACCCTGTACTGGTTCGCAGCGCCAGCGGCGTCTCCGCCGCCATTCCCGTCTATAACTACGTGGTCACCATCGACGACGCCCTCATGGCCATCACCCACGTCATCCGCGGCGACGACCACATCTCCAATACCCCAAAACAGGTCGCCATCTACCAGGCCTTCGGTTGGCCCGTCCCCGAGTTTGCCCACCTTTCCACCATCCTCGGAGCAGATCGCGAGCGCCTCTCCAAGCGTCACGGGGCAACGTCTATTTCCACCTTCCGCGAGCTTGGCTACCTGCCCGAAGCTCTCGTGAACTACCTTGCGCTGCTCGGCTGGGGCGCTGAAGACGGCAAGACCGAGACCTTCACCCTCGCCCAGCTAACCCGCGCCTTCTCGCTCGAACGCGTCACACCATCCCCGGCCGTCTTTGACTTCGACAAGCTAAACTGGCTCAATCGCCATTACCTGAAGCAAGCCGACCCCGAACGCATTGCGGAGTTGGCCGCGGACTACTTTTGCGAAGCAAGGCCGGACATTTTTCCGCTCTGGCTATCTGACGAGGCGCTGGAGACCGCGCTCGAGTGGAATGCCGCCAAGCTGGAGCCCCACATTCCCCTGGAGATGCTCACCGATGAAACCATAGCCCGCAGAAAGGCCTGGTTCAAGAACCTGATTGCCCTGTTCCTGCCCGCCGCCGACACGCTCTCTCAGCTCCCTGCCAAAGCCGCTTCCATCTTCGGCTTCGACATCGTCGCCGCCCGCGCCAACCCGGAAAACGCCGTCATCCTGGCCGCCGACCCCACGCGAACCGTCCTCGGCGAACTGGCCCACCGCGTCCGCGCGCATAACGACATCGTAACCCCCGAGGATTTCAATTTCTGGATGAACGACATCAAGGATGCCACTGGAATCAAGGGCAAGGAACTCTACCATCCGGTCCGCATCGCCCTCACCGGCGCTCACTCCGGTCGCGAGTTTGACAAGGTCCTCCCGCTCATTGAGGAAGGCGCCGCTCTCGGCCTCGGGATTCCAAATGTACGCACCCGCATCGAGCAGTTTGTAGGAGTCTAACGGCCCGTGAACGATATCTTCTGGATCAAGGGAGATCCCCCGGCTCCGCTGGCTGTCGTGCTTCGCCCGCGAAACGCCCGGACCATCGAGGACGATCTCCTCAGAATGAAGCGCGCCGGAATCCAGATCCTGGTTTCCTTGCTGGAGCGCGACGAAGCGGATTTCCTCGGCATCGGGGATGAGCGTTTTGAGGCCATGCACCTGGGCATCCATTTCCTCTCGTTCCCCATTCCCGATACCACAGTTCCCTCTGACAAATCAGCCTTCCGCGCCTTTGTCGCCGACCTTGCAAACCGCCTCCGCGCCGGCCAGAAGATCGGCGTCCACTGCCGCGCCAGCATCGGGCGAGCGACGGTCACCACAGCCTGCACGCTGATCCATCTCGGCTGGGAGCCTGCCGCCGCGCTCGCAGCCGTCGCAGAGGCACGCGGTTGCACCGTTCCCGACACGCAGGAACAGGAAGACTGGATCCTCCACTACAAGGCAACGCCATGACCGCCCCCATTGTGGACCTGAGCTTCCCCCACCAATGGAATGCCTCCATCCTCGCGGCCCGCCCCATCATCTTGCCCACCCGCCGCTTCGTCTACCCCGCGCAGGCCGAAGAAGTCGAACGCGGCGCCCTCGAAGTCCTCATTCGGCCCGGTCCATCCGAACACTCTTCTGAAACCTTCAGTTCTGTGTCAGGGCACGACTTTAGTCGTGCCGAAAATGCAGCAATAAGAGGAAAGGCTTTAGCCCCTGCGGGATGCTCTCTGCCCGCCGAACCCTTCCTGGCCACCTGCGCCCTCGGCTTCCGCGACCCCGCCGTCCCCACCGGCCTCTGGTCCACGCCCAACCCAGACGAAATCTGCGCCGTCTCCGGCGGCTACGCCTACCTCATCTCGACCACGCAGCCCGCCCGCTTCACCATGATTGCTTTCCGGCCGGTGCTCGAAGTTCGTCCCCTCGCCGCGCAGGGCTTGCTCCTATTTGTCGGCCATCGCGCCATTCTCGCCTGGGGACGAAACGGCCAAGCCTGGCAATCGGAAAAACTATCCTCTGAAGGCATCACCATCACCGCAGTCGAGGACCATACTCTGCACGGCCAGGGTTGGGATCTGATGACCGACAAGGAAACCCCGTTCGCGCTCGATCTGAAATCGGGCCTCCTCATCTGACTCGCTTGCCAGTATTTTCCCGTTGAATCCGCCCAGAGAAGCGCCTACATTGCTCAATAGGATGAACACCGACCGCCGCATCTTCCTCCGCCAAGCCGCCACACTCGCCGGCGCATTCTCTGCCAACAGCCTCTTCCATCAAGCCCACGCAGCCAGTTGGCAAGCCGCGTCGCGCCACATCTCCCACCTGAACGCCGACGAAGTCGCCCAGAACGAAGACTTCTGGAGCGTCATCCAGCGCTCCTATTCCGTTAACCCCGACATCGTGAATCTCAACAACGGCGGAGTTTCTCCATCGCCCGTCGTCGTTCAGCAGGCCGTCGAGCGCTATAACCAGCTTGCCAACGAGGGCCCGTCCTATTACATGTGGCAGATACTCGACCAGGGCCGCGAGCCGCTGCGCCAGAAACTCGCCCGCCTTGCCGGCGCGCAACCCTCCGAAATTGCTATCAACCGCAACTCCACCGAGGCGCTGAACACCATCATCTACGGCCTGCCCCTCAAGGCCGGCGACGAAGTGATAGGCACAAAGCAGGACTACCCCAACATGATCCAGGCCTACCGCCAACGTGCCGAGCGGGACGGCATTGTCTATAAGCAAATCAGCTTCGATTTCCCCATCGAAGACGACGCGGTTATCGTCAAAGCCTACGAAGAAGCCATAACTCCCCGAACTCGCTTGATTCATGTAACTCACATGGTCAACTGGGTTGGCCAAACCATGCCCGTGGCCAAAATCGCCGACATGGCTCACGCCCATAACATCGAAGTTATCGCCGACGGCGCGCATTCTTTCGGCCTTCTCGACTTCAAAATCCCCGACCTTCATTGCGATTACTTCGGAACCAGCCTGCACAAGTTTCTCTCCGCGCCCATAGGAACCGGCATGATGTGGGTCAAGGCCGACCACATCGAGAAGCTTTGGCCGCTCACCTGCAACTCCACGCCCCACAGCGCCGACATTCGCAAGTTTGAAACGCTGGGTACGCGCAGCTTTCCCATCGAGCAGGGCATAGGAGAAGCTATCAATTTTCACGAAGGCATCGGCAGCAGGCGCAAGCAGCAGCGCATCGGATATCTGAAGAACTACTGGGCCGCTCGCGTCCAGTCCATCCCCAAAGTCAAGCTCCACACCTCGCTCAATCTCAATCACTCCTGCGCCATCTGCGGAGTTAGTATCGACGGCATGACACCGGCCCAGTTATCTTCGGCCCTCTTCGATCAATACAAAATCCACACCGTCGGCATTGTCTGGGAGAACATTAGTTGCGTTCGAGTAACTCCCCATGTCTACACAACCCTCCCCGACCTCGACAAGTTGGTCGGCGCCATCGGCGATCTGGCCGCGAAAGCATAAGCCGGTTTTCTCAACTTGCTTCAAAGAAAAGAAAGAGATGTACATGGCGCGACTGATCCTTGCAGCACTTTGCCTTGTATTCCTTGCGCCGCCTCCCGCGCCCGAGTACTCGATTCAAGCCATTCGCTATGCCACATCGCCCGGTGTCGAAGTCTCCGACCTCGTCGTAGGCGGTCCCAAAGATCAAAAGGTCGACATAGCAATGGTCGTCTGGCTAATTCGCGGCTCAGGCCACACCATCCTCTTCGACAGCGGATTCCATCGCGATACATTTACAAAGTACTTCCCCATGCAGGACTATCTCCGCCCCGATCTTGCAGTCAAGACCGCGGGCGTCGATCCCGATCAGGTTACTGACATCGTCATCAGCCACGCGCACTGGGACCACACGGGCGGCATCGATCTCTTTCCCAAAGCGCAAATCTGGATACAGAAGGATGAGTATCGCTACTACACCATGGATGCGTGGCAGCCCGGTGGAAACCACGGCGGCATCGATCCGGAAGACGTCAAGGAGTTAGTCCAACTGAACACTGCAGGCCGCGTGCACCTGGTCGAGGGCGATAACATTGAGATCTTTCCCGGCATTCGCGCGTACACCGGCTCACGCCACACTTATGCCTCGCAGTATCTCCGCGTCGAGGGAAATCCAACCTATGTGCTGGCTTCCGACAATGCCTATTTCTATCTCAATCTATCGGCGCACCTGGCCAGTGCCTCTTTCAGCGACGCCGATCACGCAGCCAACATCGCCCAGCAGGCGCGAATGATCCAGTTAGCCGGCTCGCCAGACCGCGTAGTCCCCGGCCACGACATTCTTCAATTCCAGAAGTTCCCAACCGCGGGCCGTGTAGCCACGATCAAATGACGCGGCGATGCCTAAGTAGGCTAACCAATGTCTTAAAGTCGAGACATGAGTTACCCTTTTGTTCGACGGCGATCCGCCCGGAATCCTGGAAATTGCCTTCGTGACGCCCGAATTGGGCCTCAGCGGTTTGGCGCCGACTGACCTCGTATACGAGTCCGAAGGACTGAATCCCTTTTTTCAGGACAGATCTAATTCGAATGTCAGAATGCGAGATCCACCATCAGCCCTTATGGACGACCTCGAACGAATAACCATCCGGGTCGAATACATCTGCCGCATAGTATCCCGGATAGTATTCAAGTCGTGCACGCGGCGAAATATTATCCCTCGCGCCAGCGGAGATGGCTGCCTTGTAGAATTCATCCACCTTGCCATTGCTTTCGGCCATGAACCCCCAGTGAATAACCGCTGGATCGGGCTTACCTTGCTGGAGCCAAAAGAACGCCTGATTGCCATCCCCGAATCCCCACAGATCGGGATGGCCGCCTTCGCCCTTGTAGGGTAAGAAAAACCTGATATTCAGAGGCTTCAAGGCCGCCTCATAGAACGCCAATGAACGTTCTACATCGCTGACGGCCAGAATCATGAAACCGAGCATTGTCTTCTCCTGTTAGTTCACGAGTGCTTCAACGGCCATATCGCCATTGGATACAGAATAGATCGCAAGCCCGGGTCGCGACATCACTGAGGCGCGGGTGATTGCCTACCCCGCCGCCCGCTCCCGCACCGGCAGCATCGTCTCATAGGCCGCGTAAACCCCTTCAAACACCGAGTCCCAGCTCATAGTCAGCGCATATTCCCGCGCCGCCAGCCGCATCTGGGCATGTTTCACCGGATCGCCCAGCACCCCCGCCACCGCCGCGGCAAAATCCTCGTCGTCCACAATCCGCCCTGTCACGCCGTCGCGCACAATCGTCTTTGGACCGCCGTCGGGAGTCACAATCGCCGGTACGCCGCTGGCCAGCGCCTCCAGCACTACATTCCCAAATGTGTCGGTATGCGACGGAAACACCAGCAGATCCATATTCGCGTAGGCCGTCGCTAACTCCTCGCCGCGCAGCACCCCCGGAATCTCCGCCCGCGGCATCCGCTCGCGCAGCCAGCCTTCCTCAGCCCCATGCCCCACAATCAGGAACCGGAAACTCCGGTGACCCATCTGCTCCAGTTCCTCCTGCACCTCGGCCAGCAGCGTCACATTCTTCTCGATCGAAAGCCGCCCCACAAACCCCAGCACATGATCGCGATCGTCCGCGTCGCGCCTGCGCTTCCCAGGATGAAACAGCTCCGCGTCCACCCCGCGAGGCATCAGGTAGCACTTGCGGCCCGTCGTCCGTTCCAGCAGCGCGCAAAGTTCCTGATTGGGAGCAAACAACACACGCGCCACGGAGTAGAACCTGGCCGCAGCCGCCATGGTCAAGTCCTCGATCTTCTGCCCGGTGGCGGCCGATTGCCGCTTGGGCAGCACGCGGAGAAACCAACTGGACCGGCGCGCAAGGTACTCATGCACGTTGGTGTGCCAACTCGCCGCAAGCGGAAGCCCAAGTTGGTGCGCCAGTCCCGCGCCCAGCATTCCCACCTCGCTGGGTCCGGTAATGTGGATCAAATCCGGCTTGAACCGCTCCAGAACCTCGCCGATCAAAGGAATGTGACGCAGAAAGGCCGGATCGAATCGAAGGTCCTTCTCCAGCGCAAACGACAGAAAGCCCCGTGGAAGCTCAAGCGTCCATACATTGTCTTCCTCTAGAATCGCCTGGGTGCGGTCACCGGCCCGCACGCACAGAAATGGCAGATTTCGCCGCCGCGCAAAAGCCTCAAAATGGCGGCTGGTATGCGCAACCCCGTTCACTTCGTGGAACGAGTCGGGAAAGTACGCTACGCGCGGCATTCCTGCATTCATCGTTTGAACCGGAATCCTTACCGGGATCGTCCGTCGCTTGCGGACTCGGCAAAAGCTCTAGCTAACACCGCAAGCTCCGCTTGCCAACGCCAACTCCGCTCTCTTCCTGCCTAACCGTCGTGCTCGCCCAGCGCCAGCCGCAACTGGTGCGCTTCGCTCCAGGCCATGCGCAAGCCGCCCGAAACCAGACCACGGCCCATCAGTTGCACCAATCCCACTCCGAAGCGCATTACCCACGGCGCCGTTCCAGCCGGCCAAAGCTCGCTCAGAGGCCGCGACACCCCATTCCAGTCAGGGTGATACACACGCTCATCCCACGTCCGCGAACCTTGAGGAAAGTCGGGATAGTATCGCACCGCGTCAATTGCCGACTGCAGAATCCGATGCTTCCAAGGCTCCGCATACTGCGGCATGAAGAGCATATTGCTCATCTTCTCCCGCCGAATCTCGTGCACAAACTCTGTAAAGCTGGTCGCGTTGGTCAAATTTATGTTCGCGTTCGCCTCCACGCCGTGGCGGTCGCCGCCAGTAATCAGTAGCATGTTCCACTTTTCCGCCAGCCGCCGCACCGCCCGATTTTCATCCCAGTGGCGCAGCCCATTCAGCTCCAACGCATGCAGAAAGTTCCCGTTCCTCTGCAGGAATTCGTTCACCAGGAACTGGTGCTTCTCCGCGCCCACCAGGTATAGATCCCACATCGGATGGTTGAAGACGACCAGCACATTCGGCTCCGCGTTCAGCGCGCTCAATATCTCGGTAAGCCGCGCATCGCTCGGATTGGCGGTAAAGTCCGCCAGCGTCTGCATCCACTCCGG
>Ga0302320_10017652_pt1 | contig 14463 bp, 9 predicted proteins | sample Bog_T0_3_FD_202130 | JGI IMG/M metagenome (GOLD analysis project Ga0302320, IMG submission 202130) | Peat permafrost microbial communities from Stordalen Mire near Abisko, Sweden - Bog_T0_3 | ecosystem: Environmental > Terrestrial > Soil > Wetlands > Peat | place: Sweden: Abisko, Stordalen Mire...
TCACTGCCGACAACCTGACCTCCGTGCGCAGTCAGCTCGTCAAGGCGCTGGCCGCCCTGGCTCCGGCGGCGGATATCGCCCACAAATACGATGTTTATTACGTAGGCCACGCGCACATTGACATGAACTGGCTCTGGCCGTGGCCGGAAACGATTGATGTTTGCCATCGCACGTGGGACAGCGCCATGAATTTGATGGGCGAATTTCCCGGCTTTCGGTTTGTGCAAAGCCAGCCGGGCGCCTACGCGGCCATTGAACAACAGTATCCCGAAGAATTCACCCGGATGCAGGCCATGGCCGCGAGCGGACAATGGGACCCGGTGGGCGGTTTGTGGGATGAATCGGATGATGACATGCCCAGCGGCGAGGGCCTGGCGCGGTCGTTCATGATTGGCCAGCGGTATTTTAAATCAAAGTTCGGCCGGTATGCGGTCACGGGCTGGCTACCGGATTCATTCGGACATAACTGGCAGCTTCCGCAAATCATGCAACTGGCGGGCATCCGCTATTTTTATCACATGCGCTGCGGCAACGGCATGGAATTCACGTGGTGGGAAGCGCCCGATGGTTCGCGGGTGCTCAAGGCAAACACAGATAATTACGATGAAAATGTGCAGCTCGACCAAATGGCGCGACCCGCGGCCAATGAAAGCCGCCTCGACCTGCCACAGGCGCTCGTGGTGTTTGGCGTGGGCGACCACGGCGGCGGACCCACCCGCGAACAAATTCTCCGCGCCAAATCATTGGAGAAAAATCCAATTCTTCCCCATGTACATTTTGCCAGCGCGGACGATTTTTTTGAACAATTGTCACGCCAGCCGGGAGCGGCCTCGTTGCCGGTGGTTGATACGGATTTGCAATACACGTTGGAGGGTTGTTACACCACCCATGCGGATTCCAAAAAGGCCATGCGCAGCAGCGAGAACAACCTTTACACAGCCGAAGTGCTATCCTCACTGGCAGCCATGATGGGGCAGGATTACCCCGTAGCCAGATTCGACACGGCATGGAAGCCTGTGGCGTTCGGCCAATTCCATGACATCGCGTGCGGCTCGGCCATTCACTCCACGTACGACTGGTTGCAGGAGCAACTGGCGCCGGCTTATCGGTTTGAAGCCGATCAAACAGAGCGGTCCCTGGATTTCCTGATGTCCAGCGTGGACACCCGTGGGCCGGGCAAGGACGCGATTGTGGTCTGGAACACGCTTTCGTTCGCGCGCAATGACGTGGTGAAAGTTGCCATCACGGGTGCTGGACAGTACCACTCCGTCGTGGATGAGCGCGGCCGGCATTTTGCGGCCCAAGCCGCCAGCGGCGGCAAGCTGGTTTTTGTGGCCCGCGATGTCCCGGCGTTTGGGCACGCGGTCTATTTTCCGCAAACGGAAAGCTGTCCGTCGGATGGAATTACTTTGAGTGACCCGGGCGAAACTTACGAAATCCAAACGGCGCAAAGCGTCATCCAAATCAGCAAGACCACCGGTGCCATCGCGAAGCTCTATTTGCAGTCCACAGCATGGAATGTCTTGGGCGATGCGAATGACGGCAATGCCTTCCAATTGTTGGACGATCCGGGCAATGCGTGGATTCTGCAGTACACCGGCACGAACAAGGTTCTGGCTTCGGAAAGGTTGTCCATTTTGGTGGAGGATGACGGGCCGGTGTTCGCGCGCGTAAGGGTGGTTCACAAGGCGGGAAAATCATCGTACACGCAGGATATTGTGCTCTACGGCGCGCTTCCGCGGGTGGACATTCCCACGGCGGTGAACTGGCACGAGGAGCATACCACGCTCAAGATTCGGCTGCCCTTGAACGAAACGAATCTCGCGGTGCAGGCCCAGATACCGTTCGGCAGCATTGCGCGGCCGGCCAATGGGCAGGAGTGCCCCGGCCAGAAATGGATGGATGTCAGCCAAACCGTCCCCGCGCCGGTACGGGATGCCACGCCCTTGGACCTTTCACCGTTGTTCGATACCCGCTGCGCTGACAATTTCGATGGCGTGGGTCATGCCTACCCCGCTGCCTTACTACCCGCCGCCGGAAACTATCGCTTGGGCCCAAACCAGGTGCCGTTTGATCTGCCTGGCAGCCAGGCAAACCGCTTCGACGCGATTTCAACTTCAGGCCAGCAAATTAAACTGCCGGACCATCTGAGCGGGAATACATTGTACCTGCTCGCCGCCTGCATCAACAGCGGACGCCAAGTCAAAATGGGGTTTCAACTGGCCGATGGAACTGTGGAAACAAGGCTCGTGCGGCTTAACGATTGGGTCGTAAACGCCTACCCGGAAGATCAGGCGGGATTTACCTTTGTTTATTGGCAGACGCGGGATGGCGGACGGGAACCGGTTGCGCCCAACATGTGGATCGTGCAAATCCCGATTCCGGCCGGGGCGACCGGGCTGATTCTGCCGCAAGATTCCGAGGTGCGGATTTTTGCCGCGACGACTGCCGCAAAATCGTCCGCGCCCGCGCCGTTCGGTTTGAGCGTGCTGAACGATTGCAAATACGGATTTGATGTCACCAGCAATGTCTTCCGCCTCACCGCGCTCCGCTCCTCCACCGACCCCGATCCGCATCCGGACGAGGGCGCGCAAGTTTTTACGTACAGCCTGTATCCCCACGCTGGTGGCTGGCGTGAAGGCCATACGGAAGAACAGGCGCTGGCATTGAACATCCCCTTGCTGGCTGGCGTTACGACCAAACACCCGCCGACCGGCCACGCTCCCGCACTCTCGGTCGTCAATACCGGAGGAAAAGGCAACCTGATTGTCAGCGCATTAAAACACAGCGAGGACGGAGACGGCTATATTCTCCGGTTCTACGAGACCGACGGCGCAGACACCGAGGCCCGAATTGATTGTGCCCAGCCGATGCAAGTGGAAGAAACCGATCTGCTCGAAAGGACCATCGCCAAGCATCCGCTGAAAGTTCAAGGCAACTCCGTTATTCTCCCGGTGGGACATAATCAAATTATCAGTCTTCACCTGTTGCCCGCGTCGTAGGAGCGGAGCCGGTGATGGGAACCGAACACTCGTGACTGCGGTGGTTTAAAGTGGTAAATGGCGCAGCGCAAAAGGCCCAAGCTCAGTATTCTTGCGAAGCCATTCTCTGCCGGCATAATGGGCCTTAAGATGGAACTGCGTCATATACGATACTTTGTGGCCGTTGCCGAAGCGTTGAATTTCACCAAGGCAGCAACGCGCCTGCGCTTGGCTCAACCGGCCTTGAGCCGTCAAGTGGCGGATTTGGAGGACGAACTTGGCGTTGACTTGTTCAGGCGGTCTTCACACGGCGTTGCGCTGACCGCCGAGGGAAAATTGTTTCTCGAAGAGGCACGTGCAATTCTTCAACGCGCGGATGAATCAGTAGCAAAGGTGCGCGCGCTGGCTCGCGGCGAATTTGGCGAACTACAAGTCGGATACGTGCCGCCGCTGGACTTGCATATCCTGCCGCGCGCGCTGGCGGAATTTCAAAAGACGACGCCGGGAGTGAAGGTGGTGCTGCATGATCGTGGCAGCGACGAACTCTGCAATGAGTTGCGAAACGGAATCTTGCATCTCGCCCTCATGATGCAACCCAGCGAGGAATTAATCACAGGAATTGAATTTGAAGAGATTGGTCGTTATCCGTTCTTCGTCGCGATGGCGTCTGGTCATCCATTGACAAGGATGAAGGCGGTTTCTCTCGAAGCGCTGGCGAAGCAGCCTTTGATTGTCCTCGACCGCAGGAGAAATTCAGAATTTCACCGGATATTGAAACGTGTTTTCGCGCCCCTCCAGCCCAACATTGCCACAGAGTGTGACAGCGTAAATTCGCTGATTACTGAAATTGGCGTGGGGAAGTGCGTGGCGGTTGTCAGCCAGCTTTTTAAGGAGGCGATCGGCAAGAGACTTATGTTTCGCAAGCTGGTCAACACGGATGTCGCCATGTGCGTCGGCATTGCGCGATCCAAAAACGGAGACTTGCCTCCTGCCGGAAAAAAGCTTTGTGCCACGATCCGAAAAATCGGCAAGGGTTAGGCAGCCTTCTTATCGCCGGATTTCTGTTATTCATAAAAAGCATTGCCGCCAGAAAAAGGTGGTATTGGGCGCTTCAAAAGGACGCTGGTAGAGTCGCTGCAAGGTTGGCACGCGCCAATAAAAACAAACATAAAACAAAAAATAGAAAGGCAGTCGTTATGAATACACAAAAATCAAACCAGCAGAAGAGCAAGGCCATCGTTCTCGTTCACGGCGGGTTTGTGGACGGTTCGGGTTGGGCGGGCGTTCACAACATTCTCAAGAAAAAAGGCTACAATGTATTGATCGTCCAGAACCCGACCAAAACCCTGGCCGAAGACGTCGCCGTCACAAAGGCAGCAATCGAAAGTTTGGACAGCGATGTCGTTCTCGTGGGACATTCCTACGGTGGCGTGGTGATCACCGAGGCGGGCACGCACCCAAAGGTATCCGACCTTGTTTACGTTACCGCGTTCGCTCCGGACACGGGAGAATCCGTGGCGTCCTTGATCGCGAATCCTCCGCCCGGCGCGCCTGTGCCGCCGATTTTGCCGCCAAAAGATGGTTATCTCTTTCTCGACCGCGCCAAATTCGCGGCATCGTTCGCTGCGGATGTGGAACCGGCGACGGCATCGTTCATGGCCGATTCGCAAGTGCCCTGGGGTCTTGATGCGCTGCAAGGCGCGGTTTCTGAGCCAGCGTGGAAAACCAAGCCGAGCTATTACCTGGTTGCCACGGAAGACAAGATGATTCCGCCGCCAGCCCAACAAGCGATGGCCGGACGCGCCAAGGCAAAGGTGACGGAAGTTCCCGGCAGCCACGCCATCTATGTGTCAAAGCCGTTGGAGGTTGCTGAAATCATCCGGCAGGCTGCCGAGTCCTCAAATTAAAGCAACGAACAAAAAAGCAGCGTTTGATGAATCTTAACCGGCGAAGCTTAAAAAATGCTTCGCCGGTGATTTTCTAAATATCTGGTGACCGATTATACCACGCAGTCTTCCGAACAGGGCCGCCGGAGTGTCCGCTCAAAAAACGGATAGCAATTATTGGGTCAGCTGACTGCACTTTACTTTGCAGTCGTTCATAAGCCGTTGATTCTGAATGGAGCGGGTGATGGGAATCGAACCCACGTATGCAGCTTGGAAGGCTGCCGTTCTACCATTGAACTACACCCGCGTCTCGAGCCTGTGCCGCAACCAAACCGCGTTGCGATGGAGAGAATCATACCGACGCCATTTTCCTTGTCAATCCGGCTCGTTGCCTGGCGGACGCGGCAGCGATACCGGCGATTTTTCAAAATAATAATCATTAACCAAATCGCAGTTCCAGGCGTCTCATAGGCATAATGAATGCAGGAAAAGTTGCCGCCCCGCGAGCGCGCCAGGGGTTTACGTTGATCGAACTGCTGGTGGTCATTGCGATTATCGCGATTCTGGCGGCCATGCTGCTGCCCGTGCTGGGCCGCGCCAAGGAATCCGGCCGGAGCATCGCCTGCAACAACAACCTGCGCCAGCTCGGGATGGCAACACAGATGTATGTGGGGGACTTTGCCGATACGCTTCCGCCAAAGAACAGCGCGGATCGCTGGCCGGATAAATTTTACGATCTCTATGGCAAGAACCTGAAAATTTTGCTCTGCCCCAGTGAACCCACCAACACGCCCGCGACCGGCAGCACCTCCAACAACGTGGCCGACGCCGCTTGGCGCAGTTATTTCATCAACGGCTGGAACGATTATTATAAGGACAATCTTGACCCGGCGGATTATGCGTCTTTTATGGGCGGGACGTACCAGGGCGGCATGAAGGAAAATCAAATCGTTCATCCCAGCGAGACCATCGTGCTGGGCGAAAAGGTTTCGTATCGCATGGATTATTACATGGACATGCTGGCCGGCAACGGCGATGACTTTGCCGGCGCGGTCGCGCAGGACCGCCATAACGGCCGCGGGGATGGCTCGCAAACGGGCGGCTCCAACAACACCTTCGCCGACGGCAGCGTCCATTTCAACAAGTTCGGCACGGCTTTCGATCCGCTGAATCTCTGGGCGGACAGCGATGCCGACCGCGCGGCTGACGTGATTCAGTTCAATTGATTCGGCCGGGTTGAAGGGCAATTGAACAACAAAGTAACAAAGACACAAGGTTTTGGAACCGGAAAACCCACGTTGTAAAAAAATTGCATGCCCAAAAACGTCTTTCCCTTTGTTCCTTGGTTACTTTGCTGTCAATCCCCGCGTTCATAAGCAGAAAAAACCTTGAATTTGGCGTAAAAGTTTGACTGTCCTCCCAAGAAGGAGAATCTTAGGACAAGTTGTTCGTGAAACGGTTGTTTTTTCGATTTTGCTCGCAGTGCCGGGGATTATTGGTTCTCGCATTGTTGAGTGGTTTTATTTCTTCCGCGGATGCCAGATCTTACGGGATTACCGTCCGCCATGCGACCGGCCCTTTCCTTGATGGCACGTTGCCGGAAGTGGCGCCTTCGATTTCCGGCAACTGGTCCGCCATTGTGGCGTTCCCGAATTTGTTGTTCACCAATTCCGTCGGGCTCACCTCGGTTCCCGGCACCGACCAGCTTTGTGTCTGGGAACGGGAAGGACGGGTGTGGACCTTCGAGAATTCCCCCGGCACCTCGGAAAAAAAACTCGTGCTGGACATCAGCAACCAATGCCAGGGGTGGGATGATTCCGGCCTGCTCGGCATTGCGTTCCACCCGGGCTTTGCGACGAACCATTTTATCTTTGTTTATTACACGTGGGTCAAACCCGGCACGGTCGCCGGTTCGCCCACCACACGGCCAGTGCCCAATCTGCCGGACACCTATCACGACCGCCTTGAGCGCTACACGCTGGATGCCAATGGTGTGGCCATCCCGGATTCGGTGAAAGTTTTCGTGGACCTTACGAATCAAACCGTGTGGCACCATGGCGGCGGCATGTTTTTTCATCCCAAGAACGGCTTTCTTTATTGGACCGACGGCGACAACTCCGTCGGCGACAATGACCAGATCATCAATAAAAGCCTTTACTCCGGCGTGTTCCGAATTGACGTGGATTGCCAGGGCGGCACTGTGAGCCACGCACCGCCACGCCAGCCCACGGGCGGGTTTACGGCGAATTATTTTGTGCCCAACGACAACCCGTTTGTGGGCCAGTCGAACGTGCTGGAGGAATTCTTCTGCCTGGGCCTGCGCAGCCCGCACCGGATGACCTATGATCCGCCCACCGGAAAGATTTTCATCGGCGACGTCGGCGAAAGTTCGCGCGAAGAGATTGACGTCATCGAGCCGGGCGAATCGGGGCTGAATTTTCAGTGGAACCGCCGCGAGGGCAACCTCGGAAAAATGGAGCCGCCTTATATTGGCATCAGCCGCGGGCCGTTGCTGGATTATCCGCACACTGATGGCCGCGCGGTCATTGGCGGCTATATCTATCGCGGCAAGGAATTCGCGCATGACCTCGGCGGCAAATATATTTTTGGCGACAACGTCTTTCGCACTGTTTGGGCGCTGGACGAATCGGCCACCCCGGTCGAAAAGACGCTGCTCTGCGTCATGCCCAAGGGCACCGGCCCCAACTCCGGTACGGATTACACCGGCCTTTCGTCGTTCGGGACGGATGCCAGCGGCGAAATCTATTTTTGCCAGATGAGCAGCATTGGCGGCAGCATCTTCAAGCTGCAACGCGGCGGCCCGCCGCCGCCGGCCAGGACCCTGCCGCGGCTGCTCTCGCAAACCGGCGCGTTCGCCAATACCGCTGATTTGCAGCCGGCCGATTTCCTCATCCCGTACACGGTCAATACACCGTTGTGGTCGGACGGCGCGGTGAAAACCCGCTGGTTCACGGTCCCGGATAATTCGGTCATTGGCTTTTCCGCAAACGGCGGTTGGACTTTTCCAGCCGGCAGCGTGTTCGTAAAGAATTTCGCGCTGCCGGTGGACGACACCAATCCCAAAATCCTGCGCCGTCTCGAAACCCGCCTCCTCGTGCGCGATACCAACGGCTACGTTTATGGCGCCACCTACAAATGGCGCGCGGACAATTCTGATGCCGATCTCGTGACCAACGGTTTTACCGAGGACATCACCATCCGCACCGCTGACGGCATGCGCACGCAACACTGGTTTTATCCGGGCAGGCAGGACTGTCTCAGTTGCCACACTTCCGTTTCCGGCGGCGTGCTCGGGCTCAAGACGGGGCAGCTTAACGGCAATTTCAAATATCCGGACGGCGTCACCGCCAACCAGCTTCGCACGCTCGGCCGCATCGGAATGTTCGACGCCACATTCGATGAACGGAAAATTTCCCGGTTTCCGCGTTTTGCCAGCATCACGGATACGTCGGCGGCGCTCGAACTTCGCGTCCGCTCCTATCTCGACGCCAATTGTTCGCAGTGCCATCGTCCCGGCAGCGCGGGGGCGTTCTTCGATACCCGGTTTGACACCTCCCTTAAAAAACAAAATCTCATCAATGGCCCGGTGGCCAACCAACTGGGCATTTTGGGCGCCAATCCGGGTGGAAAAGTGATCGTCCCGGGCGATTTGGACAAGTCCATTCTCTTCCGCCGCATCAGCATCATCGGCGAAAACCAGATGCCGCCCATCGCGCGAAATCTGGTGGATACCAACGCAGTCGCCGCCATCGGCAAATGGATCATGTCGCTCCATGTGCGGGCGCCGGAATTGCCAAAAGGGTGGAACAGCATAGACGTCGGAGATGTGGGCGTGAGCGGTGCGGCAAACTTTCTCAATGACGGCTTTCAACTCCTGGCTTCGGGCGCTGATATTTGGGAAAGCGTGGATTCCTTTCACTTCGCGAGCCGCCCGCTGGCAGGAGACGGCACCATTGTCGCCCGCATCGCCGCCATGCAATACACCGATCCCTGGGCCAAGGCCGGCTTGATGGTGCGCGAAAACGATACCGCCGGCTCCAAATATGTTTTTGTAGCCTTCACCGGCCAGGGCGGGTCGGTGCTTCAATCGCGTCCCGCGTTGGACAGCCCGACGGACAGCGCGGACGGCCCCCAGGTGAAACTCCCGCACTGGCTCAAACTGGTGCGCAAAGGAGATTACTTTGCGGGATACGTGTCCGCCAACGGCACGGACTGGATGGCCGTCGGCAGCACAACCAATGCGCTGAACAAAAATCTTTCCATCGGCCTGGCCCTCACTTCTCATAATAATTCGGTGCTGAACTCGACGCTGTTCGATCATGTGGCCATAACGCGGTGACTGGCGTCCAAGCGCGGGGTGTCCGGGCACTCCAAAACGAAATGCGGTGTGAAAGCGGTGTCGCAGCCGAGGAAACGGATTCCAAATCCGAAATCCGAATCCCCGAAATCCGAAAGAAGCCCGAAATTCGAAATGCTGTGTGTTTCGCGCCCAGCTTCCTGGCGGAAAACATTCTTAAAAAATGACATGTAAAAGGTTGTAAAAGGTTGTAAAACATTGGCAAATCGTTGTTAAAACATTGTAAAATTTTTTGTAAAAAGTTGTATAAATCGGTGTGGGCAAGGAACCACCGTCATCAAAACGGAACATCGGCCTCGGAAACAGTGGAATGCCAGGGCCAAACCGCCTCTTGCCAGACCGAGCGGCGCTCTATTGTAAGAGCGGCGGCAACTCATCAGGCTAAATATCGTTTGCATTCTCGTCACGTGAATGATTTTGCCATGGGTCAGGGGATTGGTCATCTTTCCCGGGAAGGGTATTAACGATCCAATAGGTCGGTGGAGGGAGCCAATATTGGCCGCGTACTTGCTGCCATTCCATCGTTGAAATTCTTTAAAATCACGAACATGAAGCTTTCCCCACGAACCCGCGGCAAGGGGTTTTTGCTTTTCGGTCTGGCCTGCTGTCTGGCGTTCACATCATTGGGGCAGATTCCTGCCGAGTTCGCCGACCTTTATCCGGTGATGCAAGCCGACTTAACCAATTTTGAGACCACGGTGGACCAAGGTTGGAACGGGGTGGAGACCAACTGCCAGTTCGCCAGCGTGCTCCTGCCTGCGACGGACGGTGGCCAGGGCACGGCGGCTTTTAATACGAATTATCTAAAAAACGCCGTCATCCCGTTCCTGAATGGCCTGACCAACCTGGGCATTAAAACCATTAAATTTTCGATCAGTTTTCCAACGCTTTATCAGCCGTACTACAACGCAAGCAGCGGGCTGAATTACCCGGCCGGCTACACGAACATGCTCAATTTTTACACCAATCTGGTGGGAGTATTGCGCCAGCGCGGGCTGAAGATCATCATCCCCACCCAAAATCTATTCCCCTTTGAGCAACCGGCCATCAGCAACTACTACAATTCCCTGACGTTTGCCGAATATACCAATGGCCGCAGCGCGCAGATCCAGCTCATCGCCCGGGTATTGAAGCCGGATTATTTGTTAATGCAGTCCGAGCCCATCACGGAGGTGGACAATCTTCCGTCGAGCTTGGGAAACCAGTTGAACAATCCGGTAACGGACACGAATATGTTGATGGGATTTCTCAACGACCTCCAAAACGCCGGGCTGCGCAGCACGAACATGATCGTCGGCGCGGGCATGGGCACCTGGCAGCCGGGCTTCAACACGTATCTCACCAATTTCGTCAATCTGGCATTGGACATCCTGGACGTGCATGTTTATCCCATCAACAAGACCACCAATGGCGGCGTGGTTCAGGATTTTCTGGGACGTATTTTGACCATGGCCGATGCAGCGCATTCCCACGGCATGAAAGTGGGCATGGGTGAATGCTGGGTGCAAAAGGAATACGACGATGAATTGGCGAATCCGCCCAGCCAACTGGTTTTCCAAGGACGTAATACGTACAGTTTCTGGTCTCCGTTGGACACGGAATTTCTGTTGTGCATGGTCAAAGCCGGCCACTACAAACAGTTTGAGTTCATTGATCCCTTTTGGACGGACTATTATTTTGCCTGTTTGGATTACACGAATGAGCAGCCGAAATTATCCGGTTTATCAGCCGATGCCGCCGCTTCCGTTCTCAATGCGGATGAAAACTCCGCTGTTTACGCGGCGCTGTCTGCGGGGTCGGTTACCAATACCGGCCTGGCCTATCAAGAATACCTGCGAACCAATCCACCGCTGTTGAATTTGACGCGGACGAATGGGAACTCATTAAACCTCACTTGGACACCCGTGGCGGTGCATTACCTGCTGGAGCAAACGAACAAGCTCACGAACGGCACGTGGACCGCAGTGACGATTCCGGGGCGAAGCGTGGGCGCGGACTATTCAGCGACTTTTACGATGAGCAACAAAGTGGACTTTTTCCAGCTGCAAATGCCTTGATCGAACGATTGCTCGAATCTCCAAATTCCAGGTGCCGAACACAAGGCCACATGCCGAACCGAGTTAAAGTTTTTGTAATTAATGATTTAACGCTCGCCATCACCCCAACCCTCCCCCGAGGAGAGGGGGTGATTGTTCCCGCGGCTTGGCGATTGGCCAGCGCTCGGATTAGCAAAAGAGCGCGGCAATGCTACGCGCAATTTATGAGGGAACTTATTCGCCGAAGCCGGCATATTCTTCATCCACTTTCAAGTCAATGCCCATGAGGATGTAATCGTGAGAGACGGCTTTCATATCGAGCACGTAGTCTGACCGGTGCATGAGGCACTGAAAGCCGAGGTCTTCCAGGGCGCGGATGCCGATTTTGCGTTCACCGTTGAGCTCGCATTCCAGCCGGCGCAGTCCCAGGGCGCGGGCGATCCGAAGCTGTTCCGTGACCAAAGTCCGCGCGACATCGCGCCCGCGATAATCCGGATGGGTCAGCATGGTGAGGTTTCCGATGTGACGCTTCCATCCGCCCAGACGTTGGCGCAGGGTGGCCTCGCCCACGATTTTTGCGCCGTGAAACATCAACAGGGGCAGATTTTCCTTAAAGTCGGGATGGCGGCACCATTCACGAAACTTGGCGCGCTCGGAAATCCGCTGCTCAATGAACAAGCGCTCCTCCTCGGGCACGGTCAGGAGAAATTTGTGCAGGCGGATTTCGTCCTGCCGGACGAACGGGCGCAGAACGACCGGCGTGCCGTCGCGAAGTTTCAGTGAAAGCGGGAATTTTTCCAGCACGTATTCCAACAAAGTGGCGGTGGCGTCGGTTTTTTTATTCTTATTCACATCGAAAATTTAATGGCGTTCTCCTTATGAGCACCAACCGTAGATTGGTCAAGGCTCCCCATTGTTTGCCAGGGGCGGAACAAGGTTGCGATGCAGATTGTAAGGGCGGCTCCGCACGTTCAGTATCCCGCCTCGACAATCCGCGCAATTTTCCTAAATTATCTGCAATGTCGTCTGTCAACCAGCCCTTCGTCATCGCGGGAAGAACGTTCCGGTCGCGCCTCATCCTGGGCACGGGAAAATTTTCCGCGCCGGAGGCCATGCGCGAGGCCCTGGCCGCCAGCGGCGCGGAGCTTGTCACCGTGGCGCTGCGACGCGCGGATTTGAGCGGGAAACGCGATCCGTTTGCCAATATCCTTGAATTCATTGACCCGCTAAAATATTTGCTGCTGCCCAATACCAGTGGCGCCATGAACGCGGAGGAAGCCGTTCGCCTGGCCCGCCTGGCCGCGGCCGCCGGCCTGCCCAAATGGGTGAAGCTCGAAATTCATCCCGACCCGCGCTATCTGTTGCCCGATCCGATCGAAACATTTCGCGCCGCGGAAATGCTGGTGAAAGAGGGATTTACCGTACTGCCCTATATCAATGCCGACCCGGTGCTGGCCCGGCGCTTGCAGGACGTGGGCTGCGCCACGGTCATGCCGCTCGGTTCGCCCATCGGCTCCAATCGCGGCATCCAGACGCGGGACCAAATCCGCATCATCATCGAGCAGGCCACCGTGCCGGTGGTGGTGGATGCCGGGTTGGGCGCGCCCAGCCATGCGGCCGAAGCCCTGGAAATGGGAGCGGATGCCGTGCTGGTAAACACGGCCATCGCTGTGGCCAGCGATCCGAACAAAATGGCGGTGGCCTTCAAAATGGCAGTGGAAGCCGGACGCACGGCATTTGAATCTGGTTTGGGTGCGGCAAGCGATGTTGCCAGCGCGACAAGCCCGTTGACGGGATTTTTAGAATGAAAACGACAAGCTCCAAATTCCAAGCCCCAAGCTCCAGAGAAAATCCAAACATCAAGCTCCCAATGTCCGGGCGCTGTCTTGTGGTGATTGGTGTTTGGAATTTCTTCGGTGCTTGGATGTTGGTGCTTGGTGCTTCAACCTTGGTCCTCCCATGAGCAAAACGATCTCAAAAAAACGCGTCCGCGCCATTCTTTCCGCCGCGAAAAAAATCCGCGTGCTGGTCATTGGCGACGTGATGCTGGACCAGTTTATCTGGGGCAGCGTGTCGCGCATTTCGCCCGAGGCGCCGGTGCCGGTGCTGGATTTTACGCGCGAGAGCTACATGCCGGGCGGGGCGGCGAACGTCGCGCGCAACCTCGTGTCGCTGGCCACGCCCACGGAATTGTTCGGCGCGATCGGCAAAGACGATGCCGCGCGCCGGCTGCTGAAATTATTGGGCGAACAAAAAATCGGGTGCGACGGCCTGGTGAAAAGCGCCGCGCGCCATACGAGCATCAAGACCCGCATCGTGGCGCAACAACAACAGGTCGTGCGGGTGGACCGCGAGACGCGCGACGGCTTGGATGGCCGGCTGACCGGCCAGTTGCTCGCCGCCCTAAAACCCATGCTGGCAGAGTCCGACGCCGTGATTGTAGGCGATTACGGCAAGGGGGTGGTCACGCAACCGCTGCTGGAGGAAATCAAAACCCTCTGCCGGGCGCGAGGCGTGTGGTTGAGCCTCGACCCAAAGCCGGTGCATCACCTGGATCTGAGCGCCTTGTCGCTCATCACGCCCAACCGCAAGGAGGCTTTTGAACTGGCGGATTTGCCGGATGAAACCAAAAACGCAAATCCATTGGCCGATAAAAGTCTCATGCTCGTTGCGGAAAATCTGTTGAAGGAATTACGGCCGGCGCTGTTGCTGATCACGCTGGGCGAGCTGGGCATGCTGCTTTGCCAGCGCGGGCAGAAACCGTTTCACATTCCCACGGTGGCGCAGGAAGTGTTCGATGTTTCCGGCGCGGGCGACACGGTGATTGCCACCTTCACGCTCGCAATCGCCGCGGGCGCATCACCTATCGAGGCGGCCATTTTGTCGAATCACGCCGCCGGCATCGTCGTGGGCAAGGTCGGCACCGCGACCACCACGCCGGAGGAACTGCTATCCAGCTTTGCGTCGTAGCGGCTTCTCGTAGGAGTGCCGCCATTTAATTTGAAAAATCGGCCGCACTCTCACCAGTGCGGCCAGTAAATAAAAAATGAGTTCCCAAAAAATCACCGTCGCCGGGATCCGCGCAATGAAAGCCCGCGGCGAAAAAATCGCCGCGCTCACGGCGTATGATTTTCCGATGGCGAAGCTGCTGGACGAATGCGGCGTGCCGTTTCTGCTGGTCG
>Ga0302320_10017655_pt1 | contig 14460 bp, 12 predicted proteins | sample Bog_T0_3_FD_202130 | JGI IMG/M metagenome (GOLD analysis project Ga0302320, IMG submission 202130) | Peat permafrost microbial communities from Stordalen Mire near Abisko, Sweden - Bog_T0_3 | ecosystem: Environmental > Terrestrial > Soil > Wetlands > Peat | place: Sweden: Abisko, Stordalen Mire...
TCACGCCCTTATGAGAAAATTGGTCTTTGCACACGCAATCAAAATTCCGTCTCCTCGTGGTCAGGCTTGGCGCCATGGGGGATATTCTGCATGCCCTCCCAGCGGTCACCGCGCTTCGACTCGCTCATCCTGGCTGGGAGATCGATTGGGTCGTTGAGCCGCGCTGGCGGGCCCTTCTCGCCGCGACCGAAAGCACAGGCCGCGGACCCACACAACCCATCGTGGATCGGATCTACCTGGCACCCACCAAAGATTGGCGCCAAAGGCCTCTTACCCTCAAAACCACCCACGAAATCAAAGCCCTGCGCGATCAGCTTCGTGGCGTCACTTATAGCGCGGTGATCGATTTGCAGGGCGGCCTGCGCTCCGCGGTCGTTGGCCGGATGACCGGTTGCCCCAGATTCATTGGCGAGGCGGCGCCCCGAGAAACGCCAGCTCGCCTGCTTTACTCAGAGCGCGTTGTTACCCATGGCGCGCACGTCATTGAGCAGGATGTGGAACTTGTTTCGGCCATCGCCGGCGATTCGCTCGTGGCTGTCCCCCCGATATTGCCCATCGATCCCAAAGCCGAAGCCTGGTGTGACGAGTTGCTTAAGTCCAGCGGCACGCGGCCACATGCCATCATCAACCCCGGCGCAGGCTGGGGAGCCAAGCAATGGCCGGTTGACCGTTACGCGGCAGTCGCGCGCGGACTGATCGAACGCGGTTTCCGCATCCTGGTGAACGCGGGCCCGAAAGAAGAACGGCTCGCCGACGAAATCGTGAAGGGAACCAGTGGCGCCGCGATTCCTTTGTCGGTTTCCCTCGATCAACTCATTGCACTCACCCGGCGCATCGCCTTGTGCGTGGCCGGCGATACGGGCCCCCTGCACCTGGCCTGTGCGCTCGGCCGGCCTGTTCTCGGCATCTATGGCCCAACTGACCCGAGCCGCAACGGACCGTACGGAACGCGATTCAAAGTGCTGCGCAGCCCCCTGAGCCGCCGCGATCATACCCGCCATCCTGAACCCGAGGCCGGCCTGCTTACGATCAAGCCGGAAGACGTGTTGCTCGCTGCCGATGAACTGCTCGTCAAGGAAAAGGTCTGATGGCCTCTTCGAAGAATTCGAAGGAATCGGTCGCCGGCCCTGACTGGATCGCCCGCTGGCAAAAAGTGGCCCGCCGCATTCGTGTACCCCTCGGCTTCCTCACGGCCGCACTTTATTTATTCGAACTTTGGCGGCGCGCGCCCCTCCCGGCCGCAATCGCATGGAGTCTGGCGCTGGTCGTGCCCGGCTTGTGGCTGCGGGCCTACGCGTCGGGATATGTCAAAAAGAACCGCGAGCTTACCGTGACCGGCCCCTATGCGCATACCCGCAATCCGCTTTATCTCGGCTCCATGCTGATGGCTGCGGGGTTTGCGCTGGCTCTGCTGAGCTGGCCTGTCGCCCTGGTCCTGGCGGTCGGGTTCGCCATCATCTACATCCCTGTCATCGCGTCGGAAGAGCGCTTTCTCCGTGCCACCTTTCCCGGATTCGACAGTTATTGCCGCAGCGTGCCCAGAATTATCCCTCGCCTGCTGCTCACCAAACAGGACCACGAAAGCACGTTAATCTCGGAGCCTAAAGGGGTTGCCGACCGGGTTTCGGGGAGCTTCTCCTTCGAGCTCTATCGAAGGCACCGCGAGTACAATGCTGCTATAGGGGCCGCACTTCTTTATCTCAGCTTGCTCTTTTTGCGGCCGGCAATGGAAGCGATCCTGCCTGGGGCGCGGTGAGCGTTTTCCAAGGGAATAAGGTCCATTCTTAAGGAGTTACGGCCCACGTTGAAGACCCGCACCTACGCTCAGATTTTTCTCTGCGCCTTTGCCATGGCCATTCACGCTCATGGCCAGTTGGCGCCTCCGCGCGCAGGTTTCAGCTTTCCCCAGAAACAGACCCTCACCTATTCGGTCGACTGGCGTGTTTTTTCCGCCGGCACGGCAGTCCTGAAATTTGAAGCCGTTGGGGATCGAGAGCGGCTCACCGCCAACGCTGATACCAGCGGCGCCATCAACATGCTCTTCCATGTGAGCGACCATTTCCAGTCGAACTTCGATCGGGACAAGGGCTGCACCTACGACTTCGACAAGCAGACCGTCGAAGGCCGCCGCCAGATCAACTCCACCCTGCGGCTCGATTATGGGCAGGGCAAGTCGATTCTCGACGAGAAAAATCAGGTCAACGGCCAAACCAAGCATGTGGAGACGGCCATTCCCGGCTGCCTCACCGATCTGCTGACCGGCATGTTCTACGCATCCTCGCAGCCCATGACACTCGGTCAGAGTTTCGTGATCCCGGTCGTGGATGCGCAGCGCACCGTGCCCGTCACTATGAAGGTGGAGAGCCGCGAAGAGATCAAAACACCGCTCGGCACCTTCAAAACTCTCCGCGTGCAGCCCACAGCAGACGCCGGTGTGGTGAAGAACCGTGGCAATATCTGGATCTGGTACACAGATGACGATCGCCACCTCCCGGTGCAGATGCGCGCCCGTCTCTTCTGGGGCACCATCACCTTCCGCCTGATCGGCAACGACAACAAATAGTCTGGCGCCTTCAAAGCTTTCGCTCGTCCGTGGACCGACTAGAAAGCTCCGTGCTCCATCCTTTCCGTTTTTTTCTGCGGAAAGGGTGGGAAACGGACGAACTCCAGGTCACCGATCTCCCATTCGCTAACGGTGTAAACTTTCACTTCGCCCCCGCCACGGAACCACTCGGTGGCTCGAGCGATTTTTGAGGGACCTTATGCGCAAAAACCCATTCGCTCTTTTTCTTGTCCTCGCCCTCGCCATCGCGCCCTTCAGCCCAGCGCAGAACTCCTCCGCCAAGCGCCCCATGACCTTTGAAGACATGATGAACATGAAGCGCCTCGGCGAGACCGCGGTATCGCCCGATGGCAAGTGGCTGGCGTATTCGGTAACGACCGTGAGTCTCGAGCAGAACTCGAAGACAGCAGAGCTTTGGATGCAGGCGATTGCGGACCGAGAGCCCAGGAAACTGGCAGTCGCCCAGCCCGGCGACGGCGGCCCGCAGTTCGCGGCAGATGGTAAGCGCATTCTGTTTCTCTCGAGCCGTGACGGTGGTCAACAGGTCTGGCTCGCGGATTTTGATTCCGCCACCGGTGTCACCAGCAATCCACGCAAGCTCGCCAGTATCGCTACAGAAGCCGACAATGCCCAATGGTCTCCGGATGGCTCTTCGATCGTTTTTACCTCTGCCGTCTATCCCGACTGCCCGGCCATCACCGCAGCGGACTTTGCGACAGGAAACAAATGCAATGCGGATCGGGATGCGGCGCAGGCGGCTAGCCCGGTAAAGGCGCAGATCTTCACTCACCTGCTCTATCGCCACTGGAACCACTACACGGGCGACAAGCGTTCGCATCTTTTTCTTGTCTCGGTTGAGAGCGGCGCAATGAGAGACCTGACGCCCAACGACCCGCACGACGTTCCGCCGTTTACGCTCGAAGGCGGCGGCGGCTTCGCCATTTCGCCCGACTCGAAAGAACTGGCGTTCACTGAGAATCTCGATCCTGAGCCGGCGACGAGTGTGAGCGCCAAAATATTCACCCTCGACCTTACTAACCCTGCAGCGAAGCCGATAGCAGTGAGCGACTCTCTCGGCGGAAACTTTAACCCCGCCTACTCGCCCGACGGCAAATATCTGGCGTGGCGCTCCGAAGCGCGGGCGGGTTATGAAAGCGATAAGTTCCGGCTCTTCCTCTACGACCGCGCTGCGAAGACCGGGAAAGATCTGCTGAAGAACGCACTTCTGCCCAATCGCGCACCTGCGAACTTCGACAACTGGGCCGAGGAGTTCGCCTGGATAGACGATTCCCAACACATCCTGTTTATTTCGAGCGAAAAAGGCGAAGCTCCAATCTATGAGGTGAACCTAACAGGGGACGATCTCTCTCGCATGGGTCGGACCTCAGGCGAGTGGAGCAGCGTTCACATGCTGCTGGTCAACGGCGACCCCTTTATCCTCGGCTCCTTTATGAGGGTCGACCTGCCAGGCGAAGTTGTACTCGGCAACATGCTGAAAATGGACGAAAGCGTGCATACGATCCAGATTGCCGCGAATGGGGGCGCGCCGAGCAGGGAAATCACTCCTGTAAGCTACGAGCCTCAACATATAACCCACCTCAACGACGATCTTCTCTCCCAGCTCGATCAGCAAAAGATGCAATCTTTCTGGTTCACCGCGGCAGACGGCACCAAACTGCAAGGCTTTCTCATCCCACCGCCCGGTTTCGACGCTTCCAAAAAATATCCCGTCAAATTCCTGATCCACGGCGGACCGCAAGGCAACTGGGGCGATTCCTGGAGCTACCGCTGGAACGCCGAACTGCTCGCCGCCAATGGCTACGTCGTCGTCATGATCAATCCGCGCGGGTCGACGGGCTATGGGCAGACCATCGTCGATGGCGTGAATGGCGACTGGGGCGGTAAGCCCTTTACCGATCTGATGACCGGCCTTGACTACGCCGAGCAGCACTATCCGTTCATCGACAAGTCGCGCGAGTGCGCTCTCGGCGCCAGCTACGGCGGCTACATGGCCAACTGGGTGCTCGGCCACACCGATCGTTTCAAGTGCATCGTCTCGCACGACGGCATGTTCAATCCCGAGTCGGCCTTCGGATCCACGGAAGAAGACTGGTTCAATATCTGGGAGTTCAAGGGCCATCCCTGGGACTACTACGGCAAGCCAGACAGCGAAAATCCCTTCCGCAAGTGGGCGCCTATGCTTTCGGCGAAAAACTTCAAGACGCCCACGCTCGTCATCCACGGTCAGCTCGATTACCGCCTCGACGTCAGCGAAGGCTTTGAACTTTTCGACACGTTGCAGCTGCTCAAGGTGCCGAGCAAGATGCTCTACTTTCCCGACGAAGGCCACTGGGTGCTCAAGCCGCAGAACTCGCAACTCTGGTACAAGACCGTCAACGAGTGGGTCGACCAATGGACGAAGACAGCTTCCAGCCGATAGCCTTTAGTCACGGGCTTCCTTACCCGAGGCGAGCGGAGTCTCAGGATTGCGCTTGCCGCCGGTTTCCCCCAACTCCCGGAGTGAACTGAATGCCGAATTTTTTTGAAATCAACGACAGCCTTCTTGAATCCCTTGACCAGGATGGAGAACGCGTGTCGATCCGCCTGCGGGCGGTACGCAAGGAATTTGAAAAAGACGCGCGGTACCCGTCAAAGCATCTGCGCCAGGAGATTCTTCTGGTGCTCGACGGGGCAGAGCTTGCCATCGATTCGTCGAATCTGCCGAGCTGGCTGATCGAGGGCTCCTTTCGTTCGGAATCGAGCGATGCGGCTCCAGACGACAGCGGAAGGGAGGGCACGATCCCCGCTTCTTTGCGATCTGCGAGCGGCGCGGAACTGGTCCTGGCAGGATTGCACGAGGGAACGGGCGATTTTGTCACCATTCGCGTGAAAGCCAAATCCCTCTCTCTTGAGACGCTGGGCGAGCCGCAGCCGCTGCAATACACACGAGCATCCATCTAACCGAGCGCCATGGCATTTCCTTCCAGGCCGAAGAAGCCACGTCCCTTCCTCAATGAATCGGGCCTCTTTGAGTACGCCACCGGAGCTCTTGGCCGGCAGATGCGTACCGAAGCCGATCTGCGCCGCTTGATGAAGGCACGCGTGGAACCGGGAGAGCGTGGCGACGCCGTGATCGACACGGTCGTTGGCCGCCTGCGCGAATACGGCTACCTCGACGATGCAGCGTTCGCGGAGACGTACGCCCGCTTGCGTCAGGAAAATGAAAAACTCGGTCAGCGCAGAGTGCAGCAGGATTTGCAGCGCAAGGGTGTCGACAAGGAATTGATCACTGAAACCCTCGAGGCGCGCTACGGCCAGACGAATGAGGAAGCCCTTGCCCGCCAGCATCTCGAACGCAAGCGGACCCGCAAGCCTGAGAACCCGAAAGAGACCGCGCGCGTCATGCGGCGCCTGGTCACTGCTGGCTTCTCAACCGGCGTTATCTACAAGATTCTCCGGCAGTGGGACGTGCCGGAAGAAAGCTTGGCGGCGCTCGACAATCTCGATGACGAGGCGCACGAAGAATAGATTTTCGGCAGCTCGACAAACTTACTTCTGACCGGATGCTGCGGAGTTTGCGCGGTGCGGCGCATCGCTCGCAATAGCCTCGCGCACCTTCGATAGAGGCGCGTCGTCGGAGAACTCAACGCCATTCGCCGTCGAGTGGATTCCCAAGTCGCTCCAAAGCTTGTCGAGGTCCACGGTCACTGGCGCGTCTTTCCATTTCGCGTATTGCTCCGCGAGTACGTGCGTTCCCGTAGCCCGATCGCCGATTTCGAGCGCCAGGGGCAAACTTCCATCGTGATCGATGGTGCCGCCACCGGCCACGATGGCGCGGAGCGCGTCGCGCAGGCCTTTGTGGTTTCCGGTTTCGCGGTGAATCTCAACATCGGCAGCGAGACAGAACAGTGCACCGCCCCAGTAGGTTCGACCCCAGGTGTGCGTGTGATCCAACCCCTCGTCGCCTGCCGCGGGCTCACCCTTGTGCATGTCGTGCATCATGTCGCCCCAAATCTGCTTCGCGGTCAGCTCGCCGGTTTCAACGCGCGCAATGGGCTCAATGTAGGTGGCGAGTCCTTCTTCCATCCAATGCTGCTCACGCGGCAACGAAGGGAATCCCAGGTGGACCAGTTCGTGCGTCATCATCCAATCGTCGGCCAGGTCGGCGGTCGTGGTGTGTTGTCCCACATGGATGCGCGTGAATCCCGGATACCCGGACATGTCGCCCCAGGTAGTGCCTTGCATGATGCCGCTTTTTCCTGGCACCGGAATGATGAGAATGCGTGCGCGAGAGACCGGGAATCGTCCAAAGTAGGCGGTGACGGCGGCAGCCGCTGCCTGCACATGCGCGAGAACGGTGTCGACGGGTAAATCCATCTCGCCGGACGCAAAGTCCACCTGGATCTCCGCGCCTCCGATGTGTATCGGTCGCGAGGTCGCGATTTCGAACCCGCGGTCCGGCTGAGCTGCAGCGGGCCGCGAAACGGCGATAACGCAGAGTGCGCCAATGAGTGCAAGAAGTGCCGGTGGGGTCAGGAGCCGGGCGAGCCGTCGCATCATTGAGCTTCTCGGCTCCCCGACCGATTGGAGATTATCCTCACGCAGCGGGGGCTTTGGACGCAAGGATTTCTATTTTCTCTACATGCGGCGGCGTGGCAAACAGGTCCTCGGCCTTCGCGAAAAGCGCCTTGGCAATCTCGCCAGTCAGGTGAGCGTCCCTGCCCTTTTCATCCTTGAACGTATCGAAGATGCCAAATTTCGCCGGGCCAAGCTTCAACGCATACCAGGTTGTCGTGCCGGTTTCCTTCACTGCAATGGGCTGTGCAGATTTCAGAAACGCTTCCACTTCCTGCTCTTTGCCTGCCTTCGCCTCAAGCATGGCGAACAATGCGAACTTATCCATTTTTGGGAACCTCCGGGGATTTCACTTCATTTCTAAGATGCACGAATACGGCTCACCGCTCCTCACCAAACTTCCCTGAGAACAAGTCGGAACGACATTGTGTGCGTGCCACCACGCCGCAGAAGTGTCTCCTCTGCCGGGTCATTTCGCATTGCCCACTTCCGCCAGCACGTCGTCCGCCGTCGTCCGGTCGCCGTGTTGGTGGCTGATCTTTCTGAATCGCACTACACCGCTCCGATCAATCACAAACGTCGTCGGATAGGCCGTCTCGTGCGGAGCATCCCAGCGCAACCCATACTGGTTGGTAAACCTGTAGCTTGGGTCAATCACCAGATGAAAGTTGCCTGGGAGCGTGCCGGCCGGCGCAAGAAACTCCTTCGCATGAACGCTCAGTTCGTCTGGCGGCCCGGGATAGACGAGCAGCAGTTCCGCTCCAGCCGCGTGAAACTGATCGGCCTTTAGCTGGAAGTCGTGTGCCTGTCGCTGGCAGTAGGGGCACTGGTAACCGGGAAAGCCCCGGAGCACCACAAGAACAACCGTTCCTTTTGCTGTCAACGCGGAGAGCTTAACCGGCGTCCCTTCCGGGGTGGCAAGGGTAAAGTCCGGCGCGGCCGTTCCTACGTTCGGTGTCTCCCCCTGTCCCATTTCGGCAGCCCAACCATTCATTCCAGGCCATGCGAGCGCCGCCAGTAGCATCAACGAACCCAAAAGCGCCCCTGCATTCCGTTTCTTCGTCGTCATTCTCCGTCTCCAGTTTTCAAGGTAAGCGTCCGGATCGAACCGTGCGCTGCTTGCGCGCGCAGTTCAAAACACCCGTTACACTGATAGAGTCATGCAAAACCGCTCTGGTAACGAGATTCGCGAAGCTTTTCTGCGCTTTTTTGAGTCGAAGGGGCACCGCCGGGTGCACTCTTCGTCCCTGGTGCCTGCCAACGATCCGACGCTGCTGTTTACCAACGCCGGAATGAACCAGTTCAAAGACCTGTTTCTGGGTGCGGAGAAGCGCGACTATGCCCGCGCAACCACCTCGCAGAAGTGCGTCCGCGCCGGCGGCAAGCACAACGATCTTGAAAACGTTGGCTTCACCCGCCGCCACCATACGTTCTTCGAAATGCTTGGCAACTTCTCCTTTGGCGACTACTTCAAGCAGGATGCCATCAAGTTTGCCTGGGAACTTGTCACCAGCCCCGAGTGGTTCGGCATTCCCAAAGACCGCCTCTATGTGACCATCTTTGAAGGCGCGCCCGACTACGGCGTGCCGCGCGACGACGAAGCCGAGAAGTTCTGGATCGAAACGGGCGTTCCCAAGGGACGTATTTTTCAATATGGCCTGAAAGACAACTTCTGGCAGATGGGTGAAACCGGTCCCTGCGGCCCCTGCTCCGAGATCTTTTACGACATGGGTATGGAAGCAGCCGAACACCCCGGCGTCGACAAGCCCTTCGGCCACGATGACGCCCGCTACGTCGAAATCTGGAATCTCGTCTTCATGCAGTTCGATCGTGCGGCCGTCGTCGATCCCGCTACCAAGGTCACCAGCTACACGCTCACGCCGCTGCCCAAGCCCTCTATCGATACCGGCATGGGCCTTGAGCGCGTGGCCGCCGTGCTGCAAGGCAAGGTCTCCAACTTCGAGACGGATCTCTTCACGCCGCTCATCGAGCGCGCAGCCGAGCTCACCAACATTCCGTATGCCGGCAAATCGCTCGAGGAGCTGATCGCGAATGCCAGCCTGCGCATCATCTCCGACCACGCTCGTGCCGCTACGTTCCTCATCAACGATGGAGTGCTGCCTTCGAACGAAGGCCGCGGCTACGTACTGCGCAAGATTCTTCGCCGAGGCATTCGTCATGGCCGTCTGCTCGGCCAGGAGAAGCCTTTCCTCTTCGATATGGTTTACGCCGTCCGCGATCTTATGCAGGGCGCCTATCCCGAACTTAAAGATTCCGCCCCGCGTGTTGCCAAGGTTGTGGAAGCAGAAGAAAAGCAGTTCGATCGCGTCCTCAAGATCGGCCTCACGCGTCTCAACGAAGAACTGCAAGGCAGCTTCACAGGCGAGAAGGCGTTCCATCTCTACGAGACCTTCGGCCTGCCGCTCGACTTCATGGTCGACGCCGCGCGCGATGCCGGCGTCAAGTTCGACGATGAAGGCTTTGAGAAGGCTCGCTCGGAAGAACAGTCCCGCGCCCGCGCAAGCTGGAAGGGTGGCAGCCAGAAATCCGCCAGCCCCGCCTTCCGCGATCTGCCGAAGACTGTATTCGAAGGCTACCGGCAACTCAACTCCACCAACTCTGAAGTGCTCGCCATCGTGAAAGACGGCGTCGGCGTTCCTGCCGCATCCGAAGGCGACGCCGTCGAAGTTGTGCTTGATCACACCAGCTTCTACGGTGACTCCGGCGGCCAGGTCGGCGACACGGGCTCGTTTACCTCCGCCGACGGGAACACCATCCTTGCCGAAATCACCGGCTGTGTACTTCCCGTTCAAGGCGTCCGTGCACATAAGGCTGTTCTCAAGCAGTCGCTCGCCGTAGGCGATCACGTAAACACCGTTGTCGATGGCGACCGCCGCAACTCCATTCGCCGCAATCACACCGGTACCCACTTGCTGCACGCAGCGCTCCGCCAGGTGCTTGGCACGCATGTCAAGCAGGCCGGATCGTCGGTTGATCCAACGCGCCTCCGTTTCGACTTCTCTCACTTCGCGCAGGTCGCCGATGAGGAGCTCGAAGAGATTGAGTCCATCGTCAACCGCGAAGTGCTGTCGAACGCCAAGGTCGAAACGCTGGAAGATGTGCCGATCGATGTGGCCGTGAACGAGTACCACGCCATGGCTCTATTCGGCGAAAAGTACGGCGACAAGGTCCGCGTCGTAAAACTCTCCGATGGCTTCTCAACGGAACTCTGCGGTGGCACGCACACGTCGGCCACCGGTGAGATCGGGTTGATCAAGATCGTTGGCGAGGAATCCGTCTCGTCTGGCGTGCGCCGTCTTGAAGCCATCAGCGGGCTCGGCTCGCTCCATGTCTTCCGTGAAGACTTTGCTGTCGCCCAGGTTGCCGCGCAGGTTGCAGGCACTCCGACCGGCAGCCTTTCGGATGGCCTTCGTGCCCGGCTCGCATCGCAGGAAGACGAACTCAAGAAGCTGCGCCGCGAACTGGACGAAATGCGCATGAAGTCTGCTTCCGGCGGACTCGATGACGCGCTGAGCCACGCGGTTGAAGTAAAAGGCGTCAAGCTCGTGACTCTGCGCGCCGATGGGCTCGAGCGCGGCCAGTTGCGCACGCTGGTCGACAACCTGAAGCAGAAGCTTGGCGAGGGCGTGGTGGTTTTGGCTTCCGCTCAACCCGAAGGCAAAGTTGCGATCATCGCCGGCGTCACACCTGGACTCGTAAAGCGTATCCAGGCAGGCAAGCTGGTGGGCGCCGTCGCAAAAATCGTTGGTGGCTCAGGGGGAGGAAAGCCTGAGATCGCCGAAGCAGGCGGCAAAGACCAGGCGCAGATCGATGCGGCTCTCAAAGCTGCGCCCCAGTTGGCTGCAGAACTGATCGCGTAGTTTGCCCGCAAAAAAAGAGGGCCGCTTCCTCCGCAGGAAGTGGCCCTTGACGATTGGGTTTTAGCGTGTAATGCCCCCACGACGGATGCTGAAGTTATACGCCACGCCGAAGTTGATGATGGGGTAGAAGCGGTAGGCATTCAGGTCGTTCCTGTACTTGGAAAGCTGAGCCTGAAGGTTCACTTGCACGTTGGGGTCAGTGGCCACATCCACGCAGTTCAGGCCGTTTGAATCGCAGGCCTGTCCGCCCGTCAGTGCCATGTTCACCGTGGGAGCGCCGGTCATGGCAGCGCCAATCTCAAAAGGCGCCGACCAGTGTCCACCGCCTCTGCGCGAAATCATGTTGCCCCAGCCGGTGGTCATCGTGAACGCGGGATTTTGCGAATTGAGTCCCAGGCTGCCGTTTCCTGTGATTGGGTTCGTGCTGGAAGCGTAGTAATCGTACCCGTTGAGCGTCAGCTTCGTGCCGCCGGGAACCGTTACGGTCGCCGCAACATTGTTGTGGTTATAGAACAGCCCTCCGGGGCTCAGCCGGAACCCGTGATTCGGAAACGGGTAAATGTCCACCGCAGCGCCAGCGCTGGCGAAATTGAATTTGCCATTGATGTTGAATCCGCTCACAGAGATGTTGTTCAGCGTGTAATCGAAGTAATTGCCCGTGCCCCGCAGGTTCATGAACCGGTTTACATTTGTGGCCACCTGCATATTGAGCCCCATCGGCGAAACACCACCACCGATGGCGACGCGCGAAAATGGCGAGGGCGACGACGCGAACGTCCGGATTCTCTTGGCGGATTGCGAAGCGCCAAACAGCGATTCGTGATCGCCGGCCATCGGGATCCCGCCGGCTGCGGGAAGGTTTTGGGCGGATACGGCCGTGGATACGGCAAAGAGAGCGAGAACTGGCAACAAAGCAAAGTTTTTCACGCAAAGCCTCCAACAACTTGAAATCAGAAACCTGGCAATTCGATCTCCCCGGCCCGACAGCGGAGCTGTGAGTTCTCTTAGAGCGTGTGATGCGCTCGCGTGCTCAGCGCCCCGGTAATTCTGAGGGGGAATGATCCCACCTTACCAGCGTAATCATCTATCGGTAACCCAAATTTATTAGAAGAGATAACTTTAGTAATGTTTCGGCCACGGGATTCCCCATAAAGCAGAATCTGTCCAAATGCCTTAATCTGAGCCAATGGCAAGGCGGGATATTGAGAGTGAGAAGATCGCCAGTCTCCGTGGCAGGCTCCTCGAGTGGTACGAGCTGAATCGCCGCGACCTGCCTTGGCGGAAGGGCAACGACGCCTACGCCATCTGGGTCTCTGAAATCATGCTTCAGCAGACCCGTGTCGCCGCGGTGGTTGAACGCTACCAGGCATTCATGGCGCGGTTTCCATCGCTCGTTGCTCTCGCCCTCGCATCGGAGCAGGATGTGCTCGCCCTCTGGAGCGGCCTGGGCTACTATCGCCGCGCGCGCATGTTGCACAAGGCGGCGCGCTTTGTGGCAGACAACTACCAGGGCAATCTGCCGGAAACTGCGGAGGAGCTTCGCGAGCTCCCCGGTATCGGCGTCTACACGGCTGCCGCCATTGCCAGCATTGCGCATGGCGAACCCGTTGCCGTAGTAGACGGCAACGTCGAGCGCGTAATGTGTCGTTTGCAAGGGTGGGAATCCACCAGCCGAACGGGTGCGTCGGCCTTACGCCACAAAATCGACCTTCTAGCGGCTCAGCTCGTCGATCCCCATCGCCCTGGCGACTTCAACCAGGCGGTCATGGAACTCGGAGCCATGGTCTGCCTTCCTCGCAAGCCGCAATGCCTGGTGTGCCCGCTCGCCTCCGATTGCAAAACCCGCGGCGAACACAAAACCTCTCCCCGCGCCCGCATGTTAAGCCGCGAAGTTGCTCATGCTCTCTCGGTGCGCACCGGAAACAGCCAAGACAAGATTCGAGGCAGGGAGGTCCTGCTCGAACAGCGGTCTCCCGAGCAGACCGTGATGCAGGGGATGTGGGAGCTTCCTGTCCTGCGCGAATCCTCCGTCCCGCAGAAGCACCTGCGCATGACCGTTCGCCACGCCATCATGCAGGTCAACTATTACGTGCGCATTCGCACTGTGTTTGAAGACGATGTCGACGCCATGACGGTCTTGGGCGGCGAGCGTCGTTGGGTTCCCTTGAACGAAGCGGCAACAATGGCCCTCACAGGACTCACGCGCAAAGTGCTTGCCCGTGCACATCTGCTTCCAACGCTCTCGCTCGACAGGATTGCCCCGCGGCGGGATACAGACGTACTCTGAACGGGTTGATTCCTTCGCTTTCTTAACCACCTCCGCTCTTTTTCCAACCTTGGAGATTCCATGCGACCCATTTCAGCTTTCGTCTTCCTTGCATTCGCCGCCTTTGCTATACCCCTGGCTCAAGCACAGCAGCCATCCGCTTCACCCGCAATTCCCGTCATCGCCGGATTGCCCCCGGCAGCCAGCGCCGCCGCTGCTTCCATCGACTCCGAACGGATTCGACAGCATGTGCGCTTCCTCTCGCTCGACCTGCTCGAAGGCCGTGGTCCCGGCACGCGTGGCGCTGAGCTCGCAGCCGAATACATCGCCACACAGTTCGCACTGGAAGGTTTGCAACCCGCTGGAGACAACGGCACGTTCTTCCAGAAGGTTCCGCTCTATGCTGTGCACACGGTGGACGATAAAACGAAGTTTTCTTTCGTTCCCAAGACTGGCGCGCCCATCGACCTGGCCTACGGTACGGAAATCGTTGCCAAGGACCAGACCGGTCAGCCTGAAGCAAACTTCGATGCGCCCATGGTCTTCGTTGGCTATGGAATCAACGCACCGGAATACAACTGGAACGACTACGCCGGTGTGGACCTCAAGGGCAAGATCGCGCTCGTCATCGTCAACGAGCCGCCCTCCGATGATGAAGCCTTTTTCAAAGGCAAAGCCCTCACCTACTACGGCCGCTGGACCTACAAGTATGAAGAAGCCGCGCGTCACGGAGCCGTCGGTGTCCTCATCATTCACCGGACCGACCTCGCAAGCTATCCATGGGATGTGGTCTACAACTCGCAGGCCGTCGAGAAAAGCTATCTTGAAGGCGACCCTTCCGCCACACTGCGCGCCGCTGCCTGGATCCAGCACGATGTTGCCCAGCACCTGCTCACGCTTGCTGGCCTCGGCGATCTCGATCAAGCCATCCTCGCCGCCGGCAAGCGTGGCTTTCATGCCGTCGAGCTCCCTGTCACTCTCCATACCCACATCGAGAGCGTTGTTCGCCGCTACATCAGCGCGAATGTCGTGGGCCGTGTGCAAGGCGTCAGTTCAATCGGTCAGGCTGTCCTCTACAGCGCCCATTACGATCACCTGGGTATCGACCCCAACCAAAAGGGCGACAACATCTACAACGGGGCAGCAGACAACGGCACTGGCTGCGGAATCCTCAT
>Ga0302320_10017656_pt1 | contig 14460 bp, 10 predicted proteins | sample Bog_T0_3_FD_202130 | JGI IMG/M metagenome (GOLD analysis project Ga0302320, IMG submission 202130) | Peat permafrost microbial communities from Stordalen Mire near Abisko, Sweden - Bog_T0_3 | ecosystem: Environmental > Terrestrial > Soil > Wetlands > Peat | place: Sweden: Abisko, Stordalen Mire...
TAGGTCACTGCCAGGCTCTTAATTTGATGAAATGGAACCCCCATCGCCTTAACGAGCGATGGGGGTTTTTTCATGTCCGAATTTCCGGTGATTCGGGTCCGCGAGGGCGTGGCGTTACCTATGCGCTAGACCGAAAGCCCGGGTCAGGGAGTCACACCCGAAACCTTGAAGACGGTGCCATAGCCGTAGGCGCCGCCGGTATACGTCGTGCCGTACAGACTGCCGTCCTTGCCCAGCACGAGGGGTGCCTCCGGATCCGTGCCGTCGGTCGTCGCTGTTCCCCCGCTGCCGGGGGCCCCGAAGGAATGCAGCACCGTCATCACGCCCGTGGGCGAGACTTCGAACACCATCCCGGCCCCGTACTTGCCGCCGGCCGTCGTCGTTCCGAAGAAGTTCCCCTTGGCGCTCTCGAGGACTCCATTCGGCCCCTGCCGATTCGAACTGCCGTCGACGTTATGCGAGAAGGAATAGGTAATCGCTTCCGTTCCGCCGGTGGAGATCCTGAAGATCGCGCCGAAATTGTCGGTGCCGCCGAATTCCGTCGTGCCGTAGAGATTGCCGTCGAGTCCTTCGATCAGCGCTTCCCCCGGCGTGCTGCCGTCGGGCTGGCCGGCGAAGGAGTGCAACACGGTTTCACTGCCCGACGGGCTGACCTTGAATACGGTGCCGACCGAGCTTGCACCCCCCTCGGCCGTGGTCCCGTAAAAATTGCCGTCCGTGCCCTTGAGCAGCGGTGCGACGGGATACGCTCCATCGACTTTGCCGCCGGCGCCGGCGGTGAAATTGTAGACGATGGTCTCTTGGCCGGCCGGCGTGATCCGAAAGACGACGCCGGCGCCATAGGTACCGCCGTAACTGGCGGTGCCATAGAAATACCCGTCGCCGCCGTCGATCAAACCCGCCTGCGGAAGCGACCCATCGGTCACGGCGGTCGTAAAGGAATGCAATACGGTTTCGACGCCCGAGGGCGTGATCTTGAACACGGTGCCGTAGCCGTTGACGCCGCCGAACGCGGTCGTGCCGTAGAAGTTGCGGTCGCTGCCCTCGAGCAACACTCCGATGGGTACGGCGCCGTCGGTGCTGCCGTTATCGCCGTATGAGAAAGCATGCAATACCGTCAGAGCGCCAGCCGGCGTGATCTTGTAGACGGTGCCGGCGCCGGCATTGGGATAGGCCGAGTTGACCCCGCCCCGCGTGGTGACGCCATAGAAATTGCCATCGCTGGCCTGGATCAGCGCACCTTCGGAAATACGCCCGTCGGCGCTCGTGCCGCCGAACGAGTGCAACACGGTCTCACCACCGATGACGTAGTTGCCCGTCGCTTGGGTCGATGGGATATAGCCCTTGGCGTCCGCGATCGCATGGACGACCGTCGAGGCCGTGATCTTGAACGGCGCCGTGTATGGCGTCGCGGCGGTCGTCGCCGGTGTGCCGTTGGTCGTGTAATAGATCGTCGCGCCAGGCGTCTTGTCGGCGAGCGTGACGGTCACTGCCGCGCTATAGAGTCCGGGCGCCGGCGCAAACGTCGGCGTCGCGGCGGCCGGCGCGATCGTGTAAATGCCGCCCGTCACGACGCTGTTGAGGTGACCCGCAGAGGCAGCGATGACCTTCAAGGGCGTGGTCGCGCTGATCTTGAAGGGCGCCGTGTATTTCGTCGATGCCGTCGTCGGCGGGCTGCCGTTCGTCGTGTAGTAGATCGTGGCGCCGCTCGTGGCATCGCTCAGCGAGATGGTCTGAGCGGTCGAATAGTCACCCGGACGCGGCAACAACGTCGGCGTCGCCGTGCGGCTCTCGATCACATAGGATCCGGTGTCGACCAGGCTGGAGGAGTAACCGCTTGCCACGGCGATCGCTTTCAGCGTCGTCGTCGCCGCAATCTTGATGGGTGCGGAGTAATGTGTCGACGAACTCGAGGGCAGGGTGCCGTCAAGCGTGTAATAGATCGCCGCCCCCTTCGTCGCGTCCGTGACAGCGACGCTTTGCGCCGACGTGTACGATCCGGGCTTGGGCGAAAACGCCGGCGTTGCGGCCTTGGGCTCGATCGTGAAAACGGCGCTCGCAACGCCGCTCGCGGTATGCCCGTTCGCGATGCCGATCGCCTTGATGGTCTCGGTCTTGCTGACGGATATGGCACCCGCATACTTCGTCGAGGCCGACGTCGGCGCCGTGCCGTTGGTCGTGTAATAAATGGCCGCGCCGGCGGTCGTGTCCGCGAGCGTCACCTTTTGCGCAGTGGCATAGATTCCCGCCTTCGGCGCGATCGTCGGTGTCGCCGTCGGCGTCTCGATCGTGTACTTGGCGCTCGCCACTGCGGACTGCGTGTCACCCGGCGCGACGGCGATCGCCTTCAGCGTCTCGGATACCGACACCTTGACCGGTGCCGTGTACTTCGTCGATGCCGTCGTCGGCGTCGCACCATTGGTCGTGAAATAAACGTCCGCGCCCGCGGTAGCATCCTTGATCGACACGGTTTGTGCGGCAGCATAGGTGCCGGCCGCCGGAGAAAAAACGGGAGATGCCGTGACCGTATGCGGACTCTGTGCGTCGGGTCGGGCGTCGTCCAAGCCGGCGGCTTGGTTCGCCGATGTGGTCGACGCGGCCCAAGCGCTCGCTGTCATCGCAAACCCGAGCAAGCAGGCGCGCGCGGGGATGCTCTTGGTTCGTCCCAACATAACCCTGTTCATCGTGAATTCCCCTATTTGTGCGCCACATCATACGGTTGCAAAAGTGCGCGAAAATGCTCTTTTGACATATCGGCTCGAAACGGGTCCCAAGCTCGAGGCCTGACCGACACCGGCGACGCGTGCCAGCCGCCAGGGCTCCACGCGACGGATCATGGGCCGCGGTCTCGTCAACCGGAGGTGCGCCGGTGCGTTCTCCGACACACCCGTCGTGCGCGAACACTGAGGAGAGCAGTCCATGCCGCGAATGTCGAGGTGGATGCTGGCGCTAGTGTCCCTGGGCGTTGCCGCCTGCGGTGACCACGGCGGCAATTACGCGCCGAATTACGAGATACCGGCGGGCCCGACGGCGAGGATCCAGGTGCTGCATGCGTCCCCTGATGCCCCGCGAGTCGACGTGTTGATCGACGGGCGCCTCGCGATATCCGGTCTCGATTATGGCCACGGTACAGGCGAGCAAGCCCTCGCCTCGAATGCGGCCCATCTCATCGCAGTGCAAGCCGAGACTCCCGGCGCCCCCACGACCGTGATCGGACCGACCAGCCTGTCCCTCCTCGCGAACACGGACTACGTGATCGTCGCTGAAGGCCCGATCGCGAGCATCGGTCCCGTGATATTTTCGCACCTGTTGGCGGCAGTGCCGCCGGCGTCAGTTCAGGTCGAAATTCTGCACGCGGCGCCGAATGCACCTGCCGTGGCGGTGTACGTGACGGCTCCGGGCGCGGATCTTGGCTCTTCCACGCCGTTCGGGACCGTGGCCTTTCAGGGCTCCTTGGGGCCGGAGCAAATTCCGGCGGGCGCTTACGAAATCCGCGTGACGCCGGCGGATGCCGTGACGCCGGTGTTGTTTGACTCCGGAACGATCACCTTGGGCGGCGGCAGCGATCTCGTGATCGCCGCCCTGCAAAACACGGGTCCGGGCGCGGCGCCGATCACCTTGGGCGTCGTCGATGCAGCGGGCAACAACTCCCGAATCCTGGACGTCGCGACGCCCACCAATCTGCGCTTCGTGAACGCATCGCCCAACGCGCCTCCGCTGTCCGTGATCACGAACGGAAATGCCTCGACGCCGCTCGTGCCGAGCCTGGCGTTCGAGAGTTTCACGCCGTATGTATCTCTGACGGCTGCGCCGATCGACGTTGCCGTGACGCCGGCGAGCACTACCTCCGATGAATTGATCCATCAGACGCTCAATGGCGCAGCGGGATCCGTGCATAGTTTCTACGCGGTCGGCGATCTCGCGAGCATCGAAGCTCTCGTGACGCGCGACGATGACCGCCGCCTCGCGACTCAGGCGAAACTGCGCATCATCCACGCGGCGCCTTCCGCGGGGCTCGTCGACATCTACCTCACCGCTCCCGGCGCGTCGCTCGCCGCGCTGTCTCCGACCTATCCGGCGGTACCATTCGGCGCCGATACCGAATTCGTGAGCTACGCCGCCGGCTCCTATGACGTCACGATCACGGCGGCCGGCAGCAAGACCGCGGCGATAGGCCCGCTTGCCGTGACGCTCGCGAACAAGGGCCTGTATACGGCGGTGGCGCGCGACGCCCCGGGCGGCGGCGCGCCGCTCGGCGTCCTCCTGCTCGACGATTTCGCCGCGACCCCTTGAGCGCCGGAATGGCCACCGCGCGAGCCGCCGCGGTGCGCGCCGCGACGCTGTGCGCCGCCGCGATCAGCGTGCGGCGCCGCGATCAGCGTGCGGCGCCGCGGTCCTGCCCCTTGCTGTCGCCATCCGCCTACAGTGGACATGGAGACTCGAGAAGTCCAACGTTGACTTATCGTCCGATGCGCATGGAATGAATATAGGTGCAACGCAACGTCGTTAGTCATTCACGACTCATGCACGAGTCGACCGATCGCGTGCAGCACGCGGTCAACAGCCCGAACGCCCACGAGCGGCTGGTTGCCACACGCATTCTCGAGCATCCGGCGGCCTGGCAGAACTGGGAGCAGGAACATTCCGCGCTGATGCGCGAAGTCGCGGAAGTCCGCGACGGGGACCGTCAAACCGCCGCGCTCAAACAAACCGCGTTCACACTGATCCATCGCAAGGCGCTGTTCGAATTCCTGCGCGATCGAGGTATCCGAGGCGCCGCTCGCACACGCGTGCTCGCGCATTTCCGCACGGCTCAGCACACCAAGGACGCGGTAATCGCCGAGCATGCCGTCTACCTCCGCCGCGCCTGCAGCTACTTGTGCACGGGCCATATCGGCGTGCAAGTGCTCGAGGACGCGGGTTTCGTCGACCCATTCCTGCACTACGAGGCGCTTTACGCCGAGTACTTCGATCTCTACTGCCGCGCCATTTGCGGTGTGGAGATCGCGGCACGCGACCCCGAGGAGCGCGACCTGCCGGCGATGGAACTGCTGCCATTGCTCAAGCTGCGCCTGAAGGAATGGCGTCATGCCATCTTGAACCCGGGCGACGCACTCCCGCGGCTCCTGCTCGATGCGCAACTGCGGCGTCCGACCGGAGATACCGTGCGCCAGCTCGGCCTGCATAGCTGGTTCGCCGGCCGGAGCTGAAGCCCCGAGGAGCCTGTCTCCCCGATCGGGGGCCACGGGGCTAAAGCAGACAGGTTGCGAGTAAGCCGGCCGCCCGGCCAAATTCTTGCTATCGTTGCCGAAATTATCGGGCCGACGGTTGAATCCGTTCGAACGCCCGATCCGAATAACAGGCGATAGGTACTTCATGAGTTCGTCCGTGCTTCAACGCATCGCAAGCGGCGACCAGGGCGCGGTGCGGGTTTGCATCGACCTGTATGGCGCGCTCGTATGGAGTCTGGCGAGGCGGCTCTCCCGTTCGATCGCCGATGCCGAAGATGCGACCCAGGAAATTTTCCTCGATGTCTGGAAGAGTGCCTCCCGGTTCGATGCCGCTCAAGGGTCAGAAAAGGTGTTCATTGCGATGATCGCACGCCGACGGCTCATCGATCGACTGCGCAAAATCACCGCCGAACCGCCCATGGAATCCGAGGAGGTGCTCGACTCGATCGTGTGGGCGGAGCCGGGATCCGCTCAGGAAACGGCGAGTGAGGCCGAGCAGGCAGCGCGCGCGCTACAGGAGCTCAAGCCCGATCAGCGGCGCGTGCTGGAACTCGGACTGCTGCATGGCCTGAGTCAATCCGAAATCGCAACGAAACTGGGCGTGCCGCTGGGTTCCGTCAAATCCTTGATGCGGCGGGGCCTCATCAAGGTCCGTGAATACATGAACATCGACGCGGAACGCGTCGCGGCGGGATCGTGATGGCCGGCACCGACCCCAGCCAGGCTCCGGACGAGCGCTTGATCGATCTCGTGATCAAGGAACTCGGCGAACCCTTGAGCGACTCCGAAATGCGCAGTCTCGAGACCTTCGATGCGGCCGACGTCGGGCGCCTCCGGCGCGATCTCGAACGTGCCGCCGCGGCCGTGACACTTGCCGCACGTCTGACGGACGAGCCGCTGCCCGGCAGAGTGCACGCCCGCTTGGAACGACAGGCGGCGGACTTTTTCGCCCGCCCAAGTGCAGTCGCAAGCGCATCGTCCACCCCGGGGGTGTCCGATCTCGACACGCGCGATCGCAAGGCACCCGCGGGCGAGGCGCCCGTAACCGGTCTGTCCGTGCGCGCCACCGCCGTAAGGCGGCCGCCGGCACTCGGCAACTCGGCAGGCTGGTGGGCCGCCGCGGCGTGTCTCGCGCTCGCCGCGGTCGGTTGGCTGCGTTCACCGTCGCCGCTGACGGCGTCGCCCGCGTCGACCACCGCCGGAGGGCTCGTCGATGCTGCGCCTTCGCCTGCGACCCTGCGCGCACAACTGCTCGCGAGCGGGCACGCACTGCGCGCCGAGATCCCGGCGGGTAAGGATCCGGCATCCTCCGGTGTGACGGGGGATGTCGTTTGGGATCCCGTATCGCAGCGCGGCTATATGCGTTTCGTGGGCCTGAAGCCCAACGATCCGGCTCTGCAGCAATACCAGATCTGGGTGTTCGATGCCGGGCGAGACCAACGGTATCCCGTCGATGGCGGGATCTTCGACGTGCCCGCGGGCGGCGGCGACATCGTCATTCCGATCCGCGTCGGCGTGCCGGTGCGCGCGGCGAAGGCATTCGCGGTGACGGTCGAGAAGCCCGGTGGGGTCGTGGTGTCGGCGCGCGAGCACATCGTCGCGCTCGCGCAGCTCACCTGACCGACCTCGGCAGGAATCGCGACGCGCCGGGATCGCGGCCGCCGATACCTCCTGAGTCAGAGCAGTGCGGCCTTGCGGTCCTTGAGAGAGGGCGGCGTGTACTGATAGATCCACGTTTCCGTCAGCGGACGCCCGTGAATGCGCAGGTAGAGGCGCAGGTCGACGGGCTCGACGCCGTCATCCGGCGGCCTCAAGTCGAACAGCGCGCGATAACCGTTGAACTCCGGTACGAAGTGCGCCGTCACGTGCGAAATCTGTCCGCGGCTCGCGGTGATCACGGCCTCGACGTCCGCGTCCTTCGCGAGCGCACCCAATTCGCCCCCCGCAAAGTCGACCGCAAAATGCCATGAGAAGAACGCGCGTTTCTCCCCGACGATGCCGCCGATGCCGGTGCGCGTCGCGAGCGTTTGCGCGAGGGCGGATCCGTAGGGCATGCGCGTGCCCCAGTACAAACGATAGCTAAAGAGCAGTTCCTGGCCGGCCTTGATCTTGTCTAGGGGGTTCCAGAACGCCACGATATTGTCGAAGGTCTCATCGACCGTCGGTATCTCGACGAGCTGCACCGCGCCCTTGCCCCAACCGCCGTTCGGCCCGGGCCTGGGCTCGACCCAGAGGCTCGGCCGGCGATCGTAGAAAACGCCGTCGTCCTGGTAATGATCGAAGTCTCGATCCCGCTGCAGCAGGCCGAAGCCGCGCGGATTCTCGTCGAAATACGAGTTCACGTGCAATTGTGGCGGATTCGTGAGGGGCCGCCAGATCCACTCCCCGGCGCCGGTCCACAGCGACAGGCCGTCCGAATCGTGGATCTCCGGCCGCCAATCGTTTGCGGCCCGCTTGTCGTTCTCTCCATAGAAATACATGCTCGTGAGCGGTGAGATGCCAAGACGCTCGATCGGTTTGCGCGGGTAAATCGCGGCATCGACGTCCATGACCTGGGTGCCGCCCGGCGCGATCTGGATGCGCATCGCGCCGGCGACGCTCGGCGAATCCATGAGGGCATAGAGCGTGAGCGTGCCGGCATCCTTGGTCGGCCGTTCGAACCAAAAGGCGGTGAAACGCGGAAACTCCTCCGGTCGCCCGAGCGCTGTGTCGACGGCGAGGCCGCGCGTCGACAGCCCATACTGGCGCGTATCGCCGCCGACGGCGCGAAAGTAGGCCGCGCCCAGGAAGGCGGCGACATCGGCTTTCCAATCCGTCACGAATTGCACGCGAAAGCCTGCGAATCCCTGTTGATCCTTCATCAGAGAGGCATCGATGCCGCTCTTGTCGAAATCGAACATGGCAGGATCATAGAGGATCTCGTGCGCGCTCCCGCCGTCGACCTCGAACAGCCGCACGGATTGCGTGAACCCGCGACCGACGTGAAAGAACTGCAGGCGGAAGGCGTAGCCGTCGTCGCCCCAGAGCGCGTGATCGGGGCGGAAACGCAGCGACTGATACCGGTCGTAGCCGAGCTGCGCGAGCGCCGGCGGCAGACTGTCCTTGGGCGGCACGTACAGATTGCTCGCGAGCCAGCGGGCCTGGCCCTTGAGCCACGCGAAGTCGAAGGCTTGCGGCGGCGCGCCGACGGCCGGCATTTGTGCCGCCCTCGCGAGCGAACGCAAACAGAGTGGCGCGACGCCGAGCGCCACGGCCGATTTCAGGATCTCACGTCGGCGAAGCATCATTCGAATGGAGTTCCTCTAGATGAGTTTCTTAGACGAGATAGGCGGGTTTCGCCGCATCGGGCAGCAGCGCGAGCCGCTCGAGCAGCCTATCGGCGCTCGCGACCTGCACGCGTTCGAGCGGGGTGAGCCAGTCGAGCGCCTCCTCCAGGCTGCGCGCATCGAGCAGTTTCTGTTCGGCCGTGAGCGCGTGCGGATCCGGATGACCGCGCGGATCCTTGGGGCGGGGCAGATTGCGCACCACATGCGCGGCCCGCGCCGCCGCATCGCGCGCCAGGAACCTCAGGCCGTCGTCCGGCAGGAGCGCGGCGCCCTCGAGCAGAGCCTGTCGCCGCAGGACGAGCGCCGGCCGGTCGGCTTCCTCCGGGGTGCGCAGTAACGCGACGCGCGCGAGTGCGCGGCCGATCCGTTCGCTGCCGCTCGCGCGCGACAAAAATACGCTCAGGAACAAACCCAAAAGCGCCGGCGAAACCCACGCCAGCAGCGCCGGCGAGAGAAACCAGACGATCACGGCGGTCACGCAACTGACGAGCATGTGGCGCTTGTGAAACGACCAGGACTCCGCCCACGATCCGCCGCCGTCGCGGCGCTGCGCCTTCCAGCCGGAGTCGCGTCCCATGAGGATCTCGAATACGTAACGGCTCTGGATCAGCATCAAGATCGGTGCGTACAGTGCGGAGAGCACAACCTCGAGCGTGAAGCTCGCGCAGATGCCGACGGCTCCGCCGCCGCACGCCCGAATGCGTTTCGAGAGCAGAGCACGCAGCAGGCCGAGCATCTTCGGGATCAGCAGCACGAACATGCTGAACCAGAACAGCGCCATCATCAATTCCGTGTCGAATCGCGGCCAGGTCGGGAACAGCTGGAAATCCTGGCTGAAATACTCGGGCCGCAGGAAATGCGCCTGCAAGGCGAGCGCAAAGCCCAATCCCAGCAGGACGAGCCACAGCGGCGAGGACAGATAACTCATGATGCCGATGCCCAGATGCAAACGGCTGGTTGCCGCGAGGCCGGCCGCGCCGATGATCTTCGAATGCTGCAGGTTGCCCTGTGCCCAGCGGCGGTCGCGCACTGCGATGTCGATCAGCGAGGGCGGCGACTCTTCCCAGGAACAGCCGAGTTCGGTGGTCATGCAGACCTTCCAGCCGGCACGGCGCATCAGCGCCGCTTCGACGAAATCGTGGGACAGCACGTGGCCGCCGAAGGGCTTGCGGCCACGCAGCTGAGGCAGCCCGCAGCATTCGGCGAACGCTGCGATCCGGATGATTGCGTTGTGCCCCCAGTAATTGCCCGCATCGCCGGACCAGGCTGCCAGTCCGCGCACGATGACGGGCCCATAGACGCAGGCAGCGAACTGTTGCAGGCGCCCGAACAGCGTCTTCGCGCCGATGAGCTGCGGGGCGGTCTGCAGGATGCCGACGTCCGGATCCTGCTGCACCGCCTGCACGAGTCGCAGCAGGGTTCGGGCATCGATCAGACTGTCGGCATCGAGCACGATCATGAAATCGTAGCGGCCGCCCCAATGCTTCACGAAATCCTCGACGTTGCCCGACTTGCGCGCCACGTTCTGCGAGCGGCGCCGATACCAGACGGGCACGCGGCCGGCGAGGGCGTCGTGCAGGCGGCCGACGCACAGGGTCTCGCGTATCCAGGCGTCTGCATCGGTCGAATCCGACAGCACCACGATCTCGAAACCGCGGTCGGCGCCGATGCCGATCAAGGCCTCGCCCATGGCCTGAAGCGCGGTCGCTGTGCGCTGGGGGTTCTCATTGTAGATCGGCATGACGAGGGCGGTGCGGCTGTGATTGAGCGCCGGGTCCGCCGCCGGAATCTTCTCACGGCGCTTCGAGGCGCCGGCGAGGACGGATCCGGCCGAGAAAGCGATCCACCCCAGGGAAACCGCGAAGAAAAAGATCATCATGCCCTGCAGCAGCGTCATGCTCGCGAAGCGCACGACTTGCAGCATCTGATAGGTCCCGTAGGTGCTCACGCCCAAGGTGACGATGAGGACGATGCAGCGCGCGAACCAGACGGCGGCGCTCAAGCGCGCACGTTTGCGCCGCGGCGGCCGGGTGGAGAGATCCTGTGCCGGCATCGACAGCGGCGCCTCGGGAGGCATGCCGCCGTCACGAGCCGGGACGTTGAGCGGTGCGACGCTCAGCTGCCTGTCCATCGGTACAGCCAGGTTTCGGTGATGGGTTGTTTGTCGCGCAAGATACGCAAGCGTAACTCGATCAGCTCCGCATTGTTCGGGTCGAGTTCGAAGCTCGCACGCAGCCCGTGGGTCGCCGGATTCGGGACGAGCATGATGTTCGAGAGCTTGCCGGCCGAAGCCCCCCCGTCGATGCGCAAGCCGTCGATGTTTTCGCCTGCACCGACGAAATCGATTTGAAAGACCCGCCGTTTGCCGTCGAGGCTCGCACCCGAACGCGTTGCGATCGTCTTGCCGAGATCGCGCGGCAGTTTCGGTTCTGCAAGCCACGTCAAGTGGTAGGCAAAATGCGCCGCTTTGCCGGCGGGCAGGGCGGCGGCCGGACGCCAGAAAGCGACGATGTTGTCGTTGGTTTCGCGCCCCGAAGGGATCTCGACGAGTTCCACCGCGCCCGGCCCCCAGTCCCCGCGCGGTTCGATCCAAGCGCTCGGGCGGCGCTCGTATTGCGCCTCCAAATCCTCAAAATCGCTCATGAGGCGCGAGCGCTGCGCGAGACCGAAGCCTTGCGGCGGCTGGGTCGTGAACGTCGATACCTGAAGCTTCACGGGATTGGCGAGCGGTCGCCACAGCGCTTCGCCACCCTGTGTGGTGATCTGCAGGCCGTCCGAGTCGTGGACCTCCGGCCGATAGTCGTCGAGCTTGCCGCGATTCGTCTCGTCGAACAGGAACATTGAGGTCAGCGGCGCGATTCCGACGACGCGCAGATCTTCGCGCGGAAACAGCGTCAATGCGACGTCGATGCCCGTATCCGGACCCGGGTGCACCAGAAAACGGTAGGCGCCGGTAGTCGAAGCGCTGTCGAGCAGCGCGTAGATCACGATGTCCTTCGCCGCCTTGTCGGGCCGCTCGATCCAGAAATGCGTGAACGCCGGAAATTCTTCACCGGAAGGTTCGGCCGTATTGAGTGCGAGCCCGCGCGCGGACAGCCCGTAGACCTGTTGCTGCGCAACCGCCCGAAAATAGCTCGCGCCCTGAAAGACGAGGAATTCGTCCCAGACTTTCGGCGAATTGATGCGGGTGCGCAGGCGAAAACCGGACAAGGGCAGCACCGCCTGTGGCGGCGGTGGCGGCAGGTTCGAGGCGAATTCGAACATCGATGCCGTGGCAGCGAGGTCGCTCGGTTTTCCGGAGTCGACGACCGAGACCGTCACCGTGGTCTGAAAATTGAATCCGACCGGCAGCAGGTCGACGCGAAACGGCAGGCCGTCGTTGCGCCAGATGTCGGCATCCGCATTGAAGCGAATCCGCCGGTATTGGTCCGGCCCGAGCTTGTCGAGCCACGCCGGCATCGTGCCCCGCTGTGGTGCATAGGGTCCCGCCGCGCGGCGCTTGGCCTCGCCCACGATGTTGTCCATGGAAAACACCGGGCCGGCAGGCGGTGGGGGCGCGGGGGCTGGTTTGTGTTTGGCGGCAAAGGCCGCGGCACACGGCATCCACAACGCGATCGCCCAGAATGTTTTGGCAAATGAAACCGGCAAGGCCTTTCCTCAATTTCAGCCCGCGCGCCAAATACGGTGATTTGCCAGACCGGCCATGAATTGCTAGTTCTTCAACCTACCATGCTGAAACTACCCGACGGTGTCAACGGGCGCCGGCTGACGGAACGCCGCTGGTATAATCTTGGCCATGGTCCATCTGGAGCCGCAGAGCGCCGGCGCGGTGCTGATGGTGCGCCCGGCGCGTTTCGGCTTCAACCCGCAGACGGCCGCGAGCAACGCCTTTCAACGAGACCCCCACGCACGCGGATCAGCCGAGAACGTCACGGCAGCGGTGCTGCGGGAGTTTGACGGGGTGGCGGCGGCGCTCACCGCGGCCGGCGTCGAGGTCGTCGTTGCCGACGATACTCCCCGGCCGGAAAAGCCTGACGCGGTCTTTCCCAACAACTGGGTGAGCTTTCACGCCGACGGCAGCATCGTGCTCTACCCGATGCTCGCCGCGAACCGGCGCATCGAGCGGCGCCCCGAACTGCTTGCTCGGGTGCTCGAGGGCGGACGCTATCGGCACACGCGTACCGTCGATTTGAGCGCCCACGAAACCCGCGGTCGCTTTCTCGAGGGAACGGGGAGCCTCGTGCTCGACCGGAGCGCGCGCATGGCCTACGCCTGTCTCTCGCCGCGCACCGACGGCGCTTTGCTGGCTGAATTCGCCGCGGCCTTGGGATTCGAGGCGCTGCCGTTCGCGGCTTGCGATACCGAAGGACGCAGGATCTACCACACCAATGTCATGATGGCCTTGGGTACCCGCTTCGCGGTGATTTGCGACGCGGCGATCGAGGATGCGGCGGAGCGCGCGCGGGTGCGCGCCGCGCTCGCGCAGACGGGCCGCGACGTCGTCGCGATTTCACGCGAACAAATGGCGAAATTTGCGGGTAACGTCTTGGAACTCGACACGCCCGGCGGCAAGCGCCTCGCCGTCTCGACCACCGCATGGAACGCCTATCTCCCCGAGCAACGCGCGCGGATTGCGGCGCATGCGCAACCGCTCATCGTGGATGTTGCGACGATCGAGCGCGCGGGCGGCGGCGGGGTGCGCTGCATGTTGGCGGAAATCCACCTGCCCACGGCCCGTTCATGAATTGAGCGGGCCGGGCTGGTGTCATAATGGGTCCATGTTGGAACTCGGCCTGAAAACCCTCGTAGCGTATCTGGTGGGTGCGCTGCTCGGCAGCCTGATACTCGGGCGTTTGCGCGGCGTCGACATCCGTGCGATGGGCAGCGGCAATGCGGGTGCGACCAACGCGGCGCGTACGCAGGGCAAGCTGTTCGGATTGCTGGTGTTGGTGATCGACGTAGGCAAGGGCTGGCTCGTGGTCCGTTTTCTGCCGCTTGCCCACCTCCCGGGCATCGATTGGGATCCGGGTGTTTCGCGGGAGTGGCTCGCACTCGTCTGCGCGGCCGCCGTCGTCGTCGGCCACGTCTACCCGGTGTGGTTCGGGTTTCGCGGCGGCAAAGGCGCGGCCACGGTGGTCGGAGCGATCGCGGGTCTCGAGCCGCGCTTGCTGCTGCCGCTCATCGGGGCCTGGGTGCTCGTGCTGTTGCTGACCGGCTACGTGGGCCTCGCGACCATGCTTGCGGGCGTCGCGCTGGTCGCCGCGGTTTTCTTCCTCGAGCCGGGCAACTTTCCGCTGCTCGGGTTCTGTGCCGGGCTCGCCGCGTTCATCGTATACACCCATCGCAGCAACATCGCGCGAATGCTGGCCGGCAATGAACATCGGGTGCGGCGTCTATGGCTCCTTCGCTCACGCCGCACGGCCTGACTACGCCGGCGCACGCGGACGCAAGAGCCGCGCGGCCGGCCCTGCTTGAATTGCTTGCGGACGGCCGCTTGCATTCCGGCGCGGGACTCGCCGCCGCGCTCGGTGTGAGCCGCGCCGCGGTGTGGAAGGCCATGGCTCGATTGCGCTCGCAGGGAATCGGCGTGGAAGCGCTCGCGCGCCGCGGCTACCGGCTGCCCGAGCCGGTCGAACTGCTTGACGCCCGGAGCATGCGCACACACATCCGCCCCGCTCGTGCGGACGCTTTGCGCTCGCTCGAATTGCTGTACGAAGTGGACTCCACGAACAGCCGTTTGCTGGCCGCGGCCCCGCCGCCGTTCGGCAGGGCGGACGTCTGCGTGAGCGAACTGCAGACGGCGGGCCGGGGCCGCCGTGGGCGCCGTTGGATCGCGCCCTTCGGTGCGAGTCTCGCGCTGTCGATCGCCTGGGCATTTCGCGATGTCGTGCGCGACATGGCCT
>Ga0302320_10017657_pt1 | contig 14460 bp, 15 predicted proteins | sample Bog_T0_3_FD_202130 | JGI IMG/M metagenome (GOLD analysis project Ga0302320, IMG submission 202130) | Peat permafrost microbial communities from Stordalen Mire near Abisko, Sweden - Bog_T0_3 | ecosystem: Environmental > Terrestrial > Soil > Wetlands > Peat | place: Sweden: Abisko, Stordalen Mire...
GGACGAATTGGAGCAGTACGACGTGTTGCTCGAGGAGCAAGCGTTTCCATTCGAGGAGAAGTCGATCAAATTGCATGAAGTCAACGCGGCGCGCACCAAGGACGGCACCTACGATGAGTGGGTGCAGAAGAGCTTTGCCGCGCTCGCGCAACTCAATCCAGGCCGTTACGGCAAGGTGGAGGTCGGTGAGCAGCTGGTCGAACCGATTCGTTAGCGTCAGCGCATTGGCGCTGCTCGCTGCCTGCCAGAGCGCCCCGCCGCGGGCGTCGTCCCCGGCTGTCGCCGCCGCGCCGGCAGCCGCGCCGGCGGCTGCGTCGGCGCCCGCGAATCCGCCGGCCGTTGCTGTCCCCGCGGCAGACACGGCGCCGATCCCGGAACCCGCCAACGAGCAATATGAACGGGCACTGCTGCTCATGAAATCCAGCCGCAACGCGGAAGCCGAGGTCGAATTTAAGCAGCTCGTTGCCGCTTACCCGCAATTGTCCGGGCCGCAGCTGAATCTCGGTTTGTTGTATTTGCACGATTCTCGCCTGCCGGAAGCAGAATCGGCTTTCAAGGCGGCGCTCGAACATAATCCGAACAACGCGGTGGCGGGCAATGAGCTTGGTATCGTCGAACGTCGGTTGGGCAAGTTCGCGGAGGCTGAATCGGCCTATCAGCACTCGATCGCCGCGGAACCGAATTACGCCCCCGCGCATCTTAATTTGGGCGTGCTGTATGACATGTATCTTGCGCAGCCGCAAAAGGCGCTCGATGAATTCGATCGTTACATCGAGATCGCCGGTGAGAATAAACAAGTCGCCGGCTGGGTGATAGAACTACGCAAGCGCGTCGGGGCTCCGGCGCCTGCGCTGAAAAAGGACCCCGCATGAACACTGCAACGCTGAGTTGGGTAGCCCTGTATTGCGCGCTGTCGGGAGCCGTGCTCGCGCAGCAACCCGCGCCGCCGGCCACCCCGGCGGCTAAGCCCACGGCGCAATCGGAGGCCGGAGATCCGCAGGCCGACACGTCGGCGAGTGCGCCTGCGGCGGCGCCAAATACCCCGACGCCAGCGCCGACGGCTCGCCAGCCGGCCGCGGGCCGCACCCCACCTGCGACCGCAGCTGCGCCTGCGGGTGGGGCAAAGCCGGGTTCCAAGGTGGATCGCCTGGACTTAGGCACCGCGACCGTCACGGGCGACCGCGAGCAGCCCAAAGTCATGTATATCGTCCCCTGGAAACGGTCGGATATCGGTGATCTCTCGGCTAAACCCATGAATAGCCTGGTCGATGAAATTCTTGCACCCGTCGACCGGGACGTCTTTAAACGCGAGGTGGTTTACTACCACGCGGTGCAAGCAGACGCGTCTCAAAATGGTGCATCGCCCAAACCGGCGCAGCAGGGTGAGAAGTAAGTCGTAGCTGATTTTACGGAATCTGGTTGAATCACAAGTTCGGTGCGGATCGGCACAGAGGAGCGCGCAGATGAATTTTATGAATTCGGTGGTCAATTTCTTCAAGGACGGCGGGGTATTCCTGTACCCGCTCGCCTTGATATTCGTGGTCGGCGTATCGATTGCCATCGAGCGATATGTGTACCTGACGCGCGAGACCTTTCGTAACCGGAGCCTGTGGGACGATCTCGTGCCCGCATTGAGCACCGGCAACTTCAAGCAGGTCGTGGCACTCACGCAGAATTCCAAGGCGTCGATCGCCACGATTTTGAATTACGGCGTGGCCCGGGTCGCAAGCGCACGGCGCCGCGACGACATCGAAAAGGCCATGGACGAGAGCCTGCTCGAAGTCATTCCGCGGATCGAGAAGCGCACTCACTATCTGTCGTCGTTGGCCAATGTCGGCTTGTTGATCGGACTGCTCGGCACCATCACCGGCTTGATCGGCGCCTTCAGCGCGGTGGCCACCGCGAATCCCGCCGAGAAGGCCAGCTTGCTGGCGGCGGCCATCTCGGTCGCCATGAACAACACCGCCTCGGGTTTGGCGGTCGCGATCACCTTGCTCACCGCGCATATGTTCCTCGAATCGAAGACCACGTCGTTGATCGACAGTTTGGAGATTGCTTCCGTGAAGTTTTTGAACTCGATCACCGAGCGTCAATCCGACCGCCCGGCGCACGAATCGACGGTCGCGCCCGCCGCCGCACCCGCTTCCCGATCACCGGCCCGCAGCACCATCTAGGTCATGAAGTCAAAGTCCGCGCGCCTGGTCCGCCGCAATCACGCCCGCTACCATCACGGGCGTGATGATCTCAACATCGTGCCTATGATCGACATGATGGTGATTCTGGTGTTTTTCTTGATCTTCACCGCGGTGTTCTCCAAGACGAACATCCTGCAGATGAATTTGCCGGCGAGCACCAACGCTGCTCCGGTGGATCTGCCCAAAGGACTCAAGCTCGAAGTCATCATTCGTCCTGACGATCTGGTGATCAACGACAGGAACTCGGGCCCGTTGAAAACGCTCGCCAATACGGCCGCGGGCTACGACTACGAGGGACTCTCGGAATTCATGCGCCGGGTCAAATCGCAGTTCCCGCAAATGACCGACGCCACCATCCTGCCCAGCCCGGCGGTGGCCTATGACACGCTGGTGCAGGTCATGGACGCGGTGCGCGTTTATCAACTGCCGGTGGCGCCGTTCTCCAAGGCAGAACTGTTCCCGGATATTGCAATCGCGGATGCGCCGCCCACATGATGTCCTATCGCATCAAACGTCATCGGCTGCGCCGCCATGGCGCAAACCACTTCGCTCTGATTCCGTTCATCGACATGATGACGATCCTGGTGGTGTTCCTGCTCGCGCATACGGCGGAAGTGGACATTCTGCCGAACACCAAAAATATATCGATCCCGCAGTCGCTCTCGGACCGCAAACCGAGCGCCGCGGTGGTCGTCATGATCACCAAGGATTCGGTCTACGTGGACGGTCAATTGGTCGGCTCGGTCAACGACGTCGTCGCCGATCAGGGCCCGTTTTTCGCGCCGCTGAAGGCTGCGCTGCTGACGCAAAGTCAGCGCAGCCTGCAGGCGCAGCCAGACATCGCCAAACGCGAAGTCACCATCATGGGCGACAAGAGCACGCCGTACAGCTTGCTGAAGAAAATCATGCTGACCTGCGCCGAAGCGGAATACGGCAAGGTATCGTTTGCGGTGGTCGAACGCGAAAGGGCGGCAACTTAAATGTCAACCACCGCTAGTGCCGCGCAACGCAGTACCGGACTCGCACCGTTTTACCGGCGCTACGATCTGCCGTGGTCGCCGTCGGAGGAAATGGAACAGCGCTTTCGCGCCATTTTGCGCAACATCGCCATCGTGTTCGCGATTATCGCGGTGATCATGCCTTTCCTGCCGCGTCATGAACAAGTGGTGAACACCGATTCTCTGCCGGAGCGCGTGGTGCAACTGGTGATGGAACCGCCGCCACCGCCGCCGCCGCCGCCGCCACCGAAGCCGGAGAAGCCGGTCGAAAAGGTCCCGGTCTCGCCGAAACCCACGCCGGTGCCGGTTGACCCGCGTGTAAAAGCATCGAAGAGCGGCCTGCTCGCGAATCTCGACGATCTGGCGGCGCTGCGCGATCAAGTCGATTTGGATAAATTTGCAAAAGACCAACCGAAAACCACCGACCCCGGCGATGTCAGCGTGGTGACGCGCAATATCATCAGTTCCAAGGCCGGCGGCACCAGCGGCGGGATCAGCGCACCCTCGAGCAGCGGCCTCGCGGCGGGTTCGGGCTCGCTAAAGGGCATCTATGCGACGCAGGTGAAGGATCCGAATCTGGGTGCTTCCGGACAGTCCCAGACTCGCGGCGGCGGCAGCGGCAAAGCCTCGCGCAGCGCCGATGAGATCGCGCTGGTGTTCACCAAGAACAAAGGCGCGATCGATGCGATGTACGCACGCGCGTTGCGCGACAACCCTGCCCTGCAGGGCAAGGTGGTGCTGGAATTGACCATCGCGCCTTCCGGCGAGATCACCGCCGCGCACATCGTTTCCTCGGACCTCAACGACAAGGAATTCGAGAGCAAGCTGCTGGCTCGCATCCGCCTGTTTAGATTCGACGCCAAGGATGTTGCGACGTTGACCGCCACCAAACCGATCGATTTCTTCCCCGCCGGATGAACATACAATCCGAAGTCGAGTTCTTCAGCGACTTAGGGCTGGTCGACAAGGCCCGCTTCATCATGCGCTTGATTTTCGAGCTCTCCGAAGAGGCCAAAGCGAGCGCCGGCACGGCCGATGGCGGCGAGGCCGTGCGCCTGCGCTTCGCCAACGAAATGAATCAGCGATTGGCGCGCTTCGCCTATCAGATACTCGGCGAGGATTCCGCGCGCCCGCAGGACGATGTGGTGATTCGCATGTTGCTCGGGACGCGCGCCGACAAGAACGCCGAACGCATCATGCACAGCGCCTATCGCCGCGTGCTGACGGGCTTCGAGAGCTTCGACACCACGGTGCTGCTCAACCCACACTAGGCCGCCGGGTCTTGCGGTTGCGCGGCGTCGGTTTCGAACAAATGCAGCAATTGCTCGGCGGACTCGCGCGTGGTCTGCAAAAACTTGTTTTCGTCGTCTTTGACCGCCAGTTGCTTCGCCATGGTCGCCTCGTCGTGAGCGCGAAAGCGGCGCACAGCGTCGGTCGAGCTCGATTTCGACAGGCCGAGCGTCTCCAAGATCTTTTCCGACATCTCGAGACTCGAACCCAGAGTCTCGCGGATCGTGTAGCGCACGTCCAAGTCCATCAAGCGAAATGCATGCTGCCGATTGCGAGCGCGCGCGAAGATTTTCAGCTGCGGGAAATGCTTGCGGATCAACTCGGCGGTACGCACCGACGCTTCGACGTCATCGACCGCGAGCACGAAGATCTCGGCATTCTCGGCATGCGCGGCGCGCAGCATTTCGAGGCGCGAAGCATCGCCGTAGAAAACCTGATTGCCGAAACGCCGCAGAAAGTCGACCTGAGTTTGGCTCGCTTCGAGCGCAGTGAAGGCGATTTTCTTGGCACGCAGGATGCGGCCGACGATTTGGCCGAAGCGGCCGAAGCCCGCGATGATCACCTTGGGGTAGAGCTCTTCCGGCGTATCGAACGGTGCGCTCTCGATGGGCTTTTTCTTGAACAGGGCGTCGTGCAGCAGCAGCAGCAGGGGGCTCAAGATCATCGACGTGGTGACGACCAGCACCAGCAATTCGGCGATTTCCGCATCCATGATGCCGAGTGTTGCCGCGAGGCCAAACAGCACGAAGGCGAACTCACCGCCCGACGGCAGACTGAAGGCCAAACCGCGGCTGGCCGCGGTCGACATGCCGGACAGCCGGCCGATCGCGCGCAGCACCACGACTTTCACCAGCATGAAGCCCAAGGTGAGCCCGGCGATGGTCAGCGGCTTCTCCACCACCAGTTGTAAATTCGCCGACATCCCCACGGTGATGAAAAAGAGTCCGAGCAACAAGCCCTTGAAGGGCTCGATGTCGGCCTCGAGCTCGTGCCGAAACTCAGAGTCGGCGAGCAATACTCCAGCCAAAAAGGCGCCCAGCGACAATGAAAGCCCCACTTGCCCGACGAGCAGCGCCGTGCCGATCACCACCAGAAGACCGGCGGCGGTAAAGGCCTCGGCCACTTTGGTCGCGGCGACGATCCGCAGCATCGGACGCAGCACGTACCGGCCGCCGATGACGACGCTGCCGAGCACGGCGACGAACTTGAGCGCCAGCCAGCCGCCGGGACCCGCAGTCCTGGCGGCGGCAACGCCCAAAAGCGGCAGCAACGCCAGCGCCGGCAAGACTGCGATGTCCTGAAATAGTAAGATGCTGAATGCGGAGCGGCCGTATTGCGAGTTAAGTTGGCCCCGTTCGGCCAACAATTGCAGAACCAGCGCCGTGGATGACATCGAGAGGCCGAATCCAATGATGAGCGCCGACTCCTTGGTTTGGTCAAAGCCGAAATACGCGGCGCAACCGATCCCTGCGGTGGTCACCGCGACTTGGGCCAACCCCAAGCCGAAAATTGGTTTGCGCAACACCCAAAGGCGCGAGGGCTGAAGTTCGAGGCCGATGACAAACATGAGGAGTACGATGCCGAACTCCGCAATATGCTGGGTGGCGTCGATGCGGCTGATGAGCCCGAGACAGGCGGGCCCGATAATGATTCCCGCGGCCAGGTAGCCGAGTACCGAGCCCAATTTAAAGTACCGAAATATAGGGATTGCGATTACGGCGGAGCCAAGAAATATCGCGATTTGCGCCAGCAAGCTCATGTTATTTTTGCCTCCGTGAATTCTTGAGAGCCTACATTATGTATCGACAGAGCATTCAATTTCCCATCAAGGACTCCGCGCTACGCGAGGATGTGCATGCCCTGGGTGAGTTGATCGGCGAGACCTTGCGCGACCAGGGAGGCGAGGATTTCTTTCGCTTGGTGGAGGGCGATCGGCTCGCGGCGATTCAGCAGCGCGAAGCGAACGGCGCCGGCGGCGCCGAACTCGAAGAGCGCACCATGAGCCGCTCGCCGTCCGCGGCCACCGATCTTACGCGCGCTTTCTCGATCTGGTTCCAGGCGGTGAACACCGCGGAGAAAGTGCATCGAGTTCGCCGGCGCCGCGAGTACCTCAACGAATCAAGCACCGGCCAACCCGGCGGCATCGCCGGCTGCATCGCGAGCTTGCAGCGTGATGGAGCATCGCTTGATCAAGTGCTGCAATTGATCGGCTCGATGAGCATCGAACCGGTGTTCATGGGGCATCCGACCGAATCGACGCGGCGCACGATTTTGCGCAAGCAGCAGCACATCGCGCAGGACTTGCTCGATCGCCTGAATCCCGCGTCGACGGCCGCGGAGCTCGACACTTTATGGGCGCGTGTGCGCCTCGAGCTGACCAGCATCTGGCAGACCGAGGAGCATCCGCGGGAAGGCTTGACGGTGGCGGACGAACGCGAGCACGTATTGTTCTATCTGATCGATATTCTGTATCGCGTGGTACCGCTGTTCTACGAGGAGATCGAGTCGGCGCTCGCCAAGGCGTACTCCGTCTCGGCGGAGGAACTCGATGTCCCGAGCATTCTGCATTTCGGCTCCTGGGTCGGCGGCGACATGGACGGCAACCCGGACGTGCATGGCAAGACGATCCGCGAGACCTTGCATCGCCATCAACAGGTGATCGTCTCGACCTATTTCGAGGAATGCGGTCAACTCGCGGAGACCTTGAGCCAAAGCGCGAACCGCGTCGGCGTGAGCGCCGAGCTCGCGGCGCGCATCGAATCGTATAGCGCCATCCTGCCGGGTGCGCAGGCGATCTCACCGGCACGGCATGACCGTATGCCGTATCGCATGTTTTTTGGCCAGATCGCCGAGCGGCTGAAGTCGACTTACGACGGCCGGCCGAACGCGTATCAGAATCCCGAGGAGTTACTCGCCGATGTGAGCCTGGCCGCGGAGAGTCTGACGCAGAACCGTGGGCGCTACGCCGGATACTTTCTGGTGCGGCGCTTCATGCGCCGAATTCGCACCTTCGGCTTTCATCTTGCAACCCTCGACGTCAATCAACACGCGCACATGCACGACCAAGTGATCGCGCAGGGCTTGGGCGTGCCGGAATGGCCGTCGCTGCCGCCGGCGCAGCGGCTGCTGCAACTGCGCGACTTGCTGGCCCGCGACCAAGGACCGACCTCGGCCTTCGATGCCGTCGGCCGGCGCAGCCTCTGGGTGTTCGAGGCCATCGCGCAGGCGCGCCATAAATTCGGCGGCCGCGCGATCGGTGAATACATCGTGAGCGGCGCGCAGGGACCTGAAGACGTGCTGGCGGTGCTGCTGCTCGCACGCTGGGCCGACATCACCGACAAGCGTACCGGCGAGTCGCCGCTGGATGTGGCGCCGCTGCTCGAATGCATCGGTTCGCTGCAAAGCGCCGGCGAGGTACTGCGCGCACTGTATCGGGAACCCGCGTACCGCAAGCATCTGGCGTCGCGCGGCAACCGGCAAATGGTCGTCATCGGCTACTCGGACAGCAATAAGGAGGGCGGAATTGCCGCCTCACGCTGGGCGTTGCAGGTGGCACAGGCCGAACTCCTCGAAGCCGCGCACGAGGCCGGCATCCGACTGCTGATTTTTCACGGCCGCGGCGGCACGCCGGCGCGCGGCGGCGGGCGCACCGAAAATCTGGTGGAGGCGATGCCGGATGGTGCGATGCGCGGTGTACTGCGTCTGACCGAACAGGGCGAGGTGGTCAACCAAAGCTATGGCTTGCGGCCGATCGCGATGCGCACTCTGGAACGCACCTTCGCGTCGGTCGCCTTGGCGACTGCGCATGCCGGAGATCGTCCGCCGATACCCGCCGAGTACTTAGCCGCGATGCGCAGCGTCGCGCTGCGAAGTTTGGCGGTATACAAGGAACTGGTGTTCGACAATCCGCGATTCTTCGATTACTTTCGCGCGGCGACGCCGCTCGACGTGATCGAGCGCATGCATATTGGATCGCGGCCCGCGGCGCGCGCCGTCGGCAAGGGTGTTCACGCACTGCGTGCCATTCCGTGGGTATTCGCCTGGACGCAGAGCCGCCACATGCTGCCCGGATGGTTCGGCTTCGGCAGCGGCTTATCGGCCGCGCTCGACCAGCACGGCGCGGAGGTGGTCGGGCAAATGGTCGCGCACTGGCCATTTTTCGGACATCTTCTCGACGATGTCGAGGCCATGCTCGGACGCACCGATCTTGAGATCGCCAGTCACTACGACGCACTCGCCGGCGATGCGCTGCGCGCTCAGGCGCAGTCGATTGCCAAAGAATATGCCTTGACGGTGACGCATGTACTGCGCCTGCGCGGCACCGCGCGATTGCTCGACAGCGATCCGACCCTGCAACGCTCGATCAAATTGCGCAATCCCTACATCGACCCCATGCATCTGATGCAAGTGGACTTGTTGCGCCGCTGGCGCAAGACCGGCCGCGAAGATCAGGCATTGTTCGGCGCGTTGCGCGCGACCATCAGCGGCATTTCGCAGGGCCTGCAAGCCACCGGGTGATCAGCATTCCGGGACGTTGACCGCAAGGCCGCCTTGCGAGGTTTCTTTGTAGATGGTCGACATATCAAGCCCGGTCTGGCGCATGGTGTTGATCACCTGGTCGAGAGAAACCTTGTGCGAGCCGTCGCCGCGCATCGCGAGCCGCGCCGCGTTGATGGCTTTGACCGAGCCCATGGCATTGCGCTCGATGCAGGGAATCTGCACCAGGCCGGCGACCGGATCGCAGGTCAGGCCAAGGTTGTGCTCCATGCCGATCTCGGCGGCATTCTCTATTTGTTCGTTGCTGCCGTTGAGCGCCGACACCAATCCCGCGGCCGCCATCGAGCAGGCAACGCCCACCTCGCCTTGACAGCCCATCTCGGCGCCGGATATCGACGCGTTTTGCTTGTAGAGCATGCCGACGGCGGCAGCGCTCAGCAAGAATCGAATCACGCCGTCATCGTCGGCTCCGGGTTCGAAGCGCCGATAATAATGCAGCACCGCAGGGACGATTCCCGCCGCGCCGTTGGTGGGCGCGGTGACCACCTGGCCGCCGGCCGCGTTCTCTTCGTTGACCGCGAGCGCGTACACGTTCACCCAGTCGAGGGCGTGCATGGGACTTAAGGGATTGCCACTCATCAGCTGCCGATAGAGCTTCGGCGCCCGGCGACGTACGCCGAGCACACCCGGCAGCAAGCCCTGCGCCTCGAATCCGCGGCGCACGCAATCCTGCATGACTTGCCAAATGCGCAGCAAACCGGCGCGGATCTCGGCGTCACTGCGCCAGGTGCGCTCGCGCGCCAACATCAGCTCGTGAATCTCCAGGCCGTGCATGCGTCCGAGTTCGAGCAGCCGGGCGGCGGAGTTGAACTCGAACTCCGGCTCGCGGCGTGCGGTGCTGACCGACGATTCCGCGCCGGCTTGGATGATGAAACCGCCGCCGATGCTGTAGTACTCTTCACGCGCCAACACCTGCAGCGCCGCATCGTGCGCCGTGAAGCGCATGCCGTTGGAATGGCCCGGCAAAACTTGGTCGGCGTGAAACAGAAGATTCAGCGCTTCGTCGAATGCGATCTCGTGGTGTCCGAGCAGGCGAATGCGTCCGCTGCTGCGGATTCTCTGCAATGTCGGTTCGACCGCAGAGGAATCAATGGTATCGGGACTCAAGCCTTCGAAGCCTAAGAGTATCGCGCGATCGGTACAGTGGCCGCGGCCGGTCAGGGCGAGCGAGCCGTAGAGCTGCGCCGATACCTCGACGGTTTGTGCGAGCAACCCACGAGCCGCCAACAATTCGACAAAGGCGCGCGCGGCATTCATCGGGCCCATGGTGTGGGAACTGGATGGGCCAATGCCGATTTTGAAGACGTCGAAAACACTCAAACTCATGTGACGATCATACGCCGCCACGCCAACCGAGACAGCGAAATACCGCTTTGCGCGCAAGTGCTAGAATGCCGGCACTTCACTTCGGAGCATTCTTATGATTCGCCATTCATTCGTTCTCGCAGCGGCCGCGGCCGCCGTACTTTCAGCCAGCGGGGCCGGTGCGGCCGCGATTCCGGAGAACATTGCCGCGGCGGTTGCCGACAGCACTCGGCCCGATGCGGACAAGCAAAAAGACGCCAACCGCAAGCCCGCGCAGACTCTGGCGTTCACCGGCGTGAAGCCCGGAGCGCAAGTCGCCGAGCTGCTGCCGGGCGGTGGCTACTTCACGCGCATTTTCAGCAAGGCCGTGGGCGCTGGCGGACACGTGTATGCGCTGGTGCCGGCGCGCCAGCCCGATGCACCGGCGGATCTGCCGGACTTCGCCGCGCGCGTCAAGGCGATCGCCGCTGATCCTAACTACAGCAATGTGAGTGTCGTGGTCGAGCCTTTCAGCCAGTTGGGGGTGCCGGCGCCGGTCGATCTCGTCTGGACGTCACAAAACTATCATGACTTGCACAACCTGCCGGGTTTGGACGTCGGCGTGTTCAACAAAATGGTGTTCGATGATTTGAAACCGGGCGGCATTTATCTGGTTCTTGACCACACGGCGGAGACCGGCTCAGAGGGACGAGATACTAAAACCCTGCACAGGATCGACCCGGCCACGGTCAAAAAAGAAGTGCTGGCGGCCGGCTTTAAGTTCGTCGGCAGCAGCGACCTGCTGCATCAGCCGAGCGATGCCCACACGCTTAAGGTGTTCGACCCGGCGGTGCGCGGTCAGACCGATCAGTTCATATTAAAGTTTCGTAAGCCTGGGAAATGAGCGCAAGGCCAGAACTACGGCGGACTTTCGGTGTCAACTGAACCGGGTCATCACCGTTATTGACTTAAGGATGGAGAAAATGAAAGTCGCGCCTATTTCGTCCCTGTCTGCCAAGCTGCGTGTTGCCGCCGTGGTCGCGGCGACGGGAATATTGGCCGCCTGTGTGACGCCTCCGCCGCGGACCTATGCGGTAGCGGCGCCGCCGCCGCAGCGGGTGTTCGTCTATCCGGCGAACGGTCAAAGTCCGGAGCAGACCGACCGTGATCGCTACGAGTGTCATGTGTGGGCTGTGCAGCAGACCGGGGTTGATCCCAGCCGCGCGGATGCCAGCGCCTACGAGCGGGTGGTGGTCCAGCCCGCTACGCCTCCAGGATCGGGGACGGTGGCAGGAGTCATCGGCGGGGCCATCATCGGTTCGATCATCGGTGGGCCGCGCAATGCCGGCGCCGGCGCATTGATCGGCGGTGCCACCGGCGCGGTAATCGGCTCGGCCTCCGACGCCAACGCGCAGGCGCAAGCCCAGCAAACCCAGCAACAGTACAATCAAAGCGCGGCCCAAGGCCGTGCCCGAGCGGACTCCTACCGGCGGGCAATTGGCGCGTGCCTGCAGGGACGGGGCTACACGGTCAGCTAATATGAACTTAACCATTAAAACCACATTGGTGTCTTTGTCCCTGCTGTTGTCGGGGGTCGTCGCGAGCACGCATGCGTCGGCTGCCGACGAGCACGATCGCGGGCGTGGCGAGGCGCGGGCCGAGGCACGGCCAGGGCCCGGGCCGCGACTCGGACCGGCACCCGGTGCGATTGGACGCCCATCGTATGATGGGCGCGGCCAGGTCTTGGACAGCCGCTACAATCACGGCCGCTACTACCCGCCCATGGGTACCGTCAGACCGTCGCTACCGGATGGCTATCGACCCTACTATCGCGGCGGGAGTCGTTATTATTTCAGTGGCGGCATCTGGTATGCGCCGCGCGGTCCCGGATTCGTGGTAATTGCGCCGCCGCCGGGCTTGGTAATCTCCGTGTTGCCGCCGTATTACTCGACGGTGTGGTTCGGCGGAGTCCCCTATTACTATGCGGACAATGTCTACTACTCGTGGCAGCCGGATCAGAACGGTTACGCCGTAGTCGATGCTCCACCCAACGCCGATGCACCTTCACCGCCGCCGTCGGCACCGCCCAATGCCGCGCAAACCGATCTGATGATCTATCCCAAGAACGGCCAGACCAAGGAGCAGCAGGCCGCCGACCAGTACGAGTGTCACAATTGGGCCAAGGGCCAAACCGGCTTTGATCCGACGCAAGCCGGCGGCGGTACGTCGGGGGATCCCGAGGCGGGCCGTAACAGCTACAATCGTGCGATGTCGGCCTGTCTGCAGGGCCGCGGCTACCAGGTTAACTAAGGAGATTCCGCATGCTGACGGCGCCCCCGAGCTCGGTCGCTCAGAAGCGAGACTTGCATGTCGGCGGTCTGGGTTCGAGCGCCACGGGCGCGCTCGCGGCGGTCGCGGAGCCTTGGGACGATGCCGCGCAATCCTGGGTTAGACGGGCTCAGGAAGGGTTACGAGATGCGGACGAGTTCGTGCACGACAACCCGTGGGCCGCGCTCGGCATCGTCGCGGTGCTCGGAGTCGCGGCCGGTTACTTGCTGGCCCAGCGACGCGCTTCTTGATTTAACTCACCGCGCTGCAGAGGCGCTCGGCGTGTGAGTACACGTTGCAGTGCGCTTCGCGCAAGAATCCCACCAGCGTAAGTCCCGAGGTCGATGCGAGGTTGACCGCCAAACTGGAGGGCGCGCCGATCGCCGCAAGAACGCTCACTCCCGCGCGAATTGCCTTCTGCACGAGTTCGAAGCTGGCGCGTCCGCTCAACACCACGATGCGATCGGTCAGCGGCAAAAGACCGGACATGAGACTCATCCCGACCAGCTTGTCGAAAGCATTGTGGCGGCCGACGTCCTCCGCCACATTCAGCAAATTTCCCGAGAAGTCGAACAACGCCGAGGCGTGAACGCCGCCGGTGTCCCCGAACTTCGATTGCGCTGCGCGCATGCGCTGCGGCAGATGTAAGAGCAGCGACAAACGCACCTGACCCGTGGCCGGGATACGCGTGGCCGCGGCGCGAGCAATCGCCGCATCGAGTCCGGTGGTCCCGCAAACACCGCAACTCGACCCGGCGGAGAACAGACGCGCCGGCGTGTTGGGCACGATCTTCACCTCGGGACGCAGGCGTACATTGACGACATTCGGCCGCCGCGTGCTCGACTCGAGCGCATCGATATCCGAGGCGTGGTTTACGATCCCTTCACCGTACAGGAGCCCGGCGGCGAGGAATTCATCCTCGCCCGGCGTGCGCATGGTGGTGCCGAATGACATCGGTTCGGGCCCGAGCGATGGGTGATGCAATAGGAACTCGAGCGGCGCTTCCACGGCGACCCGATCGTCTTTGGCCACTTGGCTGTCGGCGGTCGAACGCAGAATCCGCACGTTGAGAGTTCCGCTGATGAGGCGTGGGGCCGTGCTCATGGGTTAGGACGGGTGGGTGTCAACGGGTCGACCTTTTGCTCAAAATTCCGGCCAATGATACCGTTCCAGGTCTTGGGCATGCCATCAGGGGAAGCAAAATGTCAAAATCAGCCGATCTTAAAACTCGCAAAGCGGCGGCAGTGCCTACCGGCGTCGGTAGCCGTGGGATTTACGTCGCCAAGGCGGAGAATTCGGAGCTGTGGGATGTCGACGGCCGGCGTTTCGTCGATTTTGCCGCGGGAATCGCGGTGCTCAATACCGGACACCGGCATCCGCGAGTCATGGAGGCGGTGGCGAAGCAAGCGCAGGCATTCACGCATACCTGCTTTCATGTCGCACCGTACGAGTCCTATGTGCGCCTCGCCGAGCGGTTGAATGCATTGGCGCCCGGCGACTTTCCCAAGAAAACCATGTTTCTAAGTTCCGGCGCCGAGGCGGTCGAGAACGCCATCAAGATCGCGCGCTACGCCACCAAGCGTTCCCCGGTGATCGCTTTTTCCGGCGGCTTCCATGGGCGCACGCTCATGACCATGGCACTGACCGGCAAGGTCATGCCGTACAAACGCGGCTTCGGCCAGTTCCCCGCCGAGATTTATCACGCTGAATTTCCGCAACCGTACCGCGGCATCACCACCGAACAGGCCTTGGCCGATTTGGACCGGCTGTTTCACGGTGACGTCGATCCAAAGTCCGTCGCTGCCATC
>Ga0302320_10017658_pt1 | contig 14459 bp, 12 predicted proteins | sample Bog_T0_3_FD_202130 | JGI IMG/M metagenome (GOLD analysis project Ga0302320, IMG submission 202130) | Peat permafrost microbial communities from Stordalen Mire near Abisko, Sweden - Bog_T0_3 | ecosystem: Environmental > Terrestrial > Soil > Wetlands > Peat | place: Sweden: Abisko, Stordalen Mire...
GGCGTCGACGAGAATCTTGATGAATCCAAAAGTCTCGCCCTTCTCGACTGCCCGGTTTACGCGCGTCATGGGGCGCGTGCCAACCAGCGCGGAGATGACCTCGCTGCGAACCTGCTGTTCCGACATTCCCACGCGCGCAAGCGGTGGATCAATGAAGACCGCATAAACCGGAATCCGGTCGCTCACACGGCGAGAGGCGCCCTTTAGCAAGTTGTCCGCGACGATCTCGAAATCGTTGTAGGACGTGTGTGTGAAAGCCCCGCGGCCGTTGCAGTCTCCGAGTGCGAACACCCCGGATGCGCTGCTGTGCAATTGGTCGTCCACAACGATGTAACCCCGCTCATCGACCTGAATCCCCGCGGACGCAAGATTCAAGTCGTCGGTGTTGGGGCGGCGGCCAACCGCCATGAGGATATGCGAACCACGGATCTGAGGCTCGGCATCCTGGCAGTCGAGATCGACAGAGACCTGTCCCTCCAGTTGTTCAAGATGGATGCAGGTTGCGCTGAGACGAACTTCGATGCCTTCGGAATCGAAGATCTCTTGAATGACCCGGGAGGCGTCCTCGTCCTCCTTCGGGGCAAGGCGCGGATGCTTGTCCACAACGGTGACCTTCGACCCGAAGCGGCGGAACATCTGCGCGAATTCGAGTCCGACATAACCACCTCCGATCACGATCAGGTGGCTAGGCAACTCCTCAAGATCGAGGATTGTTGTGCTGGTCAAGAAAGGGACCGAATCAACGCCAGGCATTTCAGGCGTTGCTGGGCGCGCACCAACGTTCAGAAAGATATGCGGCGCTTCCAATAAGTCATCGCCGACGCGCAGAAGGCTAGACGACTCGAAAGACGCACTCCCTTTGAAGACGGTGCAATTGCTTGTGCCCTTCAGCAGATTCTCGACGCCTGTGCGCGACTTCAGGACGATGGCGTCTTTTCTTGCTCGAACGGCCTTCATGTTCACGGTTACCGGCCCGGCTTGCACGCCGAAGTCCTGGGAGCGGCGCGCCAGATGGGCGGCATGGGCGCTAGCCACCATGGCTTTGGTGGGCGTGCAACCATTGTTGACGCATGTCCCGCCGAAGAGTTTGCGCTCAACGATCGCAACGCGCCATCCTGCATGAGCGAGCTCTACTGCGAGCGATGGACCCGCCTGTCCTGCCCCAACGACGATGGCATCGAAAACATGTTTCATGTGAGTTTGGCAAGCGCGAAAGCTAAGATCAGAATTGCAGCCAGATCTTCGGTCAACGCGGCTGGAAGGTCCTTCTTGAAGAGCGCGGCGAGTTTTGCGCGGACTGCAGATCCACCCAATGTTCCAGCGATCGCGCCGAGTGCTCCGGCAATAACCCCGAGCACAAGCATTTGGCCCACCGCGCCAATTGTCGCTCCCACCAATCCGCCACTCACAATGCGTATGATGAACGACGGCACAGCCTTGCGGCTGGGTGTGCTGGGAAGCGTGTCGGTGACGAGCTCGGCGATTGCCAGAACGACAAGGACGATGGGCACATACTTGTATCCCATGAAGGCCAGCGGAGTGTTCGAGACCGCCAGGACGCCGAGACGAGCCGCCCAACTCACGCCTGCCGGAGCGAGAAAGGCGCGCAGGCCTGCCACACCTCCGACAAGAAAAGCACATAGAAGCAGCATAAGCTTCTCCTCTAGGTAACCTCTGATCAGGCCCATTTATACTGCGGACATTTCTTTTGGGGCTAAAGCCTCACTGAACCGACGGAATTTCCAACAGGACGCAGCCCTTCAAAGTATCGACTTGACCAGCGGCTCCAAATATAGATACCCCATCTGATTCGGAGGGATGTTTGAAGGATGCTTCATTTTTTACATGAATTCGCAGAGGTCAGTCTTGCCCGGAATCGAGCCCACGAGAAGAGGAAGCTGACTGAAGGCCAGCCGCCACGCACACAGGGCGCTCCCGGCGAATCGATCGATCAGGGTTCAACTTGTTGTCTTTTTCTTGCGCGACGTTCCCGAAGGCGTCGCCTTCTTGTCCGATGGAGTCATCTTCAAAATCTTCGCCTGCAGTTCCTCTTCCTGCACTTGCGTAGCAAGCCACAGCACGGCCTCTGGGTGCGCAGCCCACGCGGAGGCCAGCATATCCACGCAAAGGATCGCCTCTTCTTCGCTACCAGGGCTGTACATCTCAGGCAGTTTTTTTGGCGCCGCCTTTTTGCCGCTCATGTAGAGTTCAACAAAACGGTTTCCTTTGCGAGCGGCCTTGAGCGCGGTAGCGGCGCCCGTTCGGTCGCTCGATAAGAAACGCTCCAACACCCGTGCCCAAGAGAAGTTAGCCATGGCGTCGTCCTTGTACCTCTTCAGCAGCTTCCCTGCGCCTGTCAGGTTGCCGGTCGCGAGATATAACCCCAGCAAGGGATCGCGCACTCCCTGATTGTCGTTGGGATTCAAGTCCAGCATCTTCTCGTAGGTTTCAATCGCCTCGGAATGCCGGCCCTGTCCGCGCAGCATATTCGCCAATTCTTCCAGAGCGCGCATATAGGGCCGGGTCTCGATAATCAGCCAGAAGTGCCCCTTGTTGTCCTTGGTGAATTTCCCTCCCAAAGCGCGCTCCCCGGCGGCTACTGCTCTCTTTAACCCTTCAATGGCCTTTGCGGGGGTGCGAGCATCCAGGCTGTTCAGCACAACCAGTGCGTCGACGCAATCGGGATCGAGGGCGAGTGCGCGCTTGGCCAGTTTTCGAGCCTGCGCCGCGCTGGCTGCTTCCATCGCGTCGAAGGCCAAATCCTGGGCCTGGTCCCTTGCGTCGGCCGCAGCGTCTTCCTTGTCCGGCAAATTCCCGGCGTCCGTGAGTGTGCTGAGGAATGCGCGCAGATCCTCCACGGTCTGGAATGTCTTCCCTTCCATAGACCGTTTGATCTCGTTCATCACCTCTTCTGTCACCGAACTGGTTGACGCCTGGGTCTTCTCTTTGAGGGCTGGTTGCTTGCCCGTCTTGGATTCTTTGCCGCTTAACTTAGCCATCGCATTCCTCGATTCGGCGGACCTGGTGGCGTGATAGCATTTCACGCCTGTGTCTTTTGTAAACTGTTAGCATACCCCAGGCGCGCCAAGGATTTCGCCATGCAGGAATATCTTTTTGCCTACGGAACGATGCAGGGTGCACATGCCCCCCGGGAGATACTCCCCCTGCTTGAAAAACTACACTATGTCGCAGAGGCATCGGTTCGCGGCGTGCTCTACGATATGGGCGACTATCCCGGCGCGGTGCTCGATTCATCCTCCGAGCACAGGGTATTCGGCATGGTCTTCAAAATCCTTGATGGCGCGAGCACCTTGCCCGAACTGGACCGATACGAAGAATTCGATCCACAAGCCCCGTCCGATAGTCTGTTTGTCCGGGTGCTGCAGCCGGTCGAGCTTGAGTCGGGGCAAGTGCTGCCATGTTGGATCTATCATCTGAACCGAGACCCCGGGATCGCTCCGGTAATCGTTCAAGGGCGATACTCGAAATGATTGCGCATTGTCGCGGATCACGGCTGTTCGCCGTCATCCACGCTCTCTTTGAGTGGTTTTACGAACCCTTGAACCTTCGCCGGATCTTTCCTGGCTGACGCCTGGTTAGCGAGCTGTTCGCTTCCTGGCCGCTGCTTTTTTCTTCGGTGTCGGCTTATGGGGCGCAAGAGAAGTCACAATCTTTTCAAGTTCTGCAACCCTCGACTTCAATCCATCCATATCTTCGCCTGCCGGTGGGGTTTGCGCGGCGGATTCTGCGGAGGTCTCTGTCTGAGGAATCCCGGAACTGGAGCTTTTGGCGGATGTTTCGCGGACCGTGCCGGTACGCTGATAAAACTCAAAGGGATTGATCGGAGCCGACATCGCTCGATAGGTGTTTTGATAGATATCCAGCATGGCATTGATGTATTTGAGCGCGCTTTCCTGGCTTGCCCGGCCGGAAGCGACGACCATTTGGCGAAGCACTTCCAATGGAAAATCGGAGTCCGGCGTCTTGGCATCTTCCACAATGATCTGGGTGAGAATGAGCCTCGTGATATCGGCGCCGGTAGCCGCATCGACAACCCGCACGTCGTCTCCGCTCTTCAGCATCTGCGCGACATCTTCCAAATTCACATAGCGGCTGTTGGTTGCATCATAGAGCCGTCTATTTTCGTACTTCTTGATGAGAACGGTCGCCTGTGCCATATTCGATTTCAATTTTACCTCTTGACATCTTTGCCAGGCAGAGTACCATGTTTTTGTGCTGCATTGCAGCAATTCTACGGCAAGAGCAAAGGAGTCAAGAATGAGCCCAACCGGGAAGTCGAATCGGGAATCTTTTGCGCAGGATGTTGCTGATAAAAAGTCATTTACGGAGAACATCACTGCGGCTTATGCGGCCGGCGTCGAGCGCCTTGCCGAGGTGGAAAAGAAGAGCATCGATCTTGCTGTGGCGCAAAATGCCGAGCTGACCGAAATCTGGAAGACAGCGATACAAAAACTGCCGGGCGCGCCAGGACTCGCGTTTCTGGAGATGGCAAACACGGCCTTTGAACGTTTTGCAGAGACCAGGAAAGGCGCCATCGACATTGTGCTGGAGCAGAGTAAAGCGATGACGGAAATTGCCCAAGAGCGTACAGTGGATGCCGGCAAGACGATGGAGGGCGCGGTGAGTTTCCTGCAGCAGTCGATGGAGCGCTCGGTAACGATGCAGAAGAAGGCGCTCGATTTCTCCGCTGCGCATGCAAAAGTCGTCTTCGAGACAGCCAAGAAGCAGTTCGGAGTCGCGGGCGGTCCGGTGGAGGCTGTGGCCAATTCGCTGCATCGCGGAGTGGAAACAGTGATTGAAGCACAGAAAGAGCTGCTCGACATGGCGATTCTCTAGCACTCTGACCGCATGATTTGAAAGTATCGCCGCTACAGAGTGGGTGCCCCAGGTCTCGATTTTGAGACCTGGGAAGTTACAAATCCACCCGGTCACGGTACTAGAACCTATGCAGCAGGGGGCGGCTGGACCGTTCACAATGGTTCATCAGGCAAGTTGAAACCGACGGCATCTCATCTTGGCAGCGGTTTTGCTTCCGGGGCGAGGATGGGGATAGAAGAGCGCGGATTGCGTGCCGGATGAATCGATATCTACTTCGTGAATGATCGATGCGATAGACTGTCCAGTCGCCCTTGGGGCCGCGCTTGAATTGAGCTCATGGTTTCGATCGTGAGGTGCAACCGATGCGGGAAGAGAAAAATGGGAGTGAGCAGTCTTTTGATCCGTTCGAGAGCTTTCGTGGCATGCGCGATGCCTATCTCGACGTTCTTTCGAAGACGATGATTGAAGCGGTCAACACAGAGAGCTACGCGGAAGCGACGGGCGCGATGCTGGATAGCTATCTGACCGCTTCGGCGCCGGTCCGCGAGGCCCTTGAAAAGGCGATGGTGCAAACGCTGCAGCAACTCTCGCTGCCTTCGCGACAGGAGGTTGCGGCGCTGGCGCAGCGCTTTACCAATTTGGAAATGCGGCTCGACGACATGGATGCGAAGTTGGATGGCATCGTGAAGGACCTGGAAGAGGACCGCAAGATCAGAGCCAAACACTACAGCGAAGATGCGCTCGCGGTGGCCATGGGCAAGGCGCTGCGGGATCTTGCATTGGCTTCCCGTCAGGAGGTTGCAGACCTGTCGAAGAGCATCAAAAATGTGGAATCGCGCATCGAGAAGATGGGGAAGAATGAGGCCGCGCCCCACGCCGCTTCGAGTGGTCCGGGGGAAGATCGAACGCAATCTTTGGCGACGAAGTTGAACGCGGACAGGGCCCCGGCGCCTGCCCAACCTGCTGCCGCGGCGCAGCGCTCAGACCAAGCGCACCTCTCTCCCAAGAAAACCATTGCGCCCATCCGAATGACCGCGCGAAAAACAAGCGAAGGCAAGAATCCGAGGTAGCGTATGGCAGAGGCTGCAGCGATGCCCGAGGCCGTGTCCGAGATCGAAGAGCGACTTCGGACGCTTGTCAAAGTAATGACTACAAAAGCGGCGATAGGGCAGACGCCCAAGGAACTCGTTTGGTCGCTGAACAAGGCGAAGCTCTATCGCTATGTCGCGACCAAACCCGCGCATGAAAGGCATCCCCTTCCGCTGCTGCTGGTTTTCGCGATCATGAACCGGCCCTCCATTCTTGACCTTCGCCCCGGACATAGCTTTGTCGAGTTCATGCTCGACCGTGGTTACGATGTCTATCTTCTGGACTGGGGAACGCCGGGAATTGAAGACAAAGAACTGAGACTCGATGACTATGCAATGGACTATCTTCCGCGCGCCATTCGCAAGCTGAAGGCCGTTTCCGGCGTCTCCGAGTTCAGCCTGCTGGGCTGGTGCATTGGTGGGATTCTCACGACGATCTATGCGGCGATGCGGCCTGACGACGGTTTGCGCAATTTGCTTCTGCTGACGGCGCCGCTGGATTTCGCCAACCGCGAGGGACTCACGTTCGCGCGCTGGACAGACGAGAAGTATTTCGATGTCGACAAGGTGCTGGCGGCCTTCGGAAATATGCCCGGCGAGATGATTGACTACGGCGCCAAGGCTCTCAAACCCGTCGAGAATTACATCTCGAACTATTGCAAGCTATGGGATAACCTGGACGATCCAAGGGTCGTGGAGTCCTGGCACGCCATGAATACCTGGATCAGCGACATCATTCCCATGGCGGGCGGCGCCTATCGGCAACTGATTGTGGATTTGTACCGCAACAATCTGTTGATGAAGAATGAAATGATCGTCTTTGGAGAAAAGGTGGATCTGCGCCGGTTGCGCGCCAATCTGCTCACGGTGATCGCAGAGGGCGATCACATCACCCCGCCTTGTCAATCGGAAACATTGATTGCAAAGACGGGCAGCCAGGACAGTGAAGTCTTCCGCGTCGCCGGGGGACACATCGGGATGATGGCCGGGAGCGGGGCGCGCAAGCAAGCCTGGCCGCATATCGATGCCTGGCTTGCCGCGCGCTCGCAGTAGTGTCATGACCGCATGATCTGGGAGTATTCCACCTACAGAATGGGTGCCCCAGGTCCCCGATTTCGGGACCTGGGAAGGAAACAATCTTTCCGGCGAAGGTAGTAGACGTACCGCGACATCATATGTAGATGCCGCCGTTCACATTGAGTTGTTGGCCGGTAATCGAACTTCCGTCGCACACCAGGAAGCCGACAGCTTTGGCGATCTCTTCCGGGTCGGCCAGGCGATGCAGAGGAATCTTCGCCTTGATCTGTTCCATGATTTCGGCGGGGATGGTTTCCAGCATCTCGGTCAACGTAAATCCCGGCGCAACCACATTGGCGGTGATGTTGTACCTTGCCAGTTCCAGCGCCAGTACCTTGGTGAAGGCAATCACGCCCCCCTTGCTGGCCGCATAATTTGCTTGCCCAAAATTGCCCGTCTGGCCGACGAACGACGCGATGTTGACGATGCGGCCAAACTTCTGGTCGATCATCGACGGCAGCGCGGCACTCGTGCAATAGAACACGCCATTCAGATTGGTGTCGATTACTTCCGTCCACTCGTCATCGGTCATCTTGCGAATGGACTTGTCACGAGTAATGCCGGCATTGTTGATCAGGATGTCCAAGTGGCGATATTCATCCAGGACTTTGCCGACGATTGTTCGGGCATCCACTTTGTCGGCGACATTGCCTTGAAAGATCTGGCATTCGCCGCCTGCCGCAACAATGTGGTCCCGCACTTCTTCCGCGCAGTTGATTCCGCAGCGGCAGTGCACCGCAACGATTGCCCCTCGATTCGAGAGGTCGAGCGCGATTGCCCGTCCTATGCCTCGCGAAGAGCCGGTAACGAGAGCGACCCGTCCGGCAAGAGGCTTGACCAGTGGAGATTGGATTTCGGGTAATACTTCAGTAGCCATGCAACGACTCCTTTCCTTTCATCCTTTTCGCTTTCGTTCACCGACTTGTGGAAACCTGAGCGAGTGCTAAATCGCCCACGCAGTATGGGGGACCCAGGTCCCCGATTCCGGGATCTGGGAAACCACGCATCTCAATGAAGAGAATCCATGCTCAGCCGTTCCTCAATTCACGGACTCAAAAATCGCCGCGATTCCTTGCCCGCCACCGATGCAGAGCGTGACGAGCGCGTACTTTCCGCCCACTCTTCGCAACTCGTGCAACGCCTTCACAGTGACAATCGCGCCGGTTGCCCCCAAGGGATGTCCGAGCGAAATGCCGCTGCCATTGGGATTGGTCTTCTCCGGCGGGAAACCAAGTTCGCGTCGCACCGCAAGAAGTTGCGCAGCGAACGCTTCGTTGACTTCGAACACTTCGATATCATCTGCAGTGAGTCCTGTCTTCTGAAAGAGCTTGCGCACGGCGGAGATGGGGCCGATGCCCATTTCGCCAGGTTCCACGCCGGTCATCGCATAGTCCACCAACCGAGCGAGTGGCTTCAATCCGCGCTCTGCGGCGGTGCCGGCGCGCATCAGCACTACGGCGGCAGCGCCATCGTTGAGACTCGAGGCATTGCCCGCGGTGATGGCGCCGTCTTTGTCGAATGCAGGTTTCAGCTTGGCAAGACTTTCCAAGGTCGCATCCGCACGAGGAGATTCATCGGTCACAAACTGGGTTACGCCGCCCTTCGTCTTGAGGGAGACAGGGACAATTTGCTCTTCGAACTTTCCCGTCTGAATCGCGCTGATCGCGCGACGATGGCTCTCCACGGCCAAGGCATCTTGATCTTCGCGAGAGATGGACCATTTGCGAGCGACGTTCTCTGCTGTCAACGCCATGTGGATGTTATTGAAAGGATCGGTAAGTGCTCCCACCAAAACATCCACAGCGACAGTGTCGTTCAAGCGCGCACCCCAACGCAGAGAGGGAATCCAATAGGGCGCCCGGCTCATGGATTCCGTGCCTCCTCCAATTGCAGCATCCACATCGCCATGCGCCACGACCTCTGCCGCGGTAAGGATGGCCTGCAGGCCACTCCCGCAAACGCGATTGACAGAGAAGGCCGGGGTTTCAATCGGCAGCCCTCCACGCAGCGCAGCAACCCGGGCAAGATACATGTCGCGGGCCTCCGTGTGGATGACGTTGCCAATGACCACGTGTCCTATATCGCTCGGCGACACGCCCGCGCGCTCGACAGATTCGCGAATCACAAGGGCAGCGAGTTCGCTGGGCGCGGTATCTTTCAACGCGCCGCCGAATTTGCCAATGGCCGTTCGCACGGCGCTTAATACGACGATTCCCCGATCATCCATGGAGGTCCGATCCTTTCTTTGCCTGGAGTTTTCGCTGCTTGCTGGAGTTCCGCATCGGCCGGAGGTCTTGCCTGGATCCTGAAAAAATACCGGTAACTTGACAAAGCTTTCCCCTCTTCGCCGACGGCGAGTGAAGGCTGGCAATACTATGAGGCGAGCCCATCCTGAATGCTTGCAGCGCAAACAGCGGACGCGCGAACTTCTTGCAGGGGGGGCGGGATTACCGTGTGGTTGCTATCCGCGTGGACTTAACAGCAAGCGAAGAACAGAAGTTGAAGTTCCACTTTCACGTGTGCAGCGCACCGCATAGCCAAAAAGAATCAAACGGCCAAGTCGAACGAGCGCACTCACAACACACACACCGCCATGGGGACTTCCGCAGCGAACAAGAACGTGTCAGAGATCCGACATCTAATTGGAAGCCACCGGGAATTGCGCGATTGATCCAGCCTGCAAATACAGAGGTTCCGTTCACCTTCCTTTTCGCATTTTGTGCGGAAAGGAGGAAAATCCCATGTCATTCTTTGAGGGCTGAATCAATCAGGGGACTAACTTTAGTACGCGGCTAATCGATCGACCGTGCGCGCCGTCACAGATATTGCGGCTCCGCAGGGAGGCCCACAGACCTGCTCGACAGTGTGAGACAAGTGTCAGCTAGTGCCGTGACCGTGTGAAGTGGTGGCCATCCCAGGTCTCAAAATCGAGACCTGGGGCACCCATAGTTCAAAGTCAAATTACAGAATCACACGGTCACGCTACTAGCTGCGCCCCAGAAGCCCCGCATTGCGCAAGATGCGCCGCACCTTCTTCGGCGAGACCGACAGACTTTCAGCGACCCGCGAGATCTTCCGTTCTTCCCGCATCCACACTTTCGGGATCACGATTTCCGCGAACTCCTCGGTGATCTGCTGAAAAGTTTTGCCGCCGACCAACCCTTCCGACCAGCTTCGCAATGTTTCATCGATGCCTGCCATCTGCACGATCTTCGTCTTCAGTACGCCGAGGTCTTCAACGATGTGGTCGTTCTCGCCAGGTCCAATCAGTTCCGCGGCGTCGCTGGCAAATCGGCGCGCCGTCTCCCACTCCCGGAAGAAATCGTTGGCGGCGGTCATGCCCAGCGCAATGCACGCGCCAGCCAGCAGCCGGCGATTCTGCGTCTCTCGCGCAAGGCCGAGTGCTTCTTCGCTGTACTCTCTGGCGCGCGCGGCGTGGAGGGCGATGTCCGCATCCTCCCCGGTCTGTTCCTCGACGTGGGCATTTTCAATCGCAGCTTCCAGAATCCGTGCGCGCGCCATCAGGATATGGTCCTTCTGCTGAAGACCAAGGTGATAGGCCTCATCGGCATCCAACGCTGATTGATCGATTTCGCCGCGGTCCAAATGCAGGTACCCAAGATTCAGTGCCACTCTCCCAAATCCATCGCGGTTGGCGTGCAGCGCATAGAGGTCTCGCGCCTGGATGAGGTCTTGAATCGCTCCTTGCGACAACTGCTCATAGCGCATACGAAGAGCCTCGCGGCTGTTCATCGGCGGTCGCGTCCCGGGAGTGGACCGCGCGCGGCCCAACTGCACGCCGCGATCGATTCTTTTGCGGATTTGCAGCGCCAGAAGCCGACGCACATAGCTTGCGTTCACCAGTGTGCGTGCAAGGTTGCGATGGTTCGGATCGCCTCTGGCGTAGACAGCGACGGCCCGCGTGAAGTGCTCAAGCGCCGCCTCATATTCTCCAGACCGCCGCACAATGCGTCCTCTCGCAGACTCGATGTTTCCCAGTGCAATGTAGTGGTCCGTGGTCTTCAGCACGTTCTCCGCGTGAGCCAGCAATTGCATTGCATCTCTGCGCTTGCCGCTTTGAAACAGCAGCCAGCTTTCTTGGATCTGGATCACGGCTTTGAGCAGTTCATCCTTCGACTCCTCGGCCAATTCGCACGCGCGAACGAGATGTTGCAGCGAGGTTTCATACTCTCCCTTTTTTCGGTGCGCTCTGCCCTTCCAGAAGTGCGCCATGGCCGCCAGGCCGGGGTCGGGAAAGTTCCGCTCCGTTTTTAAGACGAAGTCCAGCGCTTCGATTGCCGCATCCGCCTCGCCCGTCAACAAGGCACGAGACGCTTCCGCCATGCGCAGGCGCAAGTAGTCGTCGACGCAGAGTTTCTTGCGGCACTCCGGGGAAAAGCGTTGCAGCAGCGTACCCAGCAATTGCTCGTCGGGATAGCCGACATCGACCCACTGCGCCAGCAGCAACAGCAGGCTCGCGGCATTGGGCGTGTCCGGCTGAATCTGCATCAGATCCGCCCTTGCGCCGGTGAGGATTGCCACCCCACGGGCGATCTGCCGATGACGAAGGGCAACCTTCAGCTCCTCTGCGATGCGCTCTTCAAGAGGCATGGCGACCCCTCCTGTTTTCGGTTCGCTGATCCGTATCGGTTGCCGGGGGGCACACGTAGCGGCTGTCGCCTGCTGCGTTGCATATAACTGCATTCCGACACACCCCGAAACGGAGCAGAATCCCTACAGCCGCCGATTATGCCCCTCAATAGAACGATTTGTCCACTCGTCCGATTCGGACGACCGGCCTTGCCAGCTCTCCGGTCCGGGCATCTACTCGGTGTGTATGTTGCAGTGCAGCGGAAGCGCCGCTCGGGATTCCGGCGGCAGAGGAGAGAAAAAATGGTGCATTACGCGGGAAACAACGGCTGGCATACTCCACGATGGGACGGCATCCTCCGAAGGTATAGCGGTGAAGATGTCCGGCGCCTGCGCGGGTCAGTGCATGTGGAGTACTCATTGGCGCGCGCAGGGGCTGAGAAGCTTTGGCGGCTACTGCAAAAAGAAGAGTACCTTCCGGCATTGGGCGCTCTCACCGGAAACCAGGCCGTGCAGATGGCGCAGGCCGGATTGAAGGCCATCTACCTGAGCGGCTGGCAGGTGGCCGCCGACGCCAACCTTGCCGGACAGATGTACCCCGATCAGAGCCTTTATCCGGCCAACAGTGTTCCCAGCGTGGTCAAAGCCATCAACAACGCGTTGATCCGCGCCGATCAGATTGCTTGCGCCGAAGGCAAGCCCTCCGTGGACTGGATGCTGCCCATCGTAGCCGACGCCGAAGCCGGATTCGGGGGCGTTCTGAATGCTTTTGAGCTCACCAAAAGCTTGATCGAAGCGGGAGCCGCCGCAGTCCATTTCGAGGACCAACTCTCCTCAGCAAAGAAGTGCGGACACATGGGAGGCAAGGTGCTGGTGCCCACCGGCGAAGCCATCCAGAAATTGACGGCGGCTCGTCTGGCCGCCGACATATTGAACGTGCCGACGATCCTCATCGCCCGCACCGACGCCGATGCGGCACAACTCATCACCAGCGACTGCGATCCGGCCGATGCGGCCTTCCTTACCGGCGATCGGACTGTCGAAGGCTTCTTCTCTTTCCGCGGCGGCCTGGATGCGGCGATCGCCCGCGGCCTCGCCTTCGCCCCCTATGCCGACATGATCTGGTGCGAGACTTCGGAGCCGAATTTCGAGGATGCACGGCGCTTCGCAGAGTCCATTCACAGGGACTTTCCCGGCAAGTTGCTGGCCTACAACTGCTCGCCGTCCTTCCACTGGAAGAACAAGTTGAGCCAGTCGCAAATCGCGAACTTCCAGCGCGAACTTGCGCAGCTCGGCTATCGCTTCCAATTCGTGACCCTGGCAGGATTCCACGCGCTGAACCTCTCTGCTTTTGAACTGGCCCATGAATACCTCGCTTCGGGAATGCTCGCCTATTCCCGGTTGCAACAGCGCGAGTTCGACCTGGCGCAACACTGTGGTTATAGCGCCGTGAAACATCAGCATTTTGTAGGCACCGGATATTTCGATCAGGTCGCCACGGTGATTGCCTCGGGACGAACCTCCACCTGCGCGCTCCCCGGCTCAACAGAAGAGGAGCAGTTCGAAGATCCCTACGATCACGAAGTGCCGGAGTCGCGCATGCAGGCCTCGGCCTGAAATTGCCCACAAAGAATGGGCGCCCCAGGTCCACGAACTTGGGACCTGGGAAAGTACGAACCCAGCTAGTGAGGCGGATCTGAAGTTCATTGAAAGACAACCGCAGGTCCCCTTCGGCATGGCTCAGGGCAGGCTTTCGACTCCGTTTGTCGCAAAAGACGCGGCAAACTCCGCTCAGGATGACAGTTTTGTTCAGTTGCGAAGTTCAGGGACACGACACTAGCAAACGACAAATGCAGGCAAGCAACACGAGAAGCAAAGAGAGGACCCCATGACCACTGCTGTTCAAGCACCACTGGGCACAGACTTCTATGGCGATCAAGCCCGCCAGATACTCACCCTTGAGGCCGTCGAGTTTCTTGACGCATTGCACAACCAGTTCGAGAGCTCACGCCGCGATCTGCTGATGGAGCGAGCCAAGCGCCAGGACCAGTTCGATCATGGCATTCTGCCCCAGTTTCTGCCGGAGACCGAACACATCCGGGAAGGCAACTGGAGCGTCGCCCCCATCCCTGCGGACCTGCTGGACCGTCGCGTGGAGATCACCGGCCCGGCCGCGGATCGCAAGATGGTGATCAACGCATTCAACTCCGGCGCGAGAGTTTTCATGGCCGACTTCGAAGACTCCAATGCGCCCAGTTGGGACAACTGCATCGGCGGGCAGATCAACCTCCGCGATGCCAATCGCGGCACCATTACCTTTCGTTCCAGCGAAGGCAAGCAATACCATCTCGCTCAGGACCCGGCGGTTCTCTTTGTCCGGCCGCGCGGCTGGCACATGGTAGAGAAACATTTCGCAGTTGCGGGAGCGCCCATCTCCGCTGCGCTCTTCGACTTTGGCCTCTACTTCTTCCACAACTTCCTTACGCTTCTCAAGCGGGGAACCGCACCCTACTTCTATCTGCCCAAACTCGAGAGCCACCGCGAAGCCCGCTTGTGGAATGAAGTCTTCAACTTCGCCCAGCAATATGTCGGCATTCCCAAGGGGACCGTTCGTGCCACGGTTCTCATCGAGACTCTTCCCGCGGCATTCGAGATGGACGAAATCCTCTATGAACTCCGCGACCACTCCGCCGGTCTTAACTGCGGTCGTTGGGATTACATCTTCAGCGTCGTCAAAAAGTTCGCTTCGTTCGGGGAATTTGTGGGTAAATCGGGTGTCAAAACGGACAGGGAGAATCCCTCAGCTTCTTGGCAGTGAGGGTTTACAGTTTCACGCGCTTGCATGAGAATGTATCCGGTTGGTGA
>Ga0302320_10017660_pt1 | contig 14458 bp, 8 predicted proteins | sample Bog_T0_3_FD_202130 | JGI IMG/M metagenome (GOLD analysis project Ga0302320, IMG submission 202130) | Peat permafrost microbial communities from Stordalen Mire near Abisko, Sweden - Bog_T0_3 | ecosystem: Environmental > Terrestrial > Soil > Wetlands > Peat | place: Sweden: Abisko, Stordalen Mire...
TGGGCCGTGACGGCCGGCAACGTTCCGGACGCCGCTGCCGGGCAAGAATGGGTGGGGGTGGCGTTTCGCATGGGTGGGGAGACGTTTTTGGTGGCCCGCGAGGAAACCCGCGAGGTTCTGGGCTATCCCGCCGTGGTCACACGCATCCCCGGCGCGAAGAATTGGGTCAAGGGGCTGGCCAACGTTCGAGGACAGCTGCTGCCGATGCTGGACCTGCGGCAATTTCTCGGCAGCGGTGCCACCGCGTCCGGCCGCAACACGCGGGTCGTCGTGGTTAATCACCGGGAAATTCCGGCCGGATTGATGGTCGATGAAGTGTTGGGCTTTCGGCGTTTCGCGGAAAATGAATTCAACGCCGAGGCGCCACCCACGGTCATTCGCTGCGATAGCTATCTGGCCGGCGCGTTTCGCCGCGGCGGCGAAGTGTGGCCGGTCTTGAGTTTGAAGAGTTTGGTGGAGAGCCAGAGCTTTTTACAGGCTGCGAGCTGACCCTGTTGCAGTGGAACCTCCGATGAATACGCGAAACGATACAGGGTCTAGAATCAAGCTTGCGCCGGTGCTGGCGGCGCTCATCCTGCTTTGCTTGGGGTGCGCCGCCGTGCTGACGTTGCTCACGCACAATGCCGCTTCGCTCACGGCACCCGCCGAGCTGTCCTTCGTGGTGCAACGGGTGCCGTATGAGGCGCAGAACGCATTGCGCGGTGAGCCGAGCGCTTTCGATGCACTCGCCAAGAGCGCGGCTCGGCTGAAGACGTTGCGGGGCGCGCTGCCGGACAAGGGCGCCCTTTCGGCCAATTGGAACAAGCTCTCCGACGGCATCGGCACGGTCGCGGAGGCCCGATCCGCGGTAGATACCATTCAAACCTCGAACCAGGAAGCCCGCGACCTGGCGCCCAAGCTGCTGTCGGAGTTGGGTGATTTGGCGAGTGCGGTGGGCGTGCAGAAACTCGAGGGAATGAGCCGCTACGTCGATCGATTCGAGCTCATGGTGCAGCGCATTCAACAGGACTTGAACGGTCTCGCGTCGGGCGTGAGCGACGCGGCCCCGGCCGCGCAACGCCTCGCCGATAGTTTGGAATTCTTGAACCAGGTCGTGCGCGGTCTATCCGGCGAAGAATCCGGCCTCGCTCTGACCCGGGTCACGGGTGCGGACGCCGAGCAGCGCCTGAAGACGGTGGTCGCGCGCAACCAGCAATACGGCAACAGCGTGCGCAAGGCGATTGGTGCGGCCGAGGTACTCTCGAGGGCACAGGTGGTGGCGCGTACCTTGCCGGCGGTGGCCAACGGTCTGGCGACCGATCTTGGCGAGGCGCCCGCTGTTCACGCGGATTCCGGCGTGAGCTACAAACCTTGGATATTGGTGTTGCTGGGGCTGGCCGCCGCATTGATGGCCGCGCTTGCGTGGACCTACTCCAAGTCGGTCAATGTAAGCCGCACCAGTGAGCTTCGAGTGCGCGAGAACGAGCGCAATCAAGAAGCCATCATGCGCCTGCTCGATGAGCTGTCAAGTCTGGCCGACGGCGACCTGACGGTGCAGGCGACCGTAACCGAGGACATTACGGGCGCCATCGCCGATTCGATTAATTATGCCATCGAGGCGCTGCGCGAACTGGTCACGACCATCAACGACAGCGCCATTCAATTGGACGGCGCCACCAAGCAGACTCAAGGCGCTGCCGCACACATGGCGAAGGCCAGCAGTGCCCAGTCCCGCCAGATCTCGTCCGCCAGCGAATCCATGGCCGACATGGCGGCCTCGATCGAAGAAGTGTCCGGCAACTCCGAACGCTGCTCGGATGTCGCCCGGCATTCGGTGGATATCGCTCACAAGGGCGGCGATGCCGTCCGGCGCACCATCGATGGCATGAACACGATTCGCGAGACCATCCAGGAGACCAGCAAGCGAATCAAGCGCCTGGGCGAAAGCTCCCAGGAAATCGGCAATACCGTCGAACTGATCAACGATATCGCCGAGCAGACCAATATTCTCGCGCTCAACGCTTCCATTCAGGCCTCGATGGCGGGCGAAGCCGGCCGTGGTTTCGCAGTGGTGGCGGACGAAGTGCAAAGACTGGCCGAACGTGCCGCCAATGCCACCAAACAAATCGAAGTGCTGGTGCGCACCATCCAAACCGACACCAACGAAGCCGTTGTCTCCATGGAGCGCAGTACCACGGATGTCGTTGGCGGCGCGTTGCTGGCGGAAAATGCCGGCGCCGCACTCGAGGAGATCGAGCAGGTATCCAATCAGATCGCGAGCTTGGTGCAGAACATCTCGGCCAGCGCGCGGCAACAAGCGATCGCGTCCGGAAACATCTCGAAGAACATGCAGGTCGTGCGCGAAATATCCTCGCAGACGGCCGAAGGTTCGACGGCAACGTCGACGTCGATTGCGAAACTGGCGGCTTTGTCGGCGCAGCTGCGCAAATCCGTCGCGGGGTTCCGTCTCCCGGACTATGGCGGTGGAACTACCACGGTGGGTGCCACCACGTCCACCCGCTTGGCCGCGCCCAAAGAGCCTGTGAACACCGCCGGCGGCGCAGGTCCGGTGACCGGCGGCAATGCGGCTGCGAGCGGCGGCAACGCGGGCAGCGGCAGCACCGGCAATACCGGGAAAATGCGCAAGGCCAGCGGCTTCGGCGCCTGACGCCCACGACGATTCCGGCATGACCGACATCAGTTCCCAAACGTTGCATATCGTCGCGAAAGAACTCGCGACGACCCTGAACGATGCGCGTGCTTCGCTCGAGGCTTACGCCGAGCGTTCGGACCAACGGGCGTTGCTCGAGAAGTGTGCCGACCAGCTGCATTCCGCCCATGGGGTATTGCGCTTGGTGGAGGTCTACGGCGCGGCGCTGCTCGCCGAGGAAATGGAGCATGTCACCCGCTACCTGCTGAGTTCGGACAACGACCATAAGCGTCAGGTCGACGGTCTGGACGCGTTGATGCGGGCGATGGTGCAGTTGCCGACCTACCTCGAACGGGTCTTGTCGGGCGGCCGCGATCTGGCGTTGGTTCTGTTGCCCTTGCTTAACGATCTGCGGTCGGTTCGCGGCAGTCCCTTGCTGTCCGAAGGCACGCTGCTGCTCCTGAATCTGAAATCCGATCAGCCGGCTCAGCCGCAATCGCAACGACAGGGCGAGCAGATCATCACGGTGGCTCAATGGGCCAGGCGCCTGCGGCCGCGGTTCCAGATTGGACTATTGGGATACATCCGCGGCGAACGCACGGTACAGAACCTCGAGATTCTGGCCAAGGTGGCCGAGAAGCTCGAACAGGTCGCCACGACCCAGCCGGTGTTTCAGCTGTGGTGGGTCATCGGCGCCATCCTGGAGGCCGTTCGGGCCAATGGCCTGGAAGGCAGTGCCACGCTGAAGAGATTGTTGGGTCAGGCGGATCGGCAAATCAAGACGCTTTACGAGATCGGCGAGGGTCGCTACTGCGAGGATCCGCCGGTCGACTTGTTGAACAACCTGCTGTACTACGTGGCCCGAGCATCGACCAGCGGCGGGCGCATCGGGGCGGTGCGCGCTTCGTTCAAATTGTCGGAACTGTTGCCGGTCGACGATTCCATCGAGCACGAACGCGAAAGCCTGTCGGCACCCAGCGTCAAGTTGATGCGCACAGTCGCCGCGGCCATCAAAGAAGATCTCTCCAAGGTTAAAGATGTTCTCGATATCTTCGTTCGCAGGGGCGGCGGCCGCAGCGATGAACTCGCGCCGCAGCTCGAGCTGCTGAAGAAAATCAGCGACACGCTGGGCGTGCTCGGGCTCGGTGAGCTGCGGCAGCGGGTCCAGGAAGAGATTGCCGAGCTGGCCGGCATCGTCAGCGACGGCAAGACGCCACCCGAGGAGTCATTGCTCAAGGTGGCTGGTGTCCTGCTCTCCGTCGAGGATAGTTTGGACGATCAGTTGGTGCGGCTGATTCTGCCCACGGCATCGGACTCCAACGCAGCGACCTTGCCGCCGGATCAGGATCTCGAATTCAAGCTGGTGAGCGAGGCGGTGCTGCGCGAGTGCATCGTCAATCTGGCGCGCATCAAGGAAGCCGTCTCCATTGCCGTGCAGAAGCCCGGGGATTTTTCGCCGCAGGGGCTGGACAACGTTCCGCAGCTGCTGCGGGGAATCACCGCGGGGCTCTTGATGCTGGGCAAGGGCCGGGCCGTCGAATTGATGGATGCGATCGGCACCGAAGTCCGCAAGCTGATAGAGCCTGGGGCGCCTGCACCGGACGCCATTCGGCTCGAGCGAGTGGCTGATGCCATCGTCAGCATCGAGTACTACATGGAAACGCTGCAGAGCGGCCGTAACGATCCATGGTACATGCTGGATAACGCGGAGATGTGCATCAAGACGCTGGCGGATGAAGCGCCGTCCCGTGTTCCCAATATCAGCATCTCGAGCAGCGAGGCGGCCAAGACCGTCAAGCTAGACCCGGCCGAGACGGTGGCGCTGGAGCGGGCGCACGCCGCAACCAATCCGTTGATTGCGGTGCCCGTGCCGGAACCGGTGGACCCGCAGTTCGTTGAGCTTTTCATCGAGGAAGCCAAGGAAGAGATTGCGTCGATACAGACTAGTTTCACGCAGTGGGACCAAAATCCCATGGACTTGGAGTCCTTGGCCCTGATGCGCCGCAGCTTTCATACGTTGAAGGGCAGCGGCCGCATGGTGGGTGCCGGCGCGATCGCCGAGTTCGGTTGGTCCATCGAAAACCTACTGAATCGCATCATCGACAAGACCTTGTCGCGCACGCCGGGAATGATGGCTCTGTTGCGCAATTCGGTCGCAGCGCTACCGCAGTTGGTGGAACAGTTGGAAACGGGACGGCCCAGCTCCATTGCGGTGGAAACGCTGATGTCGCGGGCATTCGCTTTTGCCGACGGCCGCGAAGCGGACCAGGGCATATCGACTTTGACGCAGCAGGATCTCGGATTCGTCGCCGCCGCCACGGTGTCCGCCGCGGCGATCACCGCGCCATCCACTGATGCGCCCGCCGCGGTGCAACCCTCGATGGACCCGGTGCTGCATGACATTTACAGCAAGGAAACGTCGAGCCATCTCACGGAGATTCGCGAGTACTTGCGCAAGCGTTCAGGCCAGCCGGCGCCCCACGATTTGCCTGAATCGGTTTACCGCGCCATCCATACCTTAAGTGGCAGCTCGAAAATGGCCGAGGCGCGCCACGGCATCAGAATCACCGAGCCGCTGCATCATGTCATGCGCAAGGTCTTCGACAGCGGCCATGGATTGTCCGACGCCGGCCTTGCCACCCTAAGCGATGCGGTCGGCGCCATCGACAATGTGGTATCGCATATCAACGAATCGACGGCGTTTTTCTCCGAGCAACCCTTGCTGCTCGGCCGCCTGCGTGACATCGAAGTTGAACTCGACGCAGCGATCGCTCGGGACGCCATCGAGACCAGCGCGTCGGCCGTGGTCCCGGCGCTCACGGGGGCACCCGGCGATAGTGCGACTGCCCCAGGGATTGGAGCGGCCGCTGCCGAGGAAATCGCGCCCGCAACCGCGGCCATCGTCGCGGTACCTCTGGCAGAGGACTTCGATCACGAGATAGCCAACATCTACAGCGAGGAAGCCACCGAATTGCTCGAGGCGGCGCAAGTATCGCTGACCGGCTGGAATCGTGACCGTAAGGACAAGGATCGAGTCGCGGAGCTGCAGCGCCAGCTTCACACCCTCAAAGGCGGGGCTCGAATGGCAGGCATCGGCGCCATGGGCGATTTGAGCCATGAGCTCGAGACCCTGGTGATCCAGATCGACGGCGGTTCCGTGATCGGCGACGACCACGCCCTCGGCGTCATGCAGGCCAGCCTCGACGAACTCGCGCGCATGCGCGATTTGGTGAGCAACGGCACCTTGCCGGCGGGGGCGAGCGGCCTCATGGCGCAAATCCGCGATTTATCGAACCCAGCGCGAGCGGCAGCGGGCGCCGCGCACGTCACAGCCGCTGCGTCCGCGGCCGCGACACGCGCGGAGGTGGTGAGCGACGCCGCGCTGCGCGAACATCCAGCTGCGGCCCCTGCGACGTCGGCAGTGCCGACCCCCGTTGCGTCCACCGCAGCCGCGGAGCAGCCCGACTTCGAGACTTCAATTGATGCGCCGCCCTCCATTTCGGTGTCGCGTGCGGCTACGCATCATGACGGTGCTTCGGCTGCGGCCAGCGAGGATTCCGCCGCGAGTCTGGAGCTGAGCAGCGCGCCCGTGCTACCCGGCCGCGAAAGCGCCCCGGCGGAACGAGTGGAGATGGCTCGCGTCGACGCGGATCTGCTCGACACCATGCTCAACAATGCCGGAGAGGTGAGCATTTTCCGTGCTCGCCTCGATCAGCAAGTCAACTCCATCGACTTCAATCTGGCGGAGCTGGCGCGCACCGTGACTCGCCTCAAGGATCAGCTGCGAGGCCTGGAGATTGAAACCGAAGCGCAGGTTCTGAACCGCCATCAGGACGTCGAACCGCGGCGCAACGATTTCGATCCGCTCGAACTGGATCGATATTCCTCGCTGCAACAGTATTCGCGCGCGCTCGCCGAGACGTCGGGTGACGTGGCGAGCATTCAAGGGTTGCTCGAGACCCTGACTCGCGAGGCGCAAAATCTACTGACCCAGCAGTCGCGCATCATCACCGAACTCCAGAATAGCCTGATGCGCACGCGCATGGTGCCCTTCCAGCGCCACGTGCAGCGGCTGACGCGTCTGGTTCGCCAGGCGGCGAACGACACCGGCAAGCGGGCGGAACTGGTGGTGCAGGGCGCCGCCGCGGAACTCGACCGGCAGATGTTGGAACGCATGGTTCCCCCGCTCGAGCACATGTTGCGCAACGCGGTGGTGCACGGTATCGAGACTCCGGAACGTCGCGCGGCGCTGGGCAAGCCTGATGTGGGCCGCATCTCGATCAGTCTGGAGCGTGACGGAGCCGAGGTCGTGATCGTGGTCGCCGATGACGGCTCGGGGATCAGCGTGAAGCTGATCCGGGAAAAAGCCATTGCCTTAGGATTGGCCGATCCGCAGGCCAAGCTCACGGACGAGGAAGCGGTACAGCTGATCCTGGAGCCGGGGTTCAGCACCGCCGGCCATGTCACGCAGGCAGCGGGCCGAGGAGTCGGCATGGATGTGGTCGCCACCGAGGTCAAGAAGCTGGGCGGCGGACTGTTCATCGATACCACCGCCGGAAAGGGCTCGCATTTTACGATTCGCCTGCCCTTTACCTTGGCGATCAGCCAGGCGCTGATCGTGCGTGTCGCCGAGGAGGCGTATGCGCTGCCACTGGCGACGGTGGAAGGCGTGGTGCGCCTGCCGAGAAACATCGTTGCGCGGCATCTGGGCAAGGACGCACCTCTGTTCGAATACGGCGGACAAAAATATCGCTTCCAACAACTGGGATCGTTCGTAGGCTTGGGTCCCACGCTTCTTCCGCAGGCGGACGTGTCCATCTCGGTGGTGTTGATCCGCGCCGGCGAGCATTCCACGGCCTTGGTCACGGATGAATTGGTGGGTAGCCGGGAAATCGTGGTGAAGTCCCTGGGGCCGCAGATCTCCGGCATCCGCGGCATTGCCGGCGCCACGATTCTGGGCGATGGCCGCATCGTCATCATTCTCGACATGGGGTCGCTGGTGCGGTCCGAATGGCGCGCGCGCCCGACCGAAACGGTGGTTTTGGATCAACGGGACCGGCGGACCTTCGCGCTGGTGGTTGACGATTCCATTACGGTGCGCCGCGTGACGCAGCGACTGCTCGAGCGCAACGGCATGCGGGTATTGACGGCCAAAGACGGCGTGGATGCCGTGTCCCTGTTGCAAGAGAACCTGCCGGACATCATTTTGCTCGACATCGAAATGCCGCGCATGGACGGCTACGAAGTCGCCGCGCACGTGCGCAACGATCCGCGCCTCAAGGACATTCCAATCGTGATGATCACGTCGCGGGTCAGCGAAAAGCATCGGGCACGCGCCATCGAACTCGGTGTGGACGACTATCTCGGCAAGCCGTATCAAGAAAGCCAGCTGCTCGATGCCATCGAACCGCTGGTCAATCGCCGCACCGCGGTCACGAGATAATTCATGTCCGATTTGCGCGACGAGTTGTACAGCTTGCTGGTGCCACTGGCCGGCGAGAGATTGATCGTGCCGCGCGCCTGCGTCGCCGAGGTCATCGGATATCAAGCCCCTGCCGAAATGACCAATGCCCCGCCGTGGTATGCCGGTCTCGTGAGCTGGAGCGGACGCAGCGTTCCGGTCGTGTCCTTCGAAGGGGCGTTCGGCCAAACGCTGCCCGTGGTGTCCAGCCGCACCCGAATTGTCGTGTTTCACGCCTCCGGCGGCAAGCTGCAGTCCGGATATTTCGGCATGCTGACTCAGGGCTTTCCGCAACTCGTGCGCGTCAATGCCGACGTGGTGCGGCCGGACCCTTCGCGCAGCTTTCCCGAGCGCTCACCCGTCATCTGTCAGGTGCGTATGGTCAACGAGACGCCGCTGATCCCCGATTTACAGCGACTCGAGGAAATGATCGCCGAGGAGACCTCGGTCATGCCTATTTGAGCGCATGAGCGCCGCCGAATCTGCGACACGGAGCTGGGGGCGCCTCGACGCGGTCGATATGCTGCGCGGGCTGGCGATTTTTTTCGTGTTGATGAATCACGTCAACATGCGGCTGTGGCTCGCCAAATTACCCTATACCCGGAGACTTCCCGATCAGCTGGTGTCCTCGCTGGTGTGGAACGGACAGTACGGCGTGCAGATTTTCTTTGCCGTCTCGGGTTTTCTCATTACTTCCACGTCGCTTCGGCGATGGGGCGAACCCTCCCGCATCAACCTTCGTGATTTCTACGCGCTGCGTGTTGCACGCATCGCGCCGCTGCTGTTGTTGCTTCTGATCGTGCTCAGCGCGCTGCACGCCGCCGGCCTGGAGGATTTCGTGGTGTCGCCGAAAACCGGAGGGCTCGGACGGGCATGGATCGCCGCGCTGACGTTTCACGTCAATCTGTTGGAGGCGCGGCGCGGGTACATGCCGGGGAATTGGGACGTTCTTTGGTCCCTGTCCATCGAAGAGATGTTCTATTTATGCTTTCCTGTTCTTTGCCGGCTGACCGGCCGAGGCGGGGGATTGGTGGCGGTGCTCGTGGTGTTTGTGGCGCTGGGGCCGTTCGGACGCACCGTGCTTGCCCACGGCAATGATACTTGGCGGGAATATTCCTACCTTGGGGGTATGGACGCGATCGCGCTCGGCTGCCTTACGGCGCTCATGGTCGCCCGGATTCAACCGGTGCGCCGCACGCTTCGGATACTCGGCGGCCTTGGAATAGCGTCATTGATTTTTATTCTTGGATTCTCGCTCCGAAGCGAGGCGTGGGGACTGGTCGACAGCGGCTTGAATATGACGCTCGTGGCGCTCGGCACGTGCTTGATCATTACGGCCGCAGCCGGGACCGACTGGCGCAGCCCGCGCATCGCGGTCCCGTTGCTGTCACTGGGGCGATACAGCTATGAGATCTATTTGACGCATATGTTCGTGGTCTTCGCACTGTACGACGCATTCGTATCAGTGGGCTCGCCGCTACGCGCCGTGCCTGCCTTGTTCGTCGGTGTCATTGTTGCCGCAGGCTTGCTGGGTGGGCTGGTGGCGCGATGCTATTCAGAACCCATGAATCGCCGGCTGCGTAACCGCTGGGGAGAGGGCTCCGAAAGACTGGGGTCGGTGATCGTTTAGCCATCGAGCGACGGCCCTTCGTGGCCGACGACGCCTGCCGCGGCGAGGGATTCGTGCAGGGTGCCGAAAATCCGCCCCCCGCCAACCGCCGCCGCGATGCCATGCCGGTCTAGGTCGGACCGCAGATAGTGATTGACCCGCCCGAAAATCAGACTGACCTTGCGGCGGTCCAGGTCTTCGATCAAGTCCAGGATGCACTGGGCCGCGGAGTAGTCCACATCCGTTATCGCGCCGGCGTCGACGATGAACCAGCGAACGGGGGTCGGCGCGTGCTCCACGAGCGCGCGCACTTCGTCGGTGAAAAGATTCTGATTCGCGTAGAACAGATCCGCGCCGAACCGGTAGACGATGAGTCCGGGTTCGGTGATCTTGCCTGGTGCTGCCGGTACCGGCGCCCAGCGTCCAGCGGCGTCGGGCACGAACATCAAGGTGTGGGGCCGGTAGCTGTGCTGCACGTGCATGAATAAGGAGAGAGCGATGGCCAGTAAGATACCCTGCTCGACGCCGATGGCGACGACAGCGGCCGCCGTGACTATGGCCAAACGGAATTCACGCGGGCTCTCGCGGCGGATGTCGTTCAAGCGCTTCCAATTGACCATTCCCACCGCGATGGTGAATACGATGGCCGCCAACACGCAGCGGGGAAGGTACTGCAGCGGACCTGTCAGGAACAGCAGCACCACGACGACGACGGCTGCCAGGACCAGCTGCGCGATCTGGCTGCGGGCGCCTACGTGGTCCGCCATCGCCGTCTGGGTTGGACTTCCATTCACCACGAAAGTCCCGCTCAGGGCGGCGACCGCGTTCGCCGCTGAAAGCCCGAGGATGTCAGAATCTTCGTCGACGCTCTCGTGATAACGCACCGCGAACCCGCGCGCCGTGGCGGCGCTTTGGGCGATGATCATGACCACACAGGAAGCCGCTACCGGCAGCAGCTCCAACACCTCTCTCCAGGTCACGTCAGGCAGCCCGATCGACGGCAGGCCGCCGGGTACGGGGCCGACGACGGCAATGCCTCGCGCGCTGAAATGAAATGCGGCGCTCGCTGCGATGCTGCCCACCACCGCGGCGAGCGCAAGGGGCAGTCGAGGCGCCAGGCGGTTGCCGAGCAGCACGCAACCCGTAACGAATGCAGCCAGCGCCGTAGTCGGAACGTTGACCTGGGCGAGTCCCTGAAAGAGTTCCCATAGTTTGACCAGCGAATAATGCGAATTGGCCGCGAGCCCGAGCATGTCGCTCAGCATGGCGATGCCTACTTGGCACCCGACGCCGGTGAGGAATCCGGCCAGCACCGTGCGCGACAAAAAATCGGCCAGGAAGCCCAGCTTGAATATCCGCGCCAGCAGCAGAAGACCGGCCGTCAGCAGCGCGACCATGCCGACCAGCGCCATGTACTGCGCGCCGCCGGGCACTGCCATGTGGGATACGGAACCGTAGAAAATGGCCGCGGTTGCCGAGTCGGCCGCCACGACCAAGTGGCGAGAGGAGCCGAAGACGGCGAAGGCAATCAGCGGCAGCAGCACGGTGTAGAGCCCGGTGACCACGGGCGCGCCGGCGATGCGGGCATAGCCCAGTACTTGCGGGATGTTGATCGAAGCCAGGCTCACGCCCGCAAGCAAGTCGCGTACCAACCCGTCGCGGGTGCATGGCCGAATGCCGCCGAAGAGGTTTAGCCGCATGGTGCTTCCCGTTCCGTGTGATGCGTACTAGAGGCCTGGTTGACCCAGATCGCCGAAGCGAGCCTGTAGCCAAACCACCGCCGCAATGGCGGCGGTCTCGGTGCGCAGTATGCGTGGTCCGAGGCCGGCCTGAGCGAAGCCGGCGACTCGGAAGGCCTCTAGTTCCTCTGGCGGGAAGCCGCCTTCCGGGCCGATGGCGATCTCCGCAGACTTCACGGCGGTGTTCGATGTGCCGCGGTAGTTTTGCGCGGCGGTGTCGGCGTGCAGCGCCGATTCCGGTTCGAATACCAGCCGGGGCCCCTCGCCCGGCGTGGATTCGCCGAGATAGTGGAGCAGAGGCTGCGCCGCCTCGATGGCCGGCAGCCGATTTCGGCCGCATTGCTCGCAGGCGCTTACTGCCACGGCCCGCCAATGAACGGCTTTGGATTCGGCTTGGGATTTATCGAGTCGAACCACGCTGCGTTGGCTCAATACCGGCACGATCCGCGTGACACCGAGCTCGGTGGCTTTTTGAACGATGAAATCCATTCGATCGCCGCGCGGCACACATTGCACCAGAGTGATCTTTACGGGCGATTCTCTATCCACCGGCCGGCTGTCGCCCACCGACGCGGATACGCGAGAGCCGCGCACATTCTCTATCGCTCCATCGAATTCGCGCCCGTCCCCGTTGAACAGAATCAGCTCGTCGCCGGCGCGCGCCCGCAACACCTTGGCAAGATGAGACGCGGTATCGGAGGGTAGCTGAACCAGGCTCCCCGAGGCCAACGGGGTCTCGACGTATACGCGCGTCAATCGCACGTCGCCAACTCGATTCCATCCGCCGCGACCTGCACCATCAGGTCCAGTTCGGCTTCATTCACGATATAGGGCGGCATGAAGTAGACGACATTGCCGACCGGTCGCAGTAGCACGCCTTTCTGCAGGGAATTGCGATAGATGCGCAAGCCTCGGCGTTCCTGCCAAGGATAGGGCTCGCGGCTGCGTTTATCCTTGACGAATTCAACGGCGACAATCATTCCGGTCTGCCTTACTTCGGCCACGTGCGGGTGATTTTCCAGCTCGCGGGCGCGCCGTCCGAGATAGGCGGCCTTAGGCTTATTGCTCTCGATGGTCCGGTCGGATTCGAATATGGCGAGTGTGGCCAGCGCAGCGGCGCAGGCCAGCGGATTGCCGGTGTAGCTGTGCGAGTGCAGGAAGGCCGTCAAATTCGTGTACTCGTCGTAAAAAGCCGCATAAATGTCCTCGGTGGTCATCACGGCCGATAGCGGCAGATATCCTCCGGTGAGACCCTTGGACAAGCACAAAAAGTCAGGCGTGATGGCTGCCTGCTCGCACGCGAACATCGTACCGGTACGGCCAAATCCGACGGCGATTTCGTCCGCGATCAAATGCACGCCGAAGCGCGTGCAGGCCGCGCGCAGACGAGTCAGATACACCGGGTGATACATGCGCATGCCGCCCGCGCACTGCACCAGGGGCTCGACGATGACCGCCGCCAGCTCGGAGGCGTGTTCGGCGAGCAGGCGTTCCATGTGCGCGAACTGCCGTAACGAACAGGCTTCCCAGGATTCGCCCGATTCGCGGTGGTAGCAATCGGGGGAGGGCGCGGTCAGCACATCCATGAGCAGAGGTTTGTACAGGGTTTTATAGAGTTCGACATTGCCGACCGCCAAAGCTCCGAGCGTCTCGCCGTGGTAGCTGTTCTGCAGGGTCATGAAGCGGGTCTTCTTTGGGTAACCGCGGTTGTGCCAATAGTGGAAGCTCATCTTGATGGCCACTTCCACGGCGGCCGAGCCGTTGTCCGCCAGGAAGCAGCGGGTGAGGCCGGCCGGCGTCAGCTCGACCAACCGCTCGGCGAGGCGCACCGCGGGCTCGTGGGTAAATCCCGCGAATATCACGTGTTCGAGCTTGCTCAATTGTTCTGCGAGCGCGGCGTTGATGCGGGGGTTGGCGTGGCCGAAAAGGTTGACCCACCAGGAACTCACCGCGTCGAGATAGCGCTTGCCGTCGAAATCCTCGAGCCACGCGCCCGAACCCCGCCGAATGGGCACGATCGGCAGGGTTTCGTGGTCCTTCATCTGCGTGCAGGGATGCCATACGACCCGAACGTCGCGCGCGGCGAGCGAGGCGGAATCAGTCTGGATGTGGGAGATGTCGTTCATATCCTCGGAATTGTCGCATATGCTAACGCCCAATTCGGCAACCCTTCAGGGTGTGGACTTGCGGATCGACGTTGAAAGCGGGTTGATGCAGGGCGTGAGACAGATCGCATCGCCGAACCGAGACTTACGGCCTGCGGGAGTCGAGGCGGATCTGATCGTCGTCCATGGCATTAGTTTGCCGCCCGGGGAATATGGCGGCGTCTGGATAGACCGGCTCTTCACCAACACTCTGCCGGCGGAGGCGCATCCCTATTTCGCCGAGGTGTGCTCGCTCCGAGTGTCCTCGCACGTGGTCGTCGGCCGGGAAGGGGCAGTGACGCAGTATGTCAAATTCACTGAACGCGCCTGGCATGCAGGCAAGTCCCGTTACCAGGGGCGCGAAGCCTGTAACGATTTCTCGGTGGGGATCGAGCTCGAAGGGACCGATACGACGCCTTACGAAGCGGCGCAGTACAGCGCGCTGGCCGAGGTGGTGGCCGCACTCTGCGCCGCCTATCCCACGCTGTCTCCCGATCGCCTGGTCGGGCACAGCGATATTTCTCCCGGCCGTAAAACCGATCCAGGGCCTGCCTTCGATTGGCTGCATGCGCGCCGGCTGATTGCCGCCGCGGCATCCGCGTGCGGCAAACCCTTACTGAGCTAGGCGGCCCTTCCCTCAACGCCTAGCTAGGCGTGAACCTGTTCACGCTTTGGATAGGGATATTTCCACGACATAACCAGCAGATTTTCCTGCCGAAGCCGACACTTACCCGAGGGTTGTAATCATGCTCTGAGCCGGGAGGGCTAATTGATCCGTTGGTTTGGGGACCTTCCCATTGAGCGCAAGCTGCGAGTGGTCATCGTGGCACCCGCTATGGCTGCCTTCGCGACGGCAATCGTCATGCATTTCGTCAC
>Ga0302320_10017662_pt1 | contig 14457 bp, 10 predicted proteins | sample Bog_T0_3_FD_202130 | JGI IMG/M metagenome (GOLD analysis project Ga0302320, IMG submission 202130) | Peat permafrost microbial communities from Stordalen Mire near Abisko, Sweden - Bog_T0_3 | ecosystem: Environmental > Terrestrial > Soil > Wetlands > Peat | place: Sweden: Abisko, Stordalen Mire...
CCGCCAATGTGCGGGGTGAGCAGCACGTTGTCGCGGCCGCGCAGGGGCGAGATGAACTCATCGCTGCCCTTCGGCTCTTTGGGGAAGACGTCGATGGCGGCGCCATCGATATGGCCGGAATCGAGCACAGCGGCGAGCGCGGCGATGTCCACCACAGTTCCGCGCGAGGCGTTGATCAGGCGAGCGCCGGGCTTCATCAGGGCCAGTTGTTCCGCGCCGATCATGTTGCGGGTGAGCGGGGTTTCGGGCACATGCAGGGTGACCACGTCAGAGGCCTGCAGCAACGCTTCGAGCGAGGCTGCCTGTTGCGCGTTTCCGAGGGCGAGCTGGGTTTCGATGTCATGAAAAATTACTTTGAGCCCCATGCCTTCGGCCAGCACACCGACCTGGGTGCCGATGTGGCCATAGCCGACGATGCCGAGGGTCTTGCCGCGAACTTCATTCGAGCCGGCGGCCGTCTTGGGCCATTTGCCGCGGTGGGTATCGGCGTTGCGCCAGGGAATGCCGCGCATCAGCATCACGGTTTCCGCCACTACCAGTTCGGCAACGCTGCGAGTGTTGGAGAAGGGCGCGTTGAAAACGGGGATGCCGCGGTCCTGCGCGGCTTCCAGATCCACCTGATTGGTGCCGATGCAGAAGCAGCCCACGCCGGCGAGTCTGGGGGCGGCTGCGAAGACTTCTTCAGTCAGTTGCGTGGAAGAACGAATGCCGAGGAAGTAGGCATCTCGGATGGATTCGAGCAGTTGATCCTTCGCGAGCGGCTTGGGATGGAACTCGATATCGTTATAGCCATCGGCGCGAAAAATATCGAGTGCGCGGGAATCTATGCCTTCGAGAAGGAGGATGCGAATCCTGTTTTTGTCGAGGGAAGTTTTGTCGGAGGAGCGATCGGTCAAATCAACACGATTATCTCATCCGGTCCCGTATTCATATAATGTTCCCGCCGGGCTCTGAACTTGTTTCACGCACGCTTATTGACGATTCTTGTTCACGCCGCTGGGCTGAGCGCCGCGGTTACGGCCCCTCCTGCGGCCTTTAAACAGAACGAGTACAGCCACCGGGTGTGGCGCATCGAGGACGGGCTTCCGGAGAATCGCATTCGTACTATTGCCCAGACGTCGGATGGTTATCTGTGGGTGGGCACGGCGGAAGGGCTCGCGCGTTTCGACGGCGTTCGGTTCACGGTGTTCGATCGTGCCAACACGCCTGCGCTGGGCGACGACGGAATTCTTTCACTGCGGCTCGTGACGGACGGCACGCTCTGGATCGGTACAGAAGGCGGGGGCCTCGTGAGTTACAAAAACGGTGCCTTCCGCAACTTCGGGGAACGCGAGGGAATTACCAACGGCTTCGTTCGATCGATCTACGAAGACCGTCGTATGACGCTGTGGATCGGCACGGATCGCGGCTTCTTCCGGCGGGAAGGCGAGCATTTCGTAAGGCTCGACAATACGCCGGGAGTCCCGCTGGCGACAGTCCCCAGCATCGCGGAGGACGAAACGGGGCGGCTGTGGGCAGTGAGTCCTTTGGGCCTGCTGACGATTGAGCAGGGGAGGCTGGTGCGCTCGCCGCACAACTGCGACACGGCGCAAATCCGAAGCCTGCGCGCGTCGAGGGACGGCACGCTGTGGGTGGGAGAGAACAATGGAGGAGGGCGTCTGAGGAACGGCTGCGTGGAGAATGACGCGCGCTTGCCGAGCGCTACCGTGCGGCCGATCGTGGAGGACCCCGCAGGCAATACCTGGATCGGCACCGAGGGCCACGGACTCTTCCGCCTGGCGCAGGGAAGGGTGAGTCCGTTCCCCGCTTCGCTGCTGCCGGGCAACACGGTAAACGCGATCTTTGAAGACGCGGAAGGCAACCTTTGGGTGGGATGCGAAGACGGTTTGCTTCGGCTGAGCCGGAGCTCGGTGCTCGATATCGGGGCGGCGCAGGGACTGGAAGACGAAGACGTTCAGACCGTGTTTCCGGCACGCTCAGGAGAGTTGTGGATTGCTACGGTGACCGGGCAGGTATACAGCATTTCAGAGGGCGTCGTAAAGCGCCAAAGACTGCCTGGCTCGACGGGCGATCTGCTGATTCGCACGGTTTACCAGGATCGCTCGGGTGTCTTCTGGCTGGGAACGTTCGGGTCGGGCGTGGTTCGACTGGAGGGCTCAAAGGCCACCGTCTATTCGAAAGCGAACGGCATGCGTAACAACAGCACGCGGCAGATCCTGGAGGACGCGGCGGGCAATATCTGGTTCGCGCTGGCGAGCGGCGTGTCGCGGTGGGACGGGTCCCACATGCGCAACTATTATCTTGAGGACGGGCTCAGTTACCCGAGTACGCGATGCCTGCTGGCGGAAGCGGGCGGCGATGTGCTGGTGGGAAGCGACGCCGGGCTGACCCGCGTGCACAACGGAGAGATCGTTCGCAACAGCGAGTTCGCAGCGGTTTCGCGCGAAGCGATCTGGTCAGTCTACCAAGATGCGGCGGGCACGCTTTGGCTGGGGACGCGCGGGGGCGGGCTGATTCGTTTCCGCAAGGGTTCGACGACGCGCTTCAACCGCGACAACGGTCTGATCTCGAACACGATTTTCGCCATTCTCGAAGACAGGAACGGGAATCTCTGGATGAGCTCTTCATCGGGCATTGCGTCGGTACCGCGGCGCGAGCTGGATGCGGCCGCGGAACATCCACAACCGATCCACATCACTCCTTACGGAACCGCGGATGGGATGGCCAGCAGCCAGATGAACGGAGGTACGCAACCGGCGGGGGCGCAAACCGCTTCGGGCGACATGTGGTTCGCGAGCGTTAAAGGCGCGGTTCGCGTGAACCCGAACAACGCTCCGCAGCGCCGGATGCTGCCGGTGCTGATCGAGAAAATCGTGGCCGATTCGCGCACGATTCCGCTGGACGCGCCGGTTTCGATTGCGCCCGGCCATGGGCGGCTGCAGATCGATTTCACGCTCTGCGATCTGGTCTCTCCGCAGAGGGTCAGCTTTCGATACCAGCTGGAAGGCGTGGATGAAAACCAGGTACCCGCGCTGCGGTCGCGATCCGCGAACTATACGAATGTGCCGCCGGGACATTACACTTTTCACGTGATTGCGAGCGATCCGGGTTTGCCGTCCAGTACCTCGGAGGCCACCCTGGCATTCACACTGGAACCGGCTTTGTATCAGACGACCTGGTTTTATTCGCTGCTGGTAGTGGCGGCGGCTGCGATGGTCTGGGGAGGCTTTGCTTTCTTCGCGCGGCAGACCCGGGCGCGATATAGTCTGCTGCTGGCGGAACGGACGAGACTGGCGCGCGAGATGCACGACACCGTGATTCAGGGATGCGTGGGCGTGGCGACGCTGCTCGAAGCCGCGGCCGGTTTCAGGCCGCACGATGCCGAGGAGTTCGACAAGCTGGTGGATCAGGCTCGGGTTCAGGCGGCGAAGACGCTGGAGGAAGCGCGCGAGGCGGTGTGGGATCTGCGGCGTCCGCCGCCGACGGAGGCCGCGGTCACGGTATTGTTCGATCTGGCGCGCGAACTCGGCGGCGAGCACGGCATTGAGATCGATACGGACATTGAGGGCAGCGGTCAGGAGTCGCTGAATCCGGAACTCGACCGCACGATTCTGCTGGTGGGAAGAGAGGCCCTTTGCAATGCGGTGGCGCATGCGAAACCATCGCATATCGGGCTGCGCATCAGCTATACGCCGTTCGATGTCAGCCTGGAAGTAGCGGACGATGGGGTAGGTTTTGAGGCGCAAAAAGAAACGCCGGCCGAAAGCAGGCACTTCGGACTGATCGGGATGCGTGAACGCGTGGAAGCGGTGGGCGGGTCGTTTCGCATCGAAAGTAAACCGGGCGCGGGAACAAGGGTGACGGCGAAGATGCCTACAACTCAACGATTCCACGCCGCAGTGCCGTAACGGCCGCGCCCGTGCGGTCGCTGACGTTGAGGCGAGCGAGCACGATGTTGACGTGCCACTTCACGGTGGATTGGGAGATGCCGAGTTCCTCGCCAATCTGTTTGTTGCTCATGCCCTTCACGATGAGTTTGAGGACCTGCAGTTCGCGCGTGCTGAGTTCGGAGTTGGGAGGGCGGTTGGCGAGCGAATCGAGTACGGGCTGCGGGACGTAGCGAAGCCCCATGTGGACGTTGCGAATAGCTTCGATGAGTTCGTGGCTCGGCATGCCTTTGAGCAGATAACCCTGCGCGCCGGCATTGAGTCCGCGATAAATGTCTTCGTCGCCTTTGTAGGTGGTGAGGATGATGATGCCGGCCTGGGGGAAATCCTTGCGGATGGCGCGCACGGCCTCAACGCCGCTCATGACGGGCATGCGGAGATCGATCAGGGTGACGTCCGGCAACAACTGCGGAAACATCTGGACCAGTTGCTGGCCGTTGGAGGCTTCGCCTACGACCTGCATGCCGGGCTCGGACTGGATGATGGCGGCCAGGCCCTTGATGACGACAGGATGGTCGTCCGCAATCGCTACACGAATCGTCTCGCCTCTTGGCACCGCCATTGACTATATCAATTACTCATATGAGGGCCGATGGCACTGGCCAAAGGTACGGTGATTCGTGATGCTGGCTTTTGATAGTTAATAAGAGACACTGAAGACAGGCATGAAGACTACAGCGATCTTACTTATCGTCATTGCGGCGGCCTCATGGGCAACTCTTAGCGCTCAGGCCACAAAGTCCGTTTGGGACGGGGTGTATACGAAGGCGCAGGCCGAGCGCGGGCAACCGCTGTATAAGCAATACTGCGCATCGTGCCATGGCGAGATGCTGGAAGGTATTGAGATGGCTCCGGCGCTGGCGGGCGGCGGGTTCATCGATAACTGGTCGGGGCAGTCGATGGGCGATTTATTCGAACGCATACGCGCCACGATGCCGCGGGATAAACCGGGGCGTTTGAGCCGCGATGTGAACGCGGACATTACGGCTTATATGCTGAGCTTCAATCAGTTTCCGGCGGGGGAAACGGAACTGCCCCGCGATACGCAGCTGCTTCAGCAGATCCGGATCGACGCGGCTAAGCCGAAATAACGAGAGGTGAACGATGAGATTGCTTTGGGTTTCGATGTTGTCTCTGACCGGGGCTTTTTTGGTTGCCGGAGCGGATTTGAAGGAGGTCGCTTATGTGCCGGCGGTGAAGGTGGACGCTGCGCTGGCGGGAAAAGCGGATATCCATCTGGTGCAGGCGGATAATGTGGCGGCCGAGGGGAATTATCGGGATAAGGCCGGCAATGTGGAGATGCATGAGAAGCTGACGGATGTTTTTTATGTCACGTCGGGCGAGGCTACTTTTGTCGCGGGCGGGAAGCTGGAGGGGGGAACTTCGAACGGCGCGGGGCAGATTCGCGGCGGGACAATTATCGGAGGCACTACGTATCACCTGACTAAGGGCGATGTGATTGTGATTCCGGCTGGAGTTCCGCACTGGTTCAAGGAAGTGCCGGCAGCGATTAGTTATTACGTGGTTAAGGTGCCTAAGTTGTAGTTTTAGACGAAGTCGAAGCCGCCTTTGGTGATGGGCAGGTCTCGAAGCCGTTTGCCGGTGGCGGCGAAGATCGCGTTGCCTATGGCGGGGAGCACGGGCGGGAGCATGGGTTCTCCCAGGCCGAAGGGCGGATGCGGCGTCTTCAGGAAGTGTACTTCGATTTGCGGCGCCTGCGTCATGCGGAGCGGAGGGTATTGATTGAAGTTGGCCTGGACCGCATGGCCCTTGTCGATCGAGATCTCCCAGCGCATCTGGCTCATCGCTTCGATGACTCCGCCTTCCACCATGTTTTGAGCGGCGCCGGGATTCACGACTTCGCTGCCGATGTCGACCACCATCCATATTTTGTCGACCTTTACTTTGCCTGCGGATTCGATGTGAATTTCCGCTACGGCCGCTGAGAAGCCGTGGTTATCGAGCACTGCGATGCCGCGTCCGGCGCCGGCTTTCAGCTTTTTGTGCGGGTCCCAACCGGATTTTTCCGCGACCGTTTTCAGGACGGCGATGGTACGGTCGGCGTCGACTTCGAGGTCGCCGGGGACTGAGGATTTTATGCGCTTAGACCCATAAAGGGTGAGACGAAATTCGAGCGGGTCTTTGCCCGCCGCATGCGCGAGTTCGTCCATGAAGCACTGCGAAACGAAGGTGATGCCGTTGTTGCCGGGGGCTCGCATCGAGCCAAGTGGAACGCCTGAGGCGATCACCGACGCCGACATATCGAAATCGGCTACAAACCCGCCGGGGCCTTGCGGCATGGGCACGCCTGCGGCGCGTCCGAAATTCTTACCGTCGCCAAAACTGATCATGTGGTTCTGCCAGGCGACGACGTTGCCGTTGGCATCGAGCCCGGCTTTCATGCGGTGGAAATTGGCGGCGCGATAGTGGCCGTGAGCCATGTCGTCCTCGCGGGTCCACAGGAGCTTGACCGGCGCTTCCATGCGCTTCGCGATGAGCGCAGTTTCGAGAGCGTAGTCATTGTCGAGACGGCGGCCGAAGCAGCCTCCGGCGCGGATGAGATGGACGCGAATGGAGCTTTCGGGAATGCCCAGAAGAACTGCGATTTCGGAGCGTCCTTGACCCGGCGCCTGGCTGGGAGTCCAGAGTTCGAGCTGACCGTCTTTGTAATGCGCGAGGCAGTTGGTCGGTTCGAGTTGCGCGTGTGAAAGGAACGGGAAGGTGTAATGGCTCTCGACGACCTTCACGGCCGACTGCATCGCTTTGGCGGCATCGCCATCCCGGCGCAAGGTGAGGGTGGGCGGTTGGTGGAAGAGCTCATCGGCGCGCTGGGCGTGCCAGGCGCTGGACTCTTTCGCGGTCTCGCCTTCGTCCCAGACGACCTTGAGTTTTTTGCGGGCTGAGGCGGCCTGCCAATAGCCTTCGGCTACGATGGCGACTCCGCTGTGGAGGCCTCCGAGATTGCGTGTGCCTTCAATGATGAAGGCGTCGTGAACGCCGGGCTGCGCTTTGATCTCGTCCAGGTTGGCGCTGACGGCCTTGCCCATGAAGACCGGACATTTTTCATAGGTGGCCCAGAGCATGCCAGGCAGTTTGACGTCGATGCTGAAGATCGGCTTGCCGGTCAGGATGGCCGGGGTGTCGATGCTTCGGGTCGTCTTTCCGATGATGGTGTAGTCCTTGGGATCTTTGAGTTTGACTTTGGAGAGTTCCGGGGCCGGGAGGGTGGCGGCTTTCTGCGCGAGCGAGGCGTAAGTCGCGGTTCGGTTCGTTGCCTGGTGGATCACGGCGCCGGACGAGGTGGTGAGTTCCGATTCGGGCACGTTCCATGTTTGAGCGGCGGCTGTGATGAAGAGAGCGCGTCCGGCAGCGCCTACTCTGCGGAGAGGGTCCCAATTCATGGGGGTCGAGGTGCTGCCGCCGGCGCGTTGAGGACCGTATCTGGTTTCCTCGAGATCGGCCTGGATGACTTTCACGTTCTTCCATTCGACGTCGAGTTCGTCGGCGATCAGCATGGGCAGGGAGGTGCGAATTCCCTGTCCTACTTCAGGGTTCTTGGCCATGATGGTTACGGTTCCATCGGGGACGATGCCGATGAACGCGTTGGGAGGCATGTTGGGCGGGAAAGGGGCGAGGGGACGGCGGGCTTCCTGGGCCAGGAGGTCTTCGGATGAGCCGGTGAGGAGCGCCAGCATGACGCCGCCTCCGCCTAAAGCAGTCACACGCAGGAACGATCGGCGGCTGGCGGTGAGTGTGTTCATGACTTTCGGTTTTCAGGGTCAGATTATCACGATTCGGGAAAGCCGAAGGAGTAAACCGTGGAGTCGAAGGTGGTGACGTAGATGCGGCCGTTGGCGAGGGCTATGCCGCTGAAGTGGGCGACGCCGGCTATTGTGTCTCCGCTGTTGTAGAGTTCCTTGCCTGTCGCGGCGTCGAAGGCGTAGAGGACGGCGTGGCCGGGCGCGGCTTTGAGGCGTTGTTCGGTAGTGACAATGCGGCCTTCTTCGGTGGCCTGTACCACGCTTTCTCCGTTCGATAGCGCGAAGACGATTCCATTGGCGATGATGGGCGGCTCAGGCACGTTGAGGTCGCGCGAAGTCCATGCGGGCGTGAGTGTGGGTTTGCCGGCGTTGTCTTCAAGACGAAAAGCCATGATGCTGCCGTTGGGGATGGGGCCGTTCGCCACGGGGAATGCGGGCGCGTCCGGGCCGACCGGTCCCCATGCGGGTGCGTAGACCCAGCGGACTCCTTGCGGGTCTTCGTATGATGCGAAGGCGCCCCAGAAACCTCGTCCGGCGGAATACAGATCGGCATTGAGGTAGACGGGGCTGCGATAGAGCGGCTCGTTGTGGTTGGGGCCGCCCGGGGATTTGGCGTCGAGGATGAAGAGGCGGCCTTCTTTGCCTCCCGCAATAATGAGCTCGCGTTTCTTATCCGTGATCACGACCGGGCTGATGCTGCCCATGTCGAGATCTTTGCGGTTCATGAAGTTGAAATTGGCTGGGACGTAGTAGTCGAGGACGTCGAGAGTTTTGGGTGCGAGGGCGAGAAGGGTGTCGCCGTACTTGCCGGTGGCGGGGTCGAAGGCAGCGTCGCCGGTGAGCGCGTAGATTTTGCCGGAGTCGTCGGCGGCTACGCCTGCGCGGCCCCAGATGCCTCCGGTGGCGGAGAAGAATTTGACGGGGCGTTCGGGTTTGGTGAGGTCCATGGCCCAGACGCCGGATTTGGCGCCGGCGCAGTTTTGCGAGGTGGTGGTGTAGAGGACGCCATCGACCAGGTTGAGGCTCCAGTTCTTAGAGAAGGGCGGGACGAACGAGATGGGCGGTTTGCGGTCTTCGGCATTGACGACGTTGAGGGAGTGAAGTTTTCCGTCGCTGGTGATGACGTGCACGGTCTTGTCTCGCGGGTTTTCACCGCCGGATTGAACGACCGGCGTCGCATTCATTGAGTTGGGGCAGAGCCAGCGCGGGGCTTGTTTGGCCGCGGCGGTGACTTCGAATTTTTTATGCCAGAGGAGCTTGCCTGTGTCCGCATCGATGGCATCGAGCGTGTCGGAAGCGCCGGCGACGACGATGACGTCTTTGTGGCCCTGGATCATGAGAACGTTTTCGACAACGATGGGCGCAGCGAGGGAACTCAGTTCTCGGGCGGGGCTGTCGACCTTGAGTTTCCAGACGAGTTTGATTTTGGCGACGTTTTCTTTTGTGAGAGTGGTCTCGCCGCGGGCCCAGCCGTCGCGCTGCGGGTTGCCTCCGAAGGTTGTCCACTGGCCGGCCGCGGCGAGGGCGGCCAATCCTGTAAATGCTACGAGGGTTCTCATACAACGAACTCGTCGGAGGAGTCGAATTTCGGGAAGACGATGTTGAGGATGGTCATCTTCCCAAGCGCTCTGTGGCGCACCCCGGGCGGGATCATGATGCACATGCCGGGAGTGACGGGGATGATTTCGTCGTCGAGCTGCATGCGCGCGTCGGGGCCGCATTCCAGGAAGTAGTAAGTCTCGGTCAGGCGCTTGTGATAGTGAAGCTCGGCGTCGGCGGAGATGGAGGTCTGGTGAATCGTTCCCGGGAACTCCGGGACGTCGGCGAAGGCTCGGCGGGCGGTTCCGCAGGGGCAGGGCACGCCGGGAAGTTGAGGGAAGTCGACCATGCGCCAGTGCATGAGCATCATAATATCGTGTGATGCGGTTATCGATAATTCTTTTGGCTGTTGGGTGCGTGCTGCAGGGCGCGGATCTGAATACGTTGACTCCCGAGGAGAAGAAGGCGGGCTTCGAGCTGCTTTTCAACGGGCACGACCTGGATGGGTGGGATGGCGATCCCGCGCTGTGGTCGGTGAAGGATGGGTTGATCGTGGGATCGAGCGACAACCATCCGTTCCAGGTGAATACCTTTCTGGTTTATAAGAAACGCGAGTTTTCGAACTTTGTTTTGCGCGGGGATATCAAGCTGCGAAATCATAACAGCGGGATTCAGTTTCGCAGTCAGTTGTATCCGGGGCCGGGGTGGATCGTGGCGGGATTACAGGCCGATGCCTCAGACGTCGGCGACCACTCGGCGTGGGGCAACTTGTACGAGGAGCGCGGGCGCGAGCGGAAGCTGATGAAGACTCAGGACGAAGGTTGGCAAAAGGCGAAGCCCGTCCTGCACATGGCGGACTGGAACAGTTACGAGATTTACGCGAATGGCCCGCGCATTCGGCTGACCTTCAATGGCGTGGTCACGATCGATACGGAAGATACAAAAGCCGAGTCGGGAGTGATCGCGCTGCAGATGCATGCAGGCCAGCCTATGCGCGTTGAGTTCCGCAATCTGCGGATTCAGATTTTGCCTTAGTGACCAAGATCGATTACGGTATCGGACCCGCCGAGATCGATTTTGTTGATTTTATCCATGCCGTTCTGGCCAGTGGAGGATTCAATAGCGGTCCGATCGAACTTCTGTCCGTTGTGCTCGATTGTGACCGGTACGGTGAAAGAGTTGCCTGTCTCAACGTCAGTGAAAACAGCCTGGGAACCTTCCAGCTTCACCTTGTATTCGCCGGCCTTGCGGGATTGCTGACCAATCATGGTCGCTTCGCCTATTGAAAAGTCGTACGACTTCGCGCTGGCAACACCAAGGCTGCCGAGAGTTAACGCTCCCACGATTAAGAATGATTTCGCCGTCATAAATTATGTTCTCCTTACGCCTCTATAGATGCTTTTCCAGCGCAGGGGTTTCCACCATCTGGGCGCGAGGTGCGACAATTTTGGGATGCTGGTTCGTTTCTCGCTCCTTACCGTTCTCTCAATCACGGCGTTCGCTCAACTGGCCGGGCAGTCCGGCGCTAATCTTTATCAGGCTATGCGGTGGCGGCAGATCGGGCCGTTTCGCGCGGGTCGCGTGACGGCGGTTGCCGGGATTCCCGGCAACGCCGCGACGTATTACATGGGCACTCCCGGCGGCGGGGTGTGGAAGACCGTGGATGGCGGGGTGGTGTGGACTCCGATCTTCGATCAGGTTCCGACTCCGACCTCTTCGATCGGCGCTGTTCAGGTAGCGATATCAGATCCCAACATCGTGTATGTGGGGACAGGCGATGTGAGCATGGTAGGCAGTTCGGTGAACATGGGCGACGGGGTTTATCAATCGACCGATGCGGGCAAGACGTGGCGGCATGTCGGGCTCGATGAGACGGAGCATATCGGCGGGATGTGGGTGGATCCGACGAATCCGGACATCGTGCTGGTGGCGGCGCTGGGGCGCACCTACTCGAAGAACGAGCAGCGCGGTGTGTTCAAGACTGTAGATGGCGGGCGCAACTGGAAGAAGGTGCTGTACAAGGATGACGTCACGGGCGCGGTGGATATTGCCTTTGCGCCGGGGAATCCGAAAGTGGGATATGTCGCGCTGATGGAGCATTACACGCGGCCGGGAGCGCGGGCGGCGATCGAATCGACCGGAACGGCGGGTGTTTATAAGACAACCGACGGCGGCGATACGTGGACGCAGTTGACGGAAGGCCTGCCGGGCGGGCGTTTGGGGCGCATCGGCGTGGCGACCGGCGCCGACGGGCAGAAGGTCTTCGCGATCGTGGCGGGCGGCGGCGGTCCTGGCGGTGGACGCGGGCCGGGCGGCGCGGGTGGTTTGTATAAGTCGGAAGACGGCGGGGCGCACTGGGCGAAGAGCACCTTAGACACGCGCATCACCGGCAGCGGTTATTTCAGCCGGGTGTTTCTCGATCCGAATAACGCGGATGTCGTGTATGTGGCGCAGACTTCGCTCTACCGTTCGGACGATGGCGGCAAGACATTCAGCTCTTACAAGGGCGCGCCGGGCGGCGATGATAACCACGCATTGTGGATCGACCCGAAGGATTCCAATCGGATGATGATGGCGAGCGACCAGGGCGGAACGATCAGCATGGATGGCGGCAAGACGTGGAGTTCCTGGTACAACCAGCCAACGGGGCAGATTTATCATCTTTCAACGGATAACCGGTATCCGTACTGGGTCTATGGGACGCAGCAGGACAGCGGTTCGGTGGGGACGGCGAGCCGCGGAGATTATGGCGAGATCACGTTCATGGACTGGGATCCGGTGGGCGGTTATGAGTTCGGCTATATCGTGCCCGATCCGTTGAACAATAACCTGGTTTATGCGGGCGGGCCGAGCCGCGGTCTGGTGCGGATCGATCGTTCGAATCGGCAGGTTTCGACGGTGTCGGTAAGCGTGACGCGCGGGGATGTGGAGTATCGGACGGCGCAGAATCCTCCGCTCGGTTTCTCGCCGACGGACCCGCATATCATGTATTGGGGTTCGCAGTTTTTGATGGCGACGCGGGATGGGGGCGTGCACTGGAAGCAGGCGAGTCCGGATCTGACGAAGCGGGCGGACGAGCCGCCTCCCCCTGCTCCGGCGGCCACAGAAACAGCGGCAGTCCCGGCGCCGGCGCGGCCTCGTGCGCAGGAGCAGCAGGAAACGATCGCTCCGATGAATCGCGCGGCGATCAATACGTTTTCCGCTTCGCCGGTATCGGCGGGCGTGATCTGGGCCGGGACGAATAACGGCGTGATTCAGATGACGAAGGATGGCGGAACGACGTGGGCCGATGTGTCGCCGAAGGGTCTGGCGGCGCTTACGACGATCAGCATGGTGGAGGCTTCGCACTTCGATGCGGCGACGGCTTATGCGGCCGTAGACCGGCATGAAGAGAACGATTTCAAGGCGCATTTTTATCGCACGCGCGATGCCGGGAAGACGTGGGCTGACATCTCGGCCGGGTTCCCGGATTTGAATTTTGCTCGTGTGGTTCGCGAAGATCCGTTGAAGAAGGGGTTGCTCTATGCAGGGACCGAGCAGGCCGCGTACGTGTCGTTCGACGATGGCGATCACTGGAGTTCTTTGCGGTTGAATATGCCGCTGACTTCTGTGCGCGATATGGTGGTGCATAACGACGATCTGGTAGTCGCGACCTATGGGCGAGCGTTCTGGATCCTGGACGACGTGACTCCGCTGCGGCAGATCGATTCGTCCACTTCGAGTGTTTCGGAGCTGTTGTTCCGGCCGGAGAAAGCGTTGCGCGTGCGGCTGGATTTGAATCAGGACACGCCGATTCCGCCGGACATGCCGGCGGGGCAGAATCCGCCGACGGGCGCGATTATCGATTACTACGTGGCGTCGGCGCCGGCGCAGGATGTGAAGCTGGCGATCTACGACAGCGCGGGAAAGCTGGTGCGCGAGCTTTCGACCTCGGACGACCTTGAGCTGAAAGAGCCTCCGCCAAATGTGCCGGATTACTGGCTGGGGCATCCGGAGAAGCTGACGAAGAATGCGGGGCAGAATCGGTATGTGTGGGATTTGCGATATGCGGCGCCGCCAGTGCTGCGGCATGAGTATCCGATATCGGCGCTGTATGGGAACACGCCCGCGCTGCCGGTGGGCGCGATTGTGACGCCGGGAAATTACAGCGTTCGGCTGACGGTCAACGGGAAGACTTACCAGCAGCCGTTGGTTGTGGCGATGGATCCTCGAGTGGATGTTTCGGGCGCGGCTTTGGCGCAGCAACTGGATCTGGAGACGAAGGTTATCGACCTGGTGGCGACGAGCTATGAGTCGTATAAGAAGGCGAGCGTGCTGCGGCAGGCGCTGGCCGGGGATCAGAAAGAGCTGGAGAAAAACTCGGCTACGGCGGCGATTGCGGCTTTGAAAGAGTTCGATCAGAAGGCGGCTCGTTTGCAGGGGGCCGATGGCGGTGGTTTCGGCGGCGGCGGGGGCGGACGCGGCGCTCGGCAGGCTCCGGCGTTTGCGGCTTTGAATCGGAGTCTGGGTTCTTTGGCCAATGTCGTGGATGGGCAGGATGCGGCTCCGACTCCGGCTATGGAGACGGCTTATACGGGGACCTGCGCGGAGCTGGCGACGGCGGCTAAGGGCTGGAACGATTTGATGAAGACGGATCTGGCGAATTTAAATGGGGAGTTGGGGAAGGCGGGATTGAGTCCGCTGGCGGCGGTCCCGGTTCCGATTCCGGTTTGTAAGTAGAGGTTAGATTCGTTCGCCGGGCAGTCGGCAAGAACTCGCCGAAACAACCCCCTGGGACCAACTATGCGGAACGGGACGACGAGCCCTCGCTTCTCGATTCCTCTTCCGGCTGCTGCGGGATCGGCTGCGCCGGCGCGCGTTGCTTCGACCACTGTCCGAACCAGGCGGAGTTTTCCTGCGCAAGAGCATCTTCGCAGCTGCGGATGAAAGCATTGCGGTCGGCGGTATCGGCGTCGGTTTTGCCCGAAGCTACCCATTCGCCTTTGAGTGCGCGGAGACGGCGTGAGGCCGACTGAAGATTCACAATCTGGAACTGGTACTGCTGGTTTTGGGAATGCGCCGAGAGCGAGGCGGTCAGGGTAGCAATCAACCCGATAAGAGCGGTTGTGAAACCGAGTGCGGAGACGACGGCGAGAACCACGCTGGCGGCTCCGAGCCACAGCACGGCGGCTCCGACGGTGTCGTTCTTTTTCTGGTATTCGCAGGCGCGC
>Ga0302320_10017664_pt1 | contig 14456 bp, 14 predicted proteins | sample Bog_T0_3_FD_202130 | JGI IMG/M metagenome (GOLD analysis project Ga0302320, IMG submission 202130) | Peat permafrost microbial communities from Stordalen Mire near Abisko, Sweden - Bog_T0_3 | ecosystem: Environmental > Terrestrial > Soil > Wetlands > Peat | place: Sweden: Abisko, Stordalen Mire...
GCGCGACGGATCCATCAACCTGCGCGCCACCCTCCAAGCCCACGCAGCACGCCCCAACGTCGCTCTCCGCCTCCTCTTCTCCCGTGACTTTACTGCCTAATAGCGGCCCAAACCAGAAAGCCCTAGTAGCGCACCCGGCGCAGGAAGAGGCCCTGCGGCGGCGCCGTCTGCACCTGCGCACTCCTCACCCGCGAGCTGAGGATCCTGGCCAGGTCGGCGGGCGTCAGCCTCCCCTCCCCGGCCGCAACGAGCGAGCCGACGAGGCTGCGGACCATCTTGTAGAGGAAGCCGTCCGCATCGGCCACCACCGTCAGGTTGCGGCCCCGCGCGCGGACCTCGAACCTGCGCAGGTGGCGCGTCGTCCCCGCCCGGCCTCCGGGATCCGCCCCGTGCGACGCCGAGAATGCCTTGAAGTCATGCGCGCCCTCGAGAACCCGCGCCGAGGCCCTCATCGCGGCAAGGTCCAGCGGCTTGAAGACCGGCCAGCAGTACGGCCTCGTGAACGGATCGGCGTCCCCGAGATGGATGCGGTACTCGTAGACCTTGCCCGTCGCCGAGAACCTCGCGTGGAAGTCCCGCGGCGCCGCGCGCACCGACACGATCTGGATCGCTCTCGGGAGCGCGTGCCTGAGCGCGGCGGCAAGCTTCTGCGCTCCGTGCGGCCACGCGGCGTCGAAATGAAACACCTGCCCGATCGCGTGAACGCCCGCGTCCGTCCTTCCGCTCCCGTAAATCCGGGTGGGAACGCCGGTCACGGCGAGCAGCCGCTCCTCGAGGGCGTCCTGGACCGAGCCCTTCCCCGGCTGGCTCTGCCAGCCGGAGAACCCGCCGCCGTCGTAGGCGCAGACGCACTTCCAGCGCCTCATGTGTCGCCTCCGGTCGCGCCGTCCCCCGGAAAGCGCCCGTCCAGGTAGTCCTGGAGGATGATCGCCGCCGCCCGCGAGTCGACCAGGCCGGTCCTGCGGACGGCCCTGCGCTTGGACGGCGGGATCGTCGACTCGGCTTCGTAGCTCGTCAGCCTCTCGTCGACCAGGTGCACCGGCAGGTTGAACTGCGCGCGGATCCTGCGCGCGAACGCCTCGACTTCCAGCGCCTTGGGGCCGGATGACCCGTCCATGTTGAGCGGGTGGCCGACCACGACCTCGGTGATGCGCCTGGCCTTCAGGACCTCGGCGATGCGGGCCCACTGCTTGGCCGGGTCCTCGCAGGCGATTGCGGGCATCGGCGTCGCGACGCCGATGTCGTCGCCGTAGGCCAGGCCGATCCGGCGCGTCCCGTGGTCGATGCCGAGGAAGCGCATGGCCCGCGATTCTAGGCCGCCAGCTCCGGATGGGCGGTCGCGTACTCGCGGGCCGCGCGCGCAAAGGCGCGCTTGAGCCGCGACGCGACCGAATCCGGGCCGAGCCTGAACTTCACGCCGTCGATCTCGCCCACCGGGACAAGGTCCTTGGTCGTCGAGAGCAGGAAGCATTCGTCCATCGACGCGAAGTCGGCGGGCAGGATCGGCTCCTCGGACCCGCGGATGCCGGCGGCCGCCGACACCGCCCCGAGAATGAGCCCGCGCGTGATTCCTCCGAGGATGCCCGCGGACAGCGGGGGGGTCACGAACCCGCCGCCCCGCGCGAACGCGATGTTCGCCACCGAGGCCTCCGTCACCTCGCCCGCCAGATTGAGGATAACGACGTCGTCGGCCCCACGGGCGCGCGCCTCCCGCAGGCAGAGGAGGTTGTTCAGGTAGTTGCCCGTCTTCCAGGCCGGGTCGAGGCTCTGGGCCGGATTGCGCCGCAGCGTCGTCGCGACCGAGAGCTTGAGCCCCTCGCGCTCCTTGGCGATGGGCAGCTCCGGGCACGCCTGGACGAGGAGGAGGAAATCCGGCTTGTCCGCCAGCGCGGTGTCCAGGCCGATCGGCCCGGCGCCGCGGGTGACTTGCAGCCGTATATAGAGCTCCCCCGGAGTCGTCACGCGCTCTCGGAAGGCGGACACTGTGCGCCGTATCTCCGCCAGGATCCTTACGGGCTCGACCTCCAGCTTCATGTGCACGGCCAGCGCCGACGCCCGCATCCGCTTCCAGTGCTCCTCCCAGGCGAAGATGACGCCGTGGTAGGTGCGCCACACCTCATAGATGGCGTCCCCGTAGAGGAATCCCCGGTTCAGGGGCGCGATCGACGGCTCGCTGGCGGGATGCAGCCGCCCGTTGGTGTTGGCCTGGATGTAGTGGGTCGGCATGTCGCTTTGCGCCTCCTCAAGCAAACGGCCCCCGCCACAAAGCAGGGGCCGGACGTTTCTGGCAAGACTGCGCCGCGATCAGGCCCGCGCCTTCACAAGTCCCAGCGACTTCTTGATGTTCTGCACGCTCGGAAGCGAGATGCCGAGCGCCTTGGCGATCTGGGAGCCCGTCTTGCCGCCCTCGACGAGCTTCTTCACGCTCGCGCGCGTCTCGTCGGTGATGACCGCGCGCCTGCGGCGCTTCACCTTGTCGGTCGCCTTGGAGGGCCTGCCCCGGCGGCCCTTCCTGCGTGGGCCCAAGCCCGCCGACACCTTGAGTGCCTTGATGAACTCGGCCAAAGAGGCGAATCCGTACTTCTTGTGAAGGGTAGCAAGCTCCTTGCTGAGCCCCTTGGCGATCGACTTTTCGAGCGCCGCAATCTTCGTTTTTGTCGTCTCCAACTCCTTAATTTGTTTGGTTACCATAGTCGGGTAATAGTCGGCATGGGAAAGTGCTATAGCAAGCATTATAAATACATGTTTTTACGCCGCCATATTATTCACTATGTTGCACCGCCGGTGGATTTCCTCGACGCGGACCGGGAACGATGTAGGAGGATTTCGTGGAACACGCGGCGCCCCCCTCTCGACAGACGTTTGCGGCAGGCTCGCGCCTCTTTGTCCGGATCCTCGCGGTGGCGCACGCGGCGGCGTTCGCGTCGGTCTGGGTTCAGGCGGACGGATTGATCGGACCGTCGGGGATACTTCCCGCGGGGCAGTATTTCGCGGCGGTCCGCGAGCAGCTGGGGCGCATGGCATGGTACGATGCGCCCTCGCTCTGCTGGATCTTCGGAACCGGCCGCTTCATCGGTGTGCTCTGCGCGCTCGGAGTCGCCGTGTCGGCGGTGCTCTTCGCTGGGTTTGCTCAGCCCCTGTGCCTCGCCCTTCTCTGGGCCTTCTACCTTTCGCTGGTTTCCGCAGGGCAGATATTCTTAGACTTCCAGTGGGACGCGCTTCTGCTCGAGTGCACCCTCCTCGCGATATTCCTTGTGCCCTGGACGCTGCGGCGCGAACGGGACCCCTACGACCCCCCGCCTCTCGCCCGCTACCTGCTCTGGTGGCTCCTCTTCCGGCTCATGTTCCTGTCCGGCGTGGTCAAGCTCACGAGCGGCGATCCCACCTGGCGGCACCTGACTGCGCTCACGTTTCACTATCAGACGCAGCCGCTGCCGACGCCGGTCGCCTGGTACGCCCATCACCTCCCCGGATGGTTCCAAGCGGCGTCCTGCGCGCTCATGTTCGCCATCGAGCTGGCCGCGCCGCTCTGCATCCCGGCCCCGAGGGCGGTCCGGCACGCGGGCGCGCTCGCGCTCGGCCTTCTCCAGGTGTTGATCGCCGTCACGGGCAACTACGCGTTCTTCAACCTGCTGTCCCTCGGCTTGTGCCTGACGTGCCTGGACGACGGCTGGTGGCGCGCCTGGGGCTGGAAGATAGCGGAGCCCACCCGCGACGCCAAGCCCGCGTCCCGCGGCGTACCGGTCAGGGCTGCCGCCCTGCGCTGGTTCGCCGCAATCTATGTGGGAGTCACGTTCTTTCAGGCGACCTCCGAGTTCTCGGTCTACGCGGCGAGGTCCCCCCTCGTGCGCGCCGTCGAGGAGGTGATCGGTCCCCTGCAGAGCCTCAACAACTACGGGCTCTTCAGGGTCATGACGGTCGAGCGCCCCGAGCTCGTGATCGAGGGCAGCGACGACGGCAAGGACTGGCGCGAGTACGCGCTTCCGCACAAGCCCGGCGACCTTTCGCGGCGTCCCGGATGGGTGGCCCCCTACCAGCCGCGCCTCGACTGGCAGCTGTGGTTCGCGGCGTTCGAATCGCCCGAGAGCACTCCCTGGGTGGGCACGCTCTGCGAACGGCTCCTGCGGGGCAGCCCGGCCGTGCTCGGGCTTTTCTCGCGCAATCCTTTTCCGGACCACCCGCCGCACTACATGCGGGTCGTGCGCTACCGCTACGAGTTCACCGACGCGGAAGGCCGGGCGCGGACTGGAAATTGGTGGCGCAGGACGCCGATCGATTTCTATATTCCCACCGTGACACTCACCCCAGAGGCACGATGAAGCCGTCCGGCCGCGAACAGTTCATGGGCCTGCTGGGCGACGCCGTTCGGAGCGGCTCGCTTGAGAAGCTCACCCTCGGCAAGCCGTCCGGCCGGGACCCGACGCTCGCCAACCTGTTCGTCCGGCCCGTGACGCTCAAGTCCGGCCCGCGACTCTCATTCGTGTGGCGCCACAAGACGAGGGACGTGACGAAGAACCACGGCGCTGAGGACGCCCTGCGCCTGCTCGACACCCTGATCGGAGCGGAGTTCCTCGACGCCCACCTCTTCACGGCCACCCAGAGCGTGCAGCTTGAGACCGGTCCCGGAATCTCGCGGATCCGCCTCAAAGCCCGCGCCCAAGCGCCATCCGCGCCCCGTGGCAACGACCGGCCAAAGGCCCGTCCAATCGCCCAGGAGACGCCCTGGCTTCGGGCGCTCGGGGTGACCGACGCCCGGGGCCGGCCGCTCGCGGCCATGACGGACAAGTTCCGCCAGATTGAGAAATTCGCCGAGATCCTCGGTCATCTTCTGAAGGAAGCCCCGCTCGCGCAGGGCCGCGCCCTGCGTGTCTTCGACATGGGATGCGGCAAGGGCTACCTCACCTTCGCAGCGAGCGAGCTTCTCGGGGACCGTGCCGAGGTCTGCGGCGTGGAGGCCCGCCCGGACCTGGTCGACTTCTGCGGCAGGGCGGCCGCCGACGAGGGGCTCGCCCACCGCCTCTGCTTCCGTCTGGGATCGATCGCGGAGACTGACGTCGGGGCCGTCGATATCCTTATCGCGCTACACGCCTGCGACACGGCCACGGATGACGCGCTTGCGAAGGGGATGGCGGCCGGCGCCGCGCTACTCGTGGTGGCACCCTGCTGCCAGAAGGAGGTCCGGCCGCAGCTCGTCTCGCCGCCGGTCCTGGCGGCGGCGCTCAAGCACGGGATCTTCGAGGAGCGCCAGGCCGAGTTTGTCACGGACGCCCTCAGGGCCCAGCTGCTCGAGTGGGCCGGCTACAGGACGCGCGTGATCGAGTTCATCTCAACCGAGCACACGGCGAAGAACACCATGATCACCGCGGTCAGGGCCCGCCCCGGGGGGGACGAGGCGACCGCCGCGCGGATCAGGGCGTTCGCCGCATTCTACGGCGTGAGGCGCCAGACCCTGGCCGCCCGCCTCGGATTCAACCTGGCATGACCTGGGCGGAGCTGGACTGGCCTTCCCTCGATCGGCACCGGGAGCAGTTCCTTGGCGGCGCGGCCTGCGACGGACCGTATTGGACCACCGAAGCGGACCTAGCCAGCTACGACATGACGTTCGGCGAGCGGATCGGATGGAAATGGGACGCCGTCCTCGACGAGCTTCAGATCCGCGGGTGGGCGCCGCGGGGTGGAGCGGTCCTGGACTGGGGATGCGGCAGCGGAATCGCCGGCCGGCGCGTCATCGGCCGCTTCGGCCTCGGGAGCTTCGAGTCCCTCAGCGTCTGGGACCATTCGCCTGTCGCGGCCGACTTCGCCCATGACATGGCTGCGAAGGAGTTCCCCGGGCTCTCCGTCGCCGCAGCGACCGCCGGCTACATCAGGGGCACCGAGCCGATCGGCCTCCTCCTCATCAGCCACGTCCTTAACGAGCTGCGCCCCCAGGCCTTTGACGAGCTGCGGGCGCTGGTCGCCCGGTCGCGCGCGGTGATCTGGACGGAGCCGGGGTCCCGCGACACGAGCCGGACGCTCGGATCGCTGAGGGACGAGTTCGCCGCGCAGTTCAGCGTCGTGGCGCCGTGCACCCACGGGGGCCCGTGCCCGATCCTCGCTCCCGGCAACGAGCGTCACTGGTGCCACCATTTCGCGGCTCCGCCCCCCGGCATCTTTGCGGACGCCAACTGGGTCCGGTTCGGCCGCCGCGCGGGAATCGACCTGCGGAGCCTGCCGTATGCGTTCATGGCGCTCGACCGCGAATGGACCGGCGATGCCGGCGGCCTCTCACGCGTCATCGGCAGGCCGGAGCATTTCAAGCCGTACGTCCGGCTGCTCAACTGCGACAAGGACGGCCTCGCCGAGATGATGGTCATGAAGCGCGACAACCCGGGGCTCTGCAGGGAGCTGGAAAGGGCGAGGCTTCCTCTGGTCTACAAATGGGAGCGAACCGGCGCAAAGATCACGGCCGGCGCGCCGCCCCACCCTAGATCTTGACTCGCCAATCGCTACCGGGTCTGATCACCCCTTTCCCCAACACCACCACTATGGGCCAGCAGACGAACAAGATCATCAAACGCAAACGCCGCGCCGCCTACCTTAAGCGCAAGAAGGTAGCCGCCGCCGCCGCCAAGAAGAAGTAGGCCACTGCGGGCAAAGACTTTGGTGCCCGCGGCACACCCGGCATGATCAAGGTCAGCCTTATTTCGCTTGGGTGCGCTAAGAATCTCGTGGACAGCGAGATAATGGTGGGCCACCTGCAGGGCGCCGGAATGCGGGTCATTCCCGACGCCGAGCACGCCGACGTCGTGATCGTGAACACCTGCTCGTTCATCGACTCGTCAAAGGAGGAGTCGATCGCACACATCCTCGAGGTCAACCTGCAGCGAGGGCTGCGCAAGCGCCGCAGCGAGCAGAAGCTGATCGTGGCCGGGTGCATGTCCCAGCGCTTCGCCAAGGACCTGCCGGGCTCGATGCCCGAGGTGGACGCGTTCATCGGGCTCGACGAGATCACCCGGATCGTTCCGATCATTGAGGAGATCTACTCCCGGGAGCGCGGAAGGAACGTCCCGCCGGCGAGCTTCGTCACACCGCGCTCGACGTTCATCCCAGACTACAACACGCCCAGGTTCAGGCTCACGCCCCCCCACTTCGCGTACGTGAAGATCGCGGAGGGCTGCAACCACCCGTGCACCTTCTGCATCATTCCGCAGATCCGCGGACGCCACCGAAGCCGGACGGTCGACAGCGTCGTCGCCGAGGCCCGGCAGCTCGTCGCGGAGGGGGTCAAGGAGATCAACCTCATCTCGCAGGACACCACCTTCTTCGGGATGGACACGTGGGACGAGCGGCCGAACCCGAGAACCCCGGTGGATTCCTCGCGCGGCACCGCGCTCACCTCGCTTCTGCGGGAGCTCAATGCGATCGGGGGCGACTTCTGGATACGCATCCTCTACACGCATCCGGCACACTGGAGCGACGAGCTCATCAGGACCATCGCCGAGTGCCCGAAGGTGGCGCGGTACGTGGACATGCCGCTGCAGCACATCAGCGACCGTATGCTGTCGGCCATGCAGCGGGAAACCGGCGGCGCCTACATCAGGGACCTTGTCCTGCGGATACGCGCGGGCATCCCGGGGATTGCGCTGCGGACGACCTTCATTGTCGGCTTTCCCGGGGAGACGGAGGCCGACGTCGACGAGCTCTGCGAATTCGTCCGCGAGACAAGGTTCGAGAGGCTCGGGGTCTTCCGCTATTCCCAGGAGGAGGGAACCCGGGCGGCCAAGATGCCCGGTCAGGTTTCCTCCAAGGACAAGGAGCGCCGCTGGCACCGGGTCATGGCCCTCCAGAAGGAGATCGCCGGCTCGGTGAGCGCCGCCAGCGTGGGGAAGACCCTCAAGGTCCTCGTGGACGAGCCCGGGGTCGCGCGCGGCGAGGCCGATGCCCCGGACATCGACGGGCGCGTGCACGTGCCCCGGGGGCTCGAGGTCGGCCACTTCGCGACCGTAAGGATCAACGGGCACCACGACTACGACCTCCTGGCGCTCCCTGCCGGGCAAAGCCCCGCCGAATTCAAGGTGGCGAAACAGGCTCAGTAGGCGGCTGCTCAGCCCTTGGCGGACGCGGCGTACCTGCTGATGATTCCGTCAAAGGAGCCGTTGGAAAAAAAGATGACGACGCGCGGCTGGCCCCGCTTGGGCAGTGTTTCGGACGCCAGGGCGTCGTGCAGGTCGGCGTTTGAGGCGAAATGGCGGGCGTGGATCCCCTGCGCCTCGAGATTCTCGGCCACCGCCTCGGGGTCGAACCGCTCCTCGACGCGCAGGGCGCCCGCGCGGCTGACGGGTCCAAGGTAGACCTCGTCGGCGTGTGAGAGCGCCCGCTCGAAGCCCGACTGCAGCGTTTTCACGCGCGCCGTGTTGCTTCGCGGTTCGAACACCGCCGTCAGCAGCGCACCGGGATACTTGGCCCGGAAGGACCGCAGTGTCTCGCTTATCGCCGTCGGATGATGCCCGAAATCCTCGACGACCGTGAGCTCGGGCCCCGCAACCAGAACCTCCTGGCGCCGCTTGACGCCGCGAAAGGTCCCCAACGCGTCCAGCGCAAGGGCCGTCGGCCGTCCCGGCGAGACCGCCAGTCCCGCGGCAGTCGCCGCCATCGCCGCATTCCGCGCGTTGTACAGGCCGGGAAGCGACCAGGCCACCCTACCCCATACCGCGCCGCGCCAAAGCAGCGTGAAGCTGGACCCGGACGCCGACTCCGAGAAATCCGCGATCCTGGCGTCGTTGCCCTCGTCTAGACCGACCCGGACGACCGTCGTCCACGGCATCGAGCCGAGGACGCGCAGGTTGCTGTCGTCGCCGTTCAGGACGGCGAACCCGCTCCTCGGGATGATGCGCGAGAAGTGGACGAACGTGCGCTGGACGTCGGCCAGGTCACGGAAGATGTCCGCGTGGTCAAACTCGAGGTTGTTGAAGACCGCGACGTGCGGCGCGTAATGGATGAACTTGCTGCGCTTGTCAAAAAACGCGCTGTCGTACTCGTCGCCCTCGATGACAAACGGATCCGCGGCGTTCCCCAGGTGGCTTCCGGTCGGAGGGTCCTGGGGCACCCCGCCGATGAGGTAGCCCGGATCGCGACCGTTGGCCCGAAGCAGATGGGCCGCGATCGCCGTCGTCGTCGTCTTCCCATGGGTCCCCGAGACGACGATGTTCTTCCTGCGGCAGAGCACCTGGTCGTGGAGCATCGCCGGCAGGGAGGTGAACGGCACCACCCTACTGTCGAGAAGCCATTCGACCTCCGGATTGCCCCGCATCATCGCGTTGCCGATGACGACCAGGTCCGCGCCCAGGGATGCGAGCCGGTCCGGGTCGTAACCCTCATGGGCCGCGATGCCCGCCTCCGAGAGCACGGTGCTCATCGGCGGATAGATGTTTGAATCGGCGCCCATCACCTCGTGGCCCGCGGCACGGGCGAGGAGCGCCGCGTTTCCCATCGCGGTTCCGCAGATGCCCATGAAGTAGATCTTCATTTCTTCTCGTTGTGGCTGGATTGCGCGCCTTCGTGGATGCGGCTCCTGAATAATCGGATCATTCCGGCCAATGCAACAAGGCCTTTCCGGCGCCCTGGCGTGGTTGAATGCGCAGAGTACGGCTTGCGGGTGCCTCAGCGTCAAATAGGGAAAGTTCTCGTCATTATTAGATGACCCGCGCACATCGTCGCCTGTCGACCATTGATGGCTTGATTTCTTTTCGGCCGCTCCGCACCCTTTCCCCTTTGAGCGATGGCCGTCCGGCAGTACCCATGCCGACTCGCCGCTGTTAGGCTTCAACCCCTCCCCACTACGCCATGCAAGTCACGCTATCCTGGCTCGATTACCTCATCCTGCTGACCTACACCGGCTTCGTCGTCGGGATAGGCTTCGCCCTCAAGAAATACATGAGGAGTTCGTCGGACTTCCTGACGTCCGGCCGCTCTATTCCGACGTGGGTGACCGGGCTGGCGTTCATCTCGGCGAACCTGGGCGCGCTTGAGCTCGTGGGCATGGCCGCCAGCGGCGCCAAGTATGGCATCATCACCGCCCACTTCTATTGGGTCGGTGCGATCCCGGCCATGGTGTTTCTCGCCGTGTTCATGATGCCGTTCTACTACGGCTCCAAGGCCCGCTCGGTCCCCGAATACCTCAAGATGAGGTTCGACGAGCGCGTGCGGGCCCTGAACTCGATCTCCTTCGCCGTGATGACGGTCTTTGCCTCGGGCATCTCGATGAACGCCCTGGCGAAGCTCCTGCACCTCCTACTCGGCTGGAACTATCACGCGAGCCTCTGGATCTGCTCGGCGGTCGTGCTGGTCTACGTCCTTAAGGGCGGGCTCACCTCGGCCATCTACACCGAGGTCCTCCAGTTCTTCATGATCGTGCTCGGCTTCGCGCCGGTCGTCTATCTAGGGCTCAAGGACGTCGGCGGCTACGGCGCGCTCACGAACGCGCTCAAGAGCGTGGCCATCGACCCCAGTTCGGTCCACCTGCGCGACCCGGGGATCAGCTACGGCCCCAATGCGTGGACCAGCGCGTGGCACACGCTCCTCTCGGGTCCGGCCAACAACCCGATGGGGGTCGACTGGTTCGCGATGGTCTTCGGCCTCGGCTTCGTCCTCTCGTTCGGCTACTGGTGCACCAACTTCCTCGTGGTGCAGCGCGCGATGGCCGCCCGCAACATGACCGCGGCGCGCAACACGCCGCTGGTCGCGGCGGTGCCGAAGATGCTCTTCCCGGCCCTCGTGATCCTCCCCGGCATGATCGCGGTGGCGCTCATGACCATCCCGTCCAAGGGGTACAAGATCCCGGCGCCGATCCTCGACAATTCGGCGTATGAGCGGGCGATGACGGCCGTCGCGGCCGACGCCGCGCTCCCTCCCGAGCAGGCCTTCAAGGACATAAGCGCGGCCGTCGGCAAGAAGATGGATGCGCAGAAGGTCGCGGCGCTCGTCAGGGATTACGCCGCGAAACCCCTGGCTCCCGAGGTCTTCAGGGACCGCCTCTGGAACGCCGTCGCGGAATACGACTACGACGGGGTCATCCTGTCCCTGGTGAAGCGGTACTGCCCGCCCGGGCTGCTCGGCCTCGCCCTCACCGGCCTCCTCGCCTCGTTCATGTCGGGCATGGCGGGCAACGTGACGGCGTTCAACACCGTCTGGACCTACGACCTCTACCAGGCGTACTTGGCGCCGAACAAGAGCGACGAGCACTACATGCGGATGGGCCAGGTCATCACCTTCGTGGGCATCCTGCTGAGCATCGCCTGCGCGTACTTCGCGTCCATGTACAACAACGCCATGGACATCATCCAGCTCGTGTTCGCCTTTGTGAACGCGCCGCTCTTCGCCACCTTCCTGCTCGGCATGTTCTGGTCGCGCACCACCGGCACCGGGGCGTTCATCGGCCTGCTCCTCGGGACGGCGACGTCGGGCCTTGTCCACGCGCTCACCATCTCGCAGGGCAACCTTCCCGGAATGAAGGGCGGCTACCTGGGCGTCGTGCACACCTTCCCGAGCGAGATGGCCCAGAACTTCTGGCTGGCCATCTTCGCCTTCATCGTCTGCTTCGGCCTCACGGCGGGCATCTCGCTGGCCACCGCGCGGACCAAGTCCGACGACGAGCTCAAGGGGCTCGTCTATTCGCTCACGCCCAAGATCAAGGATGAAAGCCTGGCCTGGTACCAGAGGCCGGCTGTCCTGGGCACCGTGCTGCTCGCCGCGTGCGTCGTTCTTAACCTGATATTCTGGTAGAAAGGAATCCATTATGGGACTCGATATCCGCTGGCCAATCGGCCTCATGTTCTCGTTCGTCGGGGCCTTAATGACGGTCTACGGCTTCGTCACCGCGGGTGACGCCGAGATGTATCACCGCTCGCTCGACATCAACATCAACATCGCCTGGGGCATCGTGCTGCTCGTCTTCGGCGGACTGATGCTGGTCCTTGCCATGCGCAGCAAGGGCGGCGGTGGCCCCCCGGGCCCGAAGTAGGCGGAAAGGCGTTGCCCCGAGCGATGGGCCCGCGGCCGAATCCGCCGGGCCGGAGTCCTCACTGCACGGTCAGGTTCACGTCCGAGTAAAGGAAGAACCGCTGAACCTCGTAGGCCGAGGCGGCCGTGGCCCCCCTCCGGACGACGATCATGCGGCCGGCCAGTATCCCGGTGGCAAAATCGGGGAGGGAACTGCTGACAACGGCGCCCGTGTTCGGCGCCGCGACGATCTCGTTTGTCGACGGGCCGATGTCCACCCAAGCGGTGTCGGCCGGGCTGTTGTTGGCGAGCGTCAGCGTGTACTTTGGCTGCACGATCCGCTCGACGAGCAGCCTGGAGGCGTTGGTCCTGTTGTTCGCGGAGGCGGTGTTCCACAGCGCGTAGCTACCGGGCGAGAGCAGCGGGGCCCACAGAGCGAGCGCCTGGGCCTGCGTCGACTCCCAGCTCTGGTCCCAGATCGAGTCGAAGGTCTGCGTGGCGTCCGCAGTCGGAAACGCGAGCGTCCTGTAGGGTGGCACCATGAGCGACATGAGGAGGTAGCGCTGCTGTCCGGTCTCGCCTGTTGGCCCGATGACAAGGGCCCGCTGGACCCCATAAGCGTTGAACGCGATGGCCGAATACTGACTCTGGGTCAGGTTGGAATAGCTCGCGCCGACGGCGTAGGACGTCACGCCGCGCTTCTGCGCCAGCTTAGTCACCCATCCCGCCGGGTCTACTGTCACTGTCGGGCCAAAGATCCTCAACGCGATGCCGGTGGCCGTGTCGAAGGTAGTGAACACGGTACCCGCCGGCAAGCCGCTGCCGGGAACGGACGCCTCGTTCAAGTTGGTGTAGTCGAGGGCATCGTAGGTCGCCTCGAAGTCCTTGCGGAGCGACCGGAGCGTCTCCGCTTCAGAACGGATCTGCGCCTCGTCCAGCTTGTTCGAAAGAACCGGCGCGAGGATTCCCGCCAGGATTCCCACGATTGCCACCGCGATCAGCAGCATGAGCAGGAATTCGCCCGATGCCCCGTTTGGATCAGTGGATCTCATTCACCACCTCCACGACGGGCAGGACCACGGCCAGCGCCACGCCGAGCACCCAGGCCAACACAAAAAGGAGCATGACTGGCTCGATCAGTCCCAGGGCCAGCGCGATGCGATGCTTCGCCTCCGATTCAAAATAGGCGCCGAGCTTCCTAAAGACCTGAGGAAGCGCCGCCTCACTACTCTTGATGGCGAGCACGACCTCGGGGGCGAAAACACCGGATTGCTCGAACGCATCGCCTACGGTCGCATTCTCGCGGACCGCGGCCACGACTCGCCCGATCCCTCGCGAATAGGTGTCGTTTCCCGCGACCGCAGCACAGGTCTCGAGCGCCTCGACGATCCGGATTCCCGACTCGCTCATCGCGCAGTATGTGACGCAGATCCGCGCCATGCATAGAGCCTCGACGGCCTCCCGCACGACCGGAATGCCTAGCATCATTCGGTCAAGGCGCGGCCGGAATCGCGGACGAAGCCCGAGCCACACCGCCACGGCGGGAGCGGCAAGGGCGGCAAGGGCGCAGAACGGGTGGCGGAGCACGACGTCGCTCAGAGTGAAGAAGAAGCCCGTGACGGGATTGATCTTCGTCATGCCTATGTCGCGGAGCATCTTCGAAAACCTAGGCAGCGTGAAGACGCAGAGGACCGCGGTAGCCCCAAGCCCCACCGCTAGGACCAACACCGGATACGCGAGGCCACGCAGCGACTCCCGCCGGATCCCGCGCATCTGTGCGACATAGTCGCGCACATGCCTGACCCCATCGGGCAGTCGGCCCGACGCCTCGTGCGCCGTGATGATGCCCACCATGGATTCGTTGAATACCCTCGGGAATTGCCTGAGCGATTCCCCAAAGCGGCCGGCCTCCTCGACGCGCCTTGCCACCTCCGTCCAAAGCCCGCGGGCGTTGCCTGCCGGCGCGCAGTCCGCCAGCCTTCTGAGCGCCGTGTTGATTCGCACGCCGCTGACGAGCATCAACTCAAGCGAATCTAGCGCGGCGAGCAGCATCGAACCGGGGATCCTCGTTCGCTCGAGGGCCCTGGCCCTGGGCGCCATCCGCCTTATGTCGACGATGAACGCCTTGCGGTGCGACTCGATGTGCTCCGCAAGGCTTGCAAGGTCGACCGCATCGATCGTGGTCGCGCTTCGGCGGCCGCTGCGCCCGACAAATCTCGCACGGAACCGCGGCATGCGTGCTCACCCGCCGGCCGTGGTGATGGTGGTCCGCCTGCCCCGGGGCAGAACGAAGTACACACCCGCGCGCTCAATGACCACTGCGGAGTCGGCAATCCGCGCCACGTTGAACCTTCCTAGTGTAGTGTCTCACTAATGGCGTGACAATGGGTATCCGCGGTCTTTACTCTGCTTTCATGAGCAGACTCAATGCCGGTGTGGAGATCAGCCATGATCAACGTGCGGAGTTGGAGCGTCTGGTT
>Ga0302320_10017665_pt1 | contig 14456 bp, 13 predicted proteins | sample Bog_T0_3_FD_202130 | JGI IMG/M metagenome (GOLD analysis project Ga0302320, IMG submission 202130) | Peat permafrost microbial communities from Stordalen Mire near Abisko, Sweden - Bog_T0_3 | ecosystem: Environmental > Terrestrial > Soil > Wetlands > Peat | place: Sweden: Abisko, Stordalen Mire...
ACGCCTGCGGGTACCACTCCGGTGCCTGCGACCACGCCTGCGGGTACCACTCCGGTGCCTGCGACCACGCCTGCGGGTACCACTCCGGTGCCTGCGACCACGCCTGCGGGTACCACTCCGGCACCGTCCACAACACCGGTCCCGTCTACGACGGCGAGGCCGAGGCGCCACCACCACCATCACGCTGACCGCCGTCACCACGGCCGCGGGAACACCTGAGCGCAGCCGGTCGCTCGCTGTCCAAGGACGGCGTGGACCAGTCGATCGCTCCTAGCCAGCCGCATCGTCCGGTGTAGACCGGAGGTGACATCAACAAGCGCGCTCGTCGGCCGGCCCGGCGGCTCATGGCGGTGCGTCTGCTGCGGCGACCGCTCCGGGCGCCATCAGGAGCCCTACTCGCCGCAGCCTCTCCACGCACTCCGATACCTCAGCTAGCGGATCGTCCGCGAGGTGGAAGAGCTCGGCGACGGTGTGCGCGAGCTCGAGAACCGATCGGCCGCCGTCGGATAGCTCGAGCACGACCGCCGCCGTGTTGTTGAGCTGGTGCTCGCGAGTCGAATTGCGACGGCGGACTCGAAGCCCCTGATCGACCTCAAACACCTCCAGCGCGTCGACGGATCGCGGAAAGTCCGTTTCGGGGTTCTGGCGCCGGACACTGAGCGCAGCGAGCGACCCGTCGGCGAGCGCTCGCAGAAAGTAGGCCTCGAGCCCACCGTGCCGCGCAATGAAGGCCACCTGGTCGGCCTCGTCGGCGGGGACATCCGCGAGGATCCGGGCGTAGGCACGGCGGTGCACGGCGGCGGTCATCGGCGCGTGAGGCTCGGCCGCACATGTCTCGCCAGGCGGCTCGGGACGGCCCGGCGGCGCGAGCATGAAGATGTCCCATTCACTCGCGAGATCGGCAGCTCTGATCGTGATCGCGATCGCGTCTGGCCCGCTCGGATCCTCTGTCACGAGCACGTGTTCATACCCGCGGCGCGAAGCCTCGCTCACCGCCTCGCGCCAGCATCCCAGCCGCCGCTGCTCCGGCCCGCCATCCTGCTGTGCCTCCAGATGCTCGGTGCGCCACGCCAGCTCGGCCGGATGGGTGTGCTCGCCGGCGTTCTCAGCGACGCAGATCACTGCGTCGAAGACGTTCAGGGGGTGCTCGATTTGCATCCTCGCTTGCTCGAAGAGCCCGTCCGCAGCGTCCGCCAAGAGCTCACGGAAGTGCTCCTCCATCGGCGCCGGATCCCAGCCGATCTCGGACCATCCGACGTAGTAGTTGCGAATCCGGTCTTCCCACCTGTTCGTGTATTGGACGCCGCGCGGCCGGCCGAAGCGGTGCACCCATCCCAACCCGGGGTGGCAGATCACGCGCCCACCGCGCTGGCGGAACTTCTCGTGCAGGTATCCCTCCTCGCCGCCGAAGCCCCGCATCCGCGGGTTCAATCCCGGCCACGCATCGCGGCGGCACGCGAACAGGCCGAGGCCCTGCATCGCGACCTCAAATGGCTCACAGGCAGGATCCTCGATGCGCGGATCCGTGCTCCACTGTCCAAACATGCCCTCACCCCAGGTCGGCTCCAGGTGGGTCGCGGCCGGGTTTCGGAGGTCGTCGTAGAGCAGCGGACCCTGCAGCAGGTCTCGGCTCTCCGGGCGCTCGACGAACCAATCGCGCAGCGTCGCGAGCGCCCCGGGCACCAGAAGCACGTGCGAGTCGACGCAGCAGACGATCTCTGCGTCGGCCTCGCGGAACACCAGGTCCCGCACCGCCGTGCCGTTGTAGGCGTTGAACGGCACGTAGCGGTAGTCGGCGATCCAGTCGCCGAGCTCGCGCAGCGGCGTCGCAGCGATACCGTCCGGATGGTTGTCGATCACGAGCAGCGAGAGGTCCGCCAAGACGTCGGTCTGATACATGCGGATCGCCTGCACGGTGAACCACACGCCGTCGAAATCGTCATACGTCGACATGCCGACGCACAGACGCGGCGCGGCGCCCGGCGCCGCGCGATCAACGGTGTCGCGCTGCGGCGTGTCCCTGGGGCCCGCGGATTGATGACCGCGGACCCGGCGAAACGGACGTGCGGCCGCCTCGGCATCCGGTATCACGCCCACCTCGGTCCCGGCCGCCAGGGCCCTCGGATCTGCCGCGAGCACCCCGGCGGCCCACCGACGCTGCCCGTCGGTGTAGAGCGACGCGTGCTTCAGCACGATACGGGCCCTGATCTCCTGGTCCTTACCGACCAACCTGGAGTACAAGCCGTCGTGTACACGGTAGTGCCACAACGCGCCGGCTGCCCTGACGCCGATCCAGCCGTGCTCGATGCAGCCGATCCAGAAATCCCAGTCGGCATGTCCGATCTCGGTGTCATAGCCCCCGACCTGCTCCCATGCGGCGCGGCGAAACAGCGAGGCGCTGCCGACAAGGTTGACGTGGAGCTCGGTTTGCGTGTCCCACTCCCGAAGCTGCTGGACGGCCCCGTCCTCGTCAAAGCCGAGGATGTCCCCATAGGCGATCGCCGCCAACGGGTGCCGCTCCAGCGCCGCCACACACGTTTCAAGGAAGGCGCTGTCGAGACGATCGTCAGCGTCGAGGCACAGCACGTATTCAGCTGTCGTAGCCTCCACGCCGACGTTGCGACTCGCTCCTGCCGAGCCGCTGTGCCGCGTGGATATGAGCCGGATCGAAGCCTCCGAATGGGAGGCGACAAGCCGCTGCGCGACCTCGCGAGAGTCGTCGGTGCTGCCGTCGTCGACGATGATTATCTCGTCCGCGCAAAGCGTCTGGGCGACGACGCTCTCAACCGCCTCGGCCAGGTAGCGGCCGTAGTTGAAGCAGGGGATGACGACTGCGGCACGCATCTCGCTCTCACACCGTGTCAAATCAGGGGCCGGGGTACGCCGGCGACGGTCGCGTCGCTATCGCTGTCGCAGCCTAGCGGACAGCTAACGGTGCCTGACAGGCATCCCCGCACGACCGCCTGATCGATCCATCGACGGCGGTCGGCCGCGACGCGGCGCACCTCTCGCTCGTAGGCTGCGAAGAGGCCGTTGAGGTCCGGCCCGAACCTGCTGAACGTAGACCTCATCGAAGCCGGCCTGCTCGTAGCGTTCGACCAATCCAGGTGGCGGTCGATATCGGTCAGCCGCTGCGGGATCGCTCGTGGCGTGGCGCGCGCCGGCCGACGATCAGGCGCTCGCGGTCGAGCATTGTCGCGGCGCCCCAGCAGGCGAGGCCGTCGAGCACGACAAAGGCGAGGCCGATCGCGACGGCCGAGAGCACCGTCGGCGCGATCACTCGGAAGGTGATCAGGACCGCCAACCCGAGCGGCGGCAGGCTCGCCAGTGTCGAGAGTTGCTGGGCCACGCGCACGTCGGTTGACCGCACGGACACCGCCATGCCGACACATACCGACCAGGTGGCGAGCAGCGGCGTGAACAGCACCTCCACGAGGATCGGCGGAACCTGCCATAGATCGGAGAACACCGCGTGCGCCGCCCAAATGCGCACGGCGACGACGAAGGCCGCATACAACACGTAGGTGACGGCGACCGCGGGCAGCACGGCCGCGAGGCCCTTGCCGAGCATCAGCTCGCCACGGCGGACGGGGGTGGTGAGCAGCGGCTCGAGCGTACCCTGGTCGCGTTCGCCGACGACCGAGTAAGAGGAGATGGCGGCGGGGAGGATCACGGGCACGATGAGCATCAGCAGTAGGACCGAGCTGACCACGCTACGCACGGCCGAGGTGCTCGCGGAGGCGCTCAGCGAGAAGATGCTGATCATCGGGCCGGTGAGGAACAGCACCGGCAGGATGCCCATCGTCACCACGATCGCGCGGTTGCGCCGGAACTGGCGAAGCTCCTTGCGGAAGACGGCCCGCACGCGCCCCCGATCGATGTTCACGGGCGCCTCGCCTCCACGTCCTCATCGATCAGCTCCAGGTAGACGTCCTCGAGCGAGTGTCTGCGCTCGCTGATCGAGAGCACGTCGGCGCCTGCGGCGACCAGCGCCCTGGTCAGCTCGGGCGCGGCGGTACGCGGGTCGGAGACGGTCAGCTCGTAGCCGTCGGCGCCGTCCGAATGCCAGCCTGCGAAGCCGGGGACGGCAGCGAACAGGCGCTCCGGGGCCTCCAGCGGCGCGAGCGTGGTGACCGCGAGGGAGCGCGCGAACAGGCGCTCGCGCAGCTCGTCGGGGCGGCCCACGGTTCGCAGCCTTGTGTTGAGGATCGCAACGCGGTCGCACATCCGCTCGGCCTCCTCGAGGCGATGGGTCGTGAGGAAGATCGTCACGCCACGCTGTCGTAGGGCGGTGATCAGTTCGTGCACCTCGCGCGAGGCGACCGGGTCGAGCCCCGAGGTCGGCTCGTCGAGGAACAGGACCCGCGGGTCGCTCAGCAGCGCCCGCGCGATCGCGACGCGCTGCTTGAGTCCCTTCGACAGGCTGCCGCACGGGTCGCCTGCGCGCTCAACGAGGTTGACGGTGGCGAGCGCCTGCTCGATCCGCGGGCGAACGTCCGCAAGTCCGTAGAGGCCGGCGAAGAACTCCAGGTTCTCGGCGACCGTGAGCCGCGGATAGAGACCCGGAGCCTCCGGCATGATCGCGATGGCGCTGCGGATCGCGACAGCGTTCTCGGGCACGAGCGGGATGCCGGCCACGACTGCCGAACCTTCGCTTGGTGCGATCAGCGTGCCGAGCGTCCGTACGGTCGTGGTCTTGCCCGCGCCGTTCGGCCCGAGGAAGCCGAACACCTCGCCCCACCCGACGCTGAACGAGACGTCGGCCAGGGCGGTACGCTCGCCGAAGCGCTTGGTCAACCCCTCGACGATGATCGCCTCGTCGCCGGCAGGCCCGCGCAGGCGGGTCGGCGTCGACGCCTCAGCCCGCAGCCTGGCGATTGCGGCCACCTGCTCCGGCGTGCGCTCCACCGGCTCTCGCGGCGCGACCGCAGGCGCCTCCTCGGCCGCATTCGCCGCGTCCTGCCGCTCGCCGGACAGTCGCCAGCCGACCCCGGTGTACACGGCGACCAGCGCAAGCACGATGACGATCCGGGCGGTCGAGGCGTGCACCACCAGCAGCGCGACGATCGCGGCGGCGAGCAGGACGCTGGCGATCACCCATCCCTGCCAGGCCAGCGGCCGGTAGCCCACCCCGTAGCGGCGGCGGACGAACCATGGCCGTGACCGCGTTCCGAGCTCCGGAGGCGGCATCGTGAGGCGACTATACGGGGAGTCCGGCGCGTGCTCGACTTCGGACAGGAACCGCACCCGCGGCGGCGAGGTCGATCAGGAAGCGGATGCAATACCGCTCGCTCAGATTGACCATAGACGCGGCGAAAGACGATTCCGGCCCAGCCCGGTTTTCGTGCATGGCCGCTACGGTAGTCGCGTGCGGATTGCGACCTGGAACGTCAACTCGGTCAAGCAGCGCCTGCCGCGGCTCCTGCCGTGGCTCGCCGAGCGCTCTCCGGACGTGGTGTGCCTGCAGGAGACGAAGCTCGCGGACGCCGCCTTCGATGCGCTGCTCGGCGTCGAGCTGGCCGCCCGCGGCTATCTGGTCGCGCGGCACGGCGAGGCGCGGTGGAACGGCGTCGCGATCCTCTCGCGCGCCGGACTCGATGATGTCGAGGCCGGCGTGGACGGCGCGCCGGGCTTCCCGGAGGCCGAGGCCCGCGCGATCGCCGCCACGTGTGGCGGGATCCGGGTTCACTGCGTGTACGTGCCCAACGGGCGCGAGCCCGGGTCCGCCCACTACTTCTACAAGCTCGAGTGGCTGGCGGCGCTTCGCTCCGCCCTCGCAGCGGGCTCGACCGACGCCGTCGTCTGCGGCGACATGAACATCGCGCCCAGCGACGCTGACCTCTTCGATCCCGCCGCCTTCATTGGGCACACGCACGTGACGGTGCCTGAGCGCGCCGCGCTATCGCAGCTGCAGTCGCTCGGCCTGCACGACGTCGTCCGCGAGCGCTGGCCCGAGCAACGCATCTTTACTTACTGGGACTACCGCGCGGGAATGTTTCACCAGGATCGCGGGATGCGGATCGACCTTGTGCTGGCAAGCGCGCCGGTCGCCGCTCGGGTCCAGGCCACGTGGGTCGACCGCCAGGCACGCAAGGGCACCGGTCCGAGCGACCACGCGCCGGTGATCGTCGACCTCGACGAGGCGCCGGACGGCGACATCGGCCCCGTCGTGCCGCCGCCGTCGGCGCCCGCCACGGGCAAAAGGCGGATCACGCCACAGGCGCGCGAACGCTGAGAAACACTTGCATGCTGAGCGATTGTGCTCGCGCGTGCCGCTCCGAGCCGGCGCAGGTAATCCGAGGGAGCGGATATGGCAGTGGCTTCGGTTCTCGGCTTTGACGGCGCCGTCAAAGCCGGTTGCCGCGGCGTGCGCGCCACGCTCGGTCCGGACGATGCCCACTGGACCCGCCCCCGACGGGCTCGTCGCCCACATCGCTGAGGCCAAGCCGGGTGATGCGTGAGGCGCACACGGTTGCCGCGCTGCGTATCGCTTCCCAGCCGCTGCTCGAGCAGGTCGGGCCAGTTGGGCGACGGGGATGACCCCGAGGCGCTCGCTCACACAGCGATTGCGAGCTTGCGGATGCCCCCGAGCTGAGCGTATCGCGCGCCTCCCCATGGGCAGCCCTGGTTTCGAACTTCGCGCGGCGGGAGGCCATCAGCAGCTCGGCTGCTCTCCGCCGCGCGAAGGGAGTTAGGAGGCTGCAGGTGTTGGGACGATCGGGGTGCCGCGGCGCTCGCCCTGTTTGCTGCCGAGTCCGGGGAGCAGGGTGAGGCAGAGGCCTGCGACGGCTACGTGCATGACCATCAGCGGTAGCACTGTGGAGGCGGTCGCTGTGTGAGAGTAGGCGTGTCCTGCCCAGATTGCGATGTCAGGGATGAATGACAACACGAGGGCGACCGGCGCGACGCGCCAGAAGGTGCGAATCGGCTGGCTGGAGAAGGTGTTCAGCAAGCGGCACGCTCCGGCCGCCGCGAGCACGCCGAGCACGGTGAGCATGACCACGCTGCCCAGCTTGAGCGGAGTGAACGCCGCCGGTACGGTCACCACGTTTAGGGCGATCGCTCGGACAACGAGCACGGTGATGACCGATCCGGCGAGGGTTACGGCCGTGGCCAGGGCAAGGCGGCGTGTCCCGAACCGTGGGTCTGGCTCTGTCTTCATGAGTATCGCTCCTTGGATTGGGGGTGCGACGTGCTAACACGACGCTACGCAGTGGGCCGCGCGATGTCATCGTCCGCAGGGGCGAACGGGGGACCATCGAGCGAGCCACCTGCGGCCGTCGTCTCATCCGCAGGGATGAAAGGCCGCGACGGGGCGCTCGCTCTCGATTTCCTCAGCGAGCCATTGGCTGCCGACGCCGGGACGCTCAGCATCCGCCTGTGGCCTTGCGAGTTACTCGGCCGTCTCGCGCGGCGTGATGAGACCGGTCTCGTAGGCGTAGATCACGGCCTGGACGCGGTCGCGTAGGCTGAGCTTGCCGAGTATCCGTGAGACGTGCGACTTGACCGTCGCCTCCGAGACGACCATGGCGGCAGCGATCTCGGCGTTGGAGAGGCCGGCGGCGAGCATCCCGAGGACCTCTTCTTCGCGGTCGGTGAGGCCGGCCAAACCGTGGGCGTCGCGGGACACCGCGGCGGGTAGGCGGCGCCCGACCTGGTCCAGCAGCTGACGCGTCACTGCCGCCGAGAGGACCGCGTCGCCGGCCGCGACGGCGCGCACTGCCGCGAGCACGTCCTGAGTCGGTGCATCCTTGAGCAGGAACCCGCTCGCGCCGGCTCGCAGCGCGTCGATGATGTAGTCGTCCAGCCCGAAGGTGGTGAGGATCAGCACTCGCTGGTCCGGTAGCCGGCGCGTGGCCTCGATACCATCCATCACGGGCATGCGTATGTCCATGAGCACGACGTCGGGCCGCTGCGCCCTGGCCAGGCTGACGGCCTCCTCTCCGTTTTCGGCCTCGCCAACGACGCTGATGTCGCCCGCGGATTCAAGCACCGATTTGAACCCGGCTCGCATCATCGGCTGGTCATCAGCGATGACGACGCGCAGCGGCGTCATGAGTCGGCTCCGAGATAGGGCAGCACGGCCGTGACCTCAAATCCTCGCCCCGCCCCGGGACGGGCGCTCAGCGTCCCCCCGAACATCGCCACGCGCTCGCGCATGCCGACGAGGCCGTGCCCGTCGTTCGGCGCCTGCTCCCTCGGCGCGTCGGGCGCATCGCCGGCGTCGGCGATCGTTAGTCGCAGTCCCTCCTCAGCGTAGTCGAGAGTCACATGCGTATCCGCGCCGGCGGCGTGCTTGACCACGTTGGTCAGGGCTTCCTGGATGATGCGAAATGCCGAGAGGTCTTCGCTCTGAGTCAGCGCCCGCGGCTGACCACGCACCGTGAGCTCGATGCGCAGGCCAGCCGCGCGGGCCTGCTCCACGAGCCGGTCGATGTTGGCGAGACCCGGCTGTGGCGCGAGTTCCGCCGTCGCTCTGTCTGTCCGCAACAGCCGCAGGGTGCGGTGCATCTCGGCCATCGCCTGGCGGCCGAGGTCCGCGATCGCCGTCGTGTCGCTCGCGACGCGGGGGTCGTCGATCGCCGCACCGAGTCCCTGTGCCTGCACGACCATCAGGCTCACGTTGTGAGCTATGACATCGTGAAGCTCCTGCGCTATGCGCACACGCTCAACTGCGACGGCTCGATCTGCCAGTAGCTCGCGCTCGCGGTCCAGCCGCTCGGCGCGCTCGCGAAGCCCGTCGATCAGCCGCCGGCGCGCACCGACGTAGAGTCCGAGCGCCACCGCGGCGGCGCACGATGCCGCACTGCCGATCGCGAATCCCAGCAGCCGGCCCGCGTCGAGGGCGCCGCCCCAACCGGCGGTCGCGACGATCGAGGCGAGGGCGACGGCAAGCGCGGCGGCCGCGGACAGCTGCCACGGGCGGCGGGAAGCCATGGCGAACAGGACCACTAGGGCTGGCAGCAGCAGCGTCGGGTCGTCTGGGATCACCAGCGTGACCGCGATCGCGAGCACCAGTGCTGGAATTGGCTGGCGCTCGCGCCAGAGCACCGCCACCACGGCGGCCAGCGCGAGGAGCAGCACGAACGGCTCGTGCCGGTGTGCCGCGGTGATGCTCAGCGCCAGGATCACGGGGACCGAGACGACCGCGGCGAGCGCAACGTCACGCCTGCGGAGCGGCAGCCGGGAGATGCGCGCGATCGGGGCCGGGGACATCGTCTGAGGATAGCCCCGGCCCTGCGCGATCAAGCCGCCGCCAACGCGCAATTGCTTCACACGTCGCGCCGCATCAGGACCACTGCACCGGCGGCGAGCGTCGCGGCGCAGTAGCCGGCGAATACCGCCAGACCCGCCCACGGCGAGAGCGTATGGGCGTGGGCGGCGATGTCCATGATCGCCGCGCCGGCGTTGCTCGGCAGGTAGGGGTCGATCGCGTTGGCGAGACTCGACGGCAGGATCCCGACCAGCGGCGGGATCACGAACATGACCGCGGCGAACGTCGCGATCCCGGCTGCCGTGTTGCGCAGGATCGTCCCGAGACCGAGGCCGAACAACCCGACGAGCATCAGGTAGACCGCTGACCCGAGCACTGCGCCCGCGACCCCGCTGTGGGAGAAGGCGATCTGGATGTGTTGAGATGACAGGAACGCCTGTCCTGCGAAGAACGCGATCAGCGTCGACGGCAGCGCCACGGCGAAGCCGACGAGCGCGAACACACCGATCTTGGCCCAGAGCACCGGCAGCCGCGTGGGCACCGCCGCGAACGTTGAGCGGACCATGCCCGTGCTGTACTCGCCGGTGATCAGCAGCACGCCCAGAACACCGATCGCGAGGACACCGAAGTCGACACCAAGCAGACTCGTGGACAGAGGATCGAAGCTCGCCTTGTCGGCGAGGCTCATCGAGCTCCAGCGCCCCGCGGTCGCCGCGCTGGCGATGACGCCGAAGCCAATCGTCGCCACCACGGTGATCAAGAGCGTGTACCACGTGGAGCGCAGCGACCGGAGCTTGGTCCACTCCGAGAGTGCGACGCGGCGCTGGGTAACGCGGGTCGCCGGAGCCTTCCGCGGCCTGACAGGTGTGACGGTGGCGGAGTTCATGCTGCCATCCTTTCCTGCTCGTCGATGGTTGTGGTTGCAGTGCTGTCGGACCCGCGGTACTCGATCTCGTCGTGCGTGAGTGCCATGAACGCCTCCTCGAGGGAAACCTCCACCGGCGTGAGCTCGTACAGGACGAACCCGGACGATGCAGCGCTGCGGCCAATGTCGTCCGAGCTCAGTCCCTCGATCTCGAGAACGCCGGGCTCATCGCTGGACACCCGCACGTCGGGCGCGAGCAGCATTTCGCGCAGCTCACCCGCCTGCGGCGTGCGGACGCGGACGACGTTCTTCGATGACTCATGCACGAAGTCGCTCACGCTGATGTCGCGGATCAGGCGTCCGCGCCCGATGATGATCAGGTGCTCGGCCGTGAGGGCCATCTCGCTCATCAGGTGCGAGGAGAGAAAGACGGTGCGACCCTCGGCCGCGAGTGAACGCAAAAGGTCCCTGATCCAGTGGATCCCGTCAGGATCCAGACCATTGATCGGCTCATCGAGGATCACAACCTTCGGGTCTCCCAACAGCGCCGCGGCGATCCCCAAACGCTGACCCATCCCCAGTGAGAACTGACCGACGCGTGTACGCGCGACACCGCCGAGCCCGGCGAGCTCGATCAGCTCATCGACCCGCGCGCGTGCGATCCCGTGCGTCTGCGCCAGCGCCAGCAGATGGTTGTACGCCGAGCGCCCCGGATGCACCGCCCTTGCCTCCAACAGCACACCAACCTCATGCAACGGCGCGACGTGCTCACGGTAGGGCTTACCGCCCACCGTCACCCCGCCGCTCGTCGGCGCATCCAGACCGAGGATCAGGCGCATGGTCGTCGACTTGCCCGACCCGTTCGGGCCCAGGAATCCGGTCACGACGCCTGGCCGAACCACGAACGAGAGGTCATCGACCGCGGTCTTGTCGCCGTAGCGCTTCGTCAAGCTACTCACATCAATCATGGGTCGCGCTCCATCTCGTAGGTGGCTGTAGCAACCCCGACAACGCTAGGCCTGCCCGCCGTCGATGACATCGGCCATCATGCGAGAGAAGGGCGCAGCGAGCGAACGACATGACGCCGGCGTGTCATCCGCAAGGATGAGCGCCGTCAGCACGACAGGTTCGCGCCAGGCCAACGGTGCTACGAGCATTGGGCTGCCGCGTGACCGCGTGCAATCGTCGATGTCCGCGGCGCTCCGTGCACGGGAGCGCGATCTCGCTCGCCCTGCTCGGCGGGAACCTCGTCGCCCAGATCGTGCTCGACCTGGTCGCAGTCCTGGTCGGCGGAACCGCTTCTGCGGCCGCAACGCCGCTCGCTCCCACCTTCGGGCTCACTGCCCTTGAAGCGCCGGTGATGTTCGCGCGCTTGGCCGGGGCCGGGATGGATCAACTGCAGCTCAGCGGCGAGCGCCCCTCATGACGACCCCCCGTCGTGCTCGCCGCGGGATCGAGCCAGGGCGCGCAGCTCTCGGCGGAGCATGATCGACGGGCCGCCGATCAGTTCCCATGAGCGCGCGATCCCGATCAGGAAGCAGACGATCACAAGCACCGCGATCGTCGTCACCGGCCCGTCACGCCTGGCGTCCGACAACTGCGACAACCCGGCGGCGAGTTGAATGGCGAACGTGACAGCCAGACCAACCAAGAACACGGCATCGCGCAGCTCGCCTGGCTGGTCGCCTCTCACTCGCAGCAAAGAGAGCAGAGAGGCGAGCACAAACACCAACCCCAAGATCGCGACCACGAGCGCCGTCCCGCCAATCCGCACCCCCGGCACCAGCGCGAACAACGACACCACCAGCGCGTTCGTGAAGGCGGTCAGGGCGGCGGATGCGCGAACCCGGTGGGCCTGAGACCCATCTTCCGCAACTCGATCATGAGCCACGGAAATCGCGACGAACAGCAGCCCGATCAATGTTCCGGCGACCTCAGCGGTCGCACTGAACAGATTATGAAAGCCGCTCGGAAGCACAGCTCAATCGTGGCCCAGCCGTCGGACGCCCACACCCGCAGACCGTCGGTTGCTCTGTCAACGTGCGCCGACACCGCCGCACGGTCGCCGGGGAAGATCTCCCGGCCGGCAGCGGAGGCTGTTGGTGACCAGCGCGCGCTGTTCGCTGCGGGCGAGCGCCATGATCTCGCGGTCTGTGAGAACTTCGCGCGCGGCGTGGCCGCTGACGGCTTCGACGTCGTGTCCGCGGCCGCGAAGTTCGCGAGCGATTGCCGGAGAGAGAGAGCTTCACCGCTCAAGCACGGCGTGCCCGGCAATCCAGGCGGCGTGTCCTCGGCGGCCTCGCGTTCGTTGAGATCGATCCACTCGTCGATCTCAGCCGTATATGCGCCGTAGCAGGTGACCGCCGCTTGCACGAGCCCGACCGGCACCTCCAGATAGGGCGAAACGCGCAAAGGCGCGTGACGGTCGTACCGGTGCCGCTCGGAGTGGGTCGGCGATGATGAGGGGTTCTACGGCGCCGGCGTTTACTGCTTGGTGCCATTGTTACCGTGCTGTAACCGCACGCGGTGATGCTGGTGAAGGGCGGCGGCTACGCCGCCCTTCACCACCCGGGACGCACGCTCGGGAGAGGGAAAAGGAGCGCAATCGATGAGAGTGTTGGTGGTCGAGGATCACGCCAAGCTGGCGTTGACGGTGTCCACGGTGCTGCGAAGCGAGGGCATGGCGGTGGACGTGGTCTTCGACGGCCAGGACGCGCTTGACCATTTGGCCCTGACCCGTTACGACGTGGTCGTCTTGGACCGCGATCTGCCGGGAGTTCACGGCGACGAGGTGTGCCGCCGCTTGGTGTCTGAGGGCTGTGAGAGCCGCGTGCTGATGCTCACCGCTTCGGGCACGATCGGCGACCTCGTTGAGGGGCTCGGGCTCGGCGCCGACGACTACCTGCCCAAGCCGTTTGACTTCGCCGAGCTGGTTGCTCGGCTCCGCGCCCTCGCCCGACGGTCGATCCGTGCCGTGCCCCCCGCTCTCGTCCACGGCGACCTGGTCCTTGACTCTCCTCACCGCGCGGTCACGCGGGCCGGCCAGCGTGTCGCCCTCACCCCACGCGAGTTCGCGGTGCTCGAAGCTCTCCTGCGCGCCGGAGGAGCCGTGCAATCATCTGAAGCGCTGCTCGAACTGGTGTGGGACGAGAACGCGGACCCCTTCAGTGCCACGGTCAAGACGACGATCAGCCGGCTGCGCTCCAAGCTCGGCGACCCGCCGATCATCGAGACTGTTCGCGAAGGCGGCTACCGAATATGAGTAATACCGTGACTCGGCTCGCTGTGCGGCTCGGCGGGTCCAGGGTTCGCCGACGCACGGTCCGTGTCCGCCTTGCCGGCGTCTACGGGAGCCTGTTCCTGGTCTCGGGAGCGGCGCTGCTGGCGATCACCTACTTGCTCGTCGCCGGATGGCCCGATCTGCCCACGACCACCCTCCTTGGCGCCCCGGCCCTCTCGCACGCGCCATGGGCGGGGTGGGCGTTGGTCAACACCTCGTCAGGCGCGATCACCCAACTGGAGCCCGCCGGGGCTCCCGCGCTGGAGCGGGCCGCCGAATTGCACGACCTGCTGATTCGTTCCGGCATCGCCCTCGCGCTTATGGCGGTGGTCTCTGTGTGGCTGGGTTGGCTGGTCGCCGGCCGCGTGCTGCGACCACTGCGGGCGATTACGGCGACCACGAACGAGATCTCCGAGGATAACCTCCATCAACGTCTCGGCCTCGAAGGGCCCGATGACGAGGTAAAGGACCTGGCCGACACCATCGACGGTTTGCTCAGCCGCCTCGAAGGAGCGTTCGACGCCCAGCGCAACTTCGTCGCCAATGCGTCCCACGAGCTGCGTACCCCGCTGACGCTCTCCCAGGCGCTGCTGCAGATGAGCCTACGCGATCCCCACACGACCGCTGAGTCCTTCCGCGCCACCTGCGAGGACGTCTATGCAGCGGGCCAACACCAAGAACGCCTGATCGATTCGCTGCTCGTCCTCGCTCGAAGCCAACGAGGCCTCGACCACCGAGAGCTCATCGACCTCGCGGCCCTCGTCGACGACAGCGCGGCGGGCTACCAGTCGGCGGCGGCTGCCAAGGGCGTGCGCCTCGAAATCTGCGCCGACCATCCCGCCCCAATCACGGGGGACCGAAGCCTCGTCGAGAGGCTCGTTACCAACCTCCTGGAGAACGCGATCCGCCACAACACGATCGACGGATCGGCGCACCTTTCGGTCGGGCGGCAAAATGGCGAGGCGATCCTCCAGGTAAGCAACACTGGGCCGCTCGTCGCGCGAGCGAACGTCGCGCGACTCCTCGAGCCGTTCCAACGCGCCACCAACAAGCGCACCGCCGACGACGAGGGACTCGGCCTCGGGTTATCGATCGTC
>Ga0302320_10017666_pt1 | contig 14456 bp, 9 predicted proteins | sample Bog_T0_3_FD_202130 | JGI IMG/M metagenome (GOLD analysis project Ga0302320, IMG submission 202130) | Peat permafrost microbial communities from Stordalen Mire near Abisko, Sweden - Bog_T0_3 | ecosystem: Environmental > Terrestrial > Soil > Wetlands > Peat | place: Sweden: Abisko, Stordalen Mire...
GAACAATTATGGACCGCCCTACGGGTCTGCCGAAGAGAACTTCGGTGAGATTCTGCGGAAGGATTTTCGCAGCCACCGAAATGAACTCTTGATTTCCACAAAGGCGGGATGGGATATGTGGCCGGGACCTTATGGCGAGGGCGGTTCGCGCAAATATATGCTTGCGTCGCTCGACGAGAGCCTGGCGCGCATGGGGCTAGAATACGTCGACATTTTTTACTCCCACCGGCCGACAGTGGATGTTCCGCTGGATGAAACCATGGGAGCGCTGGCGCATGCCGTGCGGCAGGGCAAGGCCCTATATGCGGGCGTTTCTTCGTATAGTCCTGAACGGACACGCGAGGCAGCGGCAATCCTGAAGAGTGAAGGAGTCCCGCTGCTCATTCATCAGCCTTCGTATTCGATGCTGAATCGCTGGGCGGAGAAGGAACTCCTCGGCACGCTGGAGGAACTCGGAGTCGGCTGCATTGCGTTCTCTCCCCTGGCGCAGGGACTGTTGACGAACAAGTATCTGAACGGCGTTCCCGAGAATTCGCGCGCAAACGACGGGTTGTGGTTTCAGAAGGAGTTCTTGAACGAGGACAATCTGAAGCGGGTGCGTGCACTGAACGAAATTGCGAAGGGGCGCGGGCAGTCGCTGGCGCAGATGGCGATCGCGTGGGTCCTGCGCGACAGAAGGATCACCTCGGCGCTCATTGGTGCTCGAAACGTGGGACAACTCGATAACTCACTCGACGCCCTGAAGCAGCTCGAATTTACAACTGCGGAGTTGATGGAGGTCAATCGCTATGCGCAAGAATCAGGAATTGACCTTTGGAAAGACGCCCGCGAGGCGGCCGCGTAGCAATGGACACACCGTCAAGGAGCTGCTTATTTTCAAACCTGAGGATCTCAAGTATGCGATTCTCATCTACCGCCGTCCAGGCCGCAGCTACCATGTTTTCCCTGGTCTTGCTGTTTCCCAATGTGGTATCCACCCGTGCCGATCGCAGAAACCCGTTCGCCCGTGCGGCCGAGCTCGCGATACATCGTGTTCGGGGACTCAGGACGGCGGGCAGCAAGGGAAGTCTGGGCGCTTTGTGCGCCAGCAGAGGCGACCGTTCCTGCGGCAGCAACGGAGGCCGTCTTTCGGAAATCTCTGCGGTCTATGAAAGGCTCCTCTCAAAGAAGTTCTGCTCATACAGATGCAGGCGAGAACGCGGGGACTCCGGTCAGGCCAGTTCGACTTTGACTCTATCGAATCGTGTGGTCTGCAGCCTCGGACCTCGTTTCCCGATCGAGAACAAACGGGGTAATGGCGGCCAGGTCCAGATTGCCGCTTGCGGGTACATTGGAGGCAAGTACGGATTGGGCGACAGAGGCCGCGGGCAGATTGGCGCCAACCTTTTTCGCGGCATCCATCACCAGATCCATATCCTTGCTCATCAGCCGCAACGGGAATTCCGGAGAATAGTCACCATCCTTGATCTTCCGGAACTTCCCAGCCATCGCGGGAGCAACGACTGCCGTCTTGGACAGGACGTCAAGCAGAACATTCCGATCAATCTGAAGATGCTCACCGAGCGAAACTGCTTCTGCGATTGCCTGCATGTCAAGGCCGAGGAGCAGGTTGACGACCAGTTTCATTTGAACGCCCGAAGACCCGGGTCCAATCCGGAACCATTGCCTGGAAATGGCTTCGAAAATCGGGACACATAGCTCGAAGGTCTCATTGTCACCTCCGGCAAGCAGCGTGATCGTCCCGGCCTCGACCGCTGGTGTCGATCCGGAAATGGCCACATCGAGCAGTTGCACGCCTCTTGCGCGGGCCTTCTCATGCAGGCTCCGCGATAGTTCGGGCGAGATCGTGCTCATCTCGAGGATGACGGTCCCAGGCTTGACCGCGGAAAAGACGCCTCCATTGCCCAAGTAGACGGATTGAACGGCTGCGTCATTTGCCAGGGAAGAGAGAATCACACCAGAACCAGAAACGAGTTCCCCGATTGATGCTGCAATCGCGATTCCCTCTTTTTCGATTTCTTCTGCCGGCTGGGGACTACGGTTCCATGCTTGAACTTTCCAACCGTCTGAATGCAAGCGCCGTGCAAGCCGGCTTCCCATGAGTCCCAAGCCGATGAATCCAACCCGGGCGCTGAGTTTATTGATTATTGTTGCTGCCATGACGCTGATCCTACCCCCTTCTATCGGGCTGTCTTCTCGCCTGACGGCGATCGCCCCCCAGCCATTCGTCGCACGTCTGTTGCCATCCTGGATAAATTCGGGTCGATTCAGAATCAGGCAGTAAGAGTGTTTTACCACATTGATGAGCTCGACTGGAGTCAGGCATCCGACACTTGATGACGGATAGTTGTCACGACCGGTAGTCGCCGTGCACAAAAGGGCCTTAGAAACGAGAGTCTTGTCTTCGAGTCGAGTGGCCCTGGAAGTGCTTCTCAGAGGATCAGAACCGACGGCGGGTCGGAGAAATTGCGAACTGACGCGAAACGAAGGAATTGAAGCTGCGCAAGTGCGTCGAAAGACAGCTTTACGCATCTTTACTCCAAGGAGTACGATCCAAATTCATTCGCGGAGGGTGGACAAGAAATGGAAGCCAAGATTGACGGCAGGCCACAGGCAATCGAGCCTGGAGAACGCCTGATTGACCTGATCAACCGCAGCGGAATCGAAATACCGCAGGTTTGCTATCACCCCCAACTTGGACCGATCCAAACCTGCGATACATGCATGGTGGAGGTTGACGGCAAGCTGCTAAGGGCCTGTGGCACCATGGCCGCGGAGGGGATGAATGTGGTTACCTCTTCGCCGCGCGCGGACGCGGCGCGACGCGAAGCCTTTGACCGCATCCTCGGTAACCACCTTCTCTACTGTACGGTCTGCGACAACAACAACGGGAACTGCACAATACATAACACCACCAAGCTGCTCGCGGTTGAGCATCAGGAAATCCCCTACAAGCCGAAGCCCTACGAAGTGGATATGTCCAATCCCTTCTATCGCTACGATCCCGATCAATGTATTCTCTGCGGGCGCTGTGTGCAGGCCTGCCAAACCCTCCAGGTGAATGAAACATTGAGCATCCGGTGGGAGGATGAGCACCCACGTGTTCTATGGGACGGCGGCGCACCGATCGGCGAATCGAGTTGCGTGTCCTGTGGGCACTGCATTACCGTTTGCCCCTGCAACGCGCTGATGGAAAGGTCGATGCTTGGAGAGGCCGGCTACATGACGTCTCTATCCAAGTCCGCGCTCGACGGGATGATCGACGTAGTCAAGGGCGTCGAACCGGAGATGGGCTACGGCGCCATTCTTCAGGTCTCCGAGGTGGAATCGCACATGCGCGAATCGCGCACCAAGAAGACTAAGACTGTCTGTACGTATTGCGGGGTCGGTTGCAGCTTCGATGTCTGGACGAAGGACCGCCATATTTTGAAAGTGGAGCCATCCGAAGGCGCCGCCAATGGTGTCTCGACCTGCATCAAGGGCAAGTTCAGCTGGGGGCACATCAACAGTCAAGACCGCCTCACCAAGCCGCTCATCCGCGATGGAAATGGGTTTCGCGAAGCCTCGTGGGACGAAGCACTGTCTCTGGTGGCGCGCAGATTTTCTGAGATCAAAGCAGCTACCGGTCCCGACTCGCTTGCATTCATCTCTTCTTCCAAGTGCACGAATGAAGAAAGCTATCTCATGCAAAAGCTTGCACGTGCAGTAATCGGAACCAATAACATGGATAACTGCTCGCGCTATTGCCAGGCGCCTGCGACCATGGGCCTGTTCCGCACCGTTGGTTACGGCGGCGACGCCGGGTCGATCACGGATATCGGACAAGCCGGCCTGGTGGTGATCGTCGGCAGCAATACGGCCGAGAGCCATCCGGTGCTGGCCACGCGCGTGAAGCGCGCCCACAAGATGCACGGCCAGAAGCTGATCGTCGCCGACTTGCGTGAACACGAAATGGCTGCGCGCGCGGATGTGTTTTTCCGTCCGCGGCCAGGTACAGATCTGATCTGGCTGTCCGCGGTGACCAAATACATTTTCGACAATGGCCTGGCCAACCAGAGATTCATAGATCAATGGGTAAATGGAGCCGCGGATTTCAAGAAAAGCCTGGAATCGTTCACTCTTGAAATGGCCAGCGAGAGGTGCGGCCTTCCGGTGGAGACGCTGACGAAGGTTGCTCATATGATCGCGGAAGCGGACGGTGTGTGTGTTCTCTGGGCGATGGGCGTGACGCAGCACTCCATGGGCTCCGATACCTCGACGGCAATTTCCAATTTATTGCTGGCGACCGGTAACTACATGCGTCCGGGAGCTGGCGCCTATCCGCTGCGCGGGCATAACAACGTGCAAGGGGCCAGTGATCATGGGGCCATGCCGAATTACTTCCCCGGCTACCAGAAAGTAGACGATCCGACGATTCGCGCCAAGTTTGAAAAGGCCTGGAATGTTTCATTGCCGCCGAAGCCGGGGCTCGATAACCACATGATGATAGACGCGATCCACGAAGGCCAACTCAAGGCAATGTATCTTTTCGGCGAAGAGATGAGCCTGGTTGATTCCAACGCTAACTTTGTCAGCGATGCTCTGTCGAAGCTTGACTTCTTTGTTGTGCAGGAAATCTTCTTCAGCGAGACTTGCCAATTTGCGGATGTGATTCTGCCCGCGAGTCCGAGCCTGGAGAAAGAGGGCACGTTTACCAGTACAGAGAGGCGCATACAGCGTCTCTACCAGGTTCTGGAGCCTCTAGGGGAGAGCCGTCCCGACTGGATCATTATCCAGGACATCGCCAACCGGCTTGGCGCCGGCTGGAAGTACGAGCATCCTTCTCAGATTTACGAAGAGATAGCCGCGCTTACACCGCTAATGGCCGGCGTGACCTACGAGCGCCTGGAAGGCTATAAGACACTGCAGTGGCCCGTGGCTGAAGATGGCAGCGACCAACCTTTGCTCTACATAAAGGAATTCAATTTTCCCGACGGAAAGGCCAGATTCTACCCTGTTCCCTGGACGGAGCCAACCGATCAACCGAATGCGGAATTCGATCTGCACTTGAACAATGGACGTCTTCTGGAACATTTCCATGAAGGCAACATGACCTATCGCACCGAGGGCATTCGCGAAAAGACGCCGTGCACCTTTGTGGAAGTATCTTCGCAACTCGCGGACGAGCGCGGTATCCAAACCGGCAGTTGGGTGCAGTTGACCTCGCGCTACGGCAAGGTGCGCGCGCAGGCCGTTATCACGACAAGAGTGCAGGGAAAAGAGCTGTATATGCCCATGAACTCTACGGACGAGGCAGTTAACCGTCTTACCAGCAGCCATACGGACAAGGCCACCCATACTCCGGCTTATAAAGAGACATCTGTGCAGCTCAGGGTGTTGGGAGAGATTGGCGATGACCCGCTGCCGCGCACGAATTCCCGACACGGGCATCCGACACCTCAGACTGGCGTCGAGGTAGAGCGCAAGTGGAAACGCAAAGATTATCGTCAACCGGGCAATCACCTGGTTCAGATTCAAACCAGCTAGCTGATAACTGTCAGGAAGGAGAAAAAGATGGCTCGACCTATTGCCCTTGAGATACCGCCTCGCGATCCCCGCCAGGAGTTGCGCAAGCGCCTGGAAGAGGCGCCAGTTCAGCATGCAGAGGCCCTCCTCGACTCCTACGAGTTACTGGGAAAGCTGCATGAACATGGCGTCTTTGAGCTATTACGTGGAGCACTGGGAGCAAGCGACAAACTGATTGAGACGGCTGTGGACGCCGCCAAGTCTGACGAAGCGATCCGTGCAATCCGCAACGCTATCATCCTCGGCAAGATACTCGGGGCCATCAACCCGGATGTTTTGCAGAGTGTTGCCGTTGCAGTCGGCGAAACATTGGGATGTTATGAGAAACCGATCATTGAGCCGCCAGGTCTTTTCTCGCTTATGTTCCAGTTTAGCCATAAGGAATTGCGGCGAAGCATGGCTCTCTTGAATAAGTTCCTGGAAAGCCTTGGCAATCAAATCAAGTTGCGAGGCGGCTGCAAATAAAGGCGCAGCCAATTCACAGATCGGCCGTGGAGGAGTATATGCCGAACACAAATCGTTGGGGGATCGCAGCAGCCGGCTTCCTGATGCAAATGGCTCTTGGTGCAGTGTACGCATGGAGCGTATTCCGGATTCCCCTTGCAAGACAATTTCACTGGTCAATCGAGGAAGTAACGTTTACCTTTACAGTTTCCATTTTTGTCCTGGGTGTCGCTTGTTTCTTCGGCGGACTATGGCTGAACCGGAAAGGACCGCGCGTGGTCGCGCTCACCGGAGGGTTTCTCTATGGCCTCGGCGTCTTTCTTGCCTGTTTCTCAGCCAACAAACTGTGGTGGCTCTATTTGAGTTATGGAGTTATCGGTGGAATCGGCGTTGGGTTCGCCTATATCGTTCCCATTGCAGTGCTCGTGAAGTGGTTTCCTGATCGAAGGGGTCTGATCACCGGCATTGCCGTTGGCGGGTTCGGCGCCGGAGCCTTGGTAACTGCGCCTGTGGCTACGCGCCTGATTCAAAGTGTCGGCGTTCTGCACACATTCGCTTATCTCGGCATTGCCTATCTCGTGGTTACAATGGGCGCGGGCTATTTCATGCAGAACCCGTCGGCCGGGTGGAAACCGGAGGGCTGGGTTCCCAGCGTTACCCAGACCACGCAACGTGCAGCGCATGATTTTACGCTTGGGGGCGCCCTGAAAACGTGGCAATGGTGGGCGCTGTGGTTGCTCCTGTTTCTGAACACATCGGCGGGCATCTCGATCATCTCGCAGGAATCTCCCATGTTTCAGGAAATCGGCAGAGCAAGCGTAATCGTGGCTGCCGGCATGGTTGGAATCGCCAGCATCGGGAACGCACTGGGCCGAATCTTCTGGGCCTGGGTTTCGGATGCAATCACCAGGCGATGGACATTCGTAACGATGTTTTTGTTGCAGGTGGGCCTTTTCTGGATTCTGCCTGGTTTCTCTTCTGCGACTATCCTTACGGTCCTGTCGTTCATCATCCTGATGTGCTATGGGGGCGGGTTCGGCACGATGCCGGCTTTTGCTGCGGACTATTTCGGTTCAAAGAATGTCGGGCCCATTTACGGACTTATGCTGACAGCGTGGGGGTCCGCAAGCGCTTTTGGGCCACTGCTCATCGCCCAAATGAGGCAGAGCAGCGGATCCTATACAAGCGGCCTCCATGTGATTGCGGGGATCATGGCCGTATCGACGCTTCTTCCCATCCTGGTCTCGCCACCCAAACCTCGTGCTGCGAACGTTGCGGGACGAAGTCTCGCCGTTCCCGCCATGCATTCCAGATGACTCGCCGGGAACGAGCCGGAGCCAACGAGCGTGAGACTTGCATGGTTCCGGCGGATCCCAGATGCGTCAGGCGATCGAGAGGGATGGATCGGGCGGCTCTGCTGCAGGCGGAGCGGGCCGCCTGTTTTCTTCACCGCCGTGCTCGCGTTGCCGCATCGCTTTTTCCAATTCCTTCTGGTGGTCGGTAAGCAGGGCATGGATTTAACGATGTGTTTCTTCGCTGATTGCATGAATCTGCGGGCCGAGATCCTGGCGCGACTGATCAAGGGAGATGCCGGTGCTTCAAAGGCACGCATGGGTGACTATGCGGTAAGTGAAGACACATTGAAATAAAAAGCTCGGAGAAACCATGAAAAACTTTAAAGAGTTATCGGAACGCGAGATTCTTGCATTGGCCATCTCTCTTGAAGAAGAGGACGAGCGCGTGTACGCGGATTTTTTCGAAGGGCTGCGCCAGGATTATGCCGGATCTGCTGCGGTGTTTGAAAGCATGCGAAAGGAAGAGTCGGAACACCGCCGTCGCCTGATTGAACTCTATCGACAGAAGTTCGGTGAGCACATTCCACTCATTCGCCGCCAGGACGTGAAGGGATTCGTCCAGCGCACGCCGGTCTGGCTGATCCGTCCTCTGGGGCTCGACACAGTTCGCAAGCAGGCAAGCGCTATTGAAGTCGAAACTCGCAGGTTCTATGAACTTGCTGCAGCACGAGCACAGGACGCCAGCATTCGCCAACTTCTCGATGACCTTGCGCAGGAGGAACGCACTCACGAAGATCGCGCCCAGGAACTGACGGAAGAGAATCTGCGTCCGGGCGTGAAAGAGGATGAGGACAAGGCGCGGCGCCGGCTGTTTGTGTTGCAAATCGTTCAGCCCGGTCTGGCGGGACTGATGGATGGCTCGGTCTCAACTTTGGCCCCGGTGTTTGCTGCGGCCATGGCTACGACGAACAGCTGGGACGCGTTCCTGGTCGGGATGGCTGCATCGCTGGGAGCTGGTATCAGCATGGGATTTGCTGAGGCGTTGTCGGATGACGGGAGCCTCACGGGGCGCGGACACCCGTGGATACGCGGTTTGATTTGCGGCGCCATGACGACATTGGGAGGAATTGGTCACACGCTCCCGTTCCTTATTCCGGGGTTTCAGCTTGCCTTGGGGATTGCAATGGTCGTCGTTCTCGTGGAACTCGGTGTGATCTCGTGGGTGCGGCACCGGTTCATGGATACCCCAGTGTTCTCCGCCGCTCTGCAAGTAGGTCTTGGCGGTGCACTCGTCTTCCTAACGGGCATTCTCATCGGAAAGTCGTGAGAGCAGTCCAGGAGCACCAGGTTCTCATCGGACTGCTTCGCACAGAGATGCAAGCTGTCGAGGACTATGGGGGTAGTTTCGATGGCACCGTTTGAACCGATGCGCTGGTAGTTTTGCAGCGGATGCGGTGGTCCATTTGTGGAGGCTGAATGGGCTGCAGTCGTTAATTTGGAGATCAAAGCGGCGGGTGCGCCATGGCTTCCTGTTTCGACACGATCTGTCAGTAGTGTGTCGGGCATTCGACACCGGACTCGAAAGCCGGACCGGTTTGCCGACTAAGCTTGGTAATTTTAGACGAGAAGCCGAATGGCATGAATCGTGCAAGAACGTCAGTAGGCGAAACCGATCGAGCCGCAGTGGCGATGAAGGCCAGCTGCGCCGCGATGGCGGCGGAAGGGAGGGCAAAAGGACTGTATGTGGATCGTCAAGCTTGCTCTTAATCGACCGTACACGTTTATCGTTCTCGCCCTGTTGATCGTCATCGCTGCACCGGTGGTCATCCTGCGCACGCCTACCGACATTTTTCCCAACATCAATATTCCGGTCGTTTCGATCGGCTGGACATATACGGGACTCAATCCTGAAGAACTCGAAGGGCGTCTAACGTCGCCGTACGAGAAGGCTCTCACAACGCTGGTCGACAATATCCAGCACATCGAGTCGACGACATACAACGGCGAAGCGATTGTGAAGGTATTTCTGCAACCTGGCGCGTCGCTCGATACAGCCAACGCTCAGGTCACTGCGGCATCGCAGTTCATGCTGCGCCAGCTTCCTCCCGGCACACTTCCCCCGCAGATCATCAACTTCTCGGCATCCAGCGTTCCCATCCTGCAGCTCGGCATTTCAGGCGAGGGTCTCTCGGAAGCGCAACTGAACGACTATGCGACGAACTTCGTGCGCACGCAACTGATCACTGTACCCGGCGCAGTTGTGCCGTCACCCTACGGCGGCAAGCAGCGGCAAATAAGTGTGAACATGGACCAGGCGGCGATGCAATCCAAAGGCATTGCTCCGGGCGATGTGCTGAATGCACTGGCGGTGCAAAGCGTGGTTCAGCCTTCGGGCACGATCAAGATCGGGCAGTCGGAGTACGACGTGAGGACCAACGGCTCACCGCGCACCGTCGAGGGCCTTGCCAATATCCCGATCAAACAGGTGAATGGCACGACGATTTATCTGCGCGACGTGGCCAGCGTAAGCGACGGCTTTCAGGTGCAGACAAACATCGTGCGCCAGGATGGCCGTCGCGGCGTGCTGATCTCAATTTTCAAGAACGGCAATGCATCGACGCTGGACGTGGTCAACGGCATTCGGGGGATTTTGCCCCGCGTGGCGAGCACGGTGCCGTCGCAGCTGAAAATGACACCGCTCTCAGATCAGAGTATCTTTGTGCGCGCGGCTGTGCAGGGCGTGGTTCGCGAGGCCATCATAGCTGCTGCGCTCACGGCGGTGATGATCCTTGTGTTCCTGGGCAGCTGGAGATCGACGCTGATCATCGCAATCTCCATTCCGCTATCGATTCTTTCATCGATCATTATTCTTGGCCTGATCGGCGAGACCATCAACACAATGACGCTTGGCGGCCTGGCGCTGGCGGTGGGCATTCTGGTCGACGACGCTACGGTCACCATTGAGAACATTGAGCGATTTCTGGAGCAGGGCTACGCACTGCGCGAGGCCATTGTCGAAGGCGCGTCGCAGATATCGGTGCCGGCACTGGTCTCGACACTTTGTATCTGCATTGTCTTCCTGCCCATGTTTCTCCTGAGCGGGGTGGCGCGATTCCTCTTTGTCCCACTGGCGGAGGCGGTGGTGTTTGCGATGCTTGCCAGTTACCTGCTAAGCCGCACGCTGGTGCCTACGCTGGCTATGTATTTGCTGCGCGCCAAGGAGCACGGGGCGGCAGCGAAAGGGATCTTCACGAGCTTTCAGCGAGGGTTTGAGCAGGTTTTTGAGCGCGTGCGCGAACGGTACCATTCACTGCTGCAGGGACTCGTCTTCCGGCGGCGCATCTTCATTCCGTCGTTCCTGGGGCTTTGTCTTGGTGCGTTCGTCCTCGTGCCGTTCCTGGGCGAAGACTTTTTCCCGCAGACAGACAGCGGGCAATTCATTCTTCATGTCCGTGGCCCTTCGGGAATGCGCATTGAGGAGACTGCTCGGCTTTTCGATCTTGTCGAGGGCGAGATTCGCAATGAAATTCCGGCTGTGCAAATTGACAACATACTGGATAACATTGGCCTGCCCTACAGTGCCATGAACACGCAGCACCTGACCAATGGCACGCTGGGCGCGGGCGATGGCGACATCCTGGTGACGCTAAAGCTGGATCATCGGCCCACTGCAGATTACGTGCGCGCACTGCGGCGCAATCTGCCCCGCCTATTTCCCGCGGCTACGTTTTACACGCTGCCGGCCGACATCACCACGCAGATTCTAAACTTCGGATTGCCCGCGCCGATCGACGTACAGATTGAAGGCAACGATGCGGGCGTAAGCAAGGCCCAAGCCGACAAGATTCTCGACCAGTTGCGCCAGGTTTCCGGCATCACCGATCTTCGTATTCAGCAGCCGTTCGACTATCCCACGCTCCAGGTGGACGTGGATCGTACAAAGGCTGCGCAAGGCGGATACACCGAGCAGGACGTTTCCACAAGCGTGCTTAACACGCTGAGTGGGAGCTTTCAGGTGTCGCCCATGTTCTTTCTCAACTGGAACAACATGGTGGCCTATGACATTGTTGCGCAGACGCCGCAGTACAAGATGGATACGATGCAGGATCTTGAGAACATCCCCATCAACCGCGCAACGCGGAACACGCCGGCATCGGGTGCGCCGGCGAACCCAGAGATCCTGAGCGATCTCGCCACCGTTCAGCGCGGCCATGAGATGGAGGTCGTGAACCACTACAACATTCGACGCGTGGTGGATGTGTATGCAAACGTGCAGGACCGCGACATGGGCGGCGTGAGTCGGCAGATTACAAAGACTCTTGACGGAAACGCGAAGTCCTTGCCACGCGGCACCTTCGTAACCCTGAAGGGCCAGGTGGATACGATGCGTAGCTCATACGCAGGCTTACTGGGTGGCCTGGTATTTTCCATTGTCCTGGTTTACCTGCTCATCGTGGTCAACTTTCAGAGCTGGACCGATCCGTTCATTATCATCACCGCGCTGCCTGCGGCCTTGGCCGGCATTGTGCTGTTTCTCTTTCTTACGCGCACTACGCTGAGCGTGCCTGCGCTGATGGGCGCGATCATGTGCATGGGCGTGGCCACGGCCAACAGCATCCTTGTTGTTTCGTTTGCCACGAGCCGTCTCGATGAGCAGGGCAATGCGGTTCGCGCGGCAGTTGAGGCTGGCGCCACTCGCTTCCGTCCCGTCATCATGACGGCGATGGCCATGATCATCGGCATGGTGCCGATGGCGCTTGGACTGGGCGATGGCGGCGAACAGAATGCGCCGCTGGGCAGAGCTGTTATTGGTGGCCTGCTCTGCGCCACCGTGGCCACTCTGCTCTTCGTCCCCAGTGTCTTTGCACTAATTCACGGCTCGGAGAAAAACGAGCGAGCCCGAATGGAGAAGCGCTTCGTGGAGGAGCACGCATGAGCACTGGGAATGAAATCGTTGCAACGGAAAATGTGACCAGACACCAGGAGCAATCGGTAATCGTCACCCCTTCGGCTACGGCACCGCATGCTGTTTCACCGCCGGATGTCGATGCACCCGTTCAGGCTCCGAGAGGGCGCCGCATTCTAGGTATCTTGTGTGCAGCTGTGCTGATCGCAGCGATTGTCTGGGGCCTGCGTGTTCGCGCAGCGACTGAGTCGGCGGTGGCTGATGCGACTCAGACCGCCGCGATCTTGTCAGTAAATGTGGTGCATCCCGTAGAGGGATCGAAGGCCGACGATCTCGCGCTTCCCGGCAACGTGGAAGCGTTTACCGATACACCCATCTACTCGCGCACCAACGGCTACCTTAAAAAATGGTACTTCGATATCGGCCAGCATGTCCGCAAGGGCGATCTCCTCGCCGAGATCGAGACGCCCGAAATCGACCAGCAACTGGATCAGTCGCGCGCCGAGTTGGAACGTATGCAAGCGAACGCAGAGCTTGCCGGCGTGACTAGCAACCGGTGGCAGGCGCTGCTGGCCAAGCACGCCGTCTCGCAGCAAGAGGCCGACCAGACTCGCGCGAATTACATTGCCGCGCAAGCCGCGGTGGATGCCAGCAAGGCCAATGTTCGGCGCCTCGAGCAGCTCCAGAGCTACGAGCGGATTGTCGCGCCCTTCGATGGCATCATTACCGCGCGCAATACAGACATCGGAGACCTGATCGATGCCGGTTCGGGCTCCAGCAATCCGCGCGAACTATTTCATGTGGACGCGGCCGGCAAGCTGCGCATCTATGTCGCAGTCCCCGAAGTCGACTCAGACGCGATCCACGACGGCGACAGCGCAACCCTGACGCAGGATTCGAATCCGAATGAGAAGATTTCCGGCACCATCGTTCGCAACGCCAACGCGATTGACCACGCCACGCGGACCCTCAACGTCGAAGTGGACGTCGACAACTCGAAAGGCGTGCTGCGTCCAGGAGCCTATGTCTTTGTCCACTTCCATCTGCCCGCTATTGGGAATACGGTTACGATCCCTTCAAACACGCTGCTGTTCCGTGCCGAAGGCCTTCGCGTGGGTGTCGTACGCGACGACCACGTGCAACTCGTGCCAGTGACCATCGGCCATGACTTCGGCAATTCCGTCGAGATCACTTCCGGCCTTACGTCCGCCGACGAAATCGTCCTCGATCCATCCGATTCGCTTGTCGGCGGCACTGTGGTCCGCCCGAAAATAGTGAGCCTGCGAGGTCAATCGTGATACCGGCTTGCATCGGGCGTTGGGCGGCCCTGGCGCTCGCGGCGGGAGCCTGCTTTGCGCTTGCAGGTTGTCGCGTCGGGCCTGAGTACGTTCGCGCCTCGGCCCCAACGGCGCCGGTGTTCAAAGAGTCACTGCCGGATAACTTCAAGTCCGAGGACGGATGGAAGATGGCGCAACCCAGCGACGCGAAATTGAAGGGCGACTGGTGGACACTCTTCGATGATCCCCAGCTTAACACTCTCGAAGCGCAGATCGATCCGGCCAACCAAACGCTGCAACAGGCGGAGGCAAACTTTCGCGCCGCACGCGCAGCCGTTCGCTTCAACCGTGCCTCTGAGGCACCCACGATTGGGGTCGCGCCCAGCGTCGGCGCCATCCGAGACTCCAACAATCAGCCGTATCTAAGTGTCTCAGGAGCCAACAACGGCGAAGGTGACTTCACCCTTCCGTTCGACCTGAACTACGAGATCGACCTGTGGGGGCGGGTTCGCCGTACGGTCGCGCAGGCTCGCGAACAGGCACAGGCCTCAGCCGCGGACCTTGAGACGTCGCGACTTTCGTTGCATGCCGAATTGGCGGTTGACTGCTTCGATTTGCGTTCAGCCGATGCGCAAAGCAAGCTTCTCCGTGATACGGTCAAGGCCTTTCAAAGCGCTCTGCAACTTACTGAGGACCGCTACAACGGCGGCGCCTCGCCGCTCTCCGATGTGACCCAGGCACGCACGCAACTCCAGGCAGCGCAGGTGCAGGCCACAGATGTCGACATTCAACGCGCCATGTACGAGCACGCAATCGCAGTCCTGATTGGCATGCCGCCGGCCATGTTCACTTTGCCTCCCGACCCAATCACCGTCTCCGCGCCTGCAATTCCCACCATCCCCGGTATGCTTCCTTCACAGTTACTGGAGCGGCGTCCCGATATCGCCTCATACGAGCGCAACATGGCTG
>Ga0302320_10017672_pt1 | contig 14453 bp, 11 predicted proteins | sample Bog_T0_3_FD_202130 | JGI IMG/M metagenome (GOLD analysis project Ga0302320, IMG submission 202130) | Peat permafrost microbial communities from Stordalen Mire near Abisko, Sweden - Bog_T0_3 | ecosystem: Environmental > Terrestrial > Soil > Wetlands > Peat | place: Sweden: Abisko, Stordalen Mire...
CTATGTGCTCGAAAATTCCCCTCAGTAGAAGCCGGTGGCGGTCGGATCGACCGCCTCGACCTTCGGCCGCGGCGCCGGCGGACCGGCGGGCGACGGCGCGGGTTTCGCCGCGTCGGCCGGCGGATTCGGAGGCGGCGCGGGCTTGGCGGCGTCGGCCGGCGCGTTGGGCGCCGGCGCGGGTTTCGCTGCGTCGGCCGGCGGATTCGGCGGCGGCGCGGGCTTGGCGACGTCGGCGGGCGGGTTCGGCCGCTGCGCATTCGCCGCCGCCTCTGCATCGGCGCGTTTGCGATCCTCCTCCGCCTTCTGCCGCGCCTGCTGGGCGGCAAAGGCAGCGAGTTCCACCTCGCGCTGATGCATGTACTTCTCCGCCTTGAGGCGGCGGTTGAACCACGCCCGCTCGCGGATGTCGGCTTCGAGCGCCGAGATGCGGTCGGTGTCGCGCCCGATCGCCTGCGCCGCCAGGCCCGCGGCGAGCGGCGAAGCGTCGATTCGGCGCGCCGGCGCGGCGAGCGCGCCGGTCAGCGAAACGGCCACCCCGGGCGGCGGGCCATTCCAGAACTTGCCGCCTCCCGCCTCGGTGAAAGCGACATCGAGCGCGAAACTCTGCGCGCGAAGATCGAACGTGGCGCTCGCCGTCGCCGAGCCGCCGGCGCGGCTGATCGCAAGCGGCCCGACGTGAATGACGCCGGCGCTGAGCGTCGCCGGCGCCGCGCCGTCCGGCAGCAGCAGCGCGGCGCGGTCGAGCTCCAGCCCAAGATTGTAGCCGACATTGGTCTCGTCGATGCCGGCGCCGCCAGATTGCGCCCGCGCCAGCACGCGGGTCAGCGCGCCGGGATCGAGATGCGGCGCCGACGCGCCGCGCAATTCGATCCGACCCTCCCCCGCCAGGCCGCCGATCAGCGCGCCGAGACTGTCGCCGGAACCGGCGAAGGTCAGCTCGCCGCCGATGCGGCCGCGCAGCGCCGGCTGATCGACAGCGACCGGCTCGACCGACGCTTCGCCGGTGACGGCGGCCAGCGCGGCGTCGCGTCTCAGCGTCAGACGCCCACCCGCCCGCGCGCCGCCGAGATCGATCGCCACGTCATCGAGGTCGAGCCGCCCGCGGTCCATGCGCAGCCGCGCGCTCGCTTTGCGCGCCGTCTGGCCCGCGCCGAGATCGAGCGCGCCGATGCGCAGATTGAGGTCGAGGGGCGGCGGGTCGAGGCTCGCCGGCGCGAAGACCGCGTCGAGGGCGCGCGCTTGCGGCGCGCCGAGCATCAGGGCGAACAGACCGGCGAGGTTGGCGCGATCGAGCGACAGATCGCCGCCGATTTCGGCCTTCGAATCCTGCGTTTCTCCGGCGATCGACTGCGCCAGCGCAACGTCCGGATCGACCGCGTCGGCTGCGACGAGCCGCCAGGTCAGCTTGCCGTCGACTTTCGCGCCTGCCACGTTTCCGCTCAGGCGCGGCAGCGCGAGCTGGTCGTCGCGCAAAACAAGGTCGGCCGACAGATCGACCGGCGCGGCGACGCCGATGGACTTGGCGAGGCCGAGAGAAGCCAGCAGGCCGGAGACGTCGCCGGCTTTCAGCGTCGCCGACCCAAATAGCGAGGCTTCGCCGGCGTCGGCCGTCGGTCGGAGGCGACCGCGCCAGGTGAAGTCGGCGCCGGACAGCGTGCCCGAGGCAAGCGCATCGAATCCGAGGTCCCAGCGGCCCTTCGCCGACCCTTCCAGATGGGCGCGCCCGCCGGCGCCCGCCGCCGCTGCGACGCCGAGTTGGCGCATCAGCGCCGACCCGTCGCCGGCGTCGAGGCTGAAATTGACGTCGGCCGCGTCGCCAGACCGCGTGGCCGCGAAGTTGAACTGGGCGCCGCCCGCGACGCCCTCGGCCTTGATCGAATCGAGCTCGGGCGCGTTGGGATCGGCCGACCACGCCCGCAGCGTCGCCTTGGCTGGCGAGAGCGCCTGGGCGCGGGCGGCGAGCCAGCGGCTCGCTACGCCCGGCGCGACGCGGCCGACCAGCGTCGCGACGTCATCGAGTTTTTCGGCGTCGAGGGTGACCTGCACCGAGCGACCCTTCGGCCCAAGGGAGGCGCTTGCCTCGACCGAGGCGCCGCCAAGCCCGGAAAGCGACAGCTTCTCAAGCGAGAGTTCGTCGCCTGTCTTGTTCAGTTTGAGCGCCAGCGAGCCGCCTTCGAACCCGGCGTCGCCAAGCCGGCCGACGCGCAGCTTCGTCGCCTCCAGAGCCAGCGACAGATCGGCGTCGGCGATCAGCCCGGCGCTGGCGTTGAGATCGGGCAGCGCGTCGACGTCGAGCGCGTCGCTATTCAAATCCGCGAACAGGCGCGCGCGTTCGCCGGCGACTGGCGCAGTGTAGGCGATCGCGCCGGTGAGGGTCGAACGGTCAAGCGTCAGCTCGAGGTCGCGGGCCGAAAACGCCACCGCGGAAACCTCGACCTCTCCGCTCGCCGAAGCGGCGCGATAGGGCAGCGCTCGGCTCAGCGCGGCCAGGCGACCCGCCCATTCGGGCTCGCCGCGTGTCGCCCAGGCGCGCAACTGCGCGATGTCGCCGAGCCGGGCCTTCAACGCGCCCTTGAAGCCGGGCGCCGCGCCGAATTCGAGGCCGCCGGAAAGCCGCAGCGAGGAATCTCCGGGCAGATTGAGCGCGAGCGTGCCGGAGAGCGGCGCGCCGGCCGAAGCGGTCGCCCGCAAATCGACGTCGGCGATGGTTTGCGCGCCGACGATCGCCGTTGCTGCGGTGAATGCGGCGTCGATCGCCAGCGGCGCGCCGTCGCCGCGCTGCAACGGCGCGACCAGCTGCGCCAGGATCGCGAATGCGCGCGCCGGCGGGGCCGCGTCCTCGTCCTTGTTGCGCAGCAAGGCGTCGAAATCGAGCTGCTTGGCGTCGAGATCGACCCACAGCCGCGGCGACTTCCCGCCGTAGAGACGCGCCGAGCCGCGCGCTTCAAGCGCCCGCTCGTCCGGGCCAAACCGCAAAACGAGGTTCTGCGCCGAGACGGCGTCGAGATCGCCGCTCAGCGCCGCGAGGGCGCGCCATGGCGTCGGCGCCGCTGCGTCGCCAGTCTCGATCGCGCCGTTCGCCGTCGCAGCGCCGGAATAGGCGAACGCGACGCCGCCGCCGGCGCCTGGGCTCATTGTCACGGCGCCGTCGAAAATCAGGGTCGGGCCGCCCTCGCGCATCGCCTCCAGCTTGAGTGGCAGCGATCCGTCAGCCGTCGCGCCGCTGGCGAACGTGATCGTCGCCGCGCCCAGGCCTGGCGTTTCAATGCGCCCCGAGCCGCGGAACGGACCGGCGAGCGAAGCGGCCGCCGCGTCGAGATCGAAGGCGACATCCAGCGGCTTCTGGTCACCGCCCGTCAGTGTGAGGCGGCCCCCCTCGACGACAAGGCGGTCGAGCGCGATGCGGCCACCGGCGACCTGAAAGCGCCAGCGCGGCAGATCGACGGCGCCGTCCGGCCGGCGGACGAGCGTCAAGAGGGGATGATCGACGCGGGCGAGGGTAAAACGCACGCCGCCGCTCGGCAGGCTGGCGAGCGCCACCTCGAGCTGGAGCGACTTGCACACCAGCGCGGCCGGCCCGCCGGGGGCGGCGGCGATCGTCACATCCTTGAGCAGGAGATAGGGCGTCGGCAGGAATCGAATGTCGATCGGGCCGGCGACGACGACCGGCGCGCCGATGACCGCACTGAGTTCCGCCTCGATCTGCCCACGATGGCGCGACCAGTCAATGAATAGCGGCGCGGCCAGCGCCGCCGTCAGCGCTAGGATCAGGAGAACGGAAACGAACGTAAGAAATTGGCGCACTTCTGCGAAATCGACCGAATGAGCCCCGGGCCGCGGCTTAACCGCGCCCTAGTCCGACAACATGGCCTGAGCGTGGCGGCGGGACAAGCCGAGCTTTCGTCGCGGCTCGCCGTTGCATTCCTCCGCCTGCCGGTGGAAACTGAGGCCCGGCGGCATGGCCCGACATGTCTTTGTCATACGCCGGAGCTAGGCCGCGTCGGGCCTGAAGTAGGCGAAGGCGTAAGCGCCGAGGGGGAAAGTCATGAGCAAGGTACCGCAGCAGCAGCGCACGAAATTGTTCACGTCCATGGCGGCCATGGCGCTCGCCGTCGGCGTCGCGCCCGCTCTCGCCGCCCCGCCTGACGAACTCGTCGCCGCCGCCAAGAAGGAGGGCCAGCTCACCGTCATCGCCCTTCCGCGCGACTGGTGCGGTTACGGCGCCCTGATCGACAGCTTCAAGGCCAAGTACGGCCTCGCCGTCAACGAACTCAACCCCGACGGCGGCTCGGGCGACGAAGTTGAGGCGATCAAGGCCAACAAGGACAACAAGGGCCCGCAAGCCCCCGACGTGATTGACGTCGGCCTGTCGTTCGGCCCCTCGGCCAAGGGCGACGGCTTGCTGGCGCCCTATAAGGTCTCGACCTGGGATACGATCCCAGACTCGGCCAAGGACGCCGACGGCTACTGGACCGGCGACTACTACGGCGTGCTGACCTTCGCCGTGAATTCCGACATCGTGAAGAACGCGCCGACCGATTGGGCCGACCTATTGAAGCCAGAATACAAGGCAGGCGTGGCGCTCGCCGGCGACCCGCGCGTCTCCAATCAGGCGACGACCGCCGTCTACGCGGCCGGCCTCGGCGCGGGAGAGACCGACGCCGCCAAGGCGGCCGCCAAAGGGCTCGAGTTCTTCGCCGATCTCAACAAGAAGGGCAATTTCGTCCCCGTCATCGGCAAGGCCGCCTCGATCGCCCAGGGCACCACGCCGATCCTCATCTACTGGGACTACAACGCGCTCGCCGCGCGCGACTCGCTGAAGGGGAATCCGAAGGTCGAGGTCGTCGTGCCCAAGACCGGCGTCGTCGCCGGCGTCTACGTCCAGGCGATCAGCGCCTATGCGCCGCATCCCAACGCAGCCAAGTTGTGGCTCGAGCACCTCTATTCCGACGAAGGGCAGATCGGCTGGCTGAAGGGCTATTGCCACCCGATCCGCTTCAACAATCTCGTCGACAGTAAGAAAGTCCCCGCCGACGTGCTCGCTGCGCTGCCGCCGGCGGAAGGCTACGCCAAGGCGAAGTTCCCGACGCTCGCCGAACAGGCGGCGGCCAAGGACGTGATCGCCAAGCAATGGGATGCTGTCGTCGGCGCCACTGTCGCCAAGTGACGCGCTCACGCTTAACTGACCGGCGCCCCACCCCCGTAAACGGGGGTGGGGTCGCCGGGCGCCTAAGCGCCGACGTTCGCCCATGACGACCGTCGCGACACCGACGACCCGCGTTCCGCGCTTCCCCAATGCGGCGGCGTGGATCGGGGTCGCGCCGTTCTTCGTCTTCGCCGTCATGTTCCTGATCCTGCCGACCGCTTCGCTGCTGGTCGGCGCGTTCCAGGACCATGACGGCGCCTTCACGCTGTCGAATCTCGCGCGGCTGTGGCAGCCCTCGATCCTCCATTCCTACTCGCTCAGCATCGAGGTCAGCATCGCTTCGGCGTTCTTCGGCGCGCTGATCGGCTTGGCGTTGGCGATCGCCGCGCTGCGCGGCGGCCTGCCTGCCTGGGTGCGGCCAACGCTGATGACGTTCAGCGGCGTGGCGTCGAATTTCGCCGGTGTGCCGCTCGCCTTCGCTTTCATGGCGACCCTCGGTCGCCTCGGCTTCGTCACCATTTTGCTCAGAGGCGTTGGCGTCGACCTCTACGCGAGCGGCTTCAGCCTGTTCACCTTCACCGGCCTCACCCTCACCTATCTCTATTTCCAGATTCCGCTGATGGTGCTGGTCATTGCGCCGGCGATCGACGGCCTCAAAACGGAGTGGAGCGAGGCGGCGGACATCCTCGGCGCCGGTCGGCTCCAGTACTGGCGCATGATCGTCCTGCCAATCCTATGGCCGAGCGTGCTTGGCGCGTCGTTGCTGCTGTTCGCCAACGCCTTCGGCGCCATCGCCACGGCTTATGCGTTGACGGGCTCGTTTCTCAACATCGTGCCAATCCTGCTCTATGCGCAGATCCGCGGCGACGTGCTGCACGATCCCAACCTCGGCTACGCGCTGGCGTTCGGCATGTTACTGATCACCGGCCTGTCCAACGTCGCCTATCTCTACTTGCGCGCGCGCTCGGACCGGTGGCTCAAATGAAAAGCGGCAAGTTCGCCGCCTGGGCGGCGATGATCCTCGGCGTCGCCTATTTCCTCGCGCCGCTGATTGCAACTTTCGAATTCTCGCTGCGCATGCGGCGCGGCGAATACAGCTTCGACGCCTATCGCGTCGTGCTCGCCAGCGGCAACTTTCGCGACTCGTTCTTCTATTCGACGGTGCTGGCGTTCGTCACAATCATCGTCGGCGTCCTCGTCGTCGTACCGACTGCTTACTGGGTGCAGCTCCGCCTGCCGCGGCTGCGCGGACTGGTCGAGTTCATTACCCTGCTGCCGTTGGTGGTCCCGGCGATCGTGTTGGTGTTCGGCTACATCAAACTCTACGGCAGTTCGTCGATCCTGCCGCTGACCGCAACCTCGCTCGGCGCCGACGCCCTGCTGATGTTCGGCTATGTCGGCCTCGGCCTGCCCTATATGTATCGTTCGGTGGAGACCGCGTTGCGCTCGATCGACGTGCGTACCCTGACGGAAGCCGCCGAAAGCCAGGGCGCAGGGATCTTCACCATCCTGTTCCATATCATCCTGCCCAACATTCGCTCGGGCATCCTGTCGGGCGCGTTCCTGACCTTCGCCATCGTCATTGGCGAGTTCACCTTCGCCAGCCTGCTCGATCGGCCCGCCTTCGGCCCCTATCTACAGCTGATCGGCGCTTCGAAGGCCTATGAGCCCTCGGCGCTGGCGATCATCGCGTTTGCGCTGACCTGGGCCTGCATGGGGCTGATTCAACTTTTCGGTTCCGGCGTTCGCTTTTCCGTCGACAAGCCTTAGGATTGTCGTCCATGTCGTTTCTCGCCCTCACCGGCATTCGCAAAACCTTCGGCGCCCATGCGGTCGTCAGGGATTTCAATCTCTCCGTCGAGCGCGGCGAGTTCGTCACCTTCCTTGGGCCAAGCGGCTGCGGCAAAACCACGACTCTGCGCATGATCGCGGGCTTCGAGGCGCCGTCCGCGGGCGAAATTCGCATCAATGGCCAGGACGTGACCCATCTACGCGCCAACAAACGCGCGATCGGCATGGTGTTTCAGTCCTACGCCCTGTTCCCCAACATGACGGTCGCCGCCAACATCGGCTTCGGCCTCAAGGTCGCGCGTCGGCCTGCGGCCGATCTCAAGGCGCGGGTCGACGAGATGCTGGCGATGATCAAGCTGCCGCAGCTCGCCGAGCGCTATCCCTACCAACTGTCGGGCGGCCAGCAGCAGCGCGTGTCGCTCGCCCGCGCGCTCGCGCCGAGCCCGCAAATTCTGCTCCTCGACGAGCCGCTATCCGCCCTCGACGCGCGCATCCGCGTGTCGCTGCGCGAGGAGATCCGCGCGCTTCAACGCAAGCTGGGCATTACCACGATCTTCGTCACCCACGACCAGGAGGAAGCGCTGTCGATGTCCGACCGCGTCGTCGTGATGAACGAAGGCGCGATCGAGCAGGTTGGGACGCCGAGCGAGATCTACAACGCGCCGGTCTCCCGCTTCGTCGCTTCGTTCGTCGGCACGCTCAACCTGCTCAACGGCCGCATCGTCGACGCTTCGTCGGGCGCGATCGACATCGACGGCCAGCGCGCGACGACGGCGCGCAAACTCAACGGCGCGAAACCGGGCGACATTCTGCCGATGGCGCTCAGGCCCGAGGCGCTGCGCATCGGCGTTGGCGGGGACGACCGCAACACGCTCGCCGGTGTCATCGAGGATGTCGCCTTTCTCGGCGCGGTCGTCCGGGTGCGGGTGCGGCTGGCGGAAGCCGCTGTCATCATCGACACGTTCAACACCGGCGCCAACGACCTTCCGGCGCTCGGCGCGCCGATCACAGTCAATTTCGGCCGCGACGACCTGATCCCGCTGCTCGCCCACTGACGCCTAGGCGCGCTCCCTCAGACGGCGACGGCAAAACGGTCGGAGCGCGCCGCGTCCCATTGTTCGCGCCACCAGCCGTCGCGCGCCCCGGCGATCAGTTCGCCCGGCTGGAGCAGCGGGTAAAGCTCAGCGAAGGTCTTGGTGTCGCTGGCGCCCACCCGGCGCGAGAAATGGATCGGCCGAAAGTCACGCGCGTGCTCGAGCCCGGCCGCCGCGGTCAGCTCCGCCAGCGCGTGCAGCATCGAGCGATGGAAGTTGCGCACCCGCTCGGTCTTGTCCTCGACCACCAGCGCGCGGGAACGCGTCTTGTCCTGGGTCGCGACGCCGGTCGGGCAGCGGTCGGTGTGGCAGGACAGCGACTGGATGCATCCGAGCGAGAACATGAAACCGCGCGCCGCGTTGCACCAGTCGGCGCCGAGCGCCATCACGCAGGCCATGTCGAAGGCGTTGACGATCTTGCCCGAGACGCCGAGACGGATGTCGCCGCGCAACCCGGCGCCGATCAGCGCGTTGCGGACGAAGACGAGCCCGTCGCGCATCGGCATGCCGAGATGGTCGGAGAATTCGAGCGGCGCGGCGCCAGTTCCGCCCTCCTTGCCGTCGACGACGATGAAGTCGGGACGGATGCCCGTCTCCAGCATCGCCTTGCAGATGGCGAGAAACTCCCAGGGATGGCCGACGCAGAGCTTGAAGCCGACCGGCTTGCCGCCGCTCAGGCGCCTGAGCTCGGCGATGAAGCCCATCATCTCGAGCGGGGTCGAGAAGGCGCCGTGGCGCGCCGGCGACAGGCAGTCGCGACCGGCCGGCACGCCGCGGATCGCCGCGATCTCATCGGTGACTTTCGCCGCCGGCAGCACGCCGCCGTGGCCCGGCTTGGCGCCCTGGCTGAGCTTGATTTCGATCATCTTGATCTGGTTGTTGGCGGCCGTGGCGGCGAAGCCGGCGGGATCGAACGCGCCTGCGGCGGTGCGGCAGCCGAAATATCCCGAGCCGATTTCCCAGATCACGTCGCCGCCGCCCTCGCGGTGATAGGGGCTGAAACCGCCTTCGCCGGTGTCGTGGGCAAAGCCGCCGAGCGCTGCGCCGCGATTGAGGGCGCGGATGGCGTTGGCGCTCAGCGCGCCGAAGCTCATCGCCGAGATGTTGAAGATGGACGCCGCATAGGGCTGGGCGCAGCCGGGACCGCCGACCAGGACTCGGAACGGCGTCTCGGCGATCTCGGCCGGCGCGATCGAGTGGCGCAGCCACTCGTAGCCTTGCGCGTAGACGTCGAGCTGCGTGCCGAACGGCCGCTTGTCGAGCTGCGTCTTGGCGCGCTGATAAACCACGGCGCGCTGATTGCGCGAAAACGGCAGGCCGTCGGTCTCGCTCTCGAAGAAATATTGCCGCATCTCCGGCCGCATCTCTTCAAGCAGGAAGCGCAGGTGGGCGGAGATCGGATAATTACGCAGAACCGCGTGGGAAGTCTGGACGAGGTCTCGGAAGCCAAGCAGCGACAGCGCGCCGAATAGGACGACGGCGACGAGGAACGCCGTCCGCCAATGCGGCGACGCGCCGATCGCCGCCGCGCCGAAGGCGAGCGCCAGCAGCACGCATACTGTCAGGACGATAAAACGCGGCGAAAACGCCAGAGCCAGGATTCGCATGGGCGCCCCTCGAACACGTCGGGGACGGCTGAATCGCGCGAATCGCGCGCGCCGCCGCCCCGTGACGCGCCGGGACGCTTACACATTTTTACGTCGTCGCGAAGACGCGCGCTTGCCGCGGACCGCGCTCTTGAATCAGGCCGCCTGCGGCGCCCCGGCGAGCCAGACGCCGAGCAAAGCCAGGTCGTCGCCGAGATGGACAAGGTCGGCGCGCGCGCCCGGCGCCACGACGCCGATGCGGCCTTCGAGGCCGAGCAGCCGGGCCGGCGTCGAGGTCGCCATCCGCAGCGCCTCGGCGAGCGGTAGGCCGAGCGTGTCGACGACGTAGCGCACGGCGTCAAGCAAAGTAACAACGCCGCCGGCGAGCGTGTCGAAGTCGTCGATCAGGCGCGACCCGTCGCGGTGCATGCGCCGCCCCTGCAGGGTGAAGACCGACGGTCCGCCGGCCGCCGGTGGCATCGCGTCGGAGGTCAGCGCGATCCCCCCTGCCCCCTTGGCGTTGATCGCCGCGCGCAGCGCCGCGGGGTGAACGTGGTGGCCGTCGGCGATCAGGCCGCAGACGATCGCCGGATCGGCAAGCGCCGCGCCGACCAGACCGGGCGCTCGCGAGCCGAGCTGGCTCATCGCGTTGAAGAGATGGGTGACCGCGCACGCGCCGGCGGCAAAAGCGGCGCGCGCCTCCTCAGCGGTCGCCTCGGCATGGCCGAGGCTGACGACGATCCCCGCCGCGGCGAGGCTGGCGATCAGCGCCGGACTGGCGGCGGACGGCGCCAGAGTGACGACCATCGCGCCGGCCTTGGCGGCGATGAGCTGGTCGCGGTCGCGCTCTCGCATCGGACGGATGAATTCCGCCAGATGGACTCCCTTGCGGCGCGGATCGATGAACGGGCCCTCGACATGGACGCCGAGGACGCCCGGCGTGGCGCGCGTCGCCGCGCTCGCCGCCGCCAACGCCGCAACGAGCACGGCAGGCGAGTCGGTGATGACGGTCGGCAGGATCGCCGTGACGCCGCTGCGGCGAAACGCGGCGGCGATCGCCGCCAGCGCCTCGGACGTCGGCGTCGCGTTGAACAGCACCCCGCCGCCGCCATTGACCTGCCAGTCGATCAGCCCCGGCGACAGGACGCCGCCGGAAAGATCGATCTGCTCGCCGCCGCGCGGTCGCTCCGCCGTCGGCGCGAGGGCGACGACCGCGCCGCCCTCGACGACGAGAGCGTAATCGTCGCGCATTTTCAGTCCGTCGAACAAGCGCGCGCCGAAGAAGACCCTTAATGGTCCGTCGCTCATCGCGCGGCGCCTTGCGGCTCAGGCAGCACGCCGCCGGCGATAAGAATCGCGCCGTCGGCGTCGTCGTAGAGTGGATCGCGCAGGACCATGCGCGACGCTTCGACGAGATAGGGCGCGATCGCCGGGTTCATTCCGCCCACCAGCGCGACGCGGGTCGCGCCAAGCGCGCGCGTGGCGGCGATCAGCGCGTCGATCGCCTGCGCCGCAGCCGCGACGATCGTCAGCGCCACCGTGTCGCCGGCGGCGGCGCGCTCGAACACCAGCGGCATGAACGCGCCATAGCCCGCCGGTTTGGCGGTCAGCGCCCATTGCGTCGCCGTCAGCGGATCGCCGAAGCGGCGCATCACCTCCGCGGTCAACGAAGACGCCGGCCCGATTCCGTCGTGGGCGCGCAGGGCCGCGCGGATCGCTTCAGCGCCGACGCGCGCAGTCGAGCCGTCGTCGCCGAGCAGGAACCCTCGCCCGCCGATAACGGTCTCGCGCTCGCCGACCCGCGCGACCGCGGCCGAGCCGGTGCCGGCGATGACCAGCGCGCCGTCGCCGCCGCCATGGGCGCCCAGACAACCGGCAAGCGCGTCATTGTCGGCGCGCACGCTGGCGAAGGCGGCGTAACGCGCCTCGACCCGTTCGGCGTCGGCAGGGCTTGAAAGACCGGCGAGGCCTAGACCGAGCGCCAGGCCGGCGCGGTCGGCGGCGCCGAAGCCCGCCTTGGCGCAAACAACGTCGATCTGCTTGTCGATGGCGGCGAGCGCGGCGGCGAAATCGACGTAAAGATTGCCGCCCGATCCCTGCGCTTCGGCGATCGCCCGCCCCTCGGCGTCGCGCAGTCGCGCGTGACAGCGCGAGGCGCCGCAATATGCGCCGATGTATAGACGGCGACCCTCACCCACGCCCATCCTCCCGCAATATCGGGCAAACCCGGCGAAAGCCGGATCTACTTCGCCGGACAAGCTAACCACTTCGCCAAGCCGCGGCAAATGCGGAAGCCGGCCGCGCGCCTTCGTTCACGCGCGCGGCGCTCCTCGCAATTTGCCCACCGTCCTCGTCCTTCGAGACGCGCCGCTGGCGCGGCGCCCCTCGCGACGAGGGGATCGGGTTCTCGGATTCCCGGGCGCACTCGGGTCGGAATTCGTTGCGAACCGGCGCCAAGAGCGCCAGCCGGCGTCAACCGCCGTGATAGCCCTTCACGCCGACCGCGTGGGCGAGCGGGCTGCGGAAGTCCTGCCCGGCGGCGAGATTGTCGAGGGCGCGGCGGAAGTCGTATTTCGGCCGCCAGCCGAGCTCGGCGACCGCGGCGCTGCTGTCGTAGACGCGGTCGATCGATGGGAACATGCGCCAGCCGCGCTTGGCGTAATGCGCTTCGTAATCGGGGAACAGGCGGCGCGCCACTGCGGCCGCATCCTCTCGCAGCGCCGCCGCGTCGTCGGGCGAGAACGGCGTCGTCGCCGAGACGATATAGCGCGCGAAGCCGAGCGCCGGCGCCTTCTCGAGCGCCAGCAGATGCGCCGCGACGACGTCCTCGATGTCGACGCGACGGTAAAGCAGCTCGTTGACCTGCGCGTTGGCGACGTCGTAGGCGGCGGCGACGCGCGGATCGTCGTCGGCCTCGGGAAAGAAGCGCGACGTGCGCAACACCACGGTCGGCAATCGGCGCTGGCGGGCGTAAAGCTCGCACAGCGTCTCCGCCGCCTGTTTGGTCGCCCCGTAGATGTTCTTCGGGATCGGCGCTACGTCTTCCGTGATCCACGCCGCCGGCTCGCCGGTTCGAGGCGTCAGCGCCGAGCCGAACACGCTTGTGGTGCTGGTGTAGACGAACGCCTCGAGCCCGGCGTCGACCGCCGTCTCGAGAAGCACGAGCGTCCCGGCGGCGTTGGTGATGAGGAAGTCTTCGTCGGCGCGGGTCGAGACGTGTGGCTTGTGCAGGTTGGCGCAGTGGACGACGACGCGCACGCCTCTGAGGCTTTCGCCGACGAAGCCGCGGTCGTTGATCGAGCCGACCCGATCGGTGAACGGCGAAGGCCTGAGATCGAGGCCGAGCGCCGGCCGCCCCGCCGCGCGCAACGTCCGCATCATCGCTTCGCCGAGATGGCCGGCGCTTCCCGTCACAACAATCGTCATTTGCCGTGGTCCTGTGCGCCGCGCGCTTTTCCGGCGACTCCCTCGAAGGCGCCGGGCTGCAATTCGCAATAGAGCAGACGCTGCGGATCGACGGGGCCCGGCAGCACGACCCGACCCGGCGGCACGCGCCTGAAGCCGATGCGCGCGTAATAGGGTTCGTCGCCGACCAGGACGACCAGCTTGGCGTCGGCGGCGCGCGCCGCCTCCAGCGACGCGCCGACCAGCGCCTCGCCGATGCCCTGGCTGCGGAAGACCGGCTCGACGATCAGCGGCCCAAGCAGGAGCGCCGGCGTCTCGCCGATGACGATCGGCGTCATCGCGTTGGCGCCGACCAGCAGCGTGCCGACCCGGGCGACGAAGCTCAGGCTCAAGTCGGCGGCGGCGGTTTCGCGCAGGCGGTAGGCGGTGCGGGCGAAACGCCCCGGGCCGAAAACGCGCTCGTTCAGCCGGAGGATCGCCTCGGCGTCGGCCGCGGTCTCCGGTTCGAGGACTAACGACACTTCGGCCATTTGCGCCTGTGCAAATTGAGGATGCCGGGCGGGGTTTAGCACGCTGGCGGCGGCGGGCGGAAGGGCGCGCCGGCGCTCACCACAGCAGCGAAACGGGCACGCCCTCAAGAACTTCCGCCAGCCGCGACCGTGTGCCGCGCGTCGTGTCGGGCGGCAGCGCGTCGAGGGGAAAGAATCGCGCGGCGACGATCTCGCGGTCGGGCGCGCGCTCGCCGGTCACCCGAAACCGCCTCACGACATAGACCGCGACGTGGTCGCGCCGCGACACGCGGCGGTTGAAGAACAGGCCGTGCAGGGTCGGCGGCCCTTCGAGGACGACGTTGGCTTCTTCGGCGAGCTCGCGCGCCAGCGCCTCCTCGAAGGTCTCGCCGACCTCAACCCCGCCGCCCGGTAGATGCCAGCCGGGCACGTAGCCGTGTTTGACCAGCAGCGCCCGACCGACTTCGTCGAGGACCAGGCCGCGAACCCCGAGGGTTAACGGCCGCGCCAGCAGAAACCATAAATGCGCGAGACGCGTGACCAGCCGCGTCGGGAGGCGCCAGAGCTGCGCCCGGCCTTGCACTTGCATCGCTGAACGCCGCTCCGTAAGGGTCTCGTTCCCCGCCCGCCCGCGCGGCGTCGGGGCGACCCTAGCCAATCCTTCGCCGACCCGCCAATGCGCGAAACCGCCTGCCGATGAGCTTCACCGTCGCCCATCTCACCGATGTCCATCTCGGGCCTCTGGCGCGGCCGCGCCTCGACGAGATGCGTCTCAAGCGGTTCATGGGCTACGTCAACTGGAAGCGCGGGCGCGAGCGGCTAAGCGACATGGCGGCGCTCGCCCGTCTGGTCGCCGACATGCGCGCCCAAAAGCCAGACCATGTCGCGGTCACCGGGGATCTCGTCAACATCGCGCTGCCGT
>Ga0302320_10017673_pt1 | contig 14453 bp, 13 predicted proteins | sample Bog_T0_3_FD_202130 | JGI IMG/M metagenome (GOLD analysis project Ga0302320, IMG submission 202130) | Peat permafrost microbial communities from Stordalen Mire near Abisko, Sweden - Bog_T0_3 | ecosystem: Environmental > Terrestrial > Soil > Wetlands > Peat | place: Sweden: Abisko, Stordalen Mire...
TGGCGAAATTCTCATCGCGCGACGCCGGCCGGCTCGCGGCATACGCGGAGCGCCTGGATACCATCGCGGACGTGCTGCGCGATCTCGTGCTCGAGACGCCGCCGAACGTAACTGCCGGAGGCTGGCTCGAGGCGATGCCGGAGCTGCTGCGAAGCGCGCGCCTCGGCAGGCGCATCGCCAGGCTCGATATGGCCATGCGCCGCGAGCTGTTGGATCTGTTCGTGAAATCGGCGGGCGACTATCTCGACACTTGGTTCGAGAGCGCCCCGATCAAAGCCGCGTACGGCTTCGATGGCATCGTCGGAAATTATGCGAGCCCCTACACGCCCGGCTCGGCATACGTCCTGCTTCACCACGTCTTCGGCGAGGTCAACGGCAAGAAGGGCGTGTGGGGTCACGCCGTCGGCGGCATGGGCGCGATCACCCAGGCGATGGCGAAAGCCGCGGTCGAGCGCGGCGTGGAAATCCGACTCTCGACGCCCGTTCGCGAGGTGATCGTCGAATCCGGCCGCGCGGTGGGCGTGGTCACGAAATCAGGCGAGGCGCTGCGCGCGAGCAGCGTCATTTCCAATCTCCATCCGAAGCTCTTGTACGGCAGCCTGATCGACGCCGCGGAGCTCGCGCCGGATTTTCGCGAACGCATCGGCAACTGGCGCTCGGGCTCGGGCACGTTTCGCATGAACGTCGCGCTCGCCGAGCTGCCGGATTTCACGGTGCTGCCCGGCCGTGCGCCGGCGGAACACCACACGGCCGGCATCATCATGGCGCCGAGCCTCGCGTACATGGACCAGGCCTATCTCGACGCCAAGTCGGGGGGTTGGTCGAAGCGGCCCATTGTCGAGATGTTGATCCCGTCGACGCTCGACGACACGCTCGCGCCCGCAGGCCGGCACGTCGCGAGTCTTTTCTGTCAGCATGTCGCGCCGGTGCTGCCGGACGGTGCTTCGTGGGACGACCACCGCGAACACGTGGCCGATGTGATGATCGACCTGGTCGACAGTCATGCGCCCAATTTCAAGGCTTCGGTGCTCGGGCGTCAGATCATGAGTCCGCTCGATCTCGAGCGCACCTTCGGGCTCATCGGCGGCGATATCTTCCACGGCGCCTTGAGCCTCGATCAACTCTTCTCGGCGCGGCCCATGCTCGGCTACGGCGATTACCGGGGACCTTTGAAGGGGCTGTACATGTGCGGCTCGGGCACGCACCCCGGCGGCGGCGTGACCGGCGCACCCGGACACAACGCCGCGCGCGAAATCATCGCGGATTTTCGGCGCCGACGCCTGAAACAGGCGTAGCAGCTCGCGGCAGGCTGCTGCCTCAGCCCGTGCCGGTCACCGCAATGGGTGCGGGCTCATCGCCGCCGACCCATTTGTAGACCACGCCCGCGATCGCGGCGCCGATGAGCGGCGCGACCCAGAAAAGCCACAGCTGCGACAGTGCCGCACCGCCCGCAAACAGCGCGGGTCCCGTGCTGCGCGCGGGGTTGACCGACGTGTTCGTCACCGGAATGCTGATCAGATGGATGAGCGTCAGGCACAGGCCGATGGCGATGGGGGCGAATCCCTTGGGCGCGTTGCCATGCGTCGATCCGAGAATGACGAACAGAAATCCGAACGTCATCACGATCTCCGTCGTGAGGCAGGCCGCGAGGGTGTAATGGCCGGGCGAGAACTCGGCGTAGCCATTCGAGGCGAATCCGGCGGCGACATTGAAGCCCGTGTGGCCGCTCGCAATCACGTAGAGAATGCCCGCTCCCGCCACGGCGCCCAGCACCTGCGCCGCGATGTACGGGATCAAATCCTTGGCCGGAAACCGCCCCCCGACGCACAGGCCGACCGACACGGCGGGATTCAAATGGCAACCCGACACATGGCCGATGGCATAGGCCATGGTGAGCACGGTCAATCCGAAGGCCAGCGAGACTCCCACGAATCCGATGCCGAGGCCCGGAAACGCAGCGGCCAGCACCGCACTTCCGCAACCGCCGAGGACCAGCCATAGGGTGCCGATGAATTCGGCGGCCAGACGTTTGGAGATGGGCATCGAAACTCCCTGTTTAGTTGTTGTGCGGGAACTCTAATGCCAATCCCCGCAGACGTCCATCAGGCGGAGACTCGCCTCGGGCGGCCGGGCAACTTCCGAGATACGCGCCATATTGCGCCGCATCAACGTTGCCGCCGCTGACGATGACGCCGACTCGCTGACCCGCCAATGCCTTGCTTCGAGCCCGCGCGGCCGCGAATCCCAGGCACCCCGTGGGCTCGACGACGATTTTGAGCGTCGTGGCGAACACGCGCATGCAGTCGATCAACTCCGCGTCGGTCGCCGTCAAAATGTCCTCGACGTCGCGCCGGATGATTTCGAAGGTGTACTCACCGAGGCTCTGGGTTTGGGCGCCGTCGGCGATCGTCTTAGGCACGTCGATGCGCACGATCGAGCCCAGCCGTAAGGACTGTTGCCCGTCGTTTCCCGCTTCGGGCTCGACTCCATAGACCTTGCAGAGGGGAGCGAGCGCGCGGGCCGCGAGGAGCGACCCGCTCAGCAGCCCGCCCCCGCCCATGCACACGAACAAGCTGTCGAGCCGGCCGCACTCCTCGATGAGTTCGGCGGCCGCCGTCCCCTGCCCCGCGATGATGTCCGGATGATCGAACGGCGGGATCAGCGCGGCGCCGCTGCTTTGCGCCAGGCGCTGCGCGATTTCTTCGCGGTTCTCGCGGTATCGGTCGTAGGTGACCACGCGGCCGCCGTAGGCGCGCGTCGCCTCGACCTTTGCCGCCGGGGCATCCTCCGGCATGACGATGGTCGAGTCGATGCCGAGGATCCGGGCGGCCAGCGCCACCGCTTGCGCGTGATTGCCGGACGAGAACGCCAGCACGCCGCGCGCTCGCGCGGCCTCATCGAGGCGCGACAGCGCATTGAACGCGCCCCGAAATTTGAACGCGCCTGCGCGCTGGAAGTTCTCGCACTTGAACAAGACCGAAGCGCCCAGCGCCGTATCGACGATGCTGGACCTCATCACCGGCGTGCGATGCGCATGTCCTCGAATCCGGTGCGCGGCCGCCTCGACATCCGCGTAGGTCGGAAAGGTCGCTGCCGGCACGGCGCTAACCGAGCGGCGACACGCCGAACAGCCAGCGATGCGCCCAGAGGATGAACAGCGCATAGATCGCAAGGCCGAGCACCACCGCGATGGCATCGTTGAACGGTCGTGCGGGTGCCGTGCGCAGGATTTGCGGCGGGCGGCGCTTCAACGAAATGCGATCGAGCACCGCCCAGGCGAGAAAGCCGCCGAACAACAGCACGTCGGCGAGCATCCCGTTCGACAGCAAATGAGCGAGTGCCCAGAACTTCACCGCCGCCAGCATCGGATGCTTCAGGGCGGATTTGATGCGCCCCGGCAGATAGGCCGCGAGGATCAGCGGAAACACCGGCAACATCAACAGAAAGGTGACGTGGCGCAGAAAATGCGGAGGCGTGTACAGCACCACCGGCGACTGGCGCGCGAGACCGAAGCCGTACACGATCAACACGAATCCGCCGAGCGATGCGAGCGCGTACAACCCCTTCCATCCGCCCTCGCCGAGTTTGGCGAGCGCCCGTGCGCGCAAGTCCGCGGACACGATGGCGATCGAATGTACCCCGAGGAAGATCGCGAGCCCGAGGATCAGCACAGTCATGACGAAACCGCCTTCAATGATGGACTCCGGCAGTACCGCCCGCCGCGTGCGCGCCCGCGATGCGCCGGGCCTGCTGCCGCAGTATGTTCCCTAATCCGTGCACATCGAAGAACGATTCGAGGCCGCCGCAATCCGGCCGCCGCGGTTTGAGATCGTCGAGCGTCGCGTCGAGCGGCATATCGCACACGATGCCCGTCAGGCGCCTCGCCAGATACGCCGCTTCCTTGTGGGCCAGAAGCTTCGCAGCGAGGGTCGACGCTCCGCGCAGCTTCAACGCGGGAACGCGCTCGATATTCTCATACAAATCGTCGAGCGAGCCGAAGATGGTGAACAGTTCGGCCGCGGTCTTGCGTCCGATGCCGGGCACGCCCGGGATGTTGTCCACCGAGTCGCCCGTGAGCGCCAGAAAATCCGCGATCAATTCCGGTATCGCGCCGAAGCGAGATTCGATGTCGTGGTAGCGGTAGCGGGCGTTCCCCGTGTAATCCCAATACACATCGCCCTGGCGGATGAGCTGCGACAGGTCCTTGTCGCGGCTGACCACGACGTTGTTCAGGCCCGCGGCGCGCGACATCGCCGTCAGGGTGCCGATGATGTCGTCGGCCTCGTACTCCGCGCTCGCGAATTCCGCGAGGCCCAGGTGCCGGCAAAATTCCCGGCACAGGCCGACCTGGCGCGTGAGGTCGGCCGGAGGCCGCTCGCGATTCGCTTTGTAGGCGGGATAGATTCCGCCGCGAAACGAGGTTTCCCCGCGCAGGCTCTGATCGAAGGCGACGCCGATGCGCTCGGGCTTCACCCGCTCGAGGAAATCCGAGATGAAGCGCGCGAACCCGTAGAGCGCGTGCGTGCCGTTGCCGTCGCGGTCCACCATGTCGGGCGGCATCGAGTGATACGCCCGGAAGATGAAATAGCTGGCGTCGACGTGATAGACGAGGCCGCTCACATCGGCCAACGCTGCATGCGCTCGTGCAAGGGGCTCGAGCGCGGAAAATGGGCGATGAGGTACTCCATCTGATCGGCCAGCACTCGTCGGCCCTTCAGGAAAATGTATTCCGCGTAGGTCGGTGTGAAGGGCACCGCGAGCAGCTGCATGCCCGCCTGTTCCGGCGTGCGGGAGGCCTTCGCGTTGTTGCAACGGCGGCAGGCCGACACCACGTTGCTCCAGCAATCCTTGCCGCCGCGGCTGAACGGCGTGACATGATCCCGGGACAGCAGGGTATAGGTGAAGCGCGCGCCGCAATACAGGCACAGGTACGCGTCGCGCCGGAACAGCGTCTGGTTGTTGAGCGGCGGCGTATAGGCGCTGCCGCGCAGATTTCCCGGATTGCCGGTGTGGCCGAGCGTGGCGATGATGGAGTTGACGTCGACAATGGTCCGCAGCCCCGTCCGGGCGCAGGTTCCGCCGTACAGCCGGTACAGATTGGTGCCGCAGGTATAGGCGACTTGGTCGGTGTGATAGAGCCGCGCGGCCTCGCGGTAATCGATCCACTCCAGAGGCATTCCGGAAACGTCGGTGCGCAGGATTTGCTGGGACAACGGATAGCCGGGGGAGACGACGGCGACGTCATCCCCGAAGTCCAGCAACTTGTCTTGCATCGACATTTTCATGACATACTAAAGATAGACGACTCTTGTGCAATAATTCAATGTTTTGGGGGAGATACACAACATGCCCGTCGTCGTCGGGGTCCTCAAAGAGTCCGCTGCCAACGAAACCCGCGTTGCACTCGTGCCGGAGACCGCAGGCAAGCTGAAGGCCCTGGGAGCCCGCGTTCTGATCGAACGCGGCGCCGGAACCAACGCACATTTCACCGACGCGGCATATGCCGATGCGGAATTGAGCGACGCGGCGACGATTTTGGCGGGCGCCGACGTGCTGTTGTGCGTTCAACCGCCGGCGCTCGACGTGGTCAACCGCCTCAAGGAGGGCGCGGTGGTCGTCGGCTACATGCAGGCATACGCCCGGCACGATCTGGTGCGCGCGTTGCAAAACCGCCGGATCACCAGCTTCGCGATGGAACTGGTGCCTCGAATCTCGCGCGCGCAATCGATGGATGCGCTGTCCTCGCAGGCCGCGGTCGCGGGCTACAAGGCCGCGCTCATCGCGGCCGACACGCTGGAAAAATTCCTGCCCATGCTGACCACCGCCGCGGGCACCATCCGGCCGGCCTCCGTTCTGGTCATCGGCGCCGGCGTCGCGGGGCTGCAGGCGATCGCGACGGCAAAGCGTCTGGGTGCCGTGGTCGAGGCGTACGACGTGCGCAGCGCGACCAGGGATCAGGTGAAATCCCTGGGCGCGAAGTTCGTGGAAACCGGCGTCTCGGCCGAGGGCACGGGCGGCTATGCGCGCGAGCTCACCGCCGAGGAGAAATCCAAGCAGCAGGAGGTGCTCGATGCGCGCATCGCCGCGAGCGACGCGGTGATCAGCACGGCCTCGATTCCCGGCCGGCCGGCGCCGCGCATCATCAGCCGGGCGGCGGTGGAGCGCATGAGGCCGGGCTCGGTGGTGGTCGACATCGCCGCCGAACAGGGCGGCAATTGCGAGCTCACGCGCGCCGGCGAAACCGTGAACCACGGCGGCGTGAAGGTCCTCGGGCCGGTGAATCTGCCCGCGACCCTGCCGTATCACGCGAGCGAGATGTATTCGCGCAACTTGTTCAACTTCTTGAAGCCGGCGATCCCGAAGGGCGAGTTCGCCGTCGATTGGAAGGACGAAGTGTTTGCGGGCGCCGTGCTCACGCATGACGGCGCGATCAAGAACGAAGCGGCGCGCAAGTCTGTGGAGGGCGGCACATGATCGACGGGGTAATCGCGCTTTACATATTCATGTTGGCGGCCTTCACCGGCTATGAGGTCATCTCGCGGGTGCCGGTGATCCTGCACACGCCGCTGATGTCGGGATCGAACTTCGTGCACGGCATCGTGCTCGTGGGCGCGATGGTGGCGCTCGCCGCCGCCGACTCGACGCTGCTGCGCGTGATCGGATTCATCGGGGTGTTTCTCGCCGCAGGCAACGCCGTCGGCGGCTACGTGGTGACCGAACGCATGCTGAAGATGTTCGTGACCGCGGGCAGAAAGCCCGGCAAGGGACACTAGTCCATGGGCTCTTTCTCAACCGAAAATCTGACGCAGCTGTCGTATCTCGTCGCGGCGGCGCTGTTCATTCTCGGCCTGAAGCGCATGAGCTCGCCCGTCACCGCGGTGAGCGGAGTGCGCTGGGCCGGACTCGGCATGCTGCTCGCGACGCTGGTCACCCTCGCATTCATGGGTGCTTCGCAGTTCAATCTCATCCTGGTGATCGCGGCCATCGGAGTCGGCGGCGCGCTCGCGTGGGTGAGCGGCAAGCGCGTGGCCATGACCGACATGCCGCAGATGATCGCGCTCTACAACGGCATGGGCGGCGGCGCGGCGGCGGCCATCGCAGCCGTCGAGCTCTACGCCGGCCGCGAGACCAACGTCGTGCATTTGACCATGGCGACGGTCGGCGCCTTCATCGGCGCGGTGTCCTTCAGCGGCAGTCTCATCGCCTTCGCCAAGCTGCAGGGCTTGATCACCAAATCGGTGCGCTTCGGCGGTCAGAAATTCGTCAACCTCGCGATCCTGCTGGTCACCGTCGCCTTCGGCTTCATGGTGGTGTCCGGCGCGGGCCCCTCTGGGCTTCCCGCGGTCACATTGTTCTTCCTCGGCGCGCTGCTGCTGGGCGTCGCCATGACCCTGCCGATCGGCGGCGCCGACATGCCCGTGGTGATCTCGCTGTACAACGCCCTCACGGGACTCGCGGTCGGCTTCGAGGGCTTCGTGCTCGACAACGCGGCGATGATCATCGCCGGCACCGTGGTCGGCGCGGCCGGCACGTTGTTGACTCAGCTCATGGCGAAAGCCATGAATCGATCGCTCGGCAACGTGTTGTTCTCGAACTTCGGCGAGACCTCCGCGGCGGGCGGCGGAACCGCGGCCGGCGTGCAAAAGGCCATCGAGGCGTCCGATGCCGGCGTGATGATGGCGTACTCGCAAAAGATCATCGTGGTGCCCGGCTATGGTCTCGCCGTGGCGCAGGCCCAGCACAAGGTATGGGAGCTCGCGCAGCTCTTGATGGACCACGGTGTCAAGGTGCGGTTCGCGATCCATCCCGTCGCCGGCCGCATGCCAGGGCACATGAACGTGCTCCTCGCCGAAGCGGGCGTGCCCTACGACCTCATCTCGGATCTCGACGAGATCAACGCGGAGTTCGAAACCGCTGACGTCGCGCTCATCATCGGCGCAAACGACGTCGTCAATCCCGATGCGCGCACCAACGCCTCGAGCCCGATCTTCGGCATGCCCATCTTGAATGCGGACAAGGCGAAGAACGTGATCGTCATCAAGCGCGGCCAGGGCCAGGGATTCTCCGGCATCGACAACGCGCTGTTCGGGCTCGATCAAACCCGGATGCTCTACGGCGACGCGCAGGCGGCCGTCGGCCAGCTGATCCAGGCGGTCAAGGCCGCCGGATAGCGCGGCCGAGTGCGGGCTGTCCCGCGGGTGACAGCTGTCACGAATATGACACGCATCCGCGCATGCTGCGCCGCTTCGGCGCGCCCTGGAACACGGATGGCATTGGCACGGCTCTTGCTCCCATAATGGTCACCCAACCAGAAGGAGATATTCATGAGTTCCGCTCAAGTCAGGCCGTCGGCCGCGCCGTCGCATCCCGGCCCCATTCATGAAAGTGGTTCGTTTGCGGCGCATGTCAAAACGCTCGAGCGGACCATTCCTCTGCATGCGCGCTATGAAAATTTCATCGGCGGCGAGTGGGTCGCCCCGCTCAAGGGCGGCTACTTCGAGAACATATCGCCGACCACCGGGCAGGTGATCTGCAAGATCGCGCGCTCGCAGGCCGAGGATGTGGAACGCGCAGTCGACGCGGCGCATGCCGCCGCTCCGGCGTGGGGCCGCACCGCCGTCGCCGAGCGCGCACGCGTGCTCAACCGCATCGCCGATCGCATGGAGCAATATCTGCCGTTCCTCGCGGCGGTCGAGACCTACGACAACGGCAAGCCGATCCGCGAAACCAATCTCGCCGACATGCCGCTCGCCGTCGATCACTTCCGCTATTTCGCGAGCTGCGTGCGCGCGCAGGAAGGCTCGCTCGGCGAGCTCGACGACGACACCGTCGCCTATCACTACCACGAGCCGCTGGGAGTCGTCGGGCAGATCATTCCGTGGAACTTCCCGATTCTGATGGCGGCGTGGAAACTCGCGCCGGCGCTGGCGGCGGGCAATGCGGTGATCATCAAGCCCGCCGAGCAGACGCCGATGTCGCTGCTGGTCTTCGCCGAACTGGTGCAGGACCTCTTGCCGCCCGGCGTGCTCAACATCGTGAACGGCTTCGGGCTGGAGGCGGGGAAACCGCTCGCCTCCAATCCGCGCATCGCGAAGATCGCGTTCACCGGTGAGACCACCACCGGCCGGTTGATCATGCAGTACGCCTCCGAGAACATCATTCCGGTGACCCTGGAGCTCGGCGGCAAATCTCCGAACATCTTTTTCGCCGACGTTATGCGCGAGGAAGACGACTTCGTCGACAAGGCGCTCGAAGGGTTCGCCATGTTCGCGCTCAATCAAGGCGAGGTGTGCACGTGTCCCTCGCGCGCACTGGTGCAGCGCTCGATTTACGATCGCTTCATGGAACGCGCGGTGAAGCGCGTCGAGAAGATCCGCCAGGGCGATCCGTACGACATGAGCACGCAGATCGGCGCCCAGGCCTCCAACGATCAATACGAGAAAATTCTCTCGTATTTCGACATCGGCAGGAAGGAAGGCGCGAAAGTGCTCACCGGCGGCGTCGCCAACAAGCTGTCGGGCGATTTGGCGGGCGGCTATTACATCAAGCCGACGGTGTTCGAGGGGCACAACAAGATGCGCGTGTTCCAGGAGGAAATCTTCGGGCCGGTGGTGTCCGCGACCGTGTTCGATACGCAGGAGCAGGCGCTCGAGATCGCGAACGACACGCTCTACGGGTTGGGCGCCGGAATCTGGACCCGCGACTTGAACACGGCGTATCGCTTCGGACGCGGCATCAAGGCCGGGCGGGTGTGGACCAATTGCTACCATGCCTATCCCGCGCACGCGGCGTTCGGCGGCTACAAGAAATCCGGCATCGGCCGTGAGACCCACAAGATGATGCTCGATCACTACCAGCAGACCAAGAACGTGCTGGTGAGCTACGGCACCAAGGCGTTGGGATTCTTTTGATGGAGGATCGGGTCAGCGTCTCCGAGCCCGCGCGGCAATTGATCGAGGAGCTGAAGGCGGCGCATGGCCCGATCATGTTCCACTTGTCGGGCGGCTGCTGCGACGGCAGCGCGCCCATGTGCTTTCAGGTGGGTGAATTCAAGCTCGGCGGTGTCGATGAGAAGGTCGGGGAAATCGCCGGCTGCGAATTTTGGATGGCCCGCGAGCAGTTCAAGCTGTGGGCGCACACCAAATGGATGGTGGACGTGGTGCCGGGGCGGGGCGCGAGTTTCTCGCTCGAGGCGCCGCTCAACAAAAGGTTTCTGATCCGCTCCGATCTTTGCGCAGCCTGATCGGCGAGAAAAAGCGCATCAGCGCAGCGAACGATGCATTGCCGGCGGCGGCCGCTTCATCACGCCGCGGCGCTGCTCCGGGCTCATCTGCCGCCACTGCCGGCGCAGTTCCTGGCGCTGCGCAGGCGGCATCTGCCGGAATCGCCGGAACTGCTCGCGCACGCGTTGCTGCTGTTCGGGGGGCAGCGTCTTGAACTGCTGCCAGCGCTGACGCAATAGCTGCCGTTGTTCGGGCGGCAGCGCATGAAACTGCTTGAACCGCTCCTGCGCTCCGGAGCGTTGTTCCGGCGTCATGCCGATCCAGCGCTGACTGCCCCGCGAGAGCGCTTGCTGCTTCTCCGGCGGCAGGCTGTCCCATTTTCCCTGAAAGTTGTGCAGCAGCTGTTGCTGCTGAGGGGACAGCGACTGCCAGGAGCGCGGCGTCGCGGGTGCTCCGCCCGGCTCTGCGGCGGCCGCGGGTCCCGGTGTGCCCTGAGCCAGGGCGGGAGCCGCGGTCCCCGACAACAGGGCGCAGAGGATCAGCGCCCTCACCATTGCTTTGGGCTCTGCGGCGGTGGCGGCGCGGGCTTTTGCGTGCCCGGCTGCGCCCTTTTCACCATTTCCGACCAAGCGGCATCTCCGTGATCATCCTCGCCCAAGTATTCGATGAACTCATCGTCCGGCGCATCCGTCGGCGGCGGTGATGGCGTCGCCGCCGGCGGCCGCCCTGGTGTCTGCCCCGCCGGTGCTCCGGCGGGCGGCTGCCCCGCGGCGGAAACCGCCCAGAGGGCCGCTCCAAGGGCCAGCCAACGATTCGGCGACATCAATGGCCATTCACCTACGCGGACGGTTCTGCGTTCGCGGCTTTGTCCGCCCAGGCATAAAAATCGATATCGTCCTGAAGCATCTCCATTGCATCGCCGCCCGAGCCTTCGTCGCTCGAGGCCACGATATCCAGATCCTCGAATGCCGACTCGGCCGCCGGCGCGGCGCCGTGCTGAGCCAGGGGGCCTCCGAACCACAGCGCGACGCCGAGAACCGCGGCGGCGGAAACGCCGGCCGCCGAGCCCCAGACCGGCACGCGCATGAACCAGGAGCGGCGGCTCGAACGGTCCGCCGCAAAGAGCGCGGCATGGCGCGCCTGGGTCAGCCGCGACCGAACCCGCATGTCGACGTTCTCGACGCTCTCGCGAAACAGCGCACGGCTGCGCTCTTCCAGGGTTCGCTGCCCCAATTCCAAAGTCTCGTCGCTCATCACCAAACCTCGCCCAGTTGTTCGCGCAGCGTATGTACCGCGCGCGAGTAGTGCGTCTTGACGCTGCCTTCGGAGCAGCCCATGGCGGCCGCCGTTTCAGCGACGTCCAAACCTTCGAAATTGCGCAGCGTGAACGCCTCGCGCTGCCGCGCCGGCAGTTCACGCAAAGACGACTCCAGCTTCGCAATCGCCTGATCCTGCATCAACTGCTCCGGCACCGCGGCGGCGGTGTCCGCCACCGTGTCCAGCGGATCCTGCGCCTCGTTGTCGGGATCCTCCTTGGGCCCGGGCAGCCACGTCATGAACCGCTTGCGCACCGTGCGGCGGCGCTGCAGATCCCGGATGCCGTTCTCCAGGATGCGGTAGAACAGCGGACGCCATTCCGCGCTGGGGCGTGCCGCATAATTGCGCGCGAGCTTCAGCATCGCATCCTGCACCACATCCAATGCGTCGTCGGGATCGCGAAGCGCGACCTGCGCCATTCGAAATGCCCGGCGCTCGATCTCGGCCAAGAATTTATCGAGTTCGCGCGTCTGCTCCAGAACCACTCCCCCAGGTGCTGGCGCGGGCCCATCCCATACCATGCAAGCTGCCGGGAGCGTATCAAAGCGCGACATGTCTCGTCCTCTCGCATCGACGTCGTCCGTCCATTGCAGGTATAAACGCCCACCCGCCGGCGCGGTTGACGGCCGGTGCGCCGGATCAGCGACTTACGCACATACTTTGTGACTGGCCATGCAATATTTGCAATGCTTCTTAAGCGGGGGCATCCGGAGGGTACTACAAGCCACTGATTTATATAATGTTATTCCTATTTCGAACAGTTTTTAGCCAATTTGAATATGTCTTGAAACATAACGGGCACTTAGGGCTCATGATCCCTGTTTCTCAACAGACTTATCCACAGGTTTTGTGGACAAGAGCGAACACTTGATTCTGCAGATCGCCTTGGACACTCCGTTGCGCCGGCTCTTCGATTATCTGCCGCCGGCCGGCCTCGCCGACCTCGGGGATCTTCAACCGGGTCTGCGGGTGCGCGTGCCCTTCGGTCGCCGGCAACTCGTCGGCGTCCTGGTCGCACTGGCGGACCGCTCGGCGGTGCCCGCCGCCAAGCTCAAGGCAGCGCTCGAGATCCTGGATTCCGCACCGGTCTTCGACCGGGTGACGTTCGCCCTCTTGAGCTGGGCCGCCGAGTACTACCACCACCCGATCGGTGAGGTCATGGCGGCCGCACTCCCCGCCGGCATCCGCGCCGGACAGCCGTCCGCGCCCATCGTCGAGTCGTGGAGCTTGACCGACGCAGGACGGCAACGGCTCGTGCAACCCGCGGGCAGGCGGGCGCCCCGACAACGCGCCTTGCTCGCCTTGTTGGCGGAGCGCGGCCGCGTGACCCTGGACGATCTCGGCGAGTTCAAGAGCGCGCAGGTCAGAGGCTTGGCCGAGCGCGGATTGATCTTCGCCGATCGCGTGCCCTCGGCGCCGGCGCGCTTCGCCGTGCGGCCCTCCGAAGTCGCGCTCACCGATGCGCAAACTCTGGTCATCGAGTCGATCCACGCCTCGCTCGGGCGCTTCGCCGCGCACCTTCTGTACGGGGTCACGGGGAGCGGCAAGACGGAAGTGTACTTGCAGGTCATCGCCCGGGCGCTGGAGGAGTCGGGCCAGGTGTTGGTGCTGGTGCCCGAGATTGCCCTCACGCCGCAGCTCGTCGAGCGATTCGAACGGCGCTTCAGCGCAGGCGTGGTGGTCATGCATTCGGCGCTGAGTCCGGGTCTGCGCCGCGACGCCTGGCGCGCCGCGCACAGCGGCGAGGCGCGCATCGTCATCGGAACCCGGTCGGCGGTCTTCACGTCGCTCAAGCAACTGCGGCTCATCGTGGTGGACGAGGAGCACGACGCGTCCTACAAGCAGCAGGAAGGGTTTCGCTACTCGGCGAGGGATCTCGCGGTACGCCGGGCGCAGGGCGCGCAGGTGCCCATCGTGTTGGGTTCGGCGACCCCCTCGCTCGAAACGTTGGACAATGTCGCTCAAGGGCGCTACTCCCGGCTCGTGCTGCCGCAGCGCCCCGGCGCCGCGCGCGCGCCGCGCATGAATCTGGTCGATCTGCGCAAACATCCGAGCGAGCAGGGACTGTCGCAGCCGGCGATTCAGGCCATCCGCGCGCATCTGGGCGCCGGCGGCCAGGTCATCGTGTTCCTGAACCGGCGCGGCTATGCCCCGAGCCTGTTTTGCAATGCCTGCGGCTGGGTGGCGCCCTGCGAGCACTGCGATGCGCGCATGACCTACCATCGGCGCGCGGCACAGCTGCGCTGCCACCACTGCGGCGCCCATGCCCCGGTGCCGGGCGTGTGCGCCCAATGCAAGCAGGGTTTGAATCCCGTCGGCCAGGGCACCGAACGCGTCGAGGAAACCCTCGCGCGCCTGTTTCCGGACGCGCCGCTCGCGCGGTTGGACCGCGACACCGCCGCCGCGTCGGGTGCCATGCAGGCGGTGCTCGATCGCGTTCACGGCGGCGAGGCCCGCATTCTGGTCGGGACGCAGATGCTCACCAAGGGGCATCATTTTCCGGAGGTCAGTCTGGTGGTGATTTTGGACGCCGATCAGGGACTTTTCGCCAGCGATTTCCGCGCCACCGAGCGCCTCGCCCAGACCATCACCCAGGTGGCCGGACGCGCCGGCCGCGCCGCGCGTCCGGGCGAAGTCATGGTGCAAACGTCTTTCCCGGAGCATCCCCTGCTCACGCAGTTGATCACCGCGGGCTACGAGGGCTTTGCGGCCACGGCGCTGCTGGAACGCCGGGCGGCGAGCTGGCCGCCGTATTCACGGCTCGCCATGCTGCGCGCCGAGGCCAGGGACAAAATCGGCCTGGATGCATTTCTGCGCGCAGCGGCGGCGGCCGCGCGGCCGGCGGGCGCCAACGAGGTGACGGTGCTGGGGCCGGGCCCCCCCCGGATGGCGCGCCCGGCGGCACAATTACGG
>Ga0302320_10017675_pt1 | contig 14452 bp, 10 predicted proteins | sample Bog_T0_3_FD_202130 | JGI IMG/M metagenome (GOLD analysis project Ga0302320, IMG submission 202130) | Peat permafrost microbial communities from Stordalen Mire near Abisko, Sweden - Bog_T0_3 | ecosystem: Environmental > Terrestrial > Soil > Wetlands > Peat | place: Sweden: Abisko, Stordalen Mire...
GCTCCGCACCCGGATCCCCTTCGTCCACTTCTTCGACGGCTTTCGCACCTCCCACGAGCTGAACACGGTCGAGCTGCTCTCTGACGACGACCTGCTGGCGCTGGTCCCCACCGAGCTCATCCGCGATCACCGGGGCCGGGCGCTCTCGCCGGAACGGCCCTTCATCCGCGGCACGGCGCAGAACCCGGATGTCTACTTCCAGGCGCGCGAGACGGTCAATCCGTTCTACGCGCGGGTCCCCGCCGCCGTCCAGGAGGCGATGGATGCGCTGGCCGAGCGGACCGGGCGCCGCTACAGCCTCGCCGAGTACCACGGTGCCCCCGACGCCGAGCGCGTCATCGTCGCGATGGGATCGGGCGCGCAGACCGCCGCGGAGACCGCGGCTCACCTCGTCGCGCAGGGCGAGAAGGTCGGCGTGGTGCAGCTCCGCCTCTACCGTCCGTTCCCGACCGCCGAGCTGCTCGCGGCCTTCCCGGAGAGCGCCCGCCGCGTCGCCGTTCTGGACCGCAACAAGGAACCGGGCGCGCTCGGCGAACCGCTCTTCCTCGACGTGCTGTGCGGGCTCGCCGAGGCGCTCTCCGCCGGCACCCGCGAGCCCATGCCGCTCGTCATCGGCGGCCGCTACGGACTCTCCTCCAAGGAACTGACCCCGGCGATGGTCGCCGGCATCTTCACCGAGCTGAGCGCGGAGCGACCGCGCTCCCGCTTCACGATCGGCATCAACGACGACGTGAGCGGCACCAGCCTGCCGTACGAGCGCACCCTCGACATCGAGTCGCCGCGGACGCTCCGCGCCGTCTTCTTCGGGATGGGCTCGGACGGGACCGTCGGGGCAAACAAGAACACCATCAAGATCCTCGGCGAGGACCCGGGGCGTCACGCGCAGGGCTACTTCGTCTACGACTCCAAGAAGTCCGGTTCCGAAACCGTCTCGCATCTCCGCTTCGGTCCGGACCCGATCCGGGCGCCGTACCTCATCGACCAGGCCGGGTTCGTCGGCTGCCATCACCCCCGGCTGATCGAGCGCCCCGAGGTGCTGGAACGGGCGGCCCCGGGTGCGACCTTCCTGCTCAACACCTCGGTCCCACCGGCGGAGGTCTGGGACTCACTGCCCCGCGAGGTCCAGGAAAAGCTCCTCGCCAAGCGGATCACCCTGTACACCATCGACGCCGGGCGGGTGGCCCGTGAGGCCGGTCTCGCCGGACGGGTCAACACGGTGCTCCAGACCTGCTTCTTCGCCATCTCGGGAGTGCTCCCTCAGGAGCAGGCGATCGCGGAGATCAAGCACGCGATCACCAAGAGCTACGCGCGCCGCGGGCCCCAGGTCATCGCCCAGAACGAGGCGGCGGTGGACGCCGCGGTGGCAGCTTTGCACCGTGTCGAGCTGCCCACCACCGTGACCGCCACCCGGGGGGTCCGGCCCGTGATCCCCGCGGACGCCCCGGAGTTCGCGCGCACCGTGATCGGCGCCATGATGGCCGGGCACGGCGACGATCTCCCGGTGAGCGCCCTCCCGGTCGACGGCACCTACCCGAGCGGTACCGCCGCCTACGAGAAACGCAACATCTCCGACGAGGTGGCGGTCTGGGACCGGGATCTCTGCATCCAGTGCGGCAACTGCAGCTTCGTCTGCCCGCACAGCGTCATCCGTTCCAAGCTCTACGACTCCGCGCAGCTGACCGGGGCACCGGACCAGTACATGTCGATGCCGCTCAACGCGCGCGGCCTGCCCGACAGCCGCTTCACCCTGATGGTCTACCTGGAGGACTGCACCGGCTGCGGGCTCTGCGTCGAGGCCTGCCCGGTCTCCGCCCCGGCCGACCCAGAGCACAAGGCGATCAACCTTGCGGCGCGCGAGCCGCGGGTGGCCGCCGAGCGGCGCAACATCGAGTTCTTCGAGAGCCTCCCCATCGCCGACCGCTCCCGCGTCGACTTCGGCACGGTGCGGGGCACCCAGTATCTGCAACCGCTCTTCGAGTTCTCCGGGGCCTGCGCCGGCTGCGGCGAGACCCCGTACCTGAAGCTGCTGTCGCAGCTCTTCGGCGACCGTCTGATGATCGCCAACGCCACCGGCTGCTCCTCCATCTACGGCGGCAACCTGCCCACCACACCGTGGACGCGGGACGCCGCCGGGCGCGGGCCCGCCTGGTCCAACTCGCTGTTCGAGGACAACGCCGAATTCGGCCTCGGATTCCGGCTCGCCGCCGATCAGCAGCTCCGGGTGGCCCGCGAGCGGCTCGGCGAGCTGCGCGAGGCGGTGGGGGCGGAGCTCGTCGACGCGATCCTCGGTGCCCCCCAGCGCCGGGAGTCCGAATATTCGGCCCAGCGCGAGCGGGTCGATGAACTGCGCCGACGCCTGGACGCGCTGGGGGAGGGGGCCGGGCCCGCGGTCACCGACCTGCGCAGCGTCATGGACCAGCTGGTGCGCCGCAGCGTCTGGATCGTCGGCGGGGACGGCTGGGCCTACGACATCGGCTCCGGCGGTCTGGATCACGTGCTGGCCAGCGGTCGCGACGTCAACGTGCTGGTGCTCGACACCGAGGTCTACTCCAACACCGGCGGCCAGGCGTCGAAGTCCACACCGCTCGGCGCCGTGGCCAAGTTCGCCTCAGCGGGCAAGCGGGTCGGCAAGAAGGACCTCGCCCTCCAGGCGATCGCTTACGGCAACGTCTACGTCGCCCGGGTGGCGATGGGCGCTGACCCCGAACAGACCCTCCGAGCGCTGCGCGAGGCGGAGGCCTACCACGGTCCCTCGCTGGTCATCGCCTACAGCCACTGCATCGCCCACGGGATCGAGAAGGACGGAGTGCTCCTCCGCAACGGCATGGACCAGCAGTACCGGGCCGTCGCCAGCGGGCACTGGCCGCTGGTCCGCTACGACCCGATGGTCCGTGACGGTGGGCGCAACCCCTTCCTCCTCGACTCGCCGAGGCCCCGCATGCGTCTCAGCGAGTACACCGGACGGGAGCTCCGCTACCGGAGCCTCGCCCGCACCCATCCGGCTGAGGCGGAGAAGCTGGTCCACCTTGCCCAGGATGAGGTCGACCGGCGCTGGGCGACCTACGAGGAGATGGCCTCCCACGGCGACCGGTTCCCGATGACGGAGACCAGTGACCCTGCGGTGGTGGGCGCGGAGGGGCGGCCGAATTGAACCTGGAGACAACCTACCTGGGTCTGGTCCTGCCGAGCCCGCTGGTGGCGTCGGCCGGTCCGCTCACGCGCTCGGTGACCGGGATCCGCCGTCTCGCCGCCGCCGGGGTCGGAGCGGTCGTCCTGCCATCCCTCTTCGAGGAGCAGATCCGGCGCGAGGCGGAGCGGGACGCCGCCCTGTCCGAGGCGGGCTCGGAGAGTTTCGGGGAGGCGCTCTCCTACCTCCCAGCGCCCTCCGGTGACGGGGAGCCGCTCCAGTACCTGAACCTGATCGAGCGGGCGACAGCGGCCGTGAAGATCCCGGTCATCGCGAGCCTGAACGGCGCCACCACGGGGGGCTGGACCGCCTACGCCGCGTCGATGCAGAGCGCGGGCGCCGCCGCCCTCGAGCTCAACATCTACTACCTGTCCGAAGATCCGCTGACGCCGGCGCGCGATGTCGAGGAGCGGTACCTCGAGATCCTCTCGGCGGTGAGGGCGGCGGTCACCATCCCGATCGCGGTCAAGCTGGCCCCCTATCTCAGCTCGATGGGGGAGATGGCGACTCGCCTCCAGATGGCGGGTGCCAGCGGCCTGGTCCTCTTCAACCGCTTCATACAATCCGACATCGATCCCGACACCCTCACCGTCACGTCCGGGCTCACCCTCTCCAACCCCGCCGAGGGGGTGCTGCCGCGCTCCTGGATCGCCCGGCTGCGCGGCACCGTTCCGCTGTCCCTGGCGGCCAGCACGGGGGTGGAGAGCGCCCACGACGTGGCCGCCTACCTGCTGGCCGGCGCCGACGTGGTCATGAGCACCTCCTCGCTGCTCCGCCACGGGCCCGAGCACGCGGTGGCGCTGCTCGACGGGCTCCAGGCCTGGATGGCCCGCAAGGGCTTCGTGAGCGTCGACCAGGTTCGGGGACGGCTGTCCACGGTGAGCGGTGCTGACGCCGCCGCCTACGGGCGATCCAGCTACCTGACGACCATCGACGAGGCGACACACACCTACGCTCCCGGCTGAGGACGCGATCCCATTGGCCGCCAGAGTGCGGCGCAGGGCGCTCCAGACCGCGAGACGATAGCGAGGAGTGAGCGTGAATTCGAGCGGTTCGGGCCCGGCTGCGCCGGCCGTCGCCGACGACAGCTTCTTCTCGCAGCACCCGGTGGGGGCCGTGGGCGCCCTCGCTGCTCTCGGCGGCGCCGCCTTCTGCTTCGTCACCGGGGAGAGCCTGCCGGTGGGGCTGCTGCCCCAGATCTCCGCGGGTCTGCGCGTCTCCCTCTCCGCCGTCGGCCTGCTGGTGACCATCTATGCGGTGGTGGTCGTGGCCGTGTCGGCGCCCCTCACGCACCTGAGCGGGCGCTTCCCCCGCCGCCAGGTCATGAGCGGAATGCTGGCCGTTTTCGTGCTCGGGACCCTGGCGGCGTCAGCGGCGCCGAGCTACGGCTGGCTGATCGCGGCGCGGGTGGTGATCGCGCTTGCCCAGGCTCTCTTCTGGTCCATCGTCGCGGTCGTCGCCGTCGGTCTCTTTCCCCCGCGCTTTCGAGGGCGGGCGGTCGCCTGGACCTTCGCCGGCAGCTCGATCGCCCTGATCCTGGGGGTTCCCGTCGCAACCTTGGTCGGCCAGCTCGCCGGCTGGAGGCTCGCCTTCGTCGGCCTGAGCGGGCTTGGGCTGCTCGATCTCGCCGCGCTGGCCGTGCTCCTGCCCTCCATGCGCTCGGGCGAGGGGCACGCCGCCGTCGGCACTCACCCCGACGCGCGCCGCTACCGGCTCACGGTGCTCACCACCATCCTCTGCGTCGGCGGTTCCTTCACCGCCTGGACCTACGTCACCGCCTTCCTCACCCGGGTCAGCGGTCTGCCGCTTCGCGCCGTCGCCCCGGTGCTGCTCCTCACCGGGATTGCCGACGCTGCGGGGATCCTCGTCAACGGGCTGCTGATCGACCGGCACCCCACGCTGGCGCGGGCCGGTCCCGTCGCGGTGCTCACCACCGCGCTGCTCGGGCTCTTTGTCTTCGGCACCTCGGCGGCGGCGACCATCGTCCTCGAGGCCTGCGCCGGCATCGGTCTCTCGGGTGTGGCCATCGCCCTCCAGAGCCACGTCCTGGTGGTGGCACCGCGGCGCACCGACATCGCCTCGGCCTGGTACTCGGCCTCCTTCAACGTCGGCATCGCCGGGGGCCCGCTGATGGGAGGGCTCGTCCTCTCCACCCTTGGGCTCCGCTTCACGCCGTTGGTTGGGAGTGCGCTGGCGCTGCTGGGCCTGGTGGCCGTGCTTGTCGAGAGCCGCAGCGGCCGAGGCGCCGGCGCGACCTAGTCGATGGCGGGCGCCTCCGGGTCAACCACCCCACGGAGCAGGCTTCGCGGGGACACCGGCTACGTGACCTGGCCCAGCACCGGTTCGACGATCTCCTCGGCCAGCCATTGCGCAGCGGGGGCGGCGGGGCCCGCCGAGGGAGGCGGCAGCACCGCCAGCACCAGGTGGGTGGCGCCGGCCGCGATGAAGGCGAGGACCTGGTCGCGGGCGCGGGCGGCGTCGTCACGCGCGACCAGCAACTGCTGGGACCGGACGATCTCCCCGGGGTTGCGACCCACCGCGGCGCAGTGCTCGTCGAGGATGGCGCTCTTCCGGGTGAGCTCCTCGGGGGTGGCGGTCGGGCAGTTCCAGATGTCGGCGTGCTCGGCGACCACGCGCAGTGACAGGCGCTCGCCGGCCGCGCCGATGAGGATGGGCGGCCCCGGGCGCTGGAACGGCTTGGGCTCGCCGATGGCGCCCTTCAGCTGGTAGTAGCGGCCATCGAAGTCGAAGGGCTCGGCTTCGGTCCAGAGCCGGCGGGTGATGGTGAGCGCCTCTCCGAGGGCCCCGATGGCTTCCGGGGTGGGCACCAGCGGCACCCCGTACGCATCGAACTCGCGTCGGGCCGTGTCGAGCACGGCGGGTTCGAGCGTGCGGCTGAGGCTGGCCCCGACGCCGATGCCAAAGATCAGCCGGCCTCTCGACACGATGTCGACGGTGGCGGCCATCTTGGCGAGCAGGGTCGGGTAGCGCAGCCGGTTGTCGGTCACGATCACCCCGAGCCGCAACCGCGAGGTCTGCGCCGCCAGGGCCGCGAGCAGCGTCCACGCCTCGAGGTTCGCCGTGCGCGCGTCGCCGCGCCGGGTCACCATGTGATCCCAGAGCCAGGCGTGCTCGAAGAGGGGGATGCGGTCGGCGTCCCGCCAGGTGCCCAGGATCTCCTCATAGGTCGCACCGGCCTGGGTCGTCTTGATCCCGAAGCTGAGCGCGCTTGCGGGAATCGTCGTCATGGTGTGCGCCTCCCTGGTGGCAGCCGGACGAGTGGAGAGTCGCGGTCCGCGGGCCGGACTTCGGGAGCAGCCCGCCGGCTCATACCACGATACACGAGGGCCTCCGGCTCGGCCGGGGGTTCAGGCGGCGCTCGAGGCCAGCGGCTTGGTCAGGTCGTACAGCGTGGTACCGCCGACCGTGGTGGTCGAGAAGTGGCTCTCCACCCACGAGGTGATCTCACTGGACTCGGCCGAACCTCCGACGCCCAGGCCGCCGCCGCTCCCGGCGGCGATGAAATAGTGGATCTGGTGCTCGCCGACCAGCTTCTCGAAGGTGGTGAGCACCGGCCACGGATCGGTGCCGTTGAAGCCTCCGATGGCCATCATGGGGTCACCGGTCGCGAGCTGGTACCCGGCCGCGTTGTTGGCTCCCACGGTGGCGGCGATCCAGGCGTAGTCCTTGGAGCCCTTCTCGAGGGCAGCGGTCAGCGCCGCGGACGGTGTGCTGGCGTTGAGCAGGCCACCGCTGGAGGCGCCACCGCGAATGCCGCCCAGGGAGAAGGCGCCCTCGGTGCCGCCCGGAATGGTCCCCGACCCGCCCGCACCGACCGGCGGGGTCCCGTGAGTTGCGGAGCCGCCCGTGCCGCTCGGGATGGTGCCCCGGGGTGGGGTGGGCCCTTCACCGTTGAAGATCGCCCCCTGTGGAGGGGTGCCGCCGAGGCCGGGGCCGGACCCGCTGGGTGCGACGCCCGTGCCACCGCCACCAGGGCCGCTCGTGGTCCCACCCGCACCGGGTAGGCCGGCGATCGGCCCGCCGGTGCCGCCGCCCCCCGGAGCGCCGTTCGCGCCTGCCAGGGCCGGTCCGGCGGACGGGATGGAGCCGCTGTGGGGGGTTGCCGCGGTGTCGATGGCGTAGGCGGTGGGACCGGCGAGAGCTGTCGCCAGGACGCAGCCGGCGAGCACCAGGGCGGCGGCTCGCCACCTCACCGGGGGCACCAGGAGCACGAGGGACGTGGCCAGCCCGGCGACCAGCACCGCGGTGCGCAGCCAGGGCAGCCAATCCGGGCTCCGCGCGAGGAGTGCGTATGCCCAGATGACGGTTCCGGCCAGGGCGATGGCCAGCAGGGCACGGGCGACCAGGCGATCACGCCGGCGCCAGAGCTCGACCCCGCCCATGCCCACCAGCGCGCCGATGGCGGGCGCCAGGGCGACCGTGTAGTACGGGTGGATGATGCCCTGGGCGAGGCTGAAGACCAGGGCCGTGACCACCAGCCAGCTGCCCCAGAGCAGCGCGGCGGCGCGCTTGCCATCGGTGCGCGGGGCCCGCCAGCGCAGCCAGAGCAGACCTGCGCCGAGGACGAGGGCCGCCGGGATGAGCCAGCTCGCCTGGTTGCCGAAGGTGCTGTTGAACATCCGGAGCAGGCCGGTGGGTCCCCAGGCACTCGTGCCGCCGCCCGCGCCACCCCCGACGCTGCCCGTCTCGCTGCCGGTGAGACGTCCGAAGCCGTTGTATCCAAAGATCAGGTTGAGCTCGCTGTTGTCGGTGGAACCGCCGATGTAGGGGCGGTCGGCGGACGGCCAGAGCGTGACCACGGTCACCCACCAGCCGGCCGAGACCAGCACCGCGGCGCCGGCCGCCAGCAACTGCCAGATGCGCCGCCACATCGACACCGGCGCCCCCAGCAGGTAGACGGCGGCGAATCCCGGGAGCACCAGGAAGGCTCCCATCATCTTGGCGAGGAAGCCGAAGCCGATCAGGACACCCGCCAGGACCAGCCAGCGGGTCCGCCCGCCGTCGAGGGCGCGGGTCAGCGCGTAGGCGCTGCCGACCAGCAGGAGGACGAGCAGGGAATCCGGGTTGTTGTAGCGGAACATCAGCACCGCGACCGGGGTCAGGGCCAGGACCGCTCCGGCGATGAGCCCGGCGGCGTGCCCGAAATGCCGGCGCACCGTGGCGTAGAGCAGAGCCACGGAGGCGACCCCCTCCAGGGCCTGGGGGACGAGGATGCTCCAGGCGTTGACCCCGAAGAGACGGGCGGAGATGTCCATCACCCAGAGCGCGGCGGGCGGCTTGTCGACGGTGATGAAGTTGGAGGAGTCGAAGGAGCCGAAGAGGAACGCCTTCCAGCTCTTGGTGGCGGCCAGGACCGCGGCCGAGTAGAAGCCGTTGGCCCAGCCCGAGGCGCCGAGGCTCCAGAGGTAGAGGGCGGCGGTGGCCGCGAGCAGACCGACCACGGAGAGGGTCGTCCAGCTGGGGCGGCGCACCGCCGCGAGGAGGGTGCGGCGGTGACGGTCCGCAGCCGCCACGCCGGAGCTGGCGAGGCCCGGGGAGGTGGCGGCGTGATCTGTCATGCCATCACCCTGACGAGCGCGGCGCAGAGCGGGCTGGGAGGGTGCTGGGAGATTCCTGTGAACGTTCCACCCGCTGCGCGTAGGGCGGGGTGGGGGCGATTCTCATGAAGTTCCCAGGTGCTTCGCAGACGGGGCCAAGCCCGGGCGCGGATCGTGGCCTTCATGAACCACGCGGCGACCGACCTGGACCACGCACGGTCGGGAGAGCGCAAGGCCCTGGGGGAGCGCGAGCCCTCGGTCGAGATCGTCGTTCCCGTGTACAACGAGGAGCGCGACCTGGAGCCCGGCGTGCGCAGGCTGTACGCCTACCTGGAGAGCTTCTTTCCCTTCCCGGCCCTCGTCACCATCGCCGACAACGCCAGCACCGACGCCACCCCGACGATCGGTGCGCGGTTGGCCGCCGAGCTTCCCGCGGTCCGCTATCTCCGCCTCGAGGAGAGGGGGCGCGGTCGCGCGCTGGCCGCCGCCTGGTCGGAGAGCGACGCCGACGTGGTCGCCTACATGGACGTCGACCTCTCGACCGGTTTGGAGGCGCTCCTGCCCCTGGTCGCGCCGCTGATCAGCGGCCACAGCGACCTGGCCATCGGCAGCCGCCTGGCCGCCGGCGCGCACGTCCGGCGCGGCCCTCGGCGCGAGGTCATCTCGCGCGGGTACAACCTGCTGCTGCGACTCGTGCTCGGGGTCCGCTTCCGCGACGCGCAGTGCGGCTTCAAGGCGGTCCGCGGCGACGTCGCCCGCCGCCTGGTGCCGCTCGTGCAGGACCGCTCCTGGTTCTTCGACACCGAGCTGCTGGTGCTGGCGGAGCGCGAGGGACTCCGCATCCACGAGGTCCCGGTGGATTGGATCGACGACCCCGACTCGCGGGTCGACATCCCGGCCACTGCTCTCGAGGACCTGCGCGGGGTATGGCGGCTGCGAAGGACGCGGACTGTCTTACGGGCCACCACCGGGGACGGACGGGCGCCGCATCGGGCGGCCACACCCGCCGGTGCCCCTGCCCCGTCTCTGGTCGCTCTCACGGGGCTTGCGCCGGCGCGGCTCACCGGCTCAGAGGGGCACGGCCGGGTGCACAAATAGGCGCACCGGGACTGTCAGAATCCGGCGCGACGGGCAAGGCCCGGCGCACGCTCGCCCGAGGTCGGGCGTGCGAGCGGAGATGTGCCGGAGGTTTCAGATGCTCATGCCAGGAAGCGAGATCAGCCAACTCTCCGACTTCGAGCTGGTGGAGGCGGCACGGGCAAACTCCGACGACCGGACGCAGCGCCAGATCCAGGCCGAGATGTGGCGGCGCACCACTCTCGAGGCTCGGCGGGCCGATCTGACCGCTTCGGAGCGGGGACGTCGCGGACAGACCATCGCGCTCTGGGCGATCGAGGTCGCGCTCTTGGCCGGTCTCTTCTCCCTGCTCGTGGTCGGGGGGTTGAACGACTTCGGTGGTGGCTACGATCCCGCCTGGGGGGCCGGCGCTGTCGTTGCCGCGCTCGCATCGCTGGGCAACCTCATGGCGCTCCTCGCGAGCGCAAACGCACAGACGGTCGCACGTACCAGGCTTCGCCAGTTCGATGCGGAGTTCTTCCACGGGCCCTGATCAGCGGCCCAGCGGCAGCTCCACCCGGAAGGTGGCGCCACCGCCCGGGGTGTCCGTGACCCCCACCCGTCCGCCATGTGCACCGACCACTCCGGCGACGATGCTGAGCCCGAGGCCGCTGCCCCCTTGATCCCGGCTCCGCTCGGGATCGGCCCGGTGGAAGCGCTCGAAGATCGGGCCTCTCGCCGCGGCGGGGATCCCGGGGCCGTGGTCGGCGACCTCGATCACCGCCCACCCCCCTTCCTCGTGGAGCACCACCTCGATCGGGGTCCCGGCGGGAGTGTGGACCAGGGCGTTGCGGAGCAGGTTGGCCATCACCTGGCGCAGTCGTGGCTCGTCGCCGGCCATAACCAGGGGTGCGCCGAAATGTGTGGTGACGGCGCGTGCGGGGTCGCCAACCCGGGCGTCGGCACAGGCGTCCACCACCAGCGCCTCCAGGTCCACCGGGGCCCGCTCCAGGGGACGTCCCTGGTCCAGGCGGGACAGCAGCATGAGGTCGTCGACGAGGAAGCCCATCCGTCGCGCCTCCTCCTCGATGCGGCGCAGGGCGAGCTCCAGCTCCTCGGCCTTCATCTCGCGATTCCGGCGCACCAGCTCGGCGTAGCCGCGCATAGACGTCAACGGGGTGCGCAGCTCGTGGGAGGCGTCCGAGAGAAACTGGCGCAGGCGCTGTTCGACGGCCGCGCGCTCACCAAAGGCGGCCTGCAGCTGATCCAGCATGCTGTTGAGGGCGAGCCCCAGCCGGCCCACCTCGGTGGCGGAGTCGGCCGGAGTGACCCGGCGGCCGAGCTCCCCGCCGGCGATGGCCCGGGCCGTCTCGCCCATCCGTGCCAGCGGCCGCAACCCCCGCCGGATGATCAGCCACGTCGCGAGGACCAGGAGCAACACGACACCGGCGCCCACCAGCAGCTCCAGCAGGAGGAGGTGGCCGAGGGTGGCATCGAAATTGTCCATGGGAACTGCGGCGACGACGATGTCGCCGTTGCCTCCGCCCGCAGGCTCGATGTAGACCAGGTACTGGCCGTAGCTGCCCACTCCGCTCACGGTGAGGTACTGCCCCGGCTCGGAGGCGATCAGCCCAGGCAGCACCGGGCGGTTGGCGGTGGCGCTCAATTGATCCTGGGTCGGGACGCCCAGGAACTCGGGGCTGCCCACCACAGCACCGGTCGCGGAGAGCACCTCACCCCAGACCACTCCCGGGGGCGATCCGGGCCCTCCGGGGCCGCCACCGTTGGGGCCCGCCTGGCCGCCGCCACCGGGCACGGAGCCTGACACCAGGCTGGCGCCGCTCCGCGCCTGCTGCTGGAGCTGCCCGTAAAGGAAGGACTGCTGTTCCGCGTAGGTTGCCGCGTCCGCCGCCACCAGGCAGAGGACAAAGAGCGGCACCAGGGCGAGCAGCAGTCGCGCCCGCAGCGTCATCTCACGCCGGGCGGGGGGGGCCGGAGCACGTAGCCGACCCCGCGCACGGTGTGGATCAGCGGGGGATCGATGAAGTCCACCTTGCGCCGGAGGTAGCTGATGTAGGTCTCCAGCACCCCCGCATCGCCGCCGAAGTCGTAGTCCCAGACATGGTCGAGGATCTGGGATCGAGAGAGCACCCGGCGGGCGTTGACGAGAAGGTAGCGAAGCAGCCGGAACTCGGTTCGGGTCAGCTCGATCAGCCTGCCGGCGCGCCAGACCTCGTGGCTCTCCTCGTCCAGCTCCAGATCGGCGACGGTGAGCCGCGTGGACGTCGCAGCCGGGCTGCCCTGGTAGCGCCGCAGGACGGCGCGGATCCGGGCCACCAGCTCCTCGATGCTGAAGGGCTTGGTCATGTAGTCGTCGCCGCCGACGGTAAGCCCGCGTACCTTCTCCTCGGTGGCGTCGCGGGCGGTGAGGAAGATGACCGGTACCCGGTGACCTTCCGCGACGAGGCGCTGGGTGAGGCTGAAACCGTCCCCGTCGGGGAGCCCCACGTCGAGGACGATCAGGTCCGGATGGTGGTCGAGCACCGCCTCCCGGGCCTGGCGGGCGGTCGCCGCGCTCTCCACCGCGAAGCCCTCGTAGCGGAGGGCCATGGTGACCAGGTCCGTGATGTTGCGCTCGTCATCGACGACGAGCACCCGGGTGGGCGTGGCCTCGGAACCGTCCATGCTCCCGATGGTGGCACCCGAACCTGTGAGTTTGCTCAGAGTCTCCTCGGAGACCGATGTGCCGGAGTTCGCCGCCCTGGGGGCCACCCACGTGGAGTTGGGCGGAGCTCAGACGGTGGGCTCGTCCGGCCTGAGCCGCAGCTCGTAGCTGTAGTGGATGCGTCCGGGCGCGTGCTCCTCCGGCACGCCACCCTCGAAGCCCATCGCCTCGTAGAGCCGGCGGGCCGCCACCATCTCCGGCAGGGTGCGGAGGGTGAGCCGGCTCTTCCCGGCCGCTCGGGCCAGTGCGGCGGCCCCGTCCAGCAGGGCACGCCCGGCACCACGCCTCTGGGCGGCTGGCGCGACGCCGAGCATGCGCAGATGCGCCTCGCCCGGAGCCAGCTCCTGCGCTGGGTCGAGCCTAGTGGTCAGCTCCACGGTGATCGAGCCGAGGACCTCGGCGCCATCGACCGCCACCAGGACGGTGCCGCGCTGGGTGCGGCCGGCCACGTCGGCGACCAGGTCGAGGTACTCCGGATCGGCCACGCCCACCAGCCCCGCGAAACCGGCACGGGTCTGACGTCCGGCCTCGGCGCACTCCTCGGGCCGGACCTGGCGGACGACGATCTCGCCGGGCACCCGAGCTTCTCTCCCGAATGCCCCTGCCCCCATGCCGGCTGGTGGCCGGGCCGGCGATCCCGTCACTTCTCGGCGATCATCTCGAGGGAGGCGGAGTTGATGCAGTAGCGTTTCCCGGTCGGCGCCGGCCCGTCGTCGAAGACGTGGCCCAGGTGCCCGCCACAGCTCCGGCAGACCACCTCGGTGCGGGTCATTCCGTGACTCTTGTCGACATGGAAGTCGACCGCCTCCCGGTCGGCGGGCTCCGTGAAGCTGGGCCACCCGCACCCCGAGTCGAACTTGGTGTCCGAGCGGAACAGCTGGGCTCCGCAGCCGGCGCAGTGGTAGGCGCCGGTGTCGTGGTTCTGCCAGTAGCGTCCCGTGAAGGCGGGTTCGGTCCCCTTCTGCCGCAGGACGGAGTACTGCCCGGGGGAGAGCCGTGCGCGCCACTCGGTCTCGGTCAGGTTCGTCGGATGGGTGCTCTCGGTCATTGCCATGTCCTCGGATCGTGGGTTCTCCCTGCCACAGTACCCCGGACAGGCGCGGGCGACGCCTGGCCGATCACGCCGGCCGGCCCCCGTCCCCTTGATCCCATTGCAACGTGAATGTGACAGGGCCAATCGGCGGTGTCACTCCCTGCCGACGGCGCTCTTCCCACCGCTCGCGAGTGCCCACCATTGGCGTGCGGCGCCTCCGCACGCGGTTGCACGTGCCCGCCGGCGCCCAGCACCTCGCCGAGATCTCAGGGTGGATCAAGGAAGCATGACCTGGAAGGCCACATCCCGGGGAAGCGGGAGCGGTTTGATCGGCAAGCTGGCTCAGGCCAACATCGACGAGGTGGCGCCCGTCGATGACGAGGTGGTCGTGGTCCGGGACGATGACGCCACCTCCGCGCCGGTCCGCCAGCGGCTGACCGCGGGCACCCTCCTCCGCGTCCGCGAGGTCACCCGGGCCGAGGATCTGGCGGCTCTGACCGCGTCGGGAAGGACCCGGGCGGTCGTCCTCTGCCGGAGCGGGCTCTCGCTGCTGGCCCTGCACGACGCCGTCGCCGTGGTGCGGCTGGCCTGTCCGGACGCCGCCCTGCTGGTTCTCGACGACCAGGTGGGGGAGGCGCGTGCGGAGGTGGCCGCCCACGCCGGTGCCGACGGCATCATCAACCTCGCCCAGGACTGGAAGTCGGCCGGAGAGGCCGTGCTCGCCGCCGCCGATCAGCGCGCCCGGGCGCGGGCGGTCGGCGACGCCATCGCCGTCCGGAGCGAGGCAGACCTCATCGGACTGCTGGACGAGGAGTGGCCGCTGTCCGTCCTCGTGCTCGCCATCAACAACCTGGAGACGCTCGCCGGCCGCTACGCCCACGGCGACGTGGACG
>Ga0302320_10017677_pt1 | contig 14451 bp, 9 predicted proteins | sample Bog_T0_3_FD_202130 | JGI IMG/M metagenome (GOLD analysis project Ga0302320, IMG submission 202130) | Peat permafrost microbial communities from Stordalen Mire near Abisko, Sweden - Bog_T0_3 | ecosystem: Environmental > Terrestrial > Soil > Wetlands > Peat | place: Sweden: Abisko, Stordalen Mire...
CGCACCCACCACCGCCGGCAGCCGGACAACCACGGTATTTTCTTCCCGAATATCGTTACGCGGTTCAACCGTTTTGCCGGGCGGCAGGATGCCGCCCGCTACGGCGGGCGAGACGGCCGCCCCCACACCGTTGGCGGCACTCGGCGGAGCGGATAATTTCGTTTGCCATCAGGCAATTTGGCTTTAGCCTTTATGCGATTCCTCGGTTGGCCGCCGATCAGGCCGTTGAGGTTTTCACAAGCAAACCAATGATGATCACTATGAAATCCCTGATGTGTCTGAGAGCCGGTCTGATGACATTAACCTTGATTTCGTCGGTGGGACTCTTGCCAGCCCAGGCGGATGGGAGCTTCTCCAGCCTGGCGAATTTAAGCCGCATCACTTCCGGCGAATCCCGGTCGGTCAGTCCGGAGAATTTCACCGGGGAAAAAGGCCAAGCCGGCATGGCAACCAATGGCACCGGCGAACATGCCGCCAGCGAATTGGGCCAAGGTTGGAAGGAATCGCCCAGCGTGGTCATCCGGGCGGGAACAACTTTTACTTTGGCTGACATCAAAGGTCCGGGCGATATCCAGCAAATTTGGATGACGCCCGCCGGTAATTGGCATCAGGCCATTCTGCGTTTTTATTGGGATGACGAAACGAATGCGGCGGTGGAAAGTCCGGTTGGCGATTTCTTTGCGTGGGGATTGGGGCAGTATGCCCAGATCAATTCGCTGCCGGTCTGCGTGAATCCCGGCAGCGCTTTCAATTGTTATTGGCAAATGCCCTTCCAAAAACGGGCGCGTATCACCATGGAAAATCGGGATACCGGGGACATGGTGCTTTATTACCAGATCAATTATGTCCGGGAAAAGATCTCGAAAAAAGCGGGATATTTTCACGCCCAATACCGGCAGGAATACCCGCTCAAAACCAAGGGCTTGTATACGATTTTGGATGGCGTGAAGGGTGAGGGACAGTACGTCGGCACCTATCTTACGATAAAGACTCACGAAGGCGGCTGGTGGGGCGAGGGCGAAATCAAATTTTATCTCGATGGCGACCGGGATTTCCCGACGATTTGCGGAACCGGCACGGAAGATTATTTTTGCGGATCGTATAATTTTGAAAGCCCCACAACCCACAAATACCAGACCTTTTCCACACCGTATTCAGGATTGGTACAGGTTTTGCCCCCGGACAAGACCTATGAGCCCGAACAATCCTTCGGCCTCTATCGCTGGCACATCGCCGATCCCATCCGCTTTAAGAAAGACTTGAAGGTGACCATCCAGGCCCTGGGATGGAAAGATCACGGCCTTTACCTGCAGATGAATAGTGAAATGTCGTCCGTAGCCTACTGGTATCAGAAATAATCAAAATCCACTCTTACTCAAATCGCCTTTCCAGCCCGGCACGGAAATCCTCATCTTGCAAGAGCTTCGCCAGGCTGGCCAGAGTGTTCAAATGTTTTTGGAACTGGCCTTGAGGGACCAAAAACAGCATCACCAAATTAACCGGTTTGCCATCCAAAGAATCAAATTCAATTCCGTTGCGCGAACGGCCGACCACGGTGACCAAATCGGAAACGAATTCCGTGGAAGCATGCGGGAGACCAACCCCGAACCCGATGCCGGTGCTCATGGAAATCTCCCGTTTTCTCAAGCATGTGCGGATGGCATCTTTATGCTCGGTTTGGATTTTTTGACGGACCTCCAGACTGTCAAGCAGCTCGTCGATCACATCCCAGCGGTTCTCCTTGTGCAATTCAACAATACTCAATTTCGGTCCAAAAAACTCATCCAAATCCAAATTCTGATCGGACAACGACTCCACCAGCTTCATCTTCATACCGCCAGTATGCCGAAACGGCGCACAAAAATCGAGCCTGCCTCCAATTAATGACTACACCATTGTTGTCATACCTGTGGCAAATTATGACTGGTTTTTAAATGTTTGTGCATTTGAACCATGATCAAGCCAATCCACGGGCGGGTTCTGTTTCGATCAGTGAGGCGAGTAAACCGTTGCCTTTTGTTAGATGGAAATTGTTATTTCCAGCGGGAAGCTGGCCTTACATTCCGCGCCGATGAAATCCGTTATGGGGAAGGGAGTTCATACGGTCGATTTTGCCACGCGTTGAAGCAGATGGTTCCGACGATCGGAGGTCTGGCACCCGCTTTGCGGGTGCAACTGGCTTTGGGGATATGGTCCGGAGGTCTTTGCTCCGCCACGACCTCCGGCTACTGGCTGGCAACCCTCCGGGTTGCGGGCCGTGTTCACCGAACTTTTCTTGCTGGTGGCCGGCAATGCTTCTCGATGGGATTCAGTCTAACGAAACGAAGCGCCCGTGACGCACCCTACCTCCGCAAAGCAAAAAGGATGACCACACAAACAATGATGGGATGTTTCTTTGCTCGATTATTGAACGTCCTTCGAAAAAGCGGCGGAGGGCCGCCGCACTCCACGACGCTTCGCGACAAACTACGAGGAGACAAACTTCACGCGGGTAAGTACGCCTATTTTTTCCAATCACCGCCGAGGGCTTTGATTAAATTGATGCTCGCCGCCTGGCGCGAATCATCCAGTTGCAACACGAGTTCCTCCTGGGAAAGCGCGGTCGTCTGCGCGGTGGCTACTTCCAGATAGGTGACCAATCCGGAATGATAGCGGTTATTGGCAATGGCCAATGCCTGTTGGGCCGAGATCATCGCCGCCGTGTCGGCCTTCCATTGTTCGACTAACAGGCTTTGAGCGGCCAGGGCATCCTCCACGTCGCTGTAGGCAGTCAATACGGTCTGACGATAGTTCGCGACGCTTTCATCCATGGCGGCTTTGGCGGCGGCGTAATGCGATTTGTTATAACCGCCGGTAAACAGGGGAAGGTCAATCGACGGCCCCACCGACCAAACCCGGCTCGGCCAATCGAAGAGCGAATCTATCCCCACTGACTGAAACCCCGCCAAGCCGTTCAATTTGACCACGGGAAAGAAGGCGGCTTTCGCAATGCCAATTCCCGCGTTGGCGGAGGCAACGCGACGTTCCGCCGCGGCAATATCCGGACGGCGCTCCAATAATTCACCCGGTAGGATCGTCGGCAGCGCGGCTAAAAAGTTCGTGGTCGCATGGTTGGTGGCCACCGCGAAATCGATGGGCGACTGTCCGCACAAGACCGCCAAGGCGTGCAAATTTTGGGCGGCCGACAACTCTATTTGCGGCAACTGTCCTTCGGCGCTGTGCAACTGCGTGGCCGCTTGCGCGACATCGAGATCAGAAACCGCCCCGCCCTGGCGCAGGTTTTCGGTCAGGTCCAAAGATTTTTGATAGGTCTGAATCGTGTCACGAATCAGCCTCTCTTCCGCCAGGAGGGTTTCGTACGTAAAATATTCATTGGCCACTTCGGTGGTTACTTCCAGCCGGGCGGTTTCCAGATCATCGGCGGCGGCGGCGGATTGGGCCTGCGCCGACTCCGAAGTCCGGCGGACGCGCCCCCAGAAATCCAATTCCCAACTGAGGTAAACGGGAGCCGTGAAGGTGTCATAGGTGTGCGTCTGCTTCGCGGGCAAGCCCAGCAGCGGCTCATTCATGCTCGTGCGCTGGCGATTGAAATCGCCTCCGGGGGTGCCACCGGCGTTGAGTTGGGGATAAAATGCGGAGCGCGCGGAGCCTATCAGAACCCACGCCTGTTCAAAATTTGCCGCGGCCGCCGCCAAATTCTGGTTGTGCCGGGCCGCTTGCTTTTCCAATTGGTTCAGCGCGTCATCATTAAACAATTCCCACCAGGGCCCGCGAGAAACACTGGCGGCGGGCTGCGCCACTTTCCAGGCAACCTCGTTGGTGCTCTGGTCGCTGAACGTTTTGGGGGTGGGCTGATCCACCAGGGGCGCCGGCCGCTTATAATCGGGACCCACGGCACAACCGGTCAGCACCGCGCCCAACAAAAAAATGAGGACTGGCTTCTTCATTTGACGGCAATGGCTCCGGGAGTGGGCGCAATGATGACGGACATTCCTTCGGCGATGGCATCGGGCGGATTCAAGATCACCCGGTCACCGGTTTTGAGGCCGTCCAACACCTCAATGGTGCTGCCGAAGTCGCGGCCCAGTTTCACGGTGGTCAAGTGAACCTTGTTGTTCTCGTCCACCAGCGCCATCTGCAATCCTTCTGCGCGAAAGATCAAGGCATTGTCGGAAATGGTCAGGGGAGGCGTGCCGCCCGCCTCGCGGAAGCGGACCTGCGCATAACTGCCGGACAGGATCTCGCCCTTCGGGTTCGGCACCTGCAGTTCCACCTGCAAGGTGCGCGAGGTGGGATCCACCGCCCCCGCCGTGCGCGTGACCACGGCTTCAAAGACGCGGCCAGGCAATTCCTGGAACGTCAGCTCCGCCTTTTGTTTTGGCGCGATCGCATGAATCAACGGTTGCGGCACACGGACGTACACCCGGAGGGGATTCGTCTGGGCCAGATGAAAAAGTTCCGGGCCGGCATCCGCGGCGATCAACTGGCCGATATCCGTGTTGCGCACGGTGATGGTGCCGTCGAAGGGCGCCATGATCCGGTCATAATTCTTCAGTTCTTCGAGGCGCTGGAGATTGGCCCGGGCCGCTTCCATGTCGGCCTTTTTGAGATTCAGATCCGCAATTTTCTCGGCGGTTTCCTGGTCGCTCACACTGGAGGTTTTCAGCAGCGACTGCCAGCGGTCCGACGTCGTTTGGGCCAAATCGAGGGAGGCCTTGTTCTGATCGACTTCCGCGCGGGCCTGGCCGATTTGCTGGTCCAATTCGGGCGTTTCGATCTCGGCCAACAACTGGCCGTTCGTCACGGAATCGCCCATGTCCACGTACCATTTTTTCAAATAACCGCTCGCGCGGGCATGAATGGAAGCGTCGACGAAGGCCTGCACCTCTGCCGGAATGGGGGTGCTGGAACTGACCGCGCCGGGAACCGGTGAGGCGACCGCGACCATGACGACATTTTCATCGCGCGTCGCGGCCAGGAGGTCGCGGTGGGCAAACCAGCGCGGCACGCCGCCGATCAACAATCCGATAATGACGAGGATGGTGCAAACAACGATGACGCGTCCCCAATTATGGGATGGCGGCGCTTTTTCAGGAGGAGTGGAGTTCATGGTGTTACAATTAAAGGGTTGAAACAGGCTTGCGGTTCCGGTGCATGAAACTAAAGACCACCGGCACAAAGAACAGCGTGGCCACAGTGGCAAAAACCAACCCGCCGATCACGGCGCGCCCCAGCGGGGCATTCTGCTCGCCGCCTTCGCCGAGGCCCAGGCTCATGGGCAACATGCCGATGATCATGGCCAGGGCGGTCATCAAGACGGGGCGGATGCGGCCGACGCCCGCTTCGAGCGCAGCGTGAATCGGATCCAGACCTTTCAAAAGGTTTTCGCGGGCAAAGGTCACGACCAACACGGAATTCGCGGTAGCCACGCCCAAACTCATGATGGCGCCCATCAAGGCCGGCACACTCAACGTGGTTTGCGAGAGAAACAGGCTCCAGACGACGCCGGCCAGCGCGCCCGGGAGCGCGGTGATGATAATGAACGGGTCCAGCCAGTTTTGGAAATTGACGACGAGCAGAAAATAAATCAGCACAATGGCGCCGATCAATCCCACGCCGAGTCCCAAGTAACTGCTCTGCATGGTTTCCGCCTGGCCGCGAACCACCAAACTGGTTCCGCGCGGAAGGTCTCGGTTCGCTTTCGCCAGCACCGGCTGGATGTCGTCAATGACCCCGCCCAGATCGCGGCCGTCCACATTTCCAAAGACGTCGATCACCGGCATGACGTTGAAGTGGGAGACGACCGGCGAAATATTTTCGCGGACCAGCGTGCTCATGTTTTCCAGGATCTGGGCCCCCTGCGCGGGAGTTCGTCCCGCGCTAATCGGCATCGACTCCAACTGGTCGATCGAATTCACCGAATATTCGGGTGCCCGGACATTGATCAAATACTGGATGCCGAATTTGGGATCGAGCCAGTAGGACGGTTGGACCTGGCTGCTGCCGCTTAGGCCGAGCAACAAAGAATTGGCCACATTTTGTTCCGTCAACCCGAGATCGGCCGCCTTCGAGCGATCGACCTCCACGGTGAATTGCGCCCAATTGTTCGGCTGTTGCACGCGGACGTCCACGGCTCCGGGAATCTTTTTAATTTGATCCGCCAACTGCACGGCGATCGCGCGGTTGCCATTCAAGTCGCGTCCCACGACTTGAATATCGAACGGCGCGGGCAAACCAAAATTCAAGGTCTGACTGACAATGTCGGCGGGCAAGAAATAGAACGTGGTGCCGGGAAATTCCCGGTTCAAGCGGGCGCGCAGATGCCGCACGTATCCGGGCGTGGGATGATGGCCGGGTTTGAGCGTGACCAGAATATCCGCATCACCCGGCCCAATGACACCGCTAGTGTTGTAACTCAGATTGATGGAGGAGTTGGGAATGCCAATGTTATCCAAGATGCCACCCAATTCCCGCTGGGGAATTTCCTTGTGAATGGCCTGGTTGACCCGGTCCGTCAGGCGCTCCGTTTCTTCAATGCGGGTTCCCGTGCGGGCCCGCACATGCAGAAGAAACTGCCCGGCATCCACGGAAGGGAAGAAGTCGTGGCCGAGCACCTCAACCAGCATCCAGGACGCCACACACAGGATGAGAAAACCCAGGGCAAAGGTGCCGCGATGCTCAAAGCAGCCCGCCAGTATCTCCCGGTAGCCATGACGAAATTTTTCGAAACCAGTTTCGAAACCACGCTGTAATTTTATGAACGGACGCACCAGCCAGGGGCGGTGCGATTCATCCTGGGGTTCGCGATGGGTTTGGACGTTCCGATAAAACCACATGACTAAAGTTGGCACCAGCGTCCGGGATATGACGTAACTGGCGAGCATCGCGAACACCACCGCCTCGGCCAGCGGCACGAACAGATAGCGCGCCACGCCCGCCAGGAAAAACATGGGAACGAAAACGATACAGATACAGAGCGTGGAAACAAATGCCGGCAGGGCGATTTCCTGGGAACCCACTAAAATTGCTTCCTGCAAGGGCTGGCCGAGCGCCATATGGCGGTGAATGTTTTCGATGGCCACGGTGGCATCGTCCACCAAAATACCGACCGCCAGCGCCAATCCGCCGAGCGTCATCAAATTGATCGTTTCACCCAAGGCACTTAAAATCGCGATGGAGCACAGGACGGAAAGCGGAATCGAGAGCGCGATGATGAAGGTGCTGCGCCAGGAGCCGAGGAACAGAAGGATCATCAAGGCGGTCAAGGCGCCGGCGATAATACCTTCACGCAAAACCCCGCTAATGGCCGCGCGCACAAACAGGGACTGATCCGCGAATTCGCTCACGGACAAATCGGGGGTCACCGAGGACATCACATGCGGCAGGGCCGCCTTCACATTGCGCACCACCTCCAGCGTGGAGGCCGTGCCCGCTTTCATGATGGTCAGGAGGGCGCCGCGCACGCCGTCCTGGCGCACCGCGTTTTGCTGCGGCATGTAACCGTCATGCACCTGGGCCACGTCGCTTAAGTAAATCGTCGCGCCATTAACGACCTTGATCGGCAACTGGTTCAAATCGTCGATGAGCCGGGGATTGGAGTCGACCGAGACGTTGTATTCCACCGACCCAATCTTGGTGGTGCCGCTGGGAAGGATGATGTTCTGGGCGTTGACGGCGTTGACCACATCCTGGGCAATCAAATTTTTTGACTTCAAGGCCGGCAGGCTGAGGTCCACCGAGACCACGCGGGTCTTACCGCCATAGGGCCAGGGGATCATGGCGCCGCGCACACTGGACAAACCGACGCGCACCTGGTTGGCGGTCACGTCGAACAATTGCTGCTCGGACATCTTCGGGCTGCTGAAGGCGTACTGCAAAATCGGCACGGACGAGGCGTTGTATTGGATGATCAGCGGCGGGGTCATGCCGGCGGGCATTTGCTTCAACACCGTCTGGGCGGTGGCGGTGATCTGGGCGACGGCGGAATCCACGGAGGCGCCGGGCTGGAGAAACACTTTTACGACCGCGATGCCGTTGTACGAGGTGGATTCAATGTGCTCAATGTTATTGACCGTCACCGTCAAAGAGCGCTCATGGGTATAGGTGATGCGCTGCTCCATTTGGTGGGCATCCAAGCCGGTGTATTGCCAGATGATGCTGACCACCGGAATATTGATGGACGGGAAAATATCAGTCGGCGTGCGGAGCAATATAAACGGCGTCACCAGCACCAGGAGCAACGCTGCCACTACAAAGGTGTAGGGGCGGCGCAAAGCAAGTTGAACGATCCACATAATGACTCTTAAAATCTAAAAAGCGCGCGCTGTTTTTTGACAATACGCGGCTCGCGGCTGGCCTTTTCCCCCGGAAAAAGTTCGCCAATATCTTCGTTTAATTCTTAATTGGTTGCTTCTTGAACAAACTGACCGAGGACGGCAATGGCACGATCCAGTCGCGCACTCCACGGAAAACCGCAATTGATCCGGATATAGTTATGAAACTTGCCCTCCGGCGAAAACACCGGCCCGGGCGCAATACTGATCCCCGCGGAGCGGGCCCGCTTGGCCAGCTCTACGGCATTCACGGTCTCCGGCAATTTGCACCAGAGCAAAAACCCGCCCTGCGGCCGGGACAAACAAATGTCCGCCGGGAAGTTTTCGACGATCGCCGACCGCATCCGGTCTACCTGCTGGCGGTAAGATTGCCGCAACGTCCGCAGATAACGGTCATAGCCGCCGTTTTTCAAAAATTCGGCCACGGTCAGGCCGGTCAGCAAGGGGCTGCTGAAGGTCGTGGCCCGTTTCAAATTAATGGCTTTCTCGTGCCAGCGGCCGGCGGCCAGATACCCAACGCGATAACCCGGTGCGAGCGTTTTTGAATAGGAACCGCACAGGAGCACGGAGCCGTCCGGATCATGCGCCTTCAGGCAGCGGGGACGCGGGCCGGCGTGCTGCAGGTCGCCGTAAATATCATCCTCCACAATGGGCACCCCATGGCGGACGAGCAATTCCACCGCCGCTTTTTTCCGCTCTTCCGGCATCAAACAACCGGTCGGATTGTGAAAATTGGGAATGAGCACACAGGCGGCCAGGCGCGTTTTGCGCACCACTTTGGAGAGAATTTCAAGGTCGATGCCCGTCGCGCAATCGCCCGGGATGGGCATGGCCTTGAGCTGCATCTCCCGCAAAATCCGGGCGAGGCCAAAATAGGTGGGCGATTCCACCACCACGGTATCGCCGGGCCGGCAAGTCAGTCGCAACGCCAGCGAAACCGCTTCGGTGGCGCCCAGCGTGATCAGAAAATCGTCCGCCGTCAGGCCGCAGCCCCATTCGAGGGACCGCCGCGCCAGTTCCCGGCGCAAGGTTTCGTTGCCCGAAATCGTTTCATAGGCGGCGCTGGCCGGGCCCAATTTCCGGGCCACGGCGGCCATCGTGCGCGCCAAGCGAATGCCCGGCAGCAGATCGTTGGAAGGAATCGCCGCCCCCAAGGGAACGATGTTAGGATTCGTGTGATCGGCCATCAACGATTCCAGCGGGTCGGTATAGGCGAAATTGGTAATCTTGAGCGCCTTAAGGTTTTCGGCGGGCTGCGGAACCGGCGTGAGGGCCTGCGAACGCACGTAAAAACCAGATCGCGGGCGCGCCTCGATCAGACCGCGCGTCTCCAGAGTCACGTAGGCCTGCAAAGCGGTGGGAATGCTAACACCTTGCTGGGAGCTGAATTGCCGGACGGAAGGAATCCGCTCGCCGGGACGCAGCGAAAAATCGCGAATCATGACCTCAAGCCGACCGGCCAGTTTTTGATAAACTGGTTCGCCATCGGATTTGGTCACTCTGTTCATGCACACAAGATTCCCCAGAAGCGCCAACTTGTACAGATACAGAAAAGTGAAAACTGTACTTATACAGATTTCGAAATTCGCAGTCTGTGAAAAGGTGCGGGCGACTCCATTGCGATTGCCGGCGGGGCACCCAATTATTATCCAAGGCTTGAGCGATTCAAGATTTCAAACACAATGAGGCAACCCAAAAAACGGAACCTTGGGCCAAGAAAAGGTGAGAAAATAATTGATTAGTTTTCCTCTCACCCTCTTTTGGCCATCAATAAGCAAATTTTATTCCACTTGTTTAAGAACGAAAAACACATAACATTTTTAAAATAAACGTATTATAAATTATATTGTCATGATTATTTCCAACGTAAAACGGTTTTGTCACCACACATTACGCTCGCGGATATTGATGTAAACTACTTATTGTAAGCATTTTATCCATTTTAAGCGGTTTTAAAACCGTATTTTGTCGGTATAATTTACACTGGTTTTTGAAACTTTATCCTATTGTTATTAAACTGTAATACTTTTTATATGCTTATTTTAAACAACTTACATAGACGAAGACGCAAATGTATAATTTGGCATTTGAACTGCTTAAAGCTTGGCAAGGTTTAGTAAAAATATAACAAATGAAAAACATCTTCACACTAACAGTTGCAGCGGCGGTCCTGGTCTTTGCTGCTCAAGCCACTCAAGCGATTCCGGTCACCGGTACGATTGGTTTCACCGGTCAGGCCACCTATGACAATAGTACCGTTGGCACGGCCACCGCAGTCGATGCCTGGTTCAATACGGTCGTTAACGGTACGAGCGGTTCGTTCACCTCGGTGGCACTGAACGCCCCCGTAACCATCACCGCGCCCTGGAGCTTTACGACGACGTCGACGATTAACCCGTTCTGGACCGCCGGCGGTTTCACCTTTGAATTGATCTCCTCTGCCATCGTGACCCAAGGCACCGGTTTCGTGTTCGTCAACGGCACGGGCCTTGTTTCCGGCAACGGCTATGATCAAACCGAATTGGACTGGAATTTCAGCAGCCAAGGTAATGCGGTCACTACCACGCCAAGCTGGACTTTCTCCGCCTCGTCGCAATCCATTCCGGACGGAGGCACCACCATGCTGCTCTTGGGCGCCGGCCTCTCGAGCATCGCGCTGATCAAGCGAAAATTGTCCGCCTGATATAATCCGGCAGAAAATACTTAACCAATCGGAAGGCAGGGAGAAATCCCTGCCTTCTTTTATTGCCATTTCGTTGCTGTGTTTTGCGCGGATTCCTGACAAGCTAAAGCCGATGGCTGCCGGGATGATTTGATGAACTCAGCTACCTTATTTGCCTATATCAGCGCCATTTTAGGCGGCGCCCTCGCCTTTACGGTTGCTTGGAATGAGCGCCGTTCGGTGGTTTATCTCTCCTTCATCGCCGGGATGGCGGTTCTGGTCCTGGAAACGATTTTCAATGGGATTTCCCTGGATGTCGCCAGTCTGACCACCGCCCCGGAAATCCTAAAATGGCAGACGCGGCGGTTGTGGATGATGTCGTTATTGCCCGGGACATGGCTGTTTTGCAGTCTCAGCTATGGGCGGGGAAACTACCGGGAATTCCTGACGCGCTGGAAATTCGTCCTCTTGGGGATGTTTCTCGTGCCGCCGATCATCGCTTTTACCGGGAGCGGCCAGCTCATTTCCTCCATCGAACATCTGCCCAACGGGCATTGGCTAATCGGGCTGGGCCTCTATGGGGTGATCATCGTCTTTTTATTCCTGGCGGGGGGAGTGCTGGTGCTGATGAACCTGGAGCGAACGTACCGGGCATCCGTGGGGACGATGCGGTGGCGCATTAAATTCATGATTCTCGGGCTGGGAGTTTTGTTTGCGGTGCGGTGCTACACGGCGAGCCAGGCGCTCCTTTATCACAATTACGACCTGTCCCTGCAAGCGGTGGACACTGGGGCATTGTGCATCGGTTCCCTGCTGCTGCTGCGCTCTCTGTTCCGTACCGGACACTTTGCCATGGACGTTTATCCGTCGCATTCAGTGTTGCAAAATTCCCTCACGGTTTTACTGGCCGGCATCTACCTGCTGATCATCGGCGGAGTGGCCAAGCTGGTCACCATTTTGGGATTGTCCGGCGACCAGGCCTTTACGATCAAGGCCTTTGCCATCTTGTCGGCGTTGGTAGTTTTGGCCGTGTTACTGGTGTCCGACCGCGCACGCCTGCATACGGGCCGTTTTGTCAGCCGGCATTTCCAACGGCCCATTTTTGATTATCGCACCGTCTGGCGGAAATTTACGGAATCGACGGCGACGTGTGTCGGGCAAAAGGATTTGTGCCAGGCGGCGGTAAAATCGGTGACCGACATTTTCCAGGCGCTGTCGGTAACGATCTGGCTGGTGGACGAGCGCAAGGAGCAATTGGTCTATGCGGCGTCAACGTTTCTTTCCGAGTCCCGGGCGAACGCGTTGCTGCCACCGAAGGAGCAGTCGGCCAAAGTGATCCACGCCTTGAGCCGCCAGATGGAACCTGTGGACATTGACGTGGAAAAAGCGCCGTGGGGTGAAACCTTGCGCCACTGCCATCCGGAGGAATTCCGCAAGGGCGGCAACCGCGTCTGTGTTCCGATGGTGGTGGGGCAGGAAGTCGTGGGATTGCTGATCCTGGGAGACCGCGTGGGCGGCGCTCCGTTTGCGTGGCAGGATTTTGATTTGCTCAAATGCATCGGCGACCAGATTGCCGCCGGATTGTTAAATGCGCGGCTGTCGCAAAAACTGCTTTCGGCCAAGGAACTGGAGGCGTTCCAAACGATGTCAGCCTTTTTCGTCCACGATTTAAAGAACACGGCCAATACATTGAATTTGATGCTCCAAAATTTGCCGATCCACTTTGATGATCCGGCGTTTCGCGCGGACGCCCTGCGCGGGGTGGGCAAGACGGTGGCACACATCAACCGGCTCATTGGCCGCCTGAGTTCGATCCGGCACGAACTGCAGATCAAGCAGGTGGAGGCGGATCTAAACGAGGTGGTGGCCAAGGCTTTGTCCGGCTGGGAGGAAGTGGCGGGGATTGAACTGGTAAAGGAACTACATGCCCTGCCCCGCGTGCCATTTGACCCGGATCAGATGTTGAAAGTGGCAATTAATCTGATATTTAATGCGCGGGAAGCGGTTCCCCGCGAAGGCCGGGTGGTGATCCAAACCAGCGTATTCAACCAATGGGCGGTGCTGGCCGTGACGGACAACGGATCCGGCATGACGCCGGAATTCATGGAGAGGTCGTTATTCCGGGCATTTCAAACCACCAAGAAAAACGGACTCGGCATTGGCATGTTTCAAAGCAAAATGATCGTCGAGGCGCATAAAGGCCGGATTGAAGTCGAAAGCGAACCCGGCAAGGGTTCGACTTTCCGGGTTTTCCTGCCGCTGGCAATCCCAACATAATGAAACCGAAATTATTAATCGTGGACGACGACGAGGAAATTCGCACACAAATGAAGTGGGCGTTGACAAACGATTATGAGGTTTCGCTCGCCGAAGACCGCCCCTCCGCCCTGGAAGCATTCCGGAGCGTAAATCCTCCGGTGGTGCTTTTGGATTTGGGATTGCCGCCGCATCCGGGCAGTCCGGACGAAGGGCTGGCGATCCTCGCGGAACTGTTGGCGCTGGACCAGCTCGCCAAGGTGGTGATCATCAGCGGCCAGGGGGAAAAAGAAAATGCCATGCGCGCGATCGGCACCGGTGCGTACGATTTTCTCTCCAAGCCCGTCGAGATGGACGAGTTAAAATTTCTCCTGAAACGTTGTTTTCATGTCGTTCAACTCGAAAAGGAATACGCGGAAATGCAGCGGCTGGTGAGCACGGATTCGTTTGAAGGCATGCAGGGGACCAGCGCGCAAATGCGCCCGGTTTTTGAAGTGATTCGCAAGGTGGCCACTTCCGATGCGCCCGTATTAATCCTGGGCGAAAGCGGCACCGGCAAGGAAATGGCGGCGCGCGCCATCCACCAGCGGAGCAACCGCAACTCCGGGCCGTTCGTGGCCATCAACTGCGGCGCCATCCCGGAAACGCTGCTGGAAAGCGAATTGTTCGGTCATGAAAAGGGCGCGTTCACCGGCGCTCATGTCCAACGGAAAGGGCGGATTGAATCCGCCAATGACGGCACGCTGTTTTTGGATGAAATCGGCGAGATCCCCATGGCACTGCAGGTGAAGCTGCTACGATTCCTGCAGGAACAAACCATCGAAAGAATCGGCGGCCGGCAGGAAATTGCCATCAATGCGCGCGTGGTGGCGGCCACCAATGTGGACCTGAAGAAGGCCATGGCGGGGAATGGATTTCGGGAGGATTTGTATTACCGATTGGCCGTGGTGCAGGTGACTTTACCGCCGCTCCGAGACCGCGAAAGCGACATTCGCCTCCTCGCACAATATTTCCTAAGCCGCTTTGCCTCCCAGGTGAACAAACCCCAGCTCGTCTTTGATCAGGACGCGATCCGCGCCCTGGGCCGGCACACCTGGCCAGGGAATGTGCGGGAATTGGAGAACTGCGTTCGCCGTGCCGTGATCATGGCCGAAGGCCGGAGAATAACAGCGCGCGATTTGGAGCTGAGTTCGTCGTCGA
>Ga0302320_10017678_pt1 | contig 14451 bp, 9 predicted proteins | sample Bog_T0_3_FD_202130 | JGI IMG/M metagenome (GOLD analysis project Ga0302320, IMG submission 202130) | Peat permafrost microbial communities from Stordalen Mire near Abisko, Sweden - Bog_T0_3 | ecosystem: Environmental > Terrestrial > Soil > Wetlands > Peat | place: Sweden: Abisko, Stordalen Mire...
CGAAGGGCTGGACTCCCTGGCCAAACAGTTGGCCGGAATCCAGAAAAAGTGCCAGGCGCTTACGGAACTGACCTTGGGCCTGGCCCCGGATGCCGCCGTCCAGTTTGCGTTTCAACTGCTCAAAAAAGCCGAGGATCTGGTGCTGGCCTGCTATGAACAATACGATCATGTTTTTGCCACCTTTGGCGAGATGCAGCGCCGGCTGGCACAGTTTTCCCATCAGCGCGACGAGTTCATGCGGCTGCTTTGGCCGCTGAATTTCATCACGATGTCGTTCCGGATCGAAGCCAGCCGTCATCCGCCGGAGGTGCAGCAGGCATTTTTCACCCTCGCCGACAGTGTGAACCAGACGGTGGCGGAAGTTCGCAACACGCTGGACCGGCAGTTTAACGAGCTCGCGGCCGCGGAGCAATTTGTGGCACGGCTGATGGCGGAGGTAACGCTTTCGGTTCGCCAACATCGCGAGAAGGTGGCCTTGACCCTGCACACCAGCCGCCAGCACTTGCACACCCTGAGCGATGCGCTCAACGAGTCGGCCACCGGGGCGGCGGATATCTCCCAGTTGAATCAATCGGTTAAACGCCATATCAACCGCATTGTCATGGCGCAGCAATGCCAGGACATCACGCGGCAGAAACTCGAGCACGTGGGCGCGGCCATGGACGAGATGCGTTCCCACTTGGTTGGGCATCAGGGCGGTCCGGTGGATTCGGAGACCCGTCAGTTCGTGCGCCACACCGCCCAGATTCAATTGCATCAAATTCAAAATGTTTTCGACGAGCTGGGACAGGCCGCTGAGAGCCTCAAGGCGGGCATCCAAAGCATGCGGAATGAAGCGAGCCAGGCGGCGGCGGTGTCGATCAAAGTGGGTGGCACCACCCTCGAAACCGATGCGGCCCGGGAGTGCCAGGCCGGGGTGGAAGAAATTCTGGCCGCCGTCAAACAGGCGGTTCAGCGAATTGCCGATATCGTGGCCACCTTCGAACCCTTGCGGGCGAGCTTCATCGACTGCACCAGCAAGGCGACCGAGCTGGCCTGCGATGTCCGCCGCGCCGGATTGAACGCCCAGGTCTTTGCCATTCACGCGCCCGACGGGGCCACTTTGGAAGTGCTGGCGGGGCGGATGCGCGAGATATCGGACGACTGTATCGGCCAGGTCGGGGAGATGGGGGCGACGCTTCAACAAACCGTTGAAATGGTCAACAATCTTCGCCAGCGCCTGGAAGACTTTCAGGTTGTCGGCCATGCGGAGGAGGATGCCTTAACTCTCGAATCCGTCATATCGGTTAAAAAACTTTCCGAATTAGAAGGCGCCATTCCGTTAATGATCCAGGATGTCTCCGGGCAACAGAACACCTTCGCGGGATCGGTCGAGGCCATTCTTTCCCAGATTCAATTTCCCGCCACGATTGCTGCCGCCCGCGTTCGTGCCGAGGGTTTCTTTCACGAGCTGGTGGTTTGGAGCCGCGCGGGAGGGTCGGGCGCGCCCATGGAATCCGGCGCGTCCCAAAAACTGGATCAACTCAAGGCCAAGTACACCATGGCCTCAGAACGCGAAGCGCATGCGGCCGCATTGGGGGCAACGCGAACCGAACCCCCACCGGCCGATTGCCAGCCGGCCATCGAGTTGTTCGAGGATTTCACGGCGATGGCGCCAGCCTTATCCGATTCCCCCGGGGATATTCCCTTACCCGACGAGCCGCCCGAAGATCGGGCCGCCTTGGCTGCGGAATTGGCGGCCAACGAATCCATCCCGCCGGCACCGGCGCGGGGGGTGGCAGAAAATAAACCGGCGGCCAGCGCGAACCTGGGTGACAATGTGGAGTTGTTTTGACGACCACCCTTCAACCCCGCCCAATGAAACGAACCACCGAAATCGATCCCCTGCCGCATGAACCTTGACCCCGCCAACGCAGCCACTCCCCTTGCTGTGGCCCAAGAACCGGCCACGGCTGACCCGGCGCGTACGTGGCGGGATAACCACTTTTACGAGGAGAGGAGCCGCCTCAACGCTGAACTGGCTGCTCTCCAGCGCGAGTTGGCCTGGACCAATGCCGAGATGGCCGCCACTCGAACCAAGCTTGAGGCTAGCGAACAGCGTTATCGCAGCCTGACTGCCTGTTCGCCCGTCGGGATCTTTGAATTGGATGCCGCGGGTCGCTGCCTTTACACGAATCCGTATTGGCAAGCCATTAGCGGTCTGACGGCGGAAGAATCACTCGGCGATGGCTGGCAACGCGTCCTGGACCAGCGCGACGCGCCGGATTATCTGAAGGCAAGGAATTTGGCTCTGCGCGCAGGGCGGGAATTTGACCGCGAAGTCCGCTTCGTTAACACCCGCGGTGACCGGCGCTGGGCTCATGTGCGTTCGCGGGTCATCACCGCCGGGGACGGCAAAGTCACCGGGCGCGTTTGCGCGGTCGAAGACATCACCGAACGAAAAAATACCGAAGATGATCTGCGCTGGAAGACGGGATTATTGGAATCCTATGTCAACAACTCGATTGACGGGATTCTCGTCACGGACCACCTGGGGCGGAAACTTCTGCAAAACCAACGGGTCGCCGGGTTGTTCAAAATTCCACCGGCCATTGCCGAAGATCACGACGACACGGAGCAGCTCGCCTGGGTCGGCAACAGCAACAAGGACCCCGAACAATTTTTGGCCAGAGTCACCTATCTCTGCGCGCACCCGCAAGAAATCAGCCGGGATGAAATTGAACTTAAGGATGGGACGGTCCTCGACCGTTATACCTCACCCGTAACCGGAGCGGATGGCACTTATTATGGCCGACTTTGGACTTTCCGCGACATCACCCAAAGCAAACAGGCCGAGGCGAAATTGCGCCAGCTCTCGCATGCCGTCGAACAAAGCCCCGTATCCATTGTCATCAGCGACCTGCTTGGCGGGATTGAGTACGTGAATCCAAAGTTCTGCGCCCTAACCGGCTACAGCTTCGCGGAGATACGCGGGAAAAATCCTCGCCTGCTCAAATCGGGTAGCATGCCGCCCGAAAATTACCGGCAACTGTGGGCCGCCCTCACCGCCGGTCAGGAGTGGCACGGCGAATTCCACAACCGGAAAAAGAATGGGGAGCTTTACTGGGAATCGGCTTCCATCTCTTCCATCCGCGATGACCAGGGCAAGATCACCCATTTCGTTGCGATCAAAGAAGACATCACGGAGCGCAGACGGGTGTCGGCCGCCCTAAGCGACAGCCAGCAAAATCTGGCGCTGGCAACGGAATCAGCGCACATCGGCATCTGGGACTGGGACTTGGTGGCAAACCGGAAGAATTGGGACGCCCGTATGTACGCTCTTTATGGCATCCGCGAGCAGGACATTAGCAACCCGATCGATGCGTGGCAGAAGAGCCTGCACCCTGCAGACCGGAACCGGGTAGAGGCGGAAATTGCCGCCGCCCTTGGTGGAATCAACGATTACAACACGGAATACCGGATTCTTTGGCCCAACGGGGAGGTGCGTTATATTGAAGCGCATGGCCTGGTGCGGCGCTCAGAAGACGGCTTTGCCGCGCGCATGATCGGAGTGAATTGGGACATCACCGAGCGGAAGCGCGCCGACGGAGTGCTCAAAGAACAACTAACGCTCCGGGATCGGCTGGCCAAGATAGCCGCAGTTACGCCCGGAATTATTTATAGTTTCCGGCTGCGTCCCGATGGGTCGACTTGTATGCCCTACGCCAGCCCCACCATTGAAGACTTTTTCGGAGTGTCGGCTGAAGTTTTGGTGAAGGATGCTATGGCCGTTTGGAATTTAATCCATCCTGACGACCTGGTCCACGTGCGCCAGTCCACTGCGGAATCGGCCCGCACCCTTTTGCTGTGGCGGACTGAATTCAGGGTCCGTCATCCGAAGAAGGGCCTGTTTTGGGTCGAAGGTCAGGCCTCGCCCGAGCGCGAAGCCGATGGCGGCACCATCTGGCACGGATTTATGAGCGATATTTCCGAGCGCAAGATGCTCGAGGCACAAATGGTCCAGCAACGGACGGAGCACGAGATTATTTTGAACTCGATCGGCGATGGGGTGCACTGGATCGACGCCAGTGGACTGATCCGGTTTGAGAATCCGGCGGCGGCAAGAATGTTGGGCTACGAAGCGGCGGAGCTCATCGGGCGGCCCGCTCATCCCACCATGCATCATACCCGGGCCGATGGCTCGGCCTACCCGCAAGGTGAATGTCACATTTATGAAACCCTGCGGGACCGGGCGGTCCGGCGCGTTGCGGATGAGGTGTTTTGGCGGAAAGACGGCACGAGCTTTGCCGTCGATTATAGCTGTACGCCGGTTTATGAAAGGGATGGACGTCCCGGCGGCGCCGTGGTGATATTCTCCGACATTACCGAGCGGAAACAGGCGCAGGCCGATCGGGAGACCTTGGAACGCCGGGTGGCGGAGCACCGGGTGAGTGAGGAAAACGCCCGGCTGGCGCTCGTGCACCAACAAAAGCTATCCCAAATCCAGAACCTCTTTGTGAGCATGGTTTCGCACGAGTTCCGGACTCCACTGTCCATTATCAACATGGCGGCCGAGCTGCTCGACGGTTATTTGGATAAGATGACCGGCGCGGAGCGGTCCGAGCATCTCAACGAAATCAAAAGCTCCGTCGAGCGCTTGACCCAAATGATGAATGATTTCCTGATTCACGGTAATTGCGTCAATGGAAAAATGGAATGCAAACCGGCGCGGGTGCCGGTGGCGGCGCTTTGCCGGCGGTTAATCCTGGCCGTGCCGGAATGTTCCCGCTCGACGCGCGCCATCGAATGCATCGTTGACCCTGCGGTGGGCGAAGCCTGGCTCGACCAGAGAATCCTGGGCCATATCCTGGGCAATCTTTTGAGCAACGCGGTCAAGTATTCCTGTGACGGCCAGCCGGTGCAGCTGGAGGTAAAAAAGGTTGCGGGCAGCCCGCAGGCCAATGGCGGAATGAACCCATTGCCGGAGTCTCACCTTGAGTTTAAAGTCAGCGACTCCGGCATCGGGATCCCCGCCGCCGACCTCGCCAAGCTTTATCAGACTTTTCATCGTGCGGCCAATGTGGGCAACCGCCCCGGCACCGGCATGGGCCTGGCCATCGTCAAACAATTCGTGGATTTGCATCTGGGCACGATTCGATTTGAAAGCAAAGAAGGCAAGGGGACGACCGTCTGGGTGGAGTTGCCAATCACGGCGCCCGCGCCGCCACCGGAGAGTTAGCGAAACAATTCCTTTATGAAACAAATATTGATCATCGAAGACGAGCCGGCCTTACGCAAACAAATCGCCCAAGTTCTGCGTTTTGAGGGTTTTCAGACGGTCGAGGCGGAAAACGGCAGCGCGGGGGTGGCCAGTGCCATTTCCCTGGTTCCCGATCTCATCCTTTGCGACATCATGATGCCGGTACTGGATGGTTTCGGCGTCCTGCAAACGTTGCGGGGCAATCCGCGAACGGCGATGATACCCTTTATCTTTCTCACCGCCTTGACCGCCCATGACAGCCTGCGCCAGGGGATGGAGGAGGGCGCGGATGATTATATCACCAAGCCGTACCAGCCAGCGGCGCTCATCGGTTCGGTGCGGCGCCGTTTGGAGAAGCGAAGCCGCCAGATCGAGGAAAGCCGGCAGCGCGCCGAACAGGTCAGTCTGGCCGTGGCCGCTTCCGTGCCGCAGGAGATTCTGGAGGCGCTGGATCATATTGGGATGGTGACAAATCTCATCGCACTCAAATATGCCGGGCAGGATCCCCAAGTTGAGGCGATGAAGGCGTCAGTGGCGGAGGAATCGGCGCGCTTGCGACGGATGATGCGGCGCCTCCATTTATACTCGCAATTGCCGCAGCTTTATGCGAATCGCTTTGAACCGGGGAGTATCGGAGTGACACCGTCGGCGGCGGAGGTGACCGGCCGGATCGCCCGCGAAGTTTGTGCCCGTTGGAATCGGGCGGCCAATCTGGTGATCGAATCCGAAACGATCGAATTGCCCATGGGCGAGGAATATTTGTCGCTGCTGGTCGGGGAATTGGTGGACAACGCCTGCAAGTTTTCCGCGTCTGACACTTCCATCAAGGTGCTGGGGCGGGCGCAGCGAGGGTTTTGGTCCCTGGCCGTCAGCAATCGAGGCACCGGCATGAGCGCGAATCAGGTTGCCCGGATCGGGGCGTTTAAGCAATTCTTGAACGGAAACAAGAAACCCAAGGGCCTCGGCTTGGGGCTGGCCCTGACCCAGGGGATCGCCCGACTGCACAGCTGCGAGTTTGAGATCCAATCCCATGACGGCGAAATAACCGTCACTATTTTAGTGCCGCTCGAAATCGAAGGAGACCCGTCCCATGAATGATACCGCTACCTGGACCGAACTGGCCCGCTTGCCTATCGCGAAAATGCAGGACGTGCTTCTGGCGCGATTTGTCGGCCGCGACGAGGCAACCAAGCTGGGTTTCTCTCCGGTCATCTTGACCCGATTGGCGACGGTGATTTCCGAAATCACCCGTAATGTGGTCCAACACGCAGGCTGCCCCGGGGAAATTCGGATTGGCCGGTTTGCCGACGGGGACAAAGCCGGGCTAAGAATCATTGTGTCGGACCAGGGCAAAGGCATGGAGCATGCGGAACAGTTCCTCGGTGATGGCAAGCTCGGAAGTCTCGGCGCCGGATTGGCCGGGACCCGGAAGCTGGCGGATCAGTTCCAGATCCAATCGGCGGCTAACGAAGGCACCACCGTGACGCTGGATTTTTGGAAACGTGAGGTGGTGGGATGAGCTGGCTGATTAAACCGGATGGCGAGTCCACCCTGGTGGTTTTGGACGGCGAAATGGGAATTCAGAACGCCGCGGAATTCCATCAGGCCGTCCTGCCTTTGGCTGGGATGGGGGGAGTTGTGCGCGTCAACGCCGGCGCCGTCAAGTCCATCCACACTTCCATCATGCAAATTTTATATGCCTTGTCGCAAGCGGTGCCGGATTTCGGTCTGACGGAGGTTTCCGCGGATTTTCGGGCGGCGGAGGTTCGCATGGGGCTGGGTCTGGCGAGAAAGGGTGCATGACAAAATTCTCCCACAGTTTGTTCCTGCGATTAAATCCATCGTTCGCCTTTCAAACGAACGGAGAACGGAAACCCTCGCCCATTCTGATGGGAGCGGGCAGGGTGGCGGCGGATTCAATTTTTCTCCAGCGGAGCCATATTTTAATAAATTTTTTATGAGTAAAACGATCATGATAGTTGATGATTCAGCGAGCATGCGACAAATGGTAAGCTTTACGTTGTTGGATGCGGGGTACGTCGTGGTGGAGGCCAGGGACGGCGTGGACGCCCTCGCGAATTGCACGGCCCAAAAGGTGGACCTCTTTATTAGCGACCTTAACATGCCGAACATGGACGGGATTCAACTCACCCGACAATTGCGCGCGCTGGCGCCCTATCGATTCACGCCCATAGTCATGCTTACCACCGAATCCCAAACCGAGAAGAAAATGGAAGGAAAGGCGGCCGGAGCCACGGGCTGGGTCATAAAACCGTTCCAGATGGAACAGTTGCTCAATGTGGTCAAAAAGGTGTGCCCATGAAAGTCTGCCTGAACCATGGGAACTGCGAGGGCTCATGGATATAGCCGCGCTCCAACTTAAGATGCGAGAGGCCTTTCGCGTTGAGGCCACCGACTTGTTAACCGAGTTGGACTCGTCGATGCTCGAACTGGAATCGCGCCCGCAGGACTCTGACCTGTTGAACCGCGTTTTTCGCGCCATTCACACGATCAAAGGGTCCGGCGCCACCGCCGGGTTCAATGCCATGGCCGCTTTCACCCACCACGTGGAAGAACTGTTCGATGAAGCGCGGTTGGGGCAGTTGACCATCACGCCGGAGATGATTGACCTGGCGCTGAAAGCCAAGGATTTGATCGGTCAGTTGCTCGAAACCGATAATCCGGCCGCCCTGGAGCCGGCTTGCGCGCGCGTCGTGGCAGCGCTCGCCCGATTCCTTCCTCGTTCGGACAAACCCACCGTCCCAGACCAAAAAAAGTCCGGCGATACCGCCTCAAAAAACCAGGCGCACCAGGTCTTTTTTAAGCCGCACCCGCAAATATTTTTCAGCGGAACGGACCCAATCAACCTGGTGGATGAACTGTGCACTTTGGGAACCGCCACCGTTACCGCGGTGGTGGACGGCGTTCCGGCATTGGAGAACCTGAATCCGGAGCAGTGCTACCTGGCGTGGAACGTGAAATTGCTCAGCGCCCACCCGATCGGCAAGATCAAAGAAGTGTTTCTTTTCGTCGAAGACGAAAGCGAAATTCGGATCGAAAGCCAGCCTGAGCCGCCGTCCCACCCATCCGCCGGCGCCGGTCACTTGAGCTCCTTTCTTAATATAGCCAGCCAGAGTTTGGAAGCTTTGGAAGGCTTCTTGTCCCGAATTCCGGCCACCGCGGAACCTGATTTGGACTGGTGTAAAAATTATCTGCGCATTCTTAAAACCCTTCAGTCCGCCGCGTCCCACCAATCACTGGAGAAACTGGCGGCGCTGCTGGACGAACAGATTCGCATCCTGCAGGCCGTCATCAGCGGGCAGACGAGCTTCTCTGATCACGCCCGGGAAATCCTGGCGGAGGGGTACGAAAAACTGGTGGCCGTGATTCAATCATTGAGCGAGCAAAGGCCGGTATCGGTTTCGCAACCTCAGACGGAAGTTGCTTCCCGACCGGAGGCGCCAACCGCCGCTGTGCCGGTAAAGGAAACCGCGCGCGCCGCCACTTCCATCCGGGTGGACCAGGAAAAGCTGGATCGTCTGATCCGGTCGGCGGGGGAGTTGCTGGTGGCTCGCAATGCCTTTCCCGTCCTGGCCAAGAAGCTCGCCCTGGACCATGGTCTGCGCCCGATTAGCAAAGAGGTTAAAGACGCGGGCGATCAAATCTCGCGCATCGCGGAAGATTTGCAGGCGGCGGTGATGTCCATCCGCATGATGCCGATCCGCACCGTCTTCCAGCGTTTCCCGCGCATGGTGCGTGACATTTGTCGTGCCCAGGGTAAGGAAGCGGAGCTGGTGTTGGAGGGTGAAGATACCGAGTTGGACAAGACCGTCATCGAACAGATCGCCGATCCGCTCGTCCATTTGGTTCGAAACGCCGCCGACCACGGTATCGAGGCGCCGGAAATTCGGGAAAAAGCCGGTAAACCGCGCGTGGGTAAAGTCACGCTCAAGGCGTACAACAAGGAAAATAATGTCGTGATTGAAATCCGGGACGATGGCCGGGGCATGGACCGGGCGCGACTCAAACAGAAGGCCGTGGAAAAGGGGTTGCTCACCGCCAGCGCCGCCGCGGCCCTGGACGATCGCGCGGCCTTGGAACTCATTTTCCTCCCGGGTCTGACGACCGCGGAGAAAGTAACCGATATTTCGGGTCGCGGGGTTGGCATGGACGTTGTGCGCAGCAATATACGCCAGCTCCATGGAACCACCACCCTGGAAAGCAAGGCCGGCTTCGGTTCCGTCATTACCATAAATCTGCCGGCCAGTCTGATGGTGTCCAAGGGAATCCTGGTGGAGGCGGGCGGCGAGGAATATGTTTTTCCCATGGCGTCTGTGGTGCAGATGGTGAACTTGCCGCGGGGGCAGATTCATTGCCTGGACGGGAATCACTTTGCCTCGTTTCGTAACCAGGTCTTTAGTGTGCTGCGGTTGGTTGACCATTTTGCCCGCGTCGGTCAGCGGCGAGACATGGTCTGGCCCGAAGAAGTTTCCCTGGCAATTATTCAGACCGACGAAGGTCGAATTGGTGTCGCCGTGGACCGGTTTGTCGGGCAGGTGGAAGTGATCGTCAAACCGATGGGGCGGGAATTCGCGGATATCGCGGCTTTCCAAGGCACCACGATCCTGGGGGACGGGCGAATCGCGCTCGTCATAAACCCGGCGGGATTTATCGGCGGAAGTGACCGGTCGAATCTCCTGGCTGCCGCCGGCGGCGCTAATAAATAGAATTCCCTAAAATTTAAAATATATGTTGAATCCCGACGACTTCAAAAAATCCATCCAGGCGATCGATGCGCTGGGGGCGACGCCAGCTGTGCTGGTCAAAGTGGCGCAACTGGCCAGGGATCCGGATACGGATATCGATACCCTTTGCGCCTTGTTGCGCAACGACGGTCCGATGGTGGCGGCAATTATTCGCATCAGCAACAGCCCTTGCTACGCTCCCGCGACGTTTCACGGCAACCTCAATTCGGCGGTAAACCAAATCGGCATGCGGGAAATCATTCATGTGGTCAATCTCAGCCTGGCGCAACAGCTTTTCGCCCGCGATCTCCCCAGTTACGGCGTGACCGCCCACGATTACTGGAGCGCATCGGTGGCCGCCGCCCTCGTGATGGAGGCCTTGGCCAAACATTCTGGGCTGGATCATGAGGACGCCTATACCATGGGAATTTTGCATGCGATTGGCCGCGTGTTAATCAACCGCGTCATCGAAGAAAAAGGCTTTACCATCTTCTGGGATGGCAGTATTTCGCTGGCGGAATGGGAACGGAATGCCGTCGGTTTCGATTACGCCCAGGCCGGGGCCATGCTTCTCCAGCACTGGCAATTTCCGGCCGCAACCTGTGAGGTCATCGGCCGGCAACTGGAATCCGCATCAACCGCCGACCAGGCTTCTTTGCTGGCTTCGCTGCAGTTCACCCTGCGCCTGTTTGCCTTCACCGGGTTGGATCTGGAAAACCAAGACCAACAGGTCCCGGCGGAGGATCCCTACTTGCAGGCCGTGGGGCTTACTCCGGCGTCCGTGTTGGAATTGGTTTCCGGCTGCCGGGAAAACTTTCGAAAGATCCTGCAATCTGTCGATTGGCACTAAACGATAACCAGTGCTCGGCATCAATCTGGTAATACTGCGGCTTAAAGCGTATTTTTTCCTAAAAGGAAACGAATTGCTTAAAAGAGTAGGCGTTGGCAGAAAACGTCTGCTTCGGGCCAGTAACCTGGGTTCTCACCTGATTGCGAAAGCGAGCTTAGCGTCGCAGGAAACACACCCGATTCAGCCAATCCCATTTGTCTGCCTCGTGGTAAAGCGTTTGGAGGGCAGGGATAAGCCCGCCGAAATCTGAAGGCCGAATGGTTCTCTCATCCACGAAAATAATACCGCTCTGGTCATGACCAGCCTCGGCCCACGCCTTAAGGAGCGGCGGGATCGTCCGGCGGTCGTACGTAACCAGCGTCAGCTTTTGGGCAATCGCCTCCTGCAATAGCAAATCATCGGCGAGACCCAGGAAACGCCCGTTTTCCCATTCAGCCAGGCAGATGACGTGGATATTCTTGTGATGGCAACGAAGCCCTTCGGCAACATCCGCGGAAATATGCTCATCGAGCAGCAGCTTGAGCATATCAATGGCTGCTAAACTTGCCGGTGATCAACTCCTTTGCCCCCGGCAGCATTTGCGAGAGCGTGTCAAAGTCAACCTCGTCATTGTCGGCGATGGCCTGCTTGATTTCCTCCGGAAATGCCTTGGTATAATTGAATGCCGCCTGCACCTTGGCTTCCGGCCAACGCAAATGCTTCGCGACGGCAGTTGGCTCGTTTTTGTAGTCGCGGGCTAGCACCATGACTTCCCACACAGCAAGGGAACTGCCCTGCAGGCAAGCCTGCCTGCCGGCAGCCGAGTCCCGAAAATCAATAAAGGCAAATTCCGACCGGCGCAAGCCTTCCTCCACCAGCCGGGCGCTGGCATCGCTGGGCGTCCAGCCGTGGCGGTTGGCCATGCGTTTCAGTCGCTTGCCGCTGTTCACGGGCAGGCGCATGCTAATCACCATAGAATTATCCGTTTTCGTATTCGAACGCATAGCAATGTAATTGTTGTAATCATTGTAATTTATGTAACACCCGCTGTCAATGCCGTGAGAGGTCAAAATATTGTCGGGCCTTGCGCCGACCAGGCGCCAGGCTGCCAAAAATGGCAAGAAATAGTGGGTTTTTGGATTTCAGTTTTACCCCAGACTGCCGATGTACAGTTATTTAATCATGTGAACAGACATCAGCAATGGACCTGTGAAATCCTGCGACTTTCTCCATATATATTAAGGGAAACCTCTCTCCCTGGATCTGGGCGGCTAGATCAGCCTGATGACGGCTGTTTCTGGCTCAAGGCGGTTGTCGGCTCGATCCGAAATCAGCCCGGCAACGATCTCTGTGCGTGTAAGATATGAAGCCGCCTGACATCTCATTTTTGAAAAGCCCCGTGTGGATCCGTAAATTTGTCCTGGCAGTCGTCCTGGCATTGCAATTCCTTGTACTTCCGCGTGGACTCACGCTGGATGTGGCCAAAACCCTTTCGCAGTTCAATTGTCGGAATTGGACCCGTCAAAATGGCCTGCCCGTGGACAAAATCAACTGCGTGGCCCAATCCAGGGATGGGTATCTCTGGCTGGGCACGGAGGAAGGGCTAGTCCGCTTTGATGGGCTCGAATTTCAAACTATGGCCGTTGAGCTGTCTTCGGGTCAGGGCCACGACATCAGAAATCTAACCGCCTGCAAGGACGGCAAAATTATTTTTTCGGTAAACAACGGAGGTTTCGGCTGTTACAACGGAACCAACTTGTCCGCCATGGGTGGCGAGGGATGGTCCGAAGCGGGCATGGAGGTGGATGCGTCGGCAATCATGGAAGCGCGGAATGGCATGCTTTGGGCCGCAACGGCCAAATCAGTGGCCCGTTGGTCGGTGGCGAATCGGGCCGGGAGTTTTATCGACGCCACCAACACGGGCCTTGTTATTTCGTTTTGTGAAGATGCGGCCGGCGGTATCTGGCTGGGCACGGCGGGGGATGGATTGTATTTTTGGGCGGAAGAAAAGTTGAATCCGATTCGAGACGAAACGCTCGAGAAACTCAATATCTTTGCATTGGCCGCAGATTCCACTGGGCAGATCTGGATAGGCACCGATCATGGGTTGAAACAATGGGCCCACGGCCAAGTCGTGAATGTTCCAGAATTTAATTGGGAGATTAAAGCGCTGCTGGTGGATCGCCAGGGAGCTTTGTGGCTGGGAACCTCGGGTGCCGGCTTGGCCCGGTATGAAAAAGGAAAGTTTACTTTTTTCAGAAAAGCGGACGGCCTTTGCAGCGATTATGTGACTTCCTTGTTAGAAGACACCGAAGGAAGTCTCTGGGTAGGCACGCGGGACGGGTTGAGCCAGTTGTCCGACGTGAAATTTCCGGTCTACTCTATCAACGAAGGGATCGGCGACGGGACGGGGCATTCGGTGGCTGCCTCCAAGAACGGCGGCCTGTGGATCGGCACCGGCCTGGGCCTCTGCTACTTTGACGGCAGCGCGGCGACAAATTATGCCGCGGAATCACTGTTTTCAAACCCCTATATCAAGTTATGTTTCGAAGCCCGGAACGGCGACGTGTATGTGGAAGACGGGGAAAGAAATATTGAAATCCTTTCCGGTGGCCGGTTGCTCTCCCGTTTGACCAATTCCGCCTGGACCTCAGCCATTGCCGAGGACGCGCAAAGCGTCCTGATCGCCGCCGGCAGCGGAGATTGCTTGTATCGCTTTCAAAAGGGAAAACTAAACCATTACCAATACAAAGATGGCGTGCCGCCGGATTATTACTGGATCAATAACTTATTCATCGCCAGCGACGGCGCGATCTGGGTGGCCAGCAAGAACGGCATCTTCCGGTTGCAAAATGGCGCCATTCAGCATTGGTCCACGGCCAACGGGCTTTCCAGCGACAATGTACTTTGGGTTTGCCAGGATGCGGAGGGGAGCATCTGGGTTGGATTGGCCAGTGGCATTGCGCGCATCAAGGACGGGCTAATCAAAAACATCAAACCGGAAAACGGCCTGGCGGATAGCTGCATTTACGCCATCGTGCCCGATGACTGCGGCTGGGTCTGGTTTTCCTCCAGCCGCGGCATCTTCCGCATCCGGCGCACGGCGTTGGACGACTTTGCCAACGGCAAGATCGAGCGAATTGAATCCGAGATGTTTAACGGCTTGAACGTCGTCAAGTCCACCGGCCGCACCGAGCAGGAAAATTCCGCCTGCAAGACTTTGGACGGACGGATCTGGTTTCCGTGTCCCTGGGGGGTGGTCATGATTGATCCGGCCCACATCCCCGTCAACCGAGTGGCGCCGCCCGTTCACATTACCCGTGTGCTGGCCAACGGCAAGTTATTCCCAACTGCGGATACTATCATCGTACCGCCGGGCCGGGGTGATCTGCAGTTTGATTTTACCGGCTTGAGTTTCATCGCCCCGGAAAGCATTCAGTTCCGCTATCAATTGGAAGGTTATGACAGCGGGGCGGAAACCGCCAAAGGCCGGCGCCAGGTCTTTTACACCCATCTCAAACCGGGTCGTTACCGCTTCCACGTCACCGCCGCCGACGCCGACGGCGTTTGGAACCAAACCGGCGATTCGCTGAACATCATCCTGCGGCCGCATTTTCAACAGACCACCGGGTTTTATT
>Ga0302320_10017679_pt1 | contig 14451 bp, 14 predicted proteins | sample Bog_T0_3_FD_202130 | JGI IMG/M metagenome (GOLD analysis project Ga0302320, IMG submission 202130) | Peat permafrost microbial communities from Stordalen Mire near Abisko, Sweden - Bog_T0_3 | ecosystem: Environmental > Terrestrial > Soil > Wetlands > Peat | place: Sweden: Abisko, Stordalen Mire...
ACCTCATGAGCAGTAGGCGGACTTCGGCGCTCGGTGCACGGGCGAGACATTCCCGGCTGCCCATTCTTTTTGCTTCTGCCGAGCCGGTGGGTGGAGAACCGTAGCAATCGAACAGCGGGCGCGAAAATGAAATCTTGTCAACCAGAACAACAGCTTCGTTCATAGAGCCGATGCTTTTACTGGCCAGCAACTCTCTGCCGGACAACAACAACTGGCTGTACGAACTCAAACTCGATGGGTACCGCACCATAGCGTTGAAGAGCGGAGACAAAGTTCAACTGCGGTCGCGCAACAACAAAGACTTCACAACCCGTTACTCAGCAATTGCCGAAGCGCTTCAGAAGCTACCCGATGAAACCGTAATCGATGGCGAAGTTGTCGCGCTCGATGAGACCGGGCGGCCATCTTTCAACGTCTTGCAAAACTTCGCGTCGTCAACTCAGCCAATATATTTCTACGTTTTCGATCTGCTGATGCTGGCTGGCCGCGACGTGCGATCACTGCCCTTAATCGAGCGCCGCGAACTGCTTCAAACCAAAGTGCTCACGAAGCTCAATGAACCAATCCGCTATTCGCCTCAACTGGAAGCGAGCTTGCCGGATCTGATCAGTTCCGTTCGCGACCAGCATTTTGAAGGTCTGGTCGCAAAACGGAAAGACAGTCTGTACGAATCGGGTCAACGCTCCGGCGCTTGGCTGAAAATGCGCGTCAATCAGGGGCAGGAATTCGTGATCGGCGGATACACGCCGGGGCCAAAGAACTTCGACGCTTTGATCTTCGGGTACTACGAAGGTAAGCGGCTGATCTATGTGGCACGTTGCCGGAATGGTTTAACACCGGCACTGCGGGCACAATTGTTCAAACGTTTGAGTGGGCTAGAGATCGCGGAATGTCCGTTCGCCAATCTGCCGGAAGCAAAGAGCGGACGTTGGGGTGTTGGACTAACGGCGGCCAAGATGCGGGAGTGCCGGTGGCTAAAGCCGGTACTGGTGGCACAAGTGGAATTTGCGGAATGGACGCCAGATGATCATCTGCGGCATGCCAAGTTCGTGGGGCTTAGGGAGGATAAGATGGCGCGGGATGTCGTGCGGGAAGTGATTGACTGAAGCTGCGTTGATGCGGTTCAACATCTCTCAAACCGCTGAGGCTTCGAAGTCGGACACTTCGTCATCTTCTACGGTGTAGCGCACTTCAATTGGGCGGCAGCAGACTTCACAATCTTCGATATAGGTTTGCCGCGCTACCGATATGTCGAGCACCATCGATATTTGTTCGGAGCAATATGGGCAGGCAAAGAAGTACTCCATGCTGGCAGGATAACGGTAATTGGAACCGTCAATAAGTAATAAAAGGCAACTTAACGAGCGCCCGCAGTAAATCGGTGGCTCGCAACTAGAATGGAAGAAGTAGGAGATCAATGGCGACCGAAGAGGAAAAAGAAACGCCGGAAGAAGGGCACGACGCTGGCGATCAATGCGGGCGTTGCGGCTGTGCTCGGCGCAATCATACTCCCGCTTGTGTTCACTGCCCGAAGTGCCACAGTTTTTCTACTCCCAAACCGCAGGGACGTAAGACCAGTCGCAATCGTCGCCTTCGGTTCCCAATGCCAACCCTGTTTCCGTCCAACCGAGGGCTCCGGCTAGTTCTGACGGCACGACTACGAGCGTCGGTTTCGATGACATTGTTGGAGCTGACTCCTCTGTCTTTGAAGGTTACTCAAATTCCGACATCTCAGTGACACCTGGCTCGGGCCGCTGGCTGGTCGGTCGAACACATGGACAACCTGCTCCATATATCTACCTCCTCTCTTTACCGTGGCCCAGTGTGGCCGAAAGCGCTACCGTCGTCGTTAAGGCACGTGGGAAGGGATTTGAATTCGTTTCTGTGGATCTATATTGCAGCATGACGGCAATACCGTACGTTTTTACCGGATTCTTGAACGAATCGCCTGTTCTCAAGAAATCGGGAACCGTGTCAATTAATTTCGGCAGATTCGCGACCGTAGTCAATCCAGATAAAAACGTATTTATCGACCGGCTCGAGATCAGCCTCACCCAATCCGCTTCCCCCGTCCCCAACCCCCTGGGACTCGACAACATCCGAGTTGTAAGACAGAGAGCACTCTTGGCGCCGTGATTCGCGCTTTCTAAAGGCCCTGAATTAAAGAAACACTTATCGGCTATTCTGGCGGAAAGCCGGACGAGACCAGGGGTTGCACTATGTCGATTTGGTCGTTTAGAGTACAGCGACAATGAAGAAGAGTGTTGAAGCGAAACGTTAAGCTACTGAATAATTCTGTTGCATCGCTATGAGCCGGGTTTTGCCATCAATGTCGTCGGAATGCGGGCTCGCAAAATTGCCGCGCTGTGCTTTCTCCATATCGAAGGTGGTGTTGATCATGCCAAGCGGTTTGAAAATCTGCCGTTCCATCGCGCGATCATACGCCGCCCCCGGCTCGGCTTCCGGCTCGTAGATAAACGCCGCCACATACCCCGCCGCCGACGCCATCAGGTTGCTGTATTGAAAAACCTCTCCAAACTTGCTCGTCGGCTTCATGCCGCTCAGAAGCGTGAAAGTGGATTCCGGCTTGAACTTCTTATATTCAAACAGCCATTCCAAATCCTGCCGCGGCATACCGGTGCATGCACAGATCAAGTGCCTGATCTCTATCTCTTTGGTGACCTGAGCGTCGGCCAGCTTGAACTGTGGATAGACGTTTGTCACCAGCTCATTCCACTGCAGCTTCTTCTCATCTACCAACTTGGCCATCAGCAGCGTAGTCATGCCTTTGGTATTCGAGGCCGCCATGAATAGTGTGTTGGCATCCACGCGCTCCGGCTTCCCTGCGTCCTTCACGCCGATGCCGCCCTCAAATACAACCTTGCCTTGATCAATCAACGCGAAGCCAGCGCCAGGCACATCGAACTTCTTCATGGACGCTTCTACAAAACGCCGTAAGATTTCAATCCGCTCGGGCGTCAGAGGCAAGGCTTTTCGGCCAGCAAACGACTCGCGCTCATACCCTCCCGGCCGCAGACTGCCCACGATTAAGCCGATCTGCGCGCCCCGTTTTCCAAATGTGGCTTCCGCACCATCCAAGAGGACCACCGTCCAGTTGTCGCCTGCCCGGCGTGCAATCGCCACCACCACCGTGCGTTCATTGGGGGAAGTTTCATATACAAATTGCTTCCCCGCCGTCCACCCCTCCAAGTCGGGTAGATCCACCGACTGGCGTAACGGCCTCGCAAAGCCCGGCTTGTACGTGTCCCATGCCTGCGCCACAGCTTTTCCCGCATCGGCCGCTTTTTCGTCCAAAACCACCACATGCGTATCGCCTTCCGGGGCCAAAACGGAAATCGAAGACGCCCTGTCTGAACTAACAGACCAGCCGGCGGGAGCTTTAAACGTGACGCCAGCCGCAGTCTTCTGCCCCGTGTCAGCCGTGAGCGGTGTTGAATCGAAAGCTCACCTCGTGTAGCGACCATACTCCATTCCCGAGTCGATCTTTCGCCCGAAGATGCGCCCCGCCCTAGAATTCACCCCTGTCGGCGCGATTTGCTAACGCCATAAGCTTGTGGTTGGCCCTATGAATGAACTGTTTCGCCTCGTCGAAAAGCCGCGCAGATGTTCCTACCTTCCATCTGAGACCGCGTCGCTGGAAGTGCGCGCCTTAACCGATGTGAGCGATACGGAATATGGCGACTTACTCACAAGAGGCTGGCGTCGCTTCGGCTGGCAGTTTTTCAGACCTGCGTGTCCAACGTGCCGGGAGTGCCGCAGCATCCGCGTGCTGGCACAACAATTCCGCGCCAGCGCCAGCCAAAGGCGCGTGATGCGCAAGAACGAAAACATTCGCGCGGAGCTACACCCTCTGTTTGCCTTGCGCGAGATGGTGGAACTGTATAACCGCTATCAAAGCTTCATGCACGAGCATCGGGGGTGGGAGTTGCAACAGGCGTCAATGGCGAGCTTTCACGACATGTTCCTTTCAGGGCCTTCGGCGTTGGGGCGGCAGTGGCTTTACTTCGATGGCGACAAACTGATCGGTGTGGCCATGATGGATGAGGTCGGTTCGCACGGTGTCTCGCTGGTGTATTTCTTCCATGACCCGGAGTGGCGCGCGCAATCGCCTGGTGTGTTTTCCGTGCTGACACAGCTTGAATACGCCCAGGCCAAGGGGTATCCGCATGCCTATCTGGGGTATTGGATCAAAGAATGCCGATCGATGAATTACAAAAATCGGTTTGCACCATATGAAATTCTAGATGAATACGTGAAAGCGGGAGAAGCTCCGGTATGGCGAAGAGTCTGATTCCGGAAAGAAGCTTGATGGAGAGAGAAGAGTTACTCGCCGAAGCCGCCGTGCGGGGTGTGGCTTATTTGCGGCGGATTCGACAACGGAGCGTGGCCCCCAGCGAGGCCGCGGTGGCGGAACTTCAAAAATTTGTTGAGCCCTTGCCAGCATTGCCTTGTGACCCGGCGGAAGTGCTCAAGCAACTCGATGAAGTGGGTTCGCCGGGCACGGTAGCGAATGCCGGCGGGCGCTTCTTTGGATTTGTGAATGGCGGCGCCGTTCCGGCAGCGTTGGCGGCGAACGTTCTCGCGGCAGCGTGGGATCAGAATGCCGCGCTGCGCGTCATGTCGCCCGTGGCCGCGGTGCTGGAAGATGTGGCTCTTGGTTGGATCAAAGATCTCTTGGGATTGCCAAAAGAAGCTGCTGGCGCGTTCGTCACTGGCGCGACCATGGCCAACATGACCTGCCTGCTGGCGGCCCGGCATGCGTTGCTCAAAAAGTCGGGCTGGGATGTGGAGGCCCAAGGCTTATTCGGTGCGCCGCCGTTTCAAGTGATTGTGGGTGAGGAAGTACACGCCTCCCTCCGTAAGGCGTTGGCGACGGCGGGTTTGGGGCGCGACCGCGTGACAACCGTCCCGACGGATTCGCAAGGACGCATGCGCGCCGATGTGTTTCCAAGGCTGACTGAGCCGGCGCTGATTTGCATTCAGGCGGGCAACGTCAACACCGGCGCCTTTGATCCGGCGCGCCAGATTTGCGAGGCTGCGCGAGCCAGTGGGAGTTGGGTGCATGCCGACGGCGCGTTTGGCTTGTGGGCCGCCTGCGCCCCGCAGCGAGCCCGTCTGATCAATGGCTACAGCAACTGCGATTCGTGGGCTACCGATGCTCACAAATGGCTCAACGTTCCCTACGATTGCGGAGTGGCGGCGGTTCGCGACAGCCCCTCCTTGTATGCAGCATTGAATACACAGGCGGCTTATCTCCCTCCCGGTGCCTTGCGCGATCCCATGCAGTGGACGCCCGAAAGTTCCAGGCGCGCGCGTGGCGTAGAAGTTTGGGCGGCGCTGAAATCGTTGGGGCGGTCCGGTTTGGCGGACATGGTCGAACGCACCTGCCGGCACGCCACGCGCTTTGCCGAAGGCTTACGCGCGGCTGGGCATACGGTGTTGAACGATGTGGTGATTAACCAGGTTTTAGTGCGCTTCGGCGGCGATGCGACAACGCAAGAGGTGATAGAAGCGGTGCAGCGCGACGGCACTTGCTGGTGCGGCGGAACCGTTTGGCAGGGACAGAAAGCAATGCGCATTAGCGTGTCTTCCTGGGTAACGGACGAAGAAGATGTGGAGTGGAGTTTAGATGCGATGTTAAAGGCGGCCAAGAGATGTCAAACGAATTAGCCACAAAGTTTAGGGCGGGAATCGCGTCTGCGCGCGTGAAGATTGACGAAATGGATGAAAGCGCTGCCAATGTTCCCCTGCGGGCCGGCGGTTGGAATGCCAAGCAGGTGCTGGGGCACATGATCGATTCATCACTCAATAATCATCAGCGGTTTGTCCGCGCAGCGCTTGAGGAAAAGTACGAAGGGCCCACTTATGAGCAGCAAGGCTGGGTGGAGATGCACGGTTATGCCGAGTCGCCGTGGGCCGAGTTGGTGGCACACTGGCAGCGGCAGAACGATTTGCTCTGTGCCGTCGTAGATCGGATTCCCATTGCAAAATATCCCGTGGCTTGCAAAGTGGGAATGGGTGCGCCCGTCACGCTGCAATTTCTGATCGAGGACTACTTGGTGCATTTGCATCATCACGCGGATCAGATTGCGGGCGCAGTCACGGCGGGTCGATTGTTTCTAAACTACTCGCTCGAAAAGATGGAACAGATGCGCAAGCAGATTCGCGAGTGCGTTCAAGGTCTAAAGGAAGAGCAGATTTGGGACCGTAGCGGCGACCATGCCAATTCCATCGGCAACTTGCTGCTGCATCTTTCCGGCAACATTCGGCAGTGGATTGGACACGGTGTGGGTGGGTTAGCTGATATCCGCGAGCGTGACAAGGAATTCGAGGCGCGCGGTGGACGATCAACGGCAGAGGTCTTGGGGCTTTTTGAAACCACTTTGGCTGAGGCGACGCAGATTCTGAAGGCTATGCCTCTGACCCGCTTGCTCGAACGTACCAAGCCGCAGAATCGTGACGTCGCCGTTTTAGAGGCGATTTATCAAGTGACCGGACACTTGATGATGCACGCGGGCCAAATCATCTTTGCTACCAAGCAGATCACTGGAAAGGACTTGGGATTTTTCAGTCGTGACAGAAATGCGGCGCGCTGAGACAGAAGAAGACTTAGCGGAAGTGCGCGTACTCTGGTCTGAATATTGGGAGTCGCTCGGGTTTCCGCTCAGCTTTCAAGGGTTTGGCGAACAGTTACGGAGTTTGCCCGGCGAATTTGTGCTGCTCATCGCGCGTCGGGATTCAGAGGTTGCCGGAACGGTGGCGCTGCGCCCATTGCGACCAGGCGCTTGTGAAGTAAAGCGTTTGTATGTGCCCGCCCGTTTTCGCGGCCATGGGCTGGGACGAAAGCTCTTGCAGGCGGCCATTGAAGACGCGCGCCAAACGGGTTACTCCGAGATGTATTGCGACACCTTGCTTGACATGCAAGAGGCCGCGAAGTTGTATGACAGCGCCGGCTTTACGCGAGTGGAACCTTATTCGGACCACCCAACTCCCGGCGCGATTTATTTCAGGCTGGTGCTAGGCCATGGCGCGGCGTAGATTTTTTGTTCCACAAGTGAGGCGTGGCGTGGCTGAAATCGCAGGCGACGAGGCCGAACATCTGGTGCGCGTGTTGCGCGCGGAAGTCGGACAAGTTTATGAGATATCTGACAATGAGCGTCTTTACCTGGCCGAAGTCGAAACAGCACGCAAATCGCAGGTAACGTTTAAGGTTCTGGAAGAGCTACCGATACCGCCCGAGGAAGCGAAAATTATTCTGCTGCCGGCGCTCATCAAATTTGATCGTTTTGAATGGATTGTAGAGAAGGCGACCGAACTGGGCGTCGCGGAGATCCGGCCCTTTGAGGCGACAAGGACCGAGCGCGGCTTGGCCCAGGCGAGCGTGAAGCGGCGTGGGCGCTGGCAGAAGATTGCCCATGAGGCGAGCCAGCAATCCCGCCGCGCCCGGCTGCCGTTGATTGCAGAAACGGTAGTGTTTCGCGAAGCCCTTTCCTTGGACGCAACCGTTCGGTTAATGCTGGACGAAGATAGCGCTGTGCCCATTGGTAATTGCTTACCGCAGGCGCGGATAGTCACTGATACGGTCGCGTTACTGTTGGGACCGGAGGGCGGCTGGACGGACGAAGAACGCACCACAGCCCATGAAAAAGGCTGGCTGAGGTGCTCGCTGGGTGCTACTGTTCTGCGTGCCGAAACAGCGGCGACGGCCGGCATTGCGGTGGCGCGCGCGTACTGGGCCGGCTCTAGTTCGTAAGCGTCCCTAGCCGACCCGTCAACCGCCATCGGTGGGGCGGACTTCAGTCTGCCAAGCCTAGCCGTGCGCTAGGCCGCCTTGCTAGCAGCGTTTTTCACTTCTCCCCAAGCCCAATCCAACCATGGAAACAGCGCTTTGAGATCGCTAGTTTCCACCGTCGCCCCGCCCCAAATCCGCAGACCTGTTGGCGCGTCTCGATACGCGCCAATATCGTTAGCCACACCTTCGGCCTCAAGCAGACTCACTATTCTCTTCACGCCCTTCTCCTGTTCTTCAACGGAAAGTGCCGCGTACCACGGGTCCGTAATCTTCAGACACACAGAAGTATTCGAACGCGTCTCGGGCTTCTCGGCCAGAAAGCCGATCCACCCCGCTTGTGCCGCCCAACCTTCAATGGCGCGTAGGTTCGCTTCCGAGCGCGCAATCAACGCCGTAAGCCCGCCAATTTGCTCGCCCCATTTCAGTCCGTCCAGCGCATCTTCCACGGCTAGCATCGACGGTGTATTGATCGTCTCGCCTTCAAAAACACCTTCCACCAGTTTGCCGCCCTTGGTCAGTTGGAAAATCTTGGGTACCGGCCAGCTTGGCGTATACGATTCCAGCCGTTGTACCGCCCGTGGCGAGAGCGCAATCATGCCGTGCGCCCCTTCGCCGCCCATCACCTTCTGCCAAGACCAAGTGACTACATCCAGCTTGCTCCACGGCATCGCCATGGCAAAGACCGCAGACGTGGCATCACAAATAGCGAGGCCTGTTCGATCGCTGGCGATCCAATCGCCGTTGGGGACACGCACGCCAGAGGTCGTACCGTTCCATGTGAACAGAACATCGCGGCTCCAGTCAACTTGCGTCAGGTCAGAGATCTTGCCGTAATCCGCCTTCAACACGCGAAGATCTTTGATCTTGAGCTGCTTCTCACAATCGTTAGCCCAAGACGCGCCAAAGGCTTCCCACGCCAGAACGTCCACGCCGCGTTCGCCAAGCAAAGACCATAGAGCCATTTCGATGGCGCCCGTATCGGAGGCTGGAACAATAGCCAGCCGATAATCTTTCGGCATCTCCAACAGCGCCTTGCTTCGCTCAATCACGCCCGCAAGTTTCGTTTTGGCAACTTTAGCCCGGTGCGAACGGGCAACTGTTGCGTCTTTCAACGCGTCCACAGACCAGCCCGGCCGCTTCGCGCACGGACCGGAAGAGAAATTGGGATTATTTGGTTTTACGGAAGGTTTTGGCATTCAGCTACTTTGTCAGGAGGGTAAGAACCATTATAGAAAGTACGCCGGCTCACTCGTCCTATGCTTCGCGCGAGACAACGGCGAGATGCACTGGTTCTGCCCCCACATCCACCAAGGCGGAAAGGGAAGGGCCTTTCTTTTCCCGCGTCGCTTTGATCGCCGGAATGTAGATCGCGGCCATCGTGCCGGTTGTCTTGTTTAAAACCAGGGCGAATCGATTGTCGGGCGTAACGGCGATAAATTCAGATTGACCCCCAACATCGACAAAGCCCATCAGCTTACGAGTGTCGATATTCAAAATTCCGATATCAGAGCCATTGGTGCTGGCAATGAACAAATAATCGGGCTCGTCAGAGGTCGCCATGAAGCCCGGATTACGCGTGGCCAGCAGCGTTTGTTCCACTTCCATCGTTTGGTACGGAAAGATGATCGCGACCCCATCCATGCCCTTTCCCGTGACGAAAAGCTGCCCTTGGTCTGCGGTGAAGCACAAGTGCTCCGGCTCCATAGCCAGCGGAAGTTCAGCCACTGGTTTCTGGGTAGCGACGTCGATCCCAAGAATGGAGCGCTCGTTGGGCCGCGCCGCAAGCAGCATTTGGCCGTCACCGCGAAAGCGTATATTCCCGACCCGTCCGCCAATCTCAATATTTTTGTGCTCCCCGGTGGCCGGATGAAGGATTTCGATGGTACCGTGATCGCCCGTGGAGACCGCAATGTGCCCGTCATTCGATACGTCCAGCGCGACGGGTTCCGCGGGTAATTTAGTCCTGCGACGAATTTGGAGCGATTTGGGATCGGCGACTATGATTTCGCGCGATTGACGGGCGGCCGCGACGAACGCCGTCGCATCAGGGAAAAGCCTGATCTCACTAATTCCTTCGCCCAGCCGATGGGAGGAAGTAAGAGAGAGATTTCGGTCCAAAATATGCACACTATCCGTAGACGGCGTCAAAATATAATTCCACTGAGTTGCCGGAATCACGGCTGTCGGGGCGCCATTGAGTGGAATTGTCTTGAAAAGGCGAAAATTCGTCAGGTCTACCACGGCCAGGGCATTCTCGCCGGAGGTGGCAATCAAGGCAAAACCTTGATAACCGGTCCGCTTAATGGGTGTACAAGCGGCCGAAAGCATTGCCGCCCCGATGGTGAGGCAGTCTCGCCTAGTCATAGAGAAAAAATCGCAAGCATTTGAAAATAAAGTTCTTGTGGAGCACTGCGGAAGCGACTATACCTATGTTACCCTCGAAATGAATCCGCAGTAATTCACACTCCGGCTATCCATGAATTATAGGTCCTTATTTAGCCTCATTTCGTCCGATTTGGCCATTGATCTCGGCACGGCCAATACCCTGGTTTTTGCCAAGGGGAAAGGCATTGTCGTCAACGAACCGTCCATTGTCGCCATTAACAAGAATAACGGAGAGATTGAAGCGGTCGGCAAAGAAGCCAAAGACATGGTGGGGCGCACACCTGGAAATATCGTCGCTATCCGTCCTATGAAAGACGGCGTGATCGCCGATTTTAAAGTAACCGAGCGCATGCTCAATTACTTTATTCACAAGGCGCATGGCCGCAAGATGTTGGTGCACCCACGGATTGTGATTGGCGTGCCGAGCGAAATTACGCAAGTGGAGAAACGCGCGGTGAGCGAATCGGCTTATCGAGCGAAAGCGAGCGAAGTCCACCTGGTGGAACAAGCCATGGTCGCGGCGATTGGCGCGGGATTGCCCATCACCGAACCGTCCGGCAACATGGTTGTGGACATTGGCGGCGGCACTACCGACGTTGCGGTCATTTCCCTCTCCGGCATTGTCTATTCCCGCTCAGTGCGCGTGGCAGGTAATGAGATGGATGACGCCATCATGAATTACCTGAAGCGCAAATATAACTTGCTGATTGGCGAGCGGACTGCGGAACAGATCAAGATTCAGATTGGCTCTGCCTATCCTTTAGACCGGCCACTCACCATGGAAATCAAAGGCCGCAATTTGATTGAGGGCGTGCCGAAAACCGTTACCATTGAAGATAGCGAGATCCGCGAGGCGTTATCGGAGTGCATCGCCACCATTCTAAATGCCATCCGTGTGGCGCTAGAACGGACCCCGCCGGAATTGAGCGCGGATATTAGCGATCGAGGAATTGTTTTAACGGGCGGCGGCGCACTCATAAAGAATTTAGATCGGCGTATCCGGGAAGAGACAGGCCTTCCCGTATCTATCGCCGAAGATCCGCTGGCATCCGTTGTTCTGGGAACAGGGAAGATGCTCACTGATTTCAAGCTTCTGCGCCGGATCGCGATCGAATAAATGGCCCAAGCTGGATTGGGGCGTGTTCATAGCGAGTCCGGCCCGCCGATCACCCCCGAAAGTGCAAAGGGCGCGCCTGACACCGTGACCGTCTTGCGCGTATCGCTTAAGAGATAAGAAGCATGGACGCGATTTTTAACCGCTATCGAAGCTATCGTAGTCTCGTCGTGCTCGTCATTGTCGTCATGGCGCAAGTTCTGTATTTGGCCTACCAAGTCAGAACCGGGCGCGATGAACGGCTCATCCGCGTTTGGGCGGTCAGCGCGGTTACGCCATTTTCGGGAATTTTTGAGGCGATTCGACACAACACTGTCGGTTTCATGAAAGACTACTTTGTGCTGCTGGACGTGCGCGAGCAAAACAGCAAGTTAAAGGCCGACAATGACAGGTTGCGAATGGAGAATGTCTTTTACCGCAATCAATTGGCAACCGCGGAGCATGCCCGCGCGCTGACGATTTTTCAAGCCAGGACACCATCGAAAACGGTGGCAGCGCGCGTCATTGGCAACAGCACGGTATCAACCGCTAAGGCGGTGTTTATCGATCGCGGATCCACCAGCAATATCGAAAAGGGCATGGCTGTCGTCACGCCCAATGGCATTGTCGGCAAAGTCGCAGCGGTTTATTTGCTCGCCTCGCAAGTGCTCCTGGTGACCGATTCCACTTTCAAAGTAGGCGTGGAATCGCAAAAAGGGCACATTCACGGAATTTTGGATTGCAGCGGCGGGCATTGCGAGGTCGAACAAATTCAAAACGAAGAGGATGTCCGGGTCGGCGAGTGGTTTTATACTTCCGGTGAAGACCGTGTTTTTCCACGCGGCTTCCCGGTAGGAACCGTCATTAGCGCGCAACCAGGCAATGGCATGAAGGATGTCCGGTTGAACTTGAGCGGCGCGCCAGGAGGAGTAGAAGAGGTTCTCGTCATCCTGGATGGAGTCCATCAACCTATTCCAACTGCCGCGCTTCCCGATGACAAGATGGTGCCGCCACTGCCCCCTCCGCCGCCCGATGATAAACAGGTGACTGGCGTTCCAGCGGGTCCCGGTCAAACCGAAGCGGACAAAACGATTCAAAAGTACGAGCAGTTGGGCAAAGAACAGGAACATGTTTACGGCGCCATGTATTCAAACATGCCGAATTACAACATCAAGCCCGCACCGAAACCGGCGGCTCCGCCCGCTGCGGCCGCTCCACCCGCGAGTGCTCCCCTTGGATCTGGGCCGGTGGCCCTGGGCGCGTCCACCCCTACTCGCGCCACAACCACCCAGACGAGCACGAATCACCCCACCAGCACCCACCCAACTTCCACCCGCCCCCCCACTTCCAAACCAGCGCTTCCCTTGGGCTCTCCGCGCCCGAATGCGTCCCAAACCACAACCACCAAACCTCCGGCAGGCCCTCCCCAATGAACGAAAGCAGCGATCATCTCTTACGCTCGCGCCGCCGTTCCGATGGCATCTTCAGCCGCTTTCAAGTGGCGGGTCTGGTCATCCTCACGCTTATCGCCATCATCAGCAAGTTCTACCTGCCGCGTCTGATTCCAAGCGCGGTCTGGCTCGAAGTTCCCTTACTGCTCACCATCTATTTCGGTCTAATGCGGCCAGATCCCGTTCCCGCCTTGCTGTTCGGCGCCTTCGTCGGCATTTCGGAAGATTCGCTTTCGCCCGCCAATCTCCCCATTGGCATGTATGGCATCACCAAGACGCTGGTGGGCTATTTTGCCGCTTCGGTGAGTCAGCGCTTCAATGTCGGCAATTCTCTCATCCGCTTGGTGCTGTGCTTCTTCTTTTATTGTTTTCACGCCTTCTTTTATTGGGTCATGCGGCGCGCGCTATTGCAGCAAATTGTGCCGTTCGATACCCAACTAACACTACTGCACGGCGCATTTAATATCGCGGTGGCGCTCCCGCTGTATCTGATTCTCGATAGAATGAAGTTGTCGGACGAACATTAAGGCAATCCCAACCCAGTGGCACCAGACAACGAGAGAATCCGCTCCATGAGTTCCGCGCCCGAAGGCGCCTTTCGGGACGACCCGCGAGATTTCGCCGGAAAAATAGCAGTTTTCCAGTACCTGACGGTTTTGGTGTTTGTCTTTCTAGTATCTGGGTTTTGGCAACTCCAGGTGCAAGATCCCGAGCGCTACGTCGAAGCCGCCGAACGAAATCGCATAAAAAGTACTCCGCTGCTCGCCGCGCGCGGCAAAATTCTCGATCGCGACGGCCGCGTGATTGTCGATAACCACACTTCTTATTCGCTTCTCCTCAACCGTGACCAAATCAATCCTGGCCATTTGCCGGCCATGGCCACTGCGCTAAACATCGATTACGGCGACCTTTCAGCAGCCATCCGGCGTAACACTCGCCCGCAAATCATCATTAAAGACCAGTTGACCAGGGATGATATTGCCTGGATTGAAGCCCACCAGGATGAGAGCGCTTACCCGGAAATGCAGTTGATCCAATCTTGGCGCCGCCAATATCCGCAAAATGGTTTTGCGGCGCACGTCACCGGATATGTTGGCGAAATCAGTGAAAACGATTTAAATTTGCCGCAGTTCAGTGAATATAAGCAAGGCGATATCGTCGGTAAAGACGGCCTTGAGAAAGAATACGATAAGACGCTGCGCGGCATCGACGGCCAACAGCGCGTGCAAGTCGACAACTTCGGTCATGAGCGCCAGATGGATGCGACCCAGGCTGCGGTGCCTGGCCAGGATCTAAAGACTACGCTCGATCTCGATCTTCAGTCAGTGGCCGAACTGGCTATGCAAGGCAAGCACGGCGCCGTGGTCGCGCTCGATCCGCGCAGCGGCGAAGTGCTCGCAATGATGAGCGCCCCCACTTTTGACCCCAACAAATTTACCGGTAGGATCAGCCGCACGGATTGGAACCAGATCATGAACGATCCCTTCAAGCCGCTGTTGAATCGCGCCACGCAAGCGGAGTTTGCGCCGGGATCGACGTTTAAGCCATTCACCGCGCTCGCCGGTTTAGAAACGGGTACCATCACCGATGAAACCGAGTTTCATTGTTCGGGCGGCGCTTCGTTTTACGGCAACTATTACTCTTGCTGGCGCCATGCTCCGCAATACCCGGGGGGCCACGGCAATATCTCGTTGCATCGAGCTATTCGG
>Ga0302320_10017680_pt1 | contig 14451 bp, 13 predicted proteins | sample Bog_T0_3_FD_202130 | JGI IMG/M metagenome (GOLD analysis project Ga0302320, IMG submission 202130) | Peat permafrost microbial communities from Stordalen Mire near Abisko, Sweden - Bog_T0_3 | ecosystem: Environmental > Terrestrial > Soil > Wetlands > Peat | place: Sweden: Abisko, Stordalen Mire...
TTGTCCTCACGCTCTGGAGCGGTGACGGCACCACCTCGATCTATAATTCAACCGTCAATGCACTCGGCAACTTCGTCGAAAGCGCGGTGGTGAACCAGGATATCGAGGTGGGGAACGGTTAGCCGGGACCTGAAACTATTTATGGAACTGGTACGAGGGAGCCAGCTCGGCACTGTGGCCGATGCGTTCGATAGCGAATGGCTCTCCGCCGCGGATGGTCATCCTCTCCAAGCGCTTTGGCACACCAACACGGTTTGCTGTCAACCAACTTTGCATCCCTGGGTCGCGCGCTCGCTGGTCTAGCTCCGATCGTTGCCCGCTCCGTCGACTTTAGCGCGGCGCGAAGAAGGAAGGCAGCGCCCCATCGGTAAGACTATTGAATGCCGCCGCGTGAACGCAAGTTCGGTTAGTTGAACGTCGCCAACCGATCGAGAGCAAGGTCGAGGAGCCGGTCGTCAAACAGCTTCTGCTTTCGCGCGGCCGACTTCTCGCCGCCCGTCCACGTTTTGAGACCAGCTTTGATGGAATCGCGATCCGCGGCGACGCCATCTTGCTGCAAAAGCCAGTCAACTGTAGCCAGTAGCTCCATGCCCAATGGAGACTCGAACCCGTCAATCAATTTCGCCGTGGCCTCGAGTGCTGGAACGAACGCCTTAGCGTCTCCAGACCCGAGATAGGCGGCAACTTTATCTCGCTTGGAATCTTCGAACCAGATGACGTCGAATGGGGCGGCGTCGCCGATGCGCTTGCCGCAATGTAGATAGCTTCCATCGAGCCCGTCCAGCAGGTGGGTTAATCGAGTGGCGTAAGGACCGTATTTATCGGCCTGGAAGCGAAGCTCGAGCGGGTTTTGCAATCCCAGTTTCTCGACGCTGCGCTCCAGAAAGTACGCAAGCTTCTGGATCTCAAGCAAGGAACATTCGATGCCGAGTATCCAGTATCTCCGCACCAGTTCGGCCACAAGGGCGCGCGCCGGAGTCAATTTCTCGACCCCCGAACGTTTCGACACGTTTTGGTATTGATCCGTGGGCTCGTAGATGATCACGCTGATATCGTTGAGTGCACCGAGCGCGGATTCGATCTTTGGGCGCACCTCGGTCCAGTCGAGGCCGCCATTTCCACTTCCGAGAGGCGGAATGGCGATAGACCGGATCTTCTTTTCGGCAATAACGCGCTTCAAATCCTCTAGGCCGGCCTCGACCCAGACCATTTTGGAATCGCCGCGCCAATGCTCCTTGGTCGGAAAATTGATGATCCACTTTGGACCGATCAATGCCTGACGCTCGGTGACGAACATATGGCCGACCTTCACTTCCCTCTTCTTACAGGCAGCCTCGTACGCCTTGAAGTTTTCTGGAAACGCCTCCTTGAACATCAAGGCAACGCCCTTTCCCATCACGCCGACAGTGTTGACGGTGTTGACCAACGCCTCGGCCTTGGCCTCGAGAAGATTGCCGCGCGTAAATTCGATCATCAGAAATACCAATCAGATTTTTTGACCACATTCATGGTCTGCTTGCGGTTGGCCAACGCGTCGCTCAGGGTCTTGAGTACATCATCGTTGTAACAGACGAATCCTGACAACGCGTCGACCGGAAGATGTTTATGAACAAGAGCTTCAGCCTGGTAACGTTCCTTTTTTGAGGGATCGTCCGGATCATTGCGGAAATCCCGTCGTTGAAGCATGTCCCAGTCGATTTGATCTAATCGCGCCAGATCGGAATAGAACTGCGCGGCGACAAGATAGGCGTGTCGGTCCGTGAAGAGGAACGGGATGCTCCGTTCTTGCAGAGTCCGAAGAGAGGAGACCACAATCACGATCTCATCATTGCCGCGTTAGCGAATACCGCCCCATCCTGTCCTGATATTTTACATCATCGGCGAAAAAGGCGTGAAATAGAAAGGTATGTAATCGCCGAGCGTGCCGGAGGGTGGTGGCACCACGGGGTGCGTGTCGCGTTTGCTGATCAGATCGAGATTTCCAATTTCTACATAATTGGGATCCAACACCTTCGACTTCTTACAGTGCAGGCCATGGTCGAGAATCCATGGAATATTGTCCCGATGGACAATCCTGAATATGAGCGCCTTTTCCGGCGTGAGATCCTTGGACACGGCAACGACTCGGGGTTCTACGTCGTCCCACCGTATGCAAAGCGCCTGACCAAGCAACCTATTGCTCATAGAACAAAAAGAGAACATAGTCAAGACCGCTGACAACGCCTGTGCTAACCTCGCGAATCTGGCCTGCGGCAAGTCCAGAGCGAATTGCTGGCGGTCGAGTCAGACAACTTGATGGGTGATACTCGCGGACCGAGCGGTGATCGATTTCGGTGTCGCTACTGCTTCGACTGCCCGATCAAAGCAATCGTCTCGCTGAACCTAACGACTTGGCCGACCGATCGGCTACGACGGTAGAAGAAACATATGCCTATGAATTATGGCCGATCCGCAAGCAACTCCGCCACCGCGCGCGCAAAACCAGTTTACGACTGGCAACGCTTTTGGATCGCCCGCACCGGCACCCTCGATTTGTCCGACGCAGGTTTCCTGGCCGATCCGGTGAGCCCGCTTCGACGCGCCCATCCAAGCGCGCCAGCCCTGTTGACCGAGCTTGGCAAGTATCGAGCTCTGGTCCTGCTTGGCGAGCCTGGAATCGGCAAATCGACCACGCTTGAGGCCGAAGCCGCACGCGTATCCGCTGAATCGATCGCTGACGAAACCGTTTCGATCCATGTCGATCTGCGGGCCTATTCCAGCGACGCGCTGCTGCACCAGCGGGTGTTCGGAAGCCCGGAGTTCATCGCGTGGACGAAGGGCAATTCGCATCTCGTCCTCCACCTCGACAGTCTCGATGAGGCTCTTCTGCGCATCGACAGCATCGCAAACCTATTAGCGAGCGAGTTGCCGCGATATCCGACATCGCGAATGTCCCTAAGAATTGCCTGCCGCACGGCTGTATGGCCGGGGCGCATCCTGGAGCCTTCGCTGAATAAGCTGTGGGGCGACGACGCCGTCGGCGTATTCGAGTTGGCGCCGTTGAGGCGCAGAGATGTGGTGGCCGCGGCAGAGGCGCACGGCATCGAGGCAGCTGGCTTTATCCGAGAACTGTATGCGGCGAATGCAGTGCCGTTTGCCATCAAGCCACTGACGTTGAAGCTGCTTCTCGGTCTGTTTCAGCTTGAAGGAAGGCTGCCGCGCAGCGTTGCGGACCTCTACACGCGCGGATGCCTGAAACTCTGTGAAGAATCGAATCCGAGCCGGCGCGATGCACAGCGCCTGGGTGCGTTGAACCCGGCCCAGCGTCTGCGGGTTGCCGCTCGTCTGGCGGCTGCAACCATGCTCGCCAATCGCTATGCGGTCTGGACCGGGTCCGAGGCGGATGGCGTTCCCCACGAGGATGTTTCGTTGTCGCTGCTTTCGCGAGGGCATGAAGCGGGAGACTTTCCTGCCTTTGATGTCAGCGAGGACAACGTCCGCGAGACGCTCGACACCGGCCTGTTTACATCCCGCGGCGGCGTGCTGATGGGATGGGCGCACCAAAGCTTCGCCGAATTTCTAGCGGCGCAATACTTGGTCGAGAAGAAGGTCTCGCCTGCGAATATTCTCAAGATCTTGCTTCACCCCGCCGGCGGTCTGGTGCCTCAGCTCGCTGTTGTTGCAGCTTGGGTCTCGTCGCTCAGTAAGGAGATTCGCGATTCCCTGATCGAGAGCGAACCTTTGGTGCTGTTGCAGGGCGATCTGACGAATTGGAGCAACGCCGATTTATCGGCCCTGACGGCATCGCTCTTGAACGCTTATGACAAGAAAAACGTCCGCGATTTCATTCCGGGCATCGCGGATTATTACGCTAGACTAGTTCGTCCGCAGCTGGGTGCGCAGCTGCGTCCCTATCTTGCAGATTCAACCAAAAACATTGTCGCTCGCCGCGCGGCTCTGATGATCGCGGAATCCTGTGCGGTCGCCGATTTGCAGCCCGAACTGCTGAATATCGCGCTCGACCCGGTGTGCGACCAGGAACTTCGGTCGCGTGCCGTCGCGGCCCTCAGCACATGTGGTGATGAAACCGTCCCAGGACAGGTTCTGATCCTGGCGAAGGGGGAGCTCGGACCCGACCCGCTGAACGGTATAAGGGGGCACGCTCTCCAGATTCTCTGGCCGAAGCACCTGACCGCAGCCGGGTTATTCACGATGATTACTCCTCCGAATGAGGGCTACGTCGGCGCTTACGTCATGTTTCTCACCAGGATATTGCCCGACTCGCTGACCGTCCGCGATCTTCCGGTCGCGCTGGCTTGGGCCACCTCGTTTGTCGCACAGGTCGGTCATAACGGTGAGTTCCATCGAAAGTCGTTGGCAGATTCAATCTTGATCCGCGCTTGGGCCCATCTTGAAGATCGCCAGGTCATCGAACCGCTGCTTGATTACGTGCTCACCTGCCTGCGTGATTCCGGGGCGCTATTGCGCGGCACCGGCCGGCGCGAGCAGGAACAATTTCTGGTCGACTTAAAATCCGGTGCAGCGCGCAGGCGGCAATTCCTCCTTGCTATGGCCAGGCGTTCAGTCGAGAGGATCGATGTCTATCATCTCATTCGAGCCGGCCTGCTTCAGCGCCATGATCTGCACTGGCTTCTCACCCTGTGTCCGGGAGCCGCTACAGCAGACAACGCGCTCAACGGCGAAACGCTCTGCAACATGGTCGAGATGACGTTCGATCGCGACGATCCTGCGCACTTCGAAGCTCTCTATCAGTCCGCTGCAACATGGCGGTTGCTCTGGGACCACTATCGCGGCGTATTCGAAGGGGTACCGCTGGATTCGGTGGACGCGCAGCAACTGCGCCAAAACTTGAAAATGATGAACGAGCTGAAGGAAAAAAGGCCGCCTCCCGTGACGCCGCCGCCGGCAGAGCGAGTTGCCAACTTGCTGGACCAGTTTGAAGCGGGAGCATGGCGGGCGTGGTCGCAGCTTAATCAGGAGTTGACGCTGACGCCCACGAGCACAGTGTATGGCGACGCTCTGGAATATGCGATCACCAGAATGCCTGGCTGGATCGCCGCCGACGAGCTGACAAGACAGCGAATTGTCAGCGCAGCGGAGAAGTATCTCGCGATCGGAGAAACATCAATCGCGCAATGGATCGGTACAACGTCGCTTTATTTCGACGATCTTGCCGCTTATCGCGCGTTGATTATCCTCAAGGAGCTCGAGCCCGCCATCTATGATGTGATCCCAGCGGCGACATGGGTGAAGTGGGCGCCCGCGATCGCCAGCGTCCCTAAACATACCGGGTCCGAGCAGCCCAAACTTCACCTTACTGTTGTTGCGGACGCATTAGCTGCCGCTCCAATCGAGTTCGTGAGCGCCATCCGGCAGATCATGAGCAGCGAACGCGCCCGGACTGGGGCTGATCCGAAAACGCCGGTTCTCCCCGGCGCGAGCTTTTTCGTGCTGCGTGACCTTGAGGGATGCTGGGTCAGTGAGGCGTTGAAGCAGGGTATTCTTGCTGAATTGTGCGACGAAACCAATTCGGAAGATCAATTTCGGACAATCCTGGAGGCGTTGCTGACCACGGGTTTTGCTCCCGCGCGGGATTATGCCGTCGCCATCCTCGCGCCAGACCGTGCTGAATCTGGACCCCGTGCCCTGATCGCAGCCAGCGCGCTGGCGATGTATTGCGCCGCAGCGGCGTGGCCGGTCATCTGGAAGCGAGTTTCAAATGATCCGGCGTTTGCCCGGGACGTTTTCCTGAAGCTGGGCTCGTCCTATCGGTTCCAGGATTCATTCTTCGCCGAATTGGGCGAACAGCAATGCGCGGAAGCCTACGTTTTGCTTCAGCGGTTATTTCCACCGGGCAACGATCCGCAACATGCATCTGGTCAGGCGCATTTTGTTGGGCCGCACGAATCGTTGGCGCATCTGCGCGACGGGATGGTACCGCAGATCGTCAATAGGGGGACGCCAGCCGCAGTGGACGCGATGCGCTGGATCGTTAGCCAATTGCCGAATTTGAGTTGGCTGTCGTTTCAATTGCGTGACGCTGAGCAAATGATGCGGACCAAGACATGGTCGCCGTTGAGCCCCAACGATCTATTCCGTCTCACGGATTCGCAGAACCGTCTCCTGGTGCAATCAGCGAACGATTTGTGCGGGCTTCTCGTGGGTGCGCTACGGAAATATGAAACCGAACTGCACGGCGAACAGAGCCCGGTGCGAGGTCTTTGGGATCGGCAGGGAAGTGGTAAAACATTTCGGCCGATTGAGGAAGACGGCTTGTCGGACCATGTGAGCCTATTTCTTCGAAGGGAGCTTGTTGAGAGTGGAATTATCGCGAACCGCGAGGTCGAGATCGGTCGAGTGCCTGGTGCTCCGGTCGGCAAGCGCACCGATATTCGCATCGACGCTATCAAGAGATCAGATGATGGTGCGGCATACGATACAATCACCGCGGTAATAGAAACAAAGGGCTGTTGGAATGCGGCGCTGTTAACCGCGCTGAAGAGCCAGCTTTATGCCGACTACATGGTTCGGCTGCGCGCACCAGTTGGCATCTATCTGGTCGGTTGGTTCGACAAGACGAAGTGGGACTCGAAAGATCAACGAAAGGCTGCCACGCCGAATTGCCCACTCCAGCAGATGCAAGAGCAGCTCGATGCTCAGGCCGATGCCGTTCCTGTTGGATTTATGGTGCGTACAGTTGTTCTTGATTGCCATGCCCATTAAGTTGACGACGTCTCTTTGACTGGTCTGCACGTTCGACCTGGTCTGAACGGGTACATTAAGAGCCGCGTTGCTTTGGACTTTCGAGCGGGTTTGTTTATCTCAGAATCGTCATAGGGCCGAGGACGGGACGACATGCGCAAAGTAATCGACACAAATTTCCTCAAGTCTCCCGATTTGAAGGAGTATTTGGCGAAGCCAGACAACCATGTTGTCGTTACCGATTTAGTTCTCATGGAGACTCTACGAGGCGGCGATCTCGAGTCGATCTTTCGGCAATTCGAAGTTCTGATACAGCACCCCAAGCAAGTCATCGTGCTGAAAACGACCCAGGCAGTGTCCGGTCTGCGCAAGCGTAGGCGCCGTGGTCTGCAGCGCAGGCTCGTCGATAAGGACCAAACAGGTGGCTTTGAGGGCTGGTGTGAAAAGCTTGATCGGGCCAAGAAGGGCGATGAGGCATTACGCAAGCAGTTGGTGGAGAAATGCAAGCGTGCGGCCTCGGACTTGGCGACGCTAGCGAAGGGGCAGGATACTTACGCCGCGAATTTAGCGGAACACGCAAAGAAATATTCTGAGACGGATCTCACCATTCTCAGGAAGAATGAACCGGTTACACCGGAACTGCTAAAAAAGATCAAAGGTCATATCCTTGACCTGGCTCGCGCGCTCTTCGAAGCGCATCCTTATTTCAAGAAACTACCTGCGGTGAAGGACCTGCCGAACGCATTTCTCTTTCGATACGCGATCGCCGGTTACATTGTCGCTCTCCGCCGTCTTAAGGAGGGTGGGGCGAACGGAGCCTCACCCGAAAAAATCCGTAATGATCTTGTCGACGCTATGATCGGGGCTTACTCGACCTATTTCGATGGCTTTTTGAGCGTGGATCAAAAAGCGAAAGAAATTCATGAGACAACATGCGACTTACTCAAGCACTTCCATCAAGAACTTAGAGCGTTCTCCAGTAGCCATCGAACCGCCGATGACGCTACCGCCGGGAGCAAAGGCGAGCTTGCGATCGGCTAGTGGCGCTCGCGGTACCGCCTCGATTAGGGGGGAGCTGTAGCCAACCTCATCTTGTGAGAGCGATCATTTCCTTTCTTGCGGCCTCTACTCGCGCGTCAAGATACTTGGCCAAATCAGTTAGATGCACACCTTTGGCGCATTTCTGACTGGTTTCGATACGGACGAGCGGAATTGCAATCTCGCCTGCTGAGATCTTGTGTACCAACTTGGTTGGGGTCAGATGCGAAAAATAGTCCCGGCACACATGCTCGATTGGTATGATGGCCCTGCCACCATACTGCGCCATCAGGAGAAACGCAGTGTTCATTGGGCGAGCGCCGTTTGCTTCGTACAGGGGCGACAGAGTCGACTTCGGGGGTTCTTCCTCGTATCGATCGCCGCAATCAGGATTGGCGGCGAGATCACGAACTCATCGATCTCAGCTGGTGTCAAAATATCTATGAGTCTCATCGGCGCGCTTTAATTGAGTGAGCTGCGAGCCCATCAAAGCCGCAGAACGCGGCTCCTGGAAGAGAATTTGTATGTCTATGCTGTACACGGCGGCGGTAGCGCAAAAATGGGATGGTCGGTGGCCGCTGGCCGCGCGCCTCGCAGACGGTGCGTTGATCCTTTCTGAAGCCGCCGCTGCATGCGACGCGTTCACTCGTCGGCGATAGCCCGGGCGCTTAAATCAACCCACGTCCTTGATCGAGAAGGGTCTCGAGATAAGTGTCTCGCGCAGCAACAACACCTTCGGAGGCGGCTTGGACAAGTGCGCAAACCACCTGTCGGGCAAGTTTGCGCGCCAACACTCGTTCGTTCGTCGAAATCGTGCCCATCGCGCGTCCGTGGAGAAATGCGCTTCTGACGTTGAACAGATCTTCGTATTGTTTTGCAAATGTCGACCCGCCGAGCAGGGCGGCGACACGAGCCGCCAATCGCTTGGTTGCGCCTACGCCTTTGTGGCGATCCGGCTTGGATCGTCCGGGTCCCCCATAGTCCGCACGCAAGCCGAGGGCAGCCTCGATGGTTGTGATGTGCGCCAATACCTCGTCCATTTCCTCGGTCAGAAACGCGCGGACAAAGAAATGCGCGATTGGCGTCTCGAACAGCGGAGACAGCCGCGCCGAACTGGCGGCCGACCATGCCGCATCATTGTAGAGTTTCAACGCTGGAATTGCGGCGTCCTCGAGCCGCAAACAGACTGGGCGCTCGATCTCAATCGTTTCGTCGTTGTCTACGTCGATGATGTAAGGTTCCCACGATAGCGAGTCCGGCGATGGCGGTGCTTGCGGTCTGACAAACAAATCGTCGTCGAGTGTGTACACCCACGGGATGCGAAAACCGCGCCAATCCACTTGAGGCATCGCTGACCATTCCTCCCAAGGCGCAAGGAGAGCGAAGAACAGGGCGTCCTCCACCGCTTTTGGGAAACGGCCCTTATGCGGTTCAATGTGGCCGATATCCTCGCGTATGTTCATAAAGAGGACAGGCAGAGCGCGAGCCTCAGGCTCGGCGTCAAACGCGACGCGCTCTTCGACCACCAACCAATGGAACTGCGAAAAACGTTCGGCCTCGAATGCCATTCCCGGAAAGACCCGCCGCAGGCGCGGCGCGTCAACCAGGTTGAGAAGTTCATTGGTATTGAAGTGACGGATCTGCGCCGGGCCGAACATGATAGGCGGCAGGTCGTCGGCGAGATCGAGAGGGCACAGGTGCAGCCGTCGGCCCTCTCGGCGGCGAAAGGCGTCATCGAGGCGGCGGATCGCTTCATGTGCCGGCAGTGCTCGACTGACGTCGCTGGATTCTAAGCCGCACGGGAGCCCGAGCGAGCGCAGGGCATTGCCCAATGCGAATGTCGGACCCTGGCCGAGCGCGGCATTTGCGTAATCAGCCTGACAAGCGTCGCGCAGCCGAACAAATGCCGGTGAGGCGAATAAGTTGTCCGGCCCCGGTGCCTGCAGGCGCCAGAGTTCACCTATTGCCGATTCCAGCGCTGTGCTCGCACCATTCGACATCGCGCGTCACGTGATCCGAAGGCGTCGCAGCAGCTTCGCTAGAACGGTCTCGTAATCTTTCGAATCGGTGAAGTCGGCGTACAGCTTGCCTTTCAGAAATTCGGGCAATTCGCACTTCTCGTAGAGGAGTGGCAGGACAACGACTTCGCCACCCGCTATTTCGCGGTTCATTGCGACATCCAGCTCCTTCTTTACCCACGGCGCGCCAATCGACTTGGTCGAAAGAACCACAGCGATGTAACGACTGACCTTCATGCCCTCTTCAATTTTGGTGATGAGCGAGTCTCCGATGTCAATCTCTGCCTCATCAACCCATACTCGCGGTACCCCGTGAGCCAGAAGGTCACTGCGTAACTGCCGCACAAATGGCTTGTCCAGGTGAGTATGACTTACGAAGATGCTGTGATATTTTTCACGCACGGGGTCGGCCTTCTCCAGTGCAATGCTGTCCCTGATCAGCTGGTTCTCAGCCTCGGGCGAGGTCGGCGGTGTGATTAGCCAGCCGATCGTGGATCCGAGCGTCACGCGCCCTCCGAGGCTGTAGCCCTCTGGTGTCAAGGCGATCGAGTCGTAACCGTCAACCTCGTCCGACAGACACAGAGTCCAGCCGGTTCGGGCTAGCACATCGAAATAGCGCGTAAACGGGCTCTCCGGATCGATGGCGCCCATTCGCCGTCCTTTCTTCACGAGCATATCTGCGCGCTTCACTAACGCGTCTATCTTGGGCGCTACGTAACCCAAATGAGTCTCACGGTAGCCGTAGAAGTTCATCCGCTTCGGTTCGGACAGGCACCACGCCACGGTGGCGGCATCGGCAAGCGCAGCCTCCATTTCCTTCCTGCGGTCCTCAAAATGGAAGGCGGTGTCGATGTCATAGCGGTCGTTTTGACGCTTCAGTTCACCGAGTTCTCTGTCAGAGTCCGAGAACTCGCCCGCCACGCCGAACAGGAAATGACTGTAGCTACGTGGATTGATGATGATTGTGTCATATTCGTAGAGGGGAAAAGCCGCTCGGTCTTGCGCGACGCTAGCCTGACAAAGGCCCAAATTGTCGATCTCGACGCCTTGAATAGGCTCGCCTGTATAGGTAAGGCCGACCGTCAGAACACGCTTCGTCATCAGTTTATCTCGTTTTGGTCGTTCACTTACGAAGAGTCTTGTCGCGCCAGAAATAGCCGCGAGCCTCACCGCCGAGTGTGGTGATTTGGGATGGATGAAGCGCACTCAAAATAAAAGCTGCCTTTGTGTATTCCTACTTCTATCGACGCTGCCATGCAATTCGCGTCGACGCGACAGATCCGCGATCAAGTATATCTCTATAGCGTGCTCAGATCGTCCGGCACTTCACCGAATTTTTTGATGACCTTTGCATCGCCGAAGTTTCCCGTTGCGGGATCTCCCGTCCGGCTGAATGCTACGGCTCCAACATGTCCCGGCTTGCGCGACAGAGCTTCCGCCCGCATGACGACCGCGACCGGGTTGAAACATTCGGTCGGTTCGCCGGCCGCAACGCCATCGTCGGCAGCGACGAAGGGCAGCGCCACGAAGTAGGTCACTTCCGCCATGGTCCGCTCCTAGCCGGAATAGGTCTGAAATCGCCCGCGCACATAGGCGTGAGAGACGGCCTTCATCAGTTCGCCCACCTCGGCTTCCAAATATTCATTCGCGACCATCAAGGCGCGAATGGTCGAGCGCATGTCGCCGCCACACGTCGCGATGGCTTGGTCCACTGCGGCCTCCAGCCCGTCCGCGTCCTGTGTGTTCGGTTGTGGACCAGAGGACATGACGCTGTTCCAGGTTGACCCGTTGGGGTCTATGTTCCTATTTTGTTCTCATGGAGTCAAGCCGTCGTTTCAAACCGCCCTGGACGCTGATCCGGGAGAATTCCGAGTGTTACGTCGTCCGGGACGCCAACGGCGTGACGGTGGCCTGGCTGTTTTGCCGCGATGATTCACAGCGATACAGCGTCGGCGCCAGCAAGCTCACATCGGAGGAAGCGCGCCGGATCGGAAAGGCCATCAGCCGCATTCCCGAATTCATGACGCCGCGTCAGGGCTTTCACCAGCGTGGGGGAGGGCCTCGCTGGCGCGCCGATCGGCCCTATCATGTCGCGCTGGAGGACACCTACATTCGCGCTCACTGGGACGAAATCTACACGCTTTGCAAGATCAACAGCCTGCCCTTCAATTCGACCGGCGAGACCATTCAGAACGATGGGGTGTGGAAGGTCTATGAGTTCACGTGGCAAATGGATGCGATCCTGTTTTGGGACCGCTTCGAAGGTCGCTGGCTGCGCGGCTCGGAATTTCACTATCCCGACCGTCCGGCCAATTTGCCGTCCTTGAAACCGCTCAAGAACTGGCCGAAGTTCAACCCGCGTAACACAAGGTAACGGATCGCAGGGCTACGATGTGCAATCTTTATTCGATCACGACCAACCAGGCGGCCATCATCGCGCTCTTTCGCGTACTCAACCGTTACGCCGGCAACCTGCCGCCGATGCCTGGCGTGTTTCCCGACTACCCTGCACCTGTCGTCAGGAATGCAGGCGCCGAGCGCGAAATGGTCACGATGCGTTGGGGTATGCCGTCGCCGCCACGCGTTGGCGGCTTCCCCGTCACGAATATCCGCAATACCACGTCGCCGCACTGGAGACGCTGGCTGAAGCCGGAAAGCCGCTGCCTGGTCCCGGCCAACAGCTTCGCCGAATATGCGCCGGAACCGAACCCCTCGACGGGCAAGAAGGATGTCGTGTGGTTCGCATTGACAGACGACCGGCCGCTGTTCGCCTTCGCCGGGATCTGGACCGAGTTCAACGGCGACCGCGGGACCAAGTCGAAACCGATCCCCGGACCTCACCTTGTGTATGGCTTTCTGACCACCGCGCCGAACGCGATCGTTGAGCCGATTCACCCCAAGGCAATGCCGGTGATCCTGACCACCGAAGAAGAACGCGACGTGTGGATGCGTGCGCCATGGGATGAGGCAAAGACATTACAGCGGCCGCTGCCGGACAACGCGCTGCAGATCGTTGCGCGCGGCACCGATAAAGAAGACCGCGCGGCCGCATGACAAAATCATACCATAGGAACTGCACCCTGCTCGCGATGTTGGCATTCATCTTGCTTGGCGGCGAGGCTCGCGCCTGGGGAGATTTGGGCCACAAAGTCATTTGTGAAATTGCTTTCCGCTTGGTGCAACCGGACACCCAAGCCGCAATCAATCGGCTGATGCAGCTGGATAGTGAGTTCAAAACCTTTTCGGATTCCTGCATCTATCCGGACCATCCGCGCAAGCGTGCGGCCGAGCATTTTGTAAATCTGCCGCGGGATTCCAAAGGACTTGCCTCGGACGAGTGCCCGCTGGCCGACGCGTGCGTGCTTACCGCGATCCTGTACGACTTCAAAATTCTCCAGGCAAAAGAGCAGACTGACGCGAGCAAGTTGATCGCACTGAAATCGTTAGGACATTGGGTCGGTGATATTCATCAGCCATTGCACGTCTCTTTCCTCGATGACAAAGGCGGCAACACCATCAGGACCAGCGGGCAGTGTCCGGGCAATCTTCACGCCGTCTGGGACACTTGCCTCGTTCAATATGCGGTCGGTCCTGATGTCTCGGAGGCGGTAAGCGATCTCATGGCCGCCATTAGTCCTGAGAGAAAAGCGGAATGGAGCGCTTCCGCACCGCGCGATTGGGCTAACGAATCCTTTGCGATCGCGGAGGCGGCCCGAACGATGTACTGCGTCATGAACGGATCGTCATGCGATATGACGAGCGGTGCCTTAAACATCAGCGCCCAATATCTTGATGCGAATGAGCAGGTCGTGAAGGAGCAGTTGCAAAAAGCCGGCGTGCGCCTCGCCCGGCTGCTCGATACTGCCTTCCTAAATTAACCGGTGAATTAAGAACGGGAGTGACGTTTCGCGTCCGGCTCCGCCGGTCGGGCTCTCGTAAACCGAGCCGCAAAGCTGCGTCTCGGCCTTCGGCTTCGATCACCTCGCGCGATAATGTGTCGCTCGCCGGAGGCACTCGGTCCCGGGTCCCGCCAAGAGGCGGCGCTATGCTGACCCTCCTGCGGGTGCCTTTTTAACCGGTCTCGCGACTGCCGACTGGCCTTCGCTTCGCTGCGGCACAGACGCCCTTTTTGTTTGGGTGCTAAGGGCTCCGCCGTCGCGCGGGCAAGGGTGAGTTCCGGTGGATCCGGGACCGGCCGCGGCGGTCTGGCGTCTCCCGGCGGGACCGGGCTGTCGGCTGCGCTGAAGCCCCGCTTCGCGGGTCTTCACCCTTCGGGCTTCCATCCCTGACGCAAGACCTACCGCCGGGGACGGACTACGGCGGCACCGCGATTGAGAGTGAGAGTGCGGACCGGTTTGTCGCGACGGGTTGAGGTCGGGAGAGAGTCTTCCGGCGCCCGTCGCGGAGAACCGCGATGTCTAGACATACTACACGAGTTCGTGCCGGCAACGACCGCGCGAGCCTTTACACCGAAATCACCGACAAGATCATCGCCGAGTTGGAAGCCGGCCGGGTACCGTGGGTTCAGCCGTGGGGGACGGCGGCGATCAAGGCGCCGCTCGCGATGCCGCGCAACGCGTCGACGCGGCGTGGATATTCCGGGATCAACGTGTTGATCTTGTGGGGCGCCGTCATTGAGGGCGGTTTCTCCGGACAGACCTGGCTGACCTTTCGCCAGGCGCTCGGACTCGGC
>Ga0302320_10017681_pt1 | contig 14451 bp, 15 predicted proteins | sample Bog_T0_3_FD_202130 | JGI IMG/M metagenome (GOLD analysis project Ga0302320, IMG submission 202130) | Peat permafrost microbial communities from Stordalen Mire near Abisko, Sweden - Bog_T0_3 | ecosystem: Environmental > Terrestrial > Soil > Wetlands > Peat | place: Sweden: Abisko, Stordalen Mire...
GATGAGCGAAGCCGAAGCCCTGCTGCTGTCGCGCTCGCAGCGCATGAGTCCGCAGGAAAGCGCGATCGAACAGGGCTGGCTGCTGTCGGAGATGGAACAGCGCTTCGGTTACTCGCTCGACGAACTGGCGCGCCGCTTCGACCGCAGCATCAGCTGGGTATCGCGGCGGCTGGCGCTCGTTGAGCTATTACCCGAAGCGGTTCAGCGCCACGTGCGCGAAGGAAACGTCACAGCTCAGATCGCGATGAAGTATCTGGTGCCGGTGGCGCGGGTCAGCGCGGACGACTGTGAACGCATGGCAGCGGCATTCGTGAAGCACCGCTGCGATACGAGGCAGGCGGCGCAGCTTTACACCGCCTGGCGCGAAGGTTCGCGCGTGGTTCGCGAGCGCATTCTCACCGAACCGGAACTGTTTCTGAAGACGCAGCGGCAGCCACAGGCAGCGAAGCCCGCTGCATTCGAACAGGTCGAGCGGGATCTCGAAATGGCTCTTGCCATTCTGCGCCGCGCCGCCCGTCGGCTCACCGAAGCCTTGCCGGAGATGAACACGGCGCAGCAGGGGCAGGCACAACGCGAGATCGAGAGCGCTCGCCGCGAACTGAACCGGATGGCGGAACGAATCGGAAAGGAACGGGAAAGCAGACATGCTGAGCCAGGCGCAGCGAACCGCGATTCTGGAGTTGCACACGAAGGGAGTGAGCATCCACGAGATCGCGAAGGTATTGAAAATATCGCGGCTGACCGTGCGCAAAGTGCTGCGTTCGGATTCGACAAAGGTGCCGGAAATCCAACGGCCGGAGAAAACCGAACCTTACCGCGAACAGATCCTCGGTCTTTTACCCGCGTGCAAGGGGAATCTCGTGCGAGTCCATGAAGAGTTGAAAGCGGATGGCGCGACGATGTCGTATCAGGCGCTGACCGCGTTTTGCCGCAGACAGGGCATTGGGCAAACGCCGGTCGTTCCCTCCGGCCGGTATCACTTCGAGCCGGGCGTGGAAATGCAGCACGATACCTCGCCGCATGACGTGGAAGTGGGCGGCAGGAAGTACAAGGCGCAGACGGCTTCGGCGGTGCTGTGTTATTCGCGGCTGCTGTTTTTCCAAATCAATCCCACCTTTCAGCGATTCGACTGTAAGGTGTTCCTCACCGATGCGGTGCGCTACATGAACGGGGCGCCGGAGCGCGTGATGATCGACAACACGCATGTGGTGGTGTTGCGCGGCACGGGGCGCGAGATGATTCCCGTGCCCGAGATGGAAGCCTTCGCCGAGCGTTTGGGCTTCCGCTTCGTGGCGCATGCGATTGGCGACGCCAACCGTTCGGCGCGCGTGGAACGGCCGTTTTGGTTTATCGAGAACAACTTTCTGGCGGGCCGCAGGTTCGCCAGCTGGGAAGATCTGAACCGGCAGGCGCGCGAGTGGTGCGACAAGGTCAACTCGACTTACAAGAAACATATCCGCGCCGTGCCGCGCGAGTTATACGCGATCGAACGGCAGCATCTGAAACCATTGCCGGCGTGGATCCCGGAAGTCTGCCGGCTGCATCAGCGCACGGTGGACGTGGAAGGCTACGTCTCGGTGAACTCCATTCGTTACTCGACGCCGGTGTCCTGGATCGGGCGGCGCGTGGAGATTCGCGAGACGCGGGACAAGATCGAGATCGAATTCGACCCGCGCCATATCGTCACGCACGATCGCGTGCTGACGCCACAACAACAGCGCATCACGCTGGCCGAACATAAACCGCCGCGCGGCGAAGGGGTGAAGCGAAACGCTCCGCATCCGGAAGAAACAGTCCTCGTCGAGGCTGCGCCCGCGATCGCTCCTTATATATCGGAGCTGAAGCAGAAGGGACGCAAAGTGGTGGCTCTTGCCCTGCGGCAACTGCTGCGCCTGTTGCGGGAATATCCGCGCGAGCCGTTCCTCGCCGCAGTGGCGGAAGCCGCCCGGTATGGACTCTACGATCTGGACCGGCTGGAACGGATGATTCTGCGGCGCGTGGCACGCGACTATTTTCTGCTGACGGAAAGGGATGGAAACCATGACTGAAGAAGTGGAACAGCTGCTGAAGAATCTCAAACTGAAGCGCATGCTGAGCGCTTACGACGAACAACTGAGCGCGGCGGAGAAGACGCAGGCCTCCTACTCAGAGTTCATTGCCGGGCTATTGCGCACGCAATGGCATGACCGGCAGGAAAGCGCTCTGGAGTGGCGGATACGCAGAGCCAACCTGCCGGAACGCTGGTCGCTCGAAACGTTTCCGTGGACGCGGCAACCGGGTGTCAACCGCAAACAGATGCGCACCTTCGCCGAACTCGACTTCGTGGCCAAACACGAGAACCTGGTGCTGGTGGGCCCGACCGGCGTGGGCAAAACGGGACTCGCCTGCGGCCTTCTGCTGAAAGCTTTGCAGAACGGACACCGCTGTGAGTTCGTTCGGGCGCAGGATCTGTTCGATGAAATGTATGCCTCGCTGGCGGACCGATCGACGCGGCAGTTGCTGAACCGGCTGGCTCGTCTGGACGTCCTTCTGATCGACGAATTCGGGTATTTAAACCTCAAGCCGGAACAGTCCAACACCTTCTTCAAACTGATGGAGGAGCGTTATCATCGCCACTCGACAATCATCACGACGAACCTTGGCTATGACGAATGGCAGAACTTTCTCGGCAACAAGTCGATGGTCGAAGCGCTGCTGAGCCGCGTTCGCCATTACTGCCATACGGTGACCATCAACGGTCCGTCGCTGCGCGAGCCGCAGGGCTAAGGGTCGCTGTTCGATGGAGCAGTGCGAGTATGTGCGGCGGGTTCTCGAAGCGTATCGTCTGACGCCGGGCACTGCCGGTGCAGTGCGCCGTGCGGATCGCCTTTTTGCCGCTCAGCTACACGACCGCGGCGTACCTCTGCCCACAGTCGAGAATGCGTTGATACTCGCTGCGGCGCGGCGGTCGGCGAGACCTGCCGATGCTGCGCCTCTCGGTACGATTCGGTCGCTGGCTTACTTCGCGCCGGTGATCGAAGAAGTCCTGCAACTCAAGGTCGGACCGGAATACTTCCGGCACCTCTGCAACAAACTCCAGCGTTCCACTCCCGCCCGATAACTCCGACTCTCCTTCCACAAACCACGACCCGAACGCGCCTTCGGCGCGGATGATATCGAACGCCGCCCCGCCATCCCCACAAACAACTGAACACGCCTGCGGCGTGGATGATGCTGCGCTCCCACCGAGATCCTGTTCTACCCATGGGTCACTCTAACCGAGCAGAGCTGGGTCAGTTTTCGTGAGCGCCGAAGCACCGGCAGATTATTGCCATTACTCATGAGAAAAAGCGGGGATATCTCCACTACTCTTTCGCATGATATTTCACGACTTTCAGGTCGAGCACGCTCCCCGCATTCTTTGGATCGGTCCGCATCTCGAAGACCGATCACAGGGCCACAGAGAGTTTGCCGTCGCACACGAAAAGAGTCTCGAAGCGGGGTTGTTGCGCCTTCAGAACTGCACTTTTGACTGCGTCGTCGTGCTGCTGGCAACTGACCTCGAAGCTGAACGCTTGATTGAGTTCTTCAACGCTCAAAACATGACCATTCCCTTCCTGGTCCAGTTGAGCCAGAGCAACGTGGCACTTGCGTCTCTCTTGGCTCACAACGGTGTTTCAAAAGTGTACGGGCCCGAAGCTGACTCGGAGAACATCTTTGCGGACGCGGGGGGCGCCGCTCTGGCACACCATCAACAGTTTGCAGCGTCCGAGCAGATGCCATGGCGCAAGCTCATGGTCGGCGGGAGCCAAGCCTTGCGGTCGGTCAGTAACTTGATCGCGAGGATTGCTTCACGAAAATCGACGGTTCTCATTACGGGCGAGAGCGGCACGGGCAAGGAAGTCGTCGCCAATGCCCTTCATTTGGCCGGCAGTCGATCGGGCCGGCCGTTTCAGGCAGTGAACTGCGCGGCGATCCCCGAGGGGTTGCTGGAGTCGGAGTTATTTGGTCACGTCCGCGGCGCCTTTACCGGCGCAGTGCAAAATCGGGTGGGCCTGTTCGAGCGGGCAAACGGGGGAACCGTCTTCCTGGATGAGATTGGCGACATGCCCTCGCCGCTCCAGGCGAAGCTTCTTCGCGTACTTCAGGAGCAGCAGATCCAGCCGCTCGGGGGCTCGACACCCGTGCGCATCGATGTTCGTGTGATTGCGGCTACCAATACAAACCTGGAGAGTGCCGTCGCTGAAGGACGCTTTAGGGGAGACCTTTTCTACCGGCTGAACGTAATTCCCATCCATCTTTCGCCCTTGCGCGATAGGGCTGAGGATATTCCACCGCTGGCAATTCACTTCATCGAGAAGATTTGCCGGGCTGAAGGAATGTCCCTCAAGACTCTGACTCCTCCGGCCCTCGCCCGCCTTTGCCGATACAGTTGGCCGGGCAATATTCGCCAGTTGAAGAACGTGATTGATCGAGCGGTCGTCACTGGCGCCGATGACCGCAGTGTTTTTCCGGGAGACATCCAAGTACCCGCCCCGGCTGTTTGTTGTGTTTCGGCAGATCTAACCCCTGAAAGCATCGACACCGAGCATGGTCTCGATTTCGAGAAGACGATCGGGGCGTTTGAGAGGGGGATTCTGGAAAAGGTAATGCGGCAGACCAGAGGTAACAAGACGAAGGCAGCCGAACTTCTCCGTCTCGGCCGGACAACGCTCGCAGCTAAGCTCCGAGTTTTGAGCATTGCTGCGTAAGAGGATATGGGTGCAATATTGCGACGGTTGTTAGATACTTGGCCGGCGATAGAGGCCGAAGGCGCTGCCAGACGGAGTTTCGCCGCGTTTGTTTCAGCAGCGGAGGAATGCAGAGCGCGGTTCACAACGGCGAGGCTTCCGGTTCCCGACGAAGTTCAGGCTGTACTGGAGAGCCACAGTCACCTCGCTACTACCCCGGCAAACCCGATACCGCAATTGCGTCGCGCCAGCCACCCGAACGAATTCCGGCCGGACTGGATTTCGATTGATATCAAGTGCGTGCCCACCGCCAGCATTGTCATCGCGATCCTAAGACGGGTAGGCGGAATCGTCCCGTTCGACGAATTGCTTGAGCAGGTTGCCCGGCTTCGGTCTTCCGCAAAGAAACACTCGTTACAGCTTCTGGCAAGAAGATTGGCACCCGGTGTTATCGAGCGAAGCACTGCGGGATGGCGGTTGGTGCAGCCGTTGTCGGCACCGGTAATATTTGACGGTTTCCTTTGGGGGCCGTCATCGGCTTTTACAAGGGCAGAGATCGCCGAATACAGGCGCGAAGCCATGGTTCACCTACTCCAGCATTTCAGGGCGGGGCTGCGTACCACAGAACTCGCACAGTATCTTCTCACCGGCGGATGGGTCGCAGCGCCGGTCACCAGAAACGCGCTGGAAGCCGATCTGGAAGCCCTGGTCGCAGTGGGCGCAGTTCAGCCAGGAGAACAAGCACGGACCTGGCAGATTGCGACGGAGGGTTGAACTACTACTTCGCACCCGCCGACATAGGTGTTGGCGATGCGGATAGGCCCACTCGGAGCAAGACTCGAAAGCTCTCGAATTGGTCGAGGCGTTCTCTACAGTTATCGCAGACTATAAGGTGCTCTTCAGCGCGGGCAACTTGAGCGTCGTTCAGACGCTGGAGAGAGTATTTTTCAATTGTATTGGACGCCAGATGTGGCATACAGTGAATCTTCCAAACTCGAACGGTCTTACTACCAACTACCAACTGGAATTAAAAACTCCGCCCAAGCCTGTCCCTATGCAGGTAAAGGGAAGATAAGGCGAATAACTGTTCAGCCTTTATGCTAGTGTAGTGTCCAACAAATAACTAGACAATTGTAACGATCGGGATTACCCTGGGGCATGGGCAAGTCATGTCAGCTTTCTGTGGAGGAGCGGGAGAAGCTGGAGAACTGGATTGCGGCGCACGGCACTCCGCAGCAGGTGGCTTTACGCTGCCGGATTGTTGTGGCTGCCGCTGCCGGGAAGTCGGACTCTGCCATTGCCAGGCGACTTTCGATCAATCGTAATACCGTGATTCTGTGGCGCAAGCGCTTTGGCGCGGAGGGGCTGGACGGTGTTTGGGATATTGCGCCAGGCCGGGGACGCAAGCCGCTGTATGAAATCGATAAAATCGCAGCCATCGTGGATGCGACCTTGCAAACTAAACCGGCGGGGATGACGCACTGGAGTTGCCGGACGATGGCGGAGAGCCAGGGGATCGGTAAGTCCACGGTCAGCAATATCTGGCGCGCCCACAATCTGCAGCCGCATCGCACGAAGACTTTCAAACTTTCGCGCGATCCGAAATTTCTGGAGAAGATGACCGACGTGGTGGGCCTGTATCTGAACCCGCCGCAACAGGCAATGGTGCTGTGCGTGGATGAGAAGAGTCAGATTCAGGCGCTGGATCGGACGCAGCCGGGACTGCCGATTAAAAAAGGGCGATGCGGGACGATGACGCACGATTACAAGCGCAACGGAACCACCACCCTGTTCGCCGCCCTGGACACGTTACAAGGCAGGGTTGTCGGCGAATGCCACCAGAGGCACCGGCATCAGGAGTTCCTGAAATTCCTGCGACGGCTCGACCAGGAGTTCCCCGGCAAAGTCCCGTTACATCTGGTCATGGATAACTACGGCACACACAAACACGAGAAGGTCAGGGAGTGGCTGAAGCGCCATCCCCGTTTCGTGCCTCATTTCGTACCCACCAGTTCCAGCTGGCTGAACCTGGTGGAACGATGGTTCGGGCACCTCGACAACAAGGCCATCCGCCGCGGAGTCTTTCGCAGCGTCGCCGATCTGCAGGCATCCATCGACGCCTTTCTCCAGGCCTGGAACCAAAATCCGAAACCATTCGTGTGGACCGCCACCGTCGAATCCATCCAGGAGAAACTCACCCGCTGCCGCCAAACTCTGGAGAAAATCCAACCCGGCTGCACCAGCCCAAAGGCCAGAAAAAGGAAGACAAAAACTGCTTAGTTATTTAGTGGACACTACACTAGCTCCTGCTGGAGGTGGGTGTCTCCTCAGACTAATACTGACAAATCGGTTCGAAGGAACCGCAGACTTCTTCGGGGCGACACCACACGATTATACGGAGCCGAGGAGTCGTCCCGGCGTGGTGTTCTGAACACCGCTGATCTCATCAGCGAAGCTCGCGTGACAGCATCAGTATAACTGCCGATCCTCGCAGAGCCGAAGGTTTCGGTGGAATCAGACCCGGCGTCCAACGTTCTCGAAATCGGAACCCATATCGGTCGGCGGCGCTCGCTCTCGGGCAAACCAATGCGGTGAATGCGGAGACCCAGAGTTTTCCTGTTTACCCCGCATCAGATTTAAGGTAATCGATTATATTATTTGATTTCCGCTGCCGCGGTGTAGTATCCTGCCTTTCATATATTTCGTTGTGCCGTGAGGGCAGTTTCCAGTTTGCTACCGCTCGGGTTACTTGCGACAGGATCGAATAAATGTCTGGATATCGGCACGCACTTGAACGACTAAACGTCAGGCGAGAGGCCGTGATAGAGGCGATTGCAGCATTTGAGCGCCTGCTTGCTGGCCGGGAACAGGCCCACCACTCGCCGAAGCGGAAGGGGCGCAGACAGCCCTTGGAGCGAAAAAATACGAGCGACAAGGTCGGGCAGGCGCGTCACGATTCTTCTCGCGTCACAGGAGGTCCGAATATTCTTAGTCGAAAAACTCGTGAACCAAATTAGAGAAAAATACGTGCAAGATGCGGTTCTATTTTTGCATAATCATAGTTGGAATCCTATGCCCCGCGACAAAAAGGAACTCCGACCTCAATTGAGAAAGTTTGGCAAGGTTACGGAAGCCTCTGTTCAGAACTCCCGTGCGATCATCGCCCCGTTGGTGCGTGATCTCCCAAACAATGTCCGCCGTGCCCTTCGCATGTGGTATGTGGACAATGCATCCGTTGAGTACATCTGCTCGGAGTGCGGCCTAGCTCCGGAACAGTTTTGGGAACTTAGAGCGAATCTTCGGGCGCGCCACGCCGAGTTGCGGGAGTTGTCCCGTATTCCTCCTGGCCGTTCAACTTGTAAAGGTAGTCGTCGATCCGGGCCGCGTCACAAACCAGCGGTTAACGCCTGAGAAATCAGGGCCTCGCGGATTGCATGTACGAAACTCGTGGTCTCTTCACAGAGCGTGCGGCATGACTCGCAAAGACGGAAATGAGCCTGAAGCTCGGAACGAGACTGGTCATCCAGATGAATTCCCATCACGTAGGCTTCGACACTGTTGGGGTCGGGATGGAAAGCTGGGAAATTACTATTTACTCGTTCCACGGATAATCCCCTCGCCAACAAAGGAGTATATCCCATTTTGTGCGCGCCCGCACGTACTTGAGGAAATAGCGCATTGGGACAGGAAGAGATTTCGGTCCTCACGACCGTAGGTAGTTGTGCTTAATTTCCGGTAAATCGTTTAAAATCAATTATTTGACACCTAAAATAATGTCGGCGCGGTGATTAGCCGCGCCCTTTGGAGATTATAGATGAGCCGGTTGTTCTGTGATGCCTGTGGGTGACTCCCTTCTGAGGAGCAGATCGGCATATGGAGCCACGAACTTTAGCAACACCCCCGGCGGACTCAAGAGTGGGCTCGCCTTCAAGGCCGCGGGCGTCAGCGATGTGTGAACTTGGGAGCCCCCCTCAGTTCGGGCTTTTGCGACCGGGTCCCGATTTGCGGCCGACCTACTTTATCCCGAGAAATCTGATGATGATTTAGTCACCTTCGCACCGTGGAAATCGGTGTACCAAGCCAGTTCCCGATCCCCTGCGCGTTTCGAACCACCATCCGCCGCGTCATTGATGCCACGAAGTTCATCTGCCTCTGCACTCTCGATTGAGCGTCGAATATCGGCATCCATCTGGCGGTTCCCAAAGAGTGCGTACATAACGATCCGTTTGGCTTGCGACATATTAAGGATAGTGTCGCGAAGGAGACTTTGTCTCATCGGATTTCCCGAAGGGGGGAATAGCCGCAGCACCGGCCGCCCCATGCGTACCGGGCCGTTCGGCAGTTCAGGATACCGACTCGTTTCGAGTTTTCCTGGAGCAGCGCATCAAACACGTGCGACAGGCCCTTCTTCGTAACTCATGGAGAATCGCAACAACGGGGACACAATCGGCGGCGCTTTTGCAGGTTGTACTGAGTGCGGCACGACGTTCCGCGAAAGCCACAGCAGCGTTACCTGATATCAATGGTAACCGTATTTGCCTGATGCTGGTCCACCTTGATCACTATATTTGATACGCCGCTGCCGCTCAGTTCCGGTGTGAGTTGCACATTGATCTGGTCCAGGCCGAGGAAGTTCGGCTGAGGACCGGCGTAGAGCGCGGGTAGGCTAATCCCGTTTATGGTCACGAGCACATTGTCCAGCGAACTACGATTCCTGATTCCGGTTCCATACAGCGTCAGAAACACATGGGAATTGCCTGTCACGTCAATGGGCAACGCCTGGCACGGCAAGCTGCTGCAGTTGAATAAACCAACCGGTGACGATGTCGAAGGACTGCTGCCAGTTACGCTCAGTACCGTCGCAGCCGCCAACCCGGCCCCGGTACCCGTCATGCTGAACAGCGTCGGCCCGACTTGCCCCACGGCACCCATTGCCGTCACGGGCGTAATGCTCCCGTTGCTGATCGTGAAGTTGGCGACGCCTGTGGCCAGCCCTTGAGGCATCAGAAAATTGATCTGCCCCGGCGAAACGTAGAGCAGCGAAGCGGTGCCCGAGTTCCCTGCGGCGTCCGTCACGGTGATGCCGACCCCGCCCAGCGAAGGCGGCAGTGGTACCGAAACAGCCTGCTGTGTGGTCTGCGACAGGTTTGTGCCGTAAATCGCCCCCAGAGAACCGGGGGCCACGACCGACACGGCTGCGGCCGACGATCCGACCAACGTCGTTTCTTGAAGACCGTAGTAGCGAGCCATCCAATACGGCAGGATGTAGTCGATGGCTGCAGTCTCGATTATTCCCGCGCCGCCGGTGGCCGATAGGGTGTATGGAGAACGCTGCCACAGGAAATCGGTGTTCGGGCGCAGCCACACTGGCACTGGCGTGCAAGCCTTCGATCCGCAAACCGGGACCGTATTGGTCAGGTCCACATTAAAATCGCGCCGAAGCCGCAGCAGCCAGCCGTCAAGCAGCGCGAGCGTTTGGTTGTCACGTGCCGCATTGGGGCCGTTGAGTGCAAGATCGATGATATTGAAGAAGGCATTTTGGTCCGATCCAGTGTAGCCGCGCAGTTGGCTGTATGCCGACTGATAAATGGCTTTTGCCGAACTGGATTCGAGGCGGATCAGGTTGTACAGATTGATGTAATCCAGATTGAATTTGAAGTATGAATCGTCGCTCGCGGTATCAACCAGAATCGGTGCAGGTACCGTGGCCGCGAAGAGGTCGCGCTGCGCTTCGTAGGTGAGGCTGGAAAAATGAGCTGAGTTAACATGCCGCCCAATTGCCAGAAAGGTCTCGATCTGGTCTGGTCGTATCAGGAAAGAAGTGCCGCTGGCGCCGTTTGGCATTACGACCGACCAGTTGTTCCCGTTGAGAAAATCCACCAGGCGCGTAACCAGGGCGCTGATGGAACTCCGGATGCCGATGTCTGCAACCATGTCATAGGCGACCGCCAGCCCAAACATCGCACCCGAGTATTCGTCCCTCGAAGTATTGCCCACCCAGATCCATCCGGGAGGTGAGTTATTCGTGTGGATTCCGTTCGCCGCCTCCTGGCTGGAAATCGAAGCGGCATAGGGTGAACCAGTGGGAACCATACAGCGGGCCAGCAGATTCGTGCCGGTGACATCGACCAGACCCTTGAGGCTGGAAATCGCCGTTGTCACGTTCGCGAGAGCGTCGGGAGCCTGCGTGACTTTGTACCGAAAAGCCTCGGCCGCCAGGTAGTGTCCGGTCCAGAGCGCCGAGTCACCGCACCGCGTGTAGAGGGCGATCTGATCGCTGTTGGTGAGGGTGAAGATCGGATCGAGAATCGCGCCGTATGGCAAATGCCGGGACTGGATGTTCGCAAGAATGGCGAGGGCGTCCCCTTCGGCGGCGAGCAGAGACTGCGACCCGGCTAACAGGAGCGCCACGCAAGCGCCTAAAATTAAGGGGAGAGTGTTTCGCATCGGAAAATCCCGTGATGAGGGATAGACGCGCCGCGCGCACGGAAATTTACACGACCATTGCCGTGAAGGTGCCGAAAGCTCGATCACTGGAAGAGGCACCAGATGCTGCGGAGGAACCCGGATTCTCCTCCAGCCATACTATGCCGCGGTTTTCTCTCGTGCCGATCATGCTCGGACGCGAGCATCTCACGCAGCGCTTCGATTTCAGCCGACTGCCGTGAGATCACTTCCTCAATCTGCTGGCAACGACCTACGAGCGGATCGCTATTCGACAAGGTCTGGTGGGCGGATTGTAGTTCGGAAAGCCACTTCAGATAGTCGTGAATGGGCTCTGCCGGCACTGGAAGAGTATCTGCGTAGAGAGTTTCGTCAGTCAAGAGCGAGCACCTTTGCTAGTAATACAGTGGAACTAGCAATCAAAACTCTCAGTAAAAAAGGCGATTTGCGGCGCGAAGATTTGCCTCCATCAACCGAGGCCATGAAAGCGATACTACGTTCAGGCAGAGGCATGCGTCCGGGTACTTCAAAGCCCAGCTCGTATGGCAGCTGATTTAACTGGACGACGGAATGGTCCGGCGTTGCAAGGCTTGAACGTTAGCCGGTCGTCGGAGTTTGCACGGCGTCTGTGATCACGTCCTGTATTTCCACGTCAAATGACCCCTTCGGGTTCCGACGGCACTACCGGATCTCCCCACGGCGATAATGTTCTTAAAGAAACACGGTGTTTCCGACGGGACTGGTAGCCACCTCAATCCGGACACCAGACGTCGATATATCCGTCACATGTGCTGGCAGTAGGCCGAAGTCGGTACGGAGTCGCGCAGGGACAGCATCGCACGTCGCTCACAGAATTCCGGCAGCGTCCGTGTGGGGGGCAACGCTGTTTCGCTCTGGGTTTCGGGTCCGTCATTTAGCATCCCTCCCGTAGTAGTGGATGGCAAATGTCACATAAATGTGAGCAAGTCGAAAGTTTGGATTACAGAAGGGTGCCCGGAGGCGGACGGCGACATACGCGCCCATCCGCCCCCGATACGCCCTTGGGAAGCATTCGTGCTCAGTCCGTTACACAAATAGTGCCCGAAGGCCTAAACATTCTCAACGGAATCTGGAATAGGCAACAGTAGAGGCTGCCAAGGATCTGCCCGCCTTAAAAGGAGCATCTCTCCACAATTCCCACAATGCTCGATTCGGCCCTGCCTCGTTCACGCTGGCACCGGCGCCAGATTTCCCGCCCTGGTCCCTGAATCGCTGATACGGGCTGCGGTCGCGGTTGCGGCTTGATTAGCGTTGCGGGCGAAACTCTTGAAAGATGTTTTCGGCCATTCGGGATACAAATCCCAGGCCGGCGCGTGTCGCTGCATTCGCTGGGGTTGAATCTTGATCCGGCCGCCACTGATTAGAGAGAAAGCTGGTTCCCGGAATGGCAACGAAACGGGCGTACGCTGGCGCGGTGTGCCCGGAATTCTTGTTTGCGAGAAAGGTCATCATGATGGCGTGAGACAGACGAGCCTGAAACCTCCGCCCGTTCGTGCGAGTATACCGGGGATCTTCGCCCCAGATACTACCCAGCCCCGCCTCCATGACCGTACTCACGCCGCCGTTTGCTATTACCATCCCCGCGCGGGCGCCGAACCCGGATTGATGTATGGAGTTGCTCGGCGGACGAAACAGCGTTCCTGCCTCGCTAGTCGCGAGGTCCATGATCAATGCGGGCGGCGATACGTTTTCTCTTAAGAGCCACGCCAGTCTTTCGTCTGCGCTGACAGATGAACTCGCAGTCTGCGCTAACACGGCGGGAAAAAGAGCCAGAACCATGAAGGTCAGCTTAAGAGAGAGGGACTTGCTGTGCACACTTCTTCTATCGGCTCGGTAAGGTTATTACTTTAGCTTTGGACCACAGCCTAAACACCGGGTCTGTTAGTGCGTCTGGATTTTGAGCTGGCTGGGGCTAGCCAGGGCGGTTCGGGTGGCGGTGTTGCCGTTGCCGATTCGCTGAGGCACGTTCAACCCCGGATCGGTCCATAGTGTGTCATCGGTGCTGGCGGTACAATCTGCCTATTCACAGTTGGCCATGGCACTCGAATCGAGGCACCCGACAATTCTGGCGGCGGCTCCTCCTCTAGTGTTCGCGACGCAGAGGTTGCATGCGTAAAGTTTTTAACAAAGAAGCCGATAACATTCATATGCAGACCTCGCAGAACAGCGAGTCCCGGGATTCGAAAAGCCGCGATGGCGTATTTGGGCTAATAATGTTACTTTCTTTGGGCGGACTCTGGCTTGTCCAGGGCCGTGTAGACGCGGCGCCCGTGCTTCCTCAACGAAACAGTCACGCGCGCGACCGGCATTCGTGGCGGACAAAGCGCATAGAGCGGGCACCGTTCGATAACGAAAGAGCCGATCTGCGCTAATGGCAGCCTTCTGCCACGGGCAATGTTCTGGTTGTCGATCTCAAATTGGAACAACCGCTCGATAAATTAAGCAGACACCCGTCAGTTGCCGATTCAAGAACGAGGGCCGGCAGCCTAAACCCTGTCGAGGCCTGGTACAGTGGTGGCGACATCGAAATTCGGCAGTACGCACGATCCCTCCCGAACGCTGCAAATGCGCTCATCGGGAACCTTAACGCCGCCTTTCGCCCGGCGGAACTTCGCCCACGGAAACATCTCCAGGCAAAGGCTGATCGTCGCCGAATCGAGGGAAAGCAGCGTGTTTTTGAAGCGGAACTTCTGTTTGCTGGTTGCCAGTCCCTTCTCATCACGGACGCGCGCCAGTGCGATGTAGAACAGTTCCTCGTACAACTTCGCGGGCCGATGCTGATTGGCATACGACAGCGTGGATTTGCTCGGAGCCACGTCGATTCCGAGATTCACCAGCTTGCCCAGGCAACACGCCAGACCATTACAGATCTCTCGCAGGGAGTCGGTGTGGGCCAACTGACAGAACAGCATCGCCACCATCTGAGTTCGGCAACTGAACCCTTCGCCGTCCGCTCGGCGTTGTTTACGTATCTCTCATTTGTGATGCGAACACCTCCTCACAAGTTCATTTGTGACCGATAGACGGGTAGCAGAACGAGGGCGCGAAATCTTCACGAGACAACTGAATCGACCAATTCCAGAGAGACGGATCAGACTATATCAGGGCATTGCTGTTTGGTTCCTCTTTGCGTCAGTGGCCGTGGCGAGCGATTCCGCAAGCATGAACGCGCAGACCAGTGCTCCTCCCAATCCACTGGCTGTCTCGGTCTCCCCAAAGAGCGACTCGATCTCGAAACTGACTCTCTACCCCGATGGTG
>Ga0302320_10017686_pt1 | contig 14448 bp, 8 predicted proteins | sample Bog_T0_3_FD_202130 | JGI IMG/M metagenome (GOLD analysis project Ga0302320, IMG submission 202130) | Peat permafrost microbial communities from Stordalen Mire near Abisko, Sweden - Bog_T0_3 | ecosystem: Environmental > Terrestrial > Soil > Wetlands > Peat | place: Sweden: Abisko, Stordalen Mire...
CATCGACGAAAAAGCCCGGCGTGTTTACGCCGATCTGCTCCGTTACATCGCCGAACTTCGCGACGGCGGCGAGACCTGGGTTGCACTGCCGGCAGAGGTGGCAGAGTGGTGGCGGCTGCGAAGCAAACTTGCTCTCGTAAAGGAAGCCGGAGGATGGCAGATCAAGGGAGAAGGCCGCGAGAGAGCGCGCATTGCCTACGCGTGCATCCGCGATGGGAAGCTTACCTACGAGTTCGAAGCGAAAGATACAAGAACGACTGCCGGTGCGGATTCAGCCTACGCGACCATGTAAAGTGACTCCGTCGGTGCGAGCCGGCAGAGTCCTCGCTCCCTCTTTCGCCGGAATTCGTGGGACCCTTTTGTGACGCTGCCTGGCGGTCGGATGCCGAGTCCAAACGATCGCAATTGATCATTGAATCGAACTCCCAGCCGATTCGCTGCCTCGCCACACTGACAAATTTGATTCCCGGGTTGCTAACTTCAGTTGCCGGTTGTATTCTCTGATTCGCAATGGGAGAACGTTTACTAACATGACTGAAAATTCCGCCTCGCGCCGCAGATTCCTGCAGACCTCCGCACTCGCCGCCTCCGCAATCGCTCTCCGCTCAGCGAATCTTTCCTCGCAGTCCTCACAGGTCGATGCGCACATCGAGGTCATGCCTTCGGAGCCCATCGGAACCATCTCCCCTGAGCTTTACTCGCACTTTATTGAGCAGCTCGGCGGAGTCATTTACGACGGCGTCTGGGTCGGCGAGAACTCTAAAATCCCCAACCAGGGCGGCATTCGCACCGCATTTATTGAGATGATGCGCGCCGTGAAGGCCCCGGTCCTGCGCTGGCCCGGCGGCTGCTTCGCCGACTCCTATGACTGGCACGACGGCCTCGGCGAGCGCAGCAAGCGCCCCGCTCGCGCCGGCTTCTGGGACCAGCAGGATTCCAATCACTTCGGACTCCACGAGTTCATGCGCACATGCCGCCTGATCGGCTGCAAAGCTTACCTGGCCGCCAATGTCCGTACGCAGCCGGCTCGCGATTTTTACCAGGAGATCGAGTATTGCAACGCACCGGCGGGCGATCTGCCTTCCAACTCAGCCGCGCCGCCCGAGCCCGATGCACTCGCCCTGCTGCGCCAGGCCAACGGAGATCGCGATCCATTCAACGTTGACCTGTGGGGAGTAGGCAACGAGAGCTGGGGTTGCGGCGGCAACATGACGCCCGAAGAGTACTCCGCCGTCTTCCGCCGCTACACCGCGTGGGTGCCGAATTACAGCAACATGCCCCTTCGCTTCGTCGCGGTCGGCCCCAACGGAGACGACATTGACTGGACCACTCGCCTTTTCAAGTCGCTCTATGAAAACCCCGAGCGGCGCCACCTGTGGGGACTTTCGGTTCACTATTACACCTCGGGCAGCGCCCAAAAATTTGCCGACGGCGACGCGCTCAACTTTACCGACGATGAGCACTACGACCTGCTGACGCGCGGTTCGCTGATGGAAAAGATTGTCACCGACCATTGGGCCGCCATGGGCAATGTCCCGAACCAGCCAAAAAGCCCCGGTCAGCCGGATGTGAAGCTGGTCGTCGACGAGTGGGGAGCCTGGTACAACAAGAACACCGCGCTCGGTCCGGAGTACAACCTGTCGCAGCAATCCACCGTGCGCGATGCGCTCCTCGCCGCCATCACCTTCAACATCTTTCAGCGCCATGCAGACAAGGTGGCCGTAGCCGCGGTCGCGCAGTCGGTCAACTGCCTCCATTCACTTCTGCTTGCCAAGGGCGACAAGACCGCTCTGACACCTACCTTCCACGTCTTCAAAATGTATCTGCCGCATCGCGGAGCGCAATCGGTTCGCGCGGAGTTTACAGCCTCGCCCATTCCCAACCCGCTCGGCAACACCGCCATTCAGGTGGGCGGCAACAGCTATATTGGTGCACTTCCTCCAGTCAAGACCCTCGCCGGCCTGAGTGGTTCTGCGTCCATCTCCGCGCAAGGCGGCGGCAAGCAACTCACTTTATCCGTGGTCAACCCGCATCTCACGCAGCCCGTGACTACAGAAATCGCTATTCGCGGCGCTTCGATTGCGACAGCTTCCGGTCAGTTGCTCGCTTCGCACGACGTCCACGACCACAACGATTTCGATCATCCCGAAGCGGTCAAGGCGGAAAAGGCAGAGGTAGGGAATCCGAGCCAGGGACGGCTCCGCCACACATTCCCACCGGCCAGCGTCACCACGCTCAGCATTACGCTGGCCTGAGCCAGGAAGAGCTTCTCGGCAAGGGGGTGGTTGAGGATTGCTGCAAATTCCCTTGCGAAGTCTGGATCGCACCTTGAGAGTATGCCAAGTCCCAACCAAGCCGATTGAGCCTGTCAACCGTCCCGGTTTCTGAGGAACGAACTCCAACCCAGTTCCGCTTTACAGGCCAGCATGCGAGATTTAGACTTTGTTTGCCGGTAAACGCTTTCTGCGTTCGCAGGTAAGTGCGCGCCTGAGCAGTCGTTGGAGAGGGAAAACTGCGATGAACAACAAGAAACAATCAAGGATTTCGGCAGGCAACACAACATCTTCCAGAGGAATGGCACCGAGCCGTCGAGAATTCCTTGTTGGCGCAGGCGGAGCTGCGGCGCTAGGCGTCCTCTCCGGAGGCCAGGCGTTTGCGCAATCGTCTGGCGGTGCTTTGAACGTGGCCCGCGTTGCTATCCCTACGAGCCAGGTCATGATGAGCGAGAATCGCATCTCTGCTCTCAATGACGGCTTTACGCCGGAGAACTCGCTTGACCGGAGCCACTCGCTCTACACTTTGTGGGCCGATCCGGCCACGGGCAAGCGCACCAGTTGGGTACAGTACGAATGGAGCGAGCCGGTCAACGTCAACAAAGTCGAGGCCTATTGGGCGGTCGATCGCCCGCGTGCAGGCGAATTGCCGGGCACCTATGGGCGCAGGGTAGTTGCGCCCGAGAGCTACAACGTCCAATTTTGGAACGGAAGCGACTTTGTGCCGGTATCTCAGCCGCAGGGTCTTGGCATCGCGCTCGACGCATTTAACGCGACAACCTTCGAACCGGTGAAGACGAGCAAGTTGCGGATCGAAGTGGTGACCCAGCAGGGCAGGCAGGCGGGAATACTGGAATGGAAGGTCTACAACTATGGACCCGTCCCCATCCTTCAGCCGGTCGTCGATGCCGGCGTGGACCGCTCCGTCGTGAGCGACGGCAAGACGTATTTGTCCGGCAAGGTGACATGGCTGGAAGACTCAAATAAGAACAGAGCCCGCTGGGTGAAGAATGCGGGGCCAGGCGCTGTGGTGTTTGCCGACGCTGCTTCACCCGCCACAACGGCGACCTTCTCCCAGCCCGGGGACTACGTGCTGGCGCTGGAATCGAGCGGCAGCAAAGGGTCCGCGCCAGCGATCGGCGTCCATGTCGAGCCGGCGCCTCCTGCCGATCGACTCAACGTGGTGTACACGCGGAAATACTCCATCGACAGCAAGCTCTGGAACGACCGCGCGAAGGCGCTCATCGTGAGCTGGATTCCGCATTGCGTTGCCATGTGCGAACGGACGGACATTGCCGTGATGCGCGGCGACGGCGGAATCGACAACTTTATCGAAGCGGGGAAGGCAAACCGCGGCGAGCCACACGCCGGGCACAAGGGATATGTTTTCTCGAACGCATGGGTTCACCAGACGGTTGAGTCCATGTGCATCGCACTGATGGTCGATCCGCAGGGCGACGCTGGCATCATCAAGGCGCAGGAGCAGATGCGCGCGACGCTCGAGCGCTGGATTCCGATTATCCTCGCTGCTCAAATGCCCGATGGCTATCTGCAAACCGCCTATATCCTGGCTGATCGCAAGACATGGCCGGAACGCTGGTCGCCCGACCATCGCAGCAATCATGAGGGCTATGTCTCGGGCTACTTCCTCGAGTCAGCCATCAATCACTACACGCTCACCGAAGGCAAAGATCTGCGCATGTACAACGCGGCCAAGAAGCTCGCCGACTGTTGGGTTGCGAACATCGGTCCCGGCAAGAAGGAGTGGTTCGACGGGCACCAGGAGATGGAGCAGGCGCTTGTGCGCTTTGGCCGATTTGTGAACGACCAGGAAGGAAACCATCGCGGAGATGCGTACATCGCTCTCGCTAAGTTCCTTCTGGATTCGCGCCGCGGCGGATCGGAGTACGATCAGAGCCATTTGCCGCCCGGCCAGCAGTATGAAGCCGTGGGCCATGCGGTGCGCGCCATGTATTTCTATTCGGGAATGGCCGACATTGCCGCCGAAACTCAGGACCGCGATTACCAGAGCGCCGTGATTTCACTCTGGGACAACATGGTCAACAAGAAGTATTACCTCACCGGCGGCATCGGAAGCGGAGAAACCTCTGAAGGCTTTGGACCGAATTACTCGCTGCGCAACGAAGCCTATTGTGAAACCTGCTCGAGCTGCGGAGTTGTTTTCTTCCAGTACAAACTGAACCTGGCCTATCACGACGCGAAGTATGCCGACCTGTACGAGCAGACCATGTACAACGCACTGCTCGGCGGCGTCGCGCTCGACGGTGAGAGCTTCTGCTATACCAATCCGCTGGTAAATACCGAGCGCGCGAAGTGGCATGTGTGTCCTTGCTGCGTTGGCAATGTTGCACGCACGCTGCTCATGATCCCGACCTGGACGTATGTGAAGAGCAACGACGGGCTCTACGTGAACATGTTTGTCGGAAGCAGAATTCATGTTGGCCAGGTTGCGGGCACAAACGTGGAGGTGGTGCAGAAGACAGACTACCCATGGAACGGTTCGATTGCCATCACCGTGAATCCGGAGGAAGCAAAAACGTTCTCGGTCTACGTGCGGATTCCAGATCGCACCACCAGCAAGCTCTACCAGGATTCACCAAGAGTGCGAGGCGTGAAGCGGTTTGCCGTGAATGGACAAGTGCAGACGCCAGCCATGCATAAGGGCTATGCAGTCGTAACGCGCGAATGGAAGGCAGGAGACCGTATTGAACTGGAACTCCCGATGGAGCCGCAGCGCGTGACTGCGGATAGCCGAATAAAGGCCGACGTTCAGCAGGTGGCTTTGCAGTACGGCCCACTCGTCTACAACGTGGAAACCGAAGACAACCAGAACATCGACCGCAAGCTGGGTGATGAACCGCTGGTGGCGGAGTGGCGACCTGACTTGCTGGGCGGCGTGATGGTGATCTCAGGCAAGTGGGCAGACGGCGCCCCGATGGTGGCGATTCCGAATTTCGCACGAACGAATCGTGTGGGATCTCCGCCCGAATATCCCATGGATCGCGAACCTGAGCGCTTTACCCGGCCGAAGCCGCCCATTACATCGAAGGTTTGGATTTAGCTGCGAGCCAGCGTCCGCGAAAATGTTATGTCCCTTCGCGGACGCGCCCAATACTCTCGCGCTGCCATTGGGACAATGCAGCCTGCAAGTTAACCCAGAAAGGCCCCGTTGCCTGGACGGTCCCGAATAGTCAGCTCGTGGAGGTGATTGGCCGTTAAACTCCGCAGGGCCATTGTTGATCATGGATTCAACCTGATACTGTGTCCTCGATGAATCGACGCCAGTTTATCCAACAATCCGCAATGTTCTACGGAGCGTTTCTTGCGAGCGCGCGTGCGCAGGGCACTTCGTTTGTTCCAAAACTCAAGATCCGCGAGATCCGTGCGGTTCGCTTGCGCGACGGCTTCAACAGCCGCTTCATACGCGTCTATACCGACCAGGGCCTTACCGGCACCGGCGAGACCATGGATACCGTCGGCGCCGAAGACATCGTCAACTCCTTCATGGGGCCGCAGCTCGTCGGGCGCGACCCGCTAGATATTGAGGGCATTCTCTTCGATCTTTGGGGCTGGAAGCGTTCGACGACCGCCGGGCCGCCGTCGCCATTGTTCATGCGCGGCATGGGCGGGCCCTACCTGAGCGCGATCAGTGGTGTCGAAATGGCGCTCTGGGACTTAGCCGGGAAGGCAATGAACGTGCCGGTCTATCGCTTGCTCGGCGGACGTGTGCGGGAGAAAGTTCCCGTTTATCTGCATGCGGCGAATCCCGACGACGCCGCCAGCCTCATCGCGCAGACAAACGTCAAGGCACTCAAGATCGGGACCGACTATAGTCCGGATGCGTGGATCCTGAACAAGGGATTCGATCCCGGCAAGCTTTGGGGCCTTCATCTCAACACGGCTCAGCTCGACGACATGGTGAACTTCGTCGGCGGCTTCCGCGACAAGCTTGGCAAGAGCTACGACATCGCGCTCGAATGCCATGCACGCTACGACGTGGAGACGGCGATTCAGCTGTGCCATCTGCTCGAACCATTCCGGCTGATGTGGGTGGAAGAGCCCATTCCAAGCGACGATGTGGACGCGATGCTGCGCATACGCAACAACACGCACGTGCCAATTGCCGCGGGCGAGAACATTTACAGCCGCTTCGGCTATCGTGAGTTTCTGGAAAAGGAAGCACTCAGCATTATCCAGCCAGATATGTCCAAGACGGGCGGCCTGCTTGAGGCGCGAAAGATCGCATCCATGGCCGAGGTTTATTCCATTCCGCTGGCTCCGCACGGCGTAGCTTCACCGCTGGCCACCATGGCGTATGCTCACGTCTGCGCAACCGTGCCCAACTTCATGATTCTGGAATGGACCTATTATTTAAACAAGCAATACACTTCGCTCGCCGAGCCGGTCACGCTGAAAGACGGCTTTCTTGAGGTCAGCGACCGGCCTGGAATCGGCGTTGCCATCAACGATGCTGCCGTCAATGAGCGAGTAGAACCGGGGTACAATCCCCTTTAGATTCGCTAGCGAGGCGAGCGCCGTACTCTACGCAAGCGCCATGTTCAGGTTGCTGATGGCCTCGTCGATTTCCTGCGTGCTTTTGAAGCCAATCGTTGCGCAATCCACGCCCGCATTCTGGAACGCGAACCGTAGCGCCTTCGCGCGGTCGTCGTGACTATTCGTGAACTGACCGCCGCCGCAAAGCTTCATACCGATCACACCGAGCCCTTCTTTCTTGAGCTGGTGGATGTGGTCGACCACCTCGCTTACGTTGTCAGGGTGGTTGGTGTCCTCGTAGGTCGGCCCGTCCATGCGCGCGCCACTGTGGTTGATGCGGATCAGTCCCACGTCGAGCCAGTGCGTGCCCGGCATCTGCCGTAAGGCCGGCAGTCCATGCACTGATGCACCATGCGTGCGGATCACTTTTCTCTGCTGCGCTTCGAGGATCGCATCCTGCCAGCGTTTCGTGGTCTCGGGCCAGTCCGCGGAGTGCTGCCAGTGCAACAGCATGATGTCAAAATACTCGGCCTGCGAGGTGCGCAGCAGTTCGTCAAACTTCGCCTTGGGATCGATGCCCTCGTGAAACGTGGTGACCTTGTTCATCAGTTGATAGCTGTCGCGCGGCAAACCCTTCAGCGCTTCGCCCAGCATTGCGGGGGTCTCGTAAGCCTCCGCCGTCTCAAAGAAGCGGATACCGCGCTCGTGCGCATAGCGCACCAGCCGTGTGAACCCCTGCTGCCCGAGCGCCGCCTGCACCGCGCCGTTGTCGGTCCCGGTTCCGAAGGCCAGCCGTGACACTTGAACCTTGGAGCGGCCCAGCACCACGGTATCGGTCGCGGTGCGCTGGGCACCGGCCAGCGGAAGTGTTCCCACGCTCGCCATGGCTCCGGCGGCCAAACCAGTTTTAAGGAAACTGCGCCGTGTGACTGGACTCATCTCAACCCCCGCGGCTCAAGCCTTCTGGCGAGCCGGATGAGTGGATATTAGCATGCTCAGCATCCATGCTACCCAGGCCCGTGTCCGGTTCCGGTATGCTGGACTGCGCAGTCCAGTTCAAGACCTGATTCCCCTGGGAGCGTCATGAGGAAAGCTATTCTGGCCGTTGTCGCGATGTACCTTTGTGCGGCGTCCTTCGCCATATCTTCCGTCACCACCCGACTCGAGGATCCCAAGGCCATCTATCTGGATGCCCCGGCTACCGCTGATGACACTTCTGCCGCCCTGCAGGCAGCCATCGATAAAGCCTCCGGTGCGGGTCGCGAGGGCATCGTGTTTGTCCCGTCCGGCCGCTACACGCTCACGCGCACCGTGTTTCTCTGGCCGGGTGTGCGGCTCATTGGCTATGGCCACACGCGCCCGGTGCTCGTGCTTCCGCCAAATACGCCGGGCTTCCAAAGGGGCATGGGCGTTATGGTCATGTTCACGGGCCTCGCACCCCACGAACAAGCACGGTTCGTAATTCGCATTGCGTTTCCTCCGCCAGGCTCGGTGCCGCCGAATGACAACGTAGCCGATGCCAATCCCAATACGTTCTATTCGGCCATGAGCAACATCGACTTCGAGATCGGCGACGGTAACCCCGCGGCGGTAGCGGTGCGCTTTCATGTGGCGCAGCATTCGTTCCTCTCGCACATGGACTTTCACCTCGGCTCGGCGCTTGCCGGGGTCTACCAGGCCGGCAATGAGGCGGAGGACCTGCACTTCTACGGAGGCCGCTACGGAATTCTCACCGAGAATACCTCGCCGGCATGGCAGTTCACCCTGATTGACTCCGTGTTCCAGGGCCAAAGTGAATCCGCCATCCGCGAGCACGAAGTGGGATTGACGCTCATCCGCGATTCATTTCGCGATGTGCCGAAGGGGATTGATATTGACGACGGGTATCCTGACCAGCTTTGGGTGAAAGACTCTCGCTTTGAAAAGATCAGCGATGCAGTCGTGACCATCAGCCTGGAGAAGAGCCCGCTGACTGAAGTCGGATTCGAAAACGCCGTTCTCAGCAACGCGCCGGTCTTCGCCAAGCTGCGGGAAAGCGGCAAGACGATTGCCGGGAAAGGCGCGCTGTACGAGGTGAAGAATTTCACCTACGGGCTGATCGTGCCGGGCGAAGGCCGCATGGGATCCATCGGCATGCAGTACGACGCTGCGCCGCTCGCCTCGCTGCCCGCAGCCCTGCCACCGGCGATTCGAGCGCTGCCGCCCAGCAGCGAATGGATGAATGTGCATGCACTGGGAGTGAAGGGCGACGGAACGACTGACGATACCGCAGCCTTGCAGCAAGCCATCCAAACGCATCGTGTGCTGTATCTCCCCAGTGGGCATTACGTGGTGCGCGACACCCTCACCCTCGCGCCGGATACCGTGCTGATCGGGCTCCATCCAACGCTGACGCAGATCGACCTGCTCGACGAGACACCTGGATATCAAGGCGTGGGCGCGCCCAAGGCCGTGCTTCTCGCGCCGCACGGCGGAGAGAACATCGTGAGTGGGCTCGGCGTGTTCACTGGCGGCATCAACCCACGCGCGGTAGCCTTGCTCTGGAAGGCGGGCGAGCATTCGCTGGTGGATGACGTGCGCTTCCTCGGCGGTCACGGCAGCGGCACGAATCCCTACAACAACAACCAGACAGCCGACTCTGACCTGCACAAGCGATGGGACGGTCAGTATCCGAGCCTGTGGGTTGCGGACGGAGGCGGCGGAACATTCACCGACATCTGGACGCCGAACACGTTTGCCCAGACGGGCTTTCTTGTATCGAACACCACCACACCAGGTCACCTCTACGAATTGTCGAATGAGCATCACGTGCGCAACGAGATCAAGTTCGATCACGTGGAGAACTGGGACATCGACGCGCCGCAGACAGAAGAGGAGGCTGGAGAGAGCCCTGAATCGCTGTCGCTTGAACTGGATGATTGCCGCAATCTCACGATTGCCAACTATCACGCCTATCGCGTGACGCGTTCGCGTGCGCCGTTCCCAGCCGCCGTGCGCATCTATCGGTCGTCGGACATTCACTTCCGGAACGTGCATGTGAACGCGGAAAGCGGGTATGGCACTTGCGATGCCAATGGCTGCGGAACATTTCTGCGCGTCAGCAAGTTCCCTTACGAGAACGCAATTGAGGATGTAACGCACAAACTCGAAGTGCGCGAACGTGAGTTCGCGGCACTGGACATTCCGGCTGATCCACCGAAGCCGCAACCGGTCGATGACTCCGCTGTGCTGGAAAAAAGCAGCACCGTGAAAAAGCTGGAGGACGGCTTCTTCTCCATCGCTGGGGCAACTGTGGATGCGGCAGGCAAGCTCTATTTCGTGGACCACCACAACCAGCGCATCTACGGGTGGAGCGAAAAAGAGGGACTCACCGTGGAACGCGACAATCCGCTCGATCCGGTGAACCTGGCAGTCGACAAGTCCGGCAACCTGATCGTGGTTTCGTCGGCCGGCCCGGAGAGCACGGTGTACTCATTCCGACCGGGAACTTCCGCGGAAGAACTCACAATCCTCGCGCCGCAGGCCGCCCAGTCTCAAGGCAAGGCCGCTGTGATTCTACCCGTGAACTGGTGGAACAATGGAGAGTTCAAAGACCAGTTGAACCTGGACACGATGCGCTTTACGACGTTGGCTGAAATGTTTGCCGCCGATGCGGGCACGCCGAAAAATCAGCAATATCTCTCGCAGGATGGCAGTGTGTTTCTGCCCGCTGGCCGCGTCTTCCAGCAAGGTCCTGCAAATGCAACGTCGGGTTGGCGATTCAGCGATAACCTCGACACCTACGGGTTCCTCGTCGCAGAGCCAGGGCAACAGGTCTATGTCAGCAGTGAGGCTGAGGACATTACCTACACCGCCAAAGTGAAGCCGGACGGGACACTCGCGGAAATCAAGCCCTTCACGCAGCGGGGAGGCGAAAGCGTTGCTGTAGATTCGCACGGTAACGTGTATGTGGCCAACGGGCAGATTTTCGTCTACTCCCCCAACGGCCGGGAGATCGCGGAAATCGACGTGCCGGAGCGACCACTCCAACTGATCTTCGGGGGACCCGGCCGCCGAACCCTGTTTATTCTTGCGCATCACGCCTTTTATGCAGTGCAGGTGCGTTGATAGAGCGAGAACGATCGAACTTCAAAAGAGATTCAGCTGCGATGTTCGAGTTGACCCGGCGTGCGAAGTTTTGTCATCGAAGACCGTCCTGCCTCCGACCGATGCGGAAGTTGCGCGCTGATGCTCTACCGCCGCATCGAAGTCCGCAAGCGGCTCGCGTTGTTTTTCCACTTCACGCGTCAGCCGATCCAATCGCCGGAATCCCTCAAGCTTCTCCGTGTGTCCTAGTCGAGCTGCCTCCAGGCTGCGCCGAAGCACACCGAGCGATTCGTCGTAAATCTTGAGCGGCACCGGAAAAGGGTGCCCGTCTTTGCCGCCATGCGCAAACGAAAAACGCGCCGGATCGGAAAACCTGCTGGGCGCTCCGTGCACAACCTCAGCGATCAGTGCCAGGGACTGCAATGTTCGCGGCCCGAGCCCTTCTACCAGCAGTAAAGAAGCGAAGTCCCTGAGATCCTTCTCGTGCGCCACAGCCAGCACCGCGCCCAATCTCTTCAGGTCAACGTCTTCGGCGCGAACATCATGGTGCGCCGGCATCGTGAGTTTGCGAGCGTCACTCAACGCTGCTTCGACAGGTCCTTTTGCAATCACTAGCAACGCATCCTGTGCCCTTCCGGCGCGGGCGTCCACCAGGTTGAGAATCTCGCCCAAGGGCTTGCCCACGATGGCTGTGTGCGGCGCAGATACAAAATCTCGAACGGTGGCCGAATGCCAGTGATATCGCCTGGCCAGGTGTTTCTCTGGATTCATTCCTTGTTGCACGACTGCCCATTCCCCCGATTTCGTGATCGCAAAGGAATGGAGGTAGAGTTGAAAGCCATCTGCAATTGCGTTGTTGTCCACGCGCGCCGTGAGTCGACTCGTGCGTGCCAGCGCATCTCCGTCGAGTCCGGCCTTCAACGAAAACGCTCGCAGCTCGTCAGGCGTGCGCAACGAGTGCCGTCCGCGTCCCCCGCAGAACATCACGCCAAGCTCAGAGAATCGAGGATTCATGCCGCGCTTCAGTGCGCCCAATACCGACGTTGTGATGCCGGACGAGTGCCAGTCCATGCCCATCACGGCACCGTATGCCTGAAACCAGAATGGATCACTCAATCGCGTGAGGAAGCCAGTCTGCCCGTAGTTCAAAATCACCTGCTCAGCGATTGCGGTCCCAAGCTCCGTCATTCGAGTCGCCAGCCATTGAGGAACACGTCCGCCGTGGAGTGGAAGATCGGCCGTGCCGGAGCGTTTCATGGTTTCTGGCACCTCACCCTTCCATTTTCGCCCTTTATTCGCTTAGAATCAAATCGCAGCAGGATGCACATTCCGACTCAATCCGATTGAAGGACTTCCTATCTATGACAGTGGAGGAGTTCTCAGCCAAACTGGATCGAACGGCTGGGTCTGCGGCCCGGAAGATTGTCCACGTGGATATGGATGCCTTTTATGCTTCCGTAGAGCAGCGAGACGACCCAAGGTTGCGCGGAAGACCCGTCGTAGTCGCCTGGACGGGAAAGCGATCCGTGGTCTGCGCCGCCTCCTATGAGGCGAGGCGATTCGGCGTACGATCCGCAATGCCGGCGGTGACGGCGGAGCGGATGTGTCCCGATGCGATCTTTGTGCCTCCGGACTTCGCTCGGTACAAAGCTGTCTCGCGAGCGGTCCGCGAAATCTTTCAGCGGCACACTGATCTGATCGAACCACTGTCTCTCGACGAAGCCTACCTGGATGTGACTCAGAACAAGATGCAGCTTGCGACAGCGACGCGGGTCGCGAAGTTGATTCGTGAGCAGATTCGCGAGGAGCTAAACCTGACGGCCTCTGCAGGGGTGGCGCCAAACAAGTTTCTGGCGAAGATCGCGTCCGATTGGAAGAAGCCAAATGGCCTGTTCGTCATTCAACCTCACGAGGTACAAACTTTTCTGCTGCCGCTGCCGGTGGGCCGCATCCCCGGCGTTGGACAAGTAACCGAGGCGCGCATGAAGACAGTCGGGATCACAACAGTTGGGGATGTCTATGCCATGGAGATCTCCCTCCTTGAACACCACTTCGGCAAGTACGGCCATCGACTGTACGAACTAGCGCGCGGCATCGACCACAATCCTGTCGTGCCGAATCGGCCAAGCAAGTCCATCTCCGCAGAGGATACTTTCGAAAGAGATATTCCGCTGACTGAGACAGAGCCTCAGCTGCGCAAACTTGCGGAGAAGGTGTGGGCTGCTTCGAACCAAAATGCCCGGAAGGCGCGCACCGTAGTACTCAAGCTGAAGACAAAGGAATTCAACACGCTCACTCGCAGTCTCACTCCATCCGTGATGCCCGCTTCCCTTGAAGAGTTTGCAATGGTCGCACTCTCCTTGCGTGAAAGAGTGGAGCTCGGCGACGGCCAACTCTTCCGCCTGGTCGGTGTCGGCCTTAGCAATTTCCAAGTGGACGCCGAATCGAAGCCGGCGACCCTGGAAGAAATTAGAAACGAGGAGATCGCTGTCTTTCTTACATCCAGCGAATAAACAACGACCATGCAAGCCTCAGCTCGCAGAGGAAGCGCCCGCTTCCCGCAGCTCGCAATGACGCCAAGCACGCATTGGCCTTGCGCACATCCTGTATTGCTTCGCGTTGTCAGCAATCGAATTAGGCGTGATCCACATCACATCGGACGCACCAAGGATGGGGAGTATATTTCTATTCGAACCACAGCAGTTCTCTAGTTGGTATGCGCTGAAGTCGGCTGTTGTCAGGTGGCATCATGGGAACTCCGAGATCCCCCAAAATGGGGTCTCTTGCGGGCCATGCTCGCCCTGGTGGCGTAACCGCTCCTTTTCTCCGGAGTGGGATTGAGAGCGATCTTCGACCTTCGACGGCGGTGGAAGCGGCGTGCGAATTTGAGATCTGCACCACGGGTTCAGAACCGAGGGACAAATGTTGAATCGCTTTATTTCTTATGCCGTGGCTGCCGCTCTCGCGGTAAGCGCTGGGTACGCCAGTCAATCCAACACGAACGTGACCATTCCGGTCAAGAAGACCGCTGCTACGAGTGGCGAGCAAATGTACACCAACTATTGCGCGCCCTGCCACGGTGTGGATGGCCGGGGTTCTGGCCCTGTGTCGAGTTCGCTCAAGGCGGCGCCAATCGACCTCACTCTTTTGAGCAAGAACAATGGCGGCAAGTTTCCTACTGAGCACATTGTGAGCGTGCTGGAAAGCGGCTCGACCATTCCGTCGCATGGCTCAAGCCAAATGCCAGTCTGGGGACCGGTCTTTGGGAAGATGGGCATGCAGAATACCCAAGAGAGATCGCTCAGAATCAAAAATTTGCGCCTTTACCTCGAAAGCATTCAGGTCAAGTAGCATCGGCGTCCCAAAGGGACAACGCCACGCAGCAGTGTATCCGTCGCGTGAACCTTGTCCGTCCTATTTTTCGCCTGTCACGAGTTGGTAGAGCTCGCTGAACGATTGATGACTCTCGCCGCCGAAGCCGGGGGTGCGGAAGAGCAGTGGGTGTCCTTCACTTTCCACTTTTACATGCGCTTGACGGTTGAAGTCGGTCGAGACTCTGCTCTCGCAACGTGTA